>ODAI011014583.1_pt1 | contig 31012 bp, 20 predicted proteins | sample 1539321 | NCBI WGS metagenome assembly ODAI01 (sample SAMN02144231, study PRJEB22623) | gut metagenome | biome: sheep rumen | host: Ovis aries | place: New Zealand
AGCGCCGTGCACCTCGTGAACGACTGGTTGCCGATCGAGTAGAGCGACGATCCGAACACGATGTTGGTGAGCGCAGTGCACCCAGCAAACGCCCCGTACTGCTCGTACCCGTTGTTCGTGTCGGTGTCGGTGGAGGTGTAGGTGTACCCGCCTATCGATATCAGCCCGTTTCCAAGGACGACCTCACCGAGCGAAGTACACCACGTGAACGCCCCGCCGTATATCAACCGCACCGAGTCCGGGATGTCGATGCGCCTCAAAGACGAGCATGACTTGAACGCATTCGCCATTATGTTCGTCACCGCGTTCGAGAACTCAACCGACTCTAGCCTGCCGCACTGGAAGAACGCCGCCTCGGGAATCGCGAGCTTAGGTACGTCGCACGGGCGGAACGCAACACGCTCCAGCGCATCGCATCTCGCGAACGAATACGGCCCCATGTAGTTGAGCCCCGTGCCGAACGAGACCTCCTGCAGCGCGGCGGAACTGTAGAAGCATTGCGTGCCGACGGATTCCACCGAGTCGGGCAGCACAAGGCTTGAAAGCGAGCACCGCGTGAAGCACTGGTTGCCGATCGTCTTGAGCGAAGAGCCGAACACGATGTTCGTCAAGCTGCCGCACCCCGCGAAGGCACCGTACTGCTCGTACCCGTTTTCACCGACCGTATCCGTGGAGTCGTACTTGTAGCCGTAGATAGCAGTCACGCCGTCGCCCAAAACGACCTCGCCGAGATAGCCGCACCATTTGAACGCTCCGCCGCTGATCCCGGTCACCGAGTCGGGGATGACGACTCGCCTCAGCCCGGTCTCCTGAAATGCGTTAATGCCGATGCTCGTCACCGCATTCGAGAACTCCACCGACGCCAGCCTGCCGCACTGGAAGAACGCCGCCTCGGGAATCGCAAGCTTCGGCACGTCGCACGGGCGGAACACCACACGCTCCAGCGCGTCGCAGTGTGCGAACGCATACGACCCCATGTAGTTGAGCCCCGCGCCGAACGAGACCTCCTGCAGCGCGGCGGAACTGTAGAAGCACTGCGTGCCGACGGATTCCACCGAGTCGGGCAGCACAAGGCTTGAAAGCGAGCACCGCGTGAAGCACTGGTGCCCTATCGTCTTCAGTGACGAGCCGAACACGATGTTCGTCAAGCTGCCGCACCCGGCGAACGCCCCGTACTGCTCGTACCCGTTTTCACCGACCGTATCCGTGGAGTCATACTTGTAGCCGTAGATAGCAGTCACGCCGTCGCCAAGGACAACCTCGCCAAGCGAGGTGCACCACGTGAACGCGCCACTCCCAATCGTTTGAACGGAGTCTGGTATGCGTAACGATTTGATTGTGGCATTATTTTTACCAACGTTATTTCCTATTGACACAACCGAATACCCATCAACCGCCGATGGCACGACGAGTGCTCCATCCGCCGGAGTGACAGCGGTTATGGTCGCGTTGGTCGTTGTCTTGTCGGACGACACAGACAACGTGTACGACCACGTTGAACCGTCAATCTCGGTCGTATAGGTTGTCGCCGCCGACGCAGTGCGCCAGCACAGCATCGACAGACCGATTGCCACCATCACCATTTGCTTCATGTTCAGTTTCATGATTTTTCCTTTGGTTTACCATGGGGTCAGACCCCATGGTAGTTTGGTTATGGTAGTTTTACGATGTGTTACCTGAGCTGCGCCTTGATGTCGGCAAGCGTCACAGTCGTGAAGTTGATCGTCGCGTAGCCCGCGCCCTCGTATAGAATGCCGATGTCGCCGTTCGGGAGAATCGTCATGTCGGAATACGCTGCGCCCTTCGGCTCGATGCAAAGCCCGTCGCTCCACGTCTTGCCGTCGTCGGCCGACACGCGAAGATAGAGAAGCGCACGGCGGTTGGGGCTCTTGCAGTTCGAAAATAGAAGCGCCTTGCCGTAGCGCATGATCTGCGCGTTGCACTGCGGGTCTTCGAGCGTCGTATCGTAGCGCGACTCCCAGGTATTGCCGCGGTCTTTCGTGACGTGAATCTGCCTGCCGCCGCCGCGCCAGCGCGAATTGATCATCCACGAACCGTCCGAAAGCTCCACGACCTTGCACTCGTCGCCGTTCTTGACGGGCTTGCCGAACGGCTTCCACGTCTTGCCGTGGTCGTCAGACCCGAAGAGCGCGTTGCCGTCGTTCACGTGGACAATGGTGTGGAGTAGCGTGCCGTCCTTCGCCTGGATTCCGGAGCCGGACGTGATGAAGATAAACCCGCCTTCCCTGTCGCGCTTCCCGAACGGCCATTCCGGAAAGGCGATGTCCTTCGAGATGTCGCGGGGCTTCGACCATGTCCTGCCGTTGTCGGACGATTCCTGAACGTAGAACTGAAATACGCCGTGCTTTTTCTTCGACTCCCACACGTTGTAGAAAAGGAATATCTTCTTCGTATCCGCGTCAACGATGAACGACGGGTCCGACCCCGCCCAGTGCTCGTCGTCGTTCCACGCCCACTTCCATGTGAAGACCGGCTCGGTCCACGTCTTGCCGCCGTCGGAAGAGCGACGAACGGCAATGTTGATCGGCTTCGCGTGGTTCAGGTCGCCGCCCCCTTCGTGCCTCGCGTCGCAGACCGCGACGAGGTCGCCGTTTGGCGCGGTGCAGAGCGCGGGAATTCTGTAGACGGCGGTCTTGACTCCCTCGACGGCGTCGCCACCCTTGAAGATGACCTGCTTGGAGTCCACGAGAGCGTCAAGCGCACGGCAGGCGTCTGGACAAGGACCGACCTTGGTCTTCGCGTTCGCAAACAGCTTGATGTTCTTGTTCTCGGTGTCGCCGCCAGTCGTGAGGGCAAAGCCGTTCTCGACCGCCTCGGCGTCGACTGTCATGATCGGATTCTTGTCGCCGGTGAAGCGTCCGTCCGCTATCGGCATCCAATCTCCGTCGAGGGGCTTCGCGAAGAAATTCGTGAACCTCGCGCGGCGGACCTGGCCGCGAGACTCCTCGTTGCGGCGGAAGTCCTCGACAAAGCTGTAGACGCCCTTGATGGCGTGGGCGCCTTTCGTCTGGAGCGTGGTGAAAGTCGCGATCTTGAACCATGCGCCGTCGCGGAAGAGATAGCCCGTGAACGCCGTCCTGTAGTCGCCGTCTTGGCGAGAATGGATGGCGAAGCGGTATGTCTCGCCGATCTTCCAGTTGAACGGCAGCATGGACTTCCCGCCGGTGCCCTCGCCGCCAAAGCGGCTGATCGCAACGCCCTCGCCGGCATACAGGTTTTTCGTGCGAACCTTCTCGTCGACGTTGTCGGGCTTCGCCTTGAAGTCGAACGGATCGCCCGGATCCCACACGGAGAAGATTGCGACCTTCTTTCCGTCGTAGAGCTCCTGGATGCCGCAGTAGCCGCAGCTGAAGCAGATGGCTGCGAAGTAGCTGCCAGGAACGGACTTCTCGACCGTCACCTCGCCGTACATCCATTCGGCGTCTGGCGCGGGGTGCCACATATGCACCGAGCGCGCAGATATCGGGCTAGGAGCGGCGGCGGCGGAAACGGCAATTCCGCACGCAAGAATTGCGGAAAACGCGAATTTCATGTTATTCACCTTTTGGCGCGATTATTCGATTACAGGCTGGAAGAACTTGGCACCGCCCTTGTCGAGCGTAATCGTAGTGGTGTTGCCTTCGCTGAAGTCATCATCGGCAACAGCAGCCTCATCGATCGTCTCGAACGTCTTGCCAAGCTCGTCGGTTCCGGTAAGCACGACCGTACCGTTGATCTTGGTCGTCTTGTCAAGCACACCCGTGCGCGTCAGCGACACAGTCACCGTAACATCGTCATCGCCGATCTCGATATCGGTCACCTTGAACTCGTAGCTGAATTCGCCCGTGATGTCGAGGTTGAGGAGATACGCGTTGTTGAACGCCGTCGAATCCATCGTCGCGATCTTCGCGGCAACAGCGGCCTTGGCGCCGCAGGCATTGAGCCATGTGGCCTGTGCCGCCGTAAGCGTTGCCGTGTCGTCACCGGCGAGCGTGACCACTTCGGCCTCAACGAATCCTTCCGGCACCGGGACGTCTTCGTAGCTGCCCTCGATGGAGGACACCGTACCGGAACCGACGAAGTCGATTGTCTGAACCGGTGTGACCTCGCCCTGGCAGGCAAACGGGATTGCCGTGATGCTTTCGCCGATGGAGAGCACATTTGTCGTCGCGTCGCTGACAATCGATGCCGTATAGGTCTTGTTCGTAAGGTCGAGGACAAACAAGACGTTGTAGTCCGTTTCAACAGTAGGCGTGAAGCCTGTCGCGTTCTTCCACGTCGCAGCCGAGCCCTCGTAGGTGTAGAGCTGGAACACGTATGCGCCTTCCGCCGCGCCCGCGCCGAGCCTGATTGCCGCTTTCGCGCCTTCATACCCATCCTCGTCGTCGTTTACGTCGTCGAAGCTGAGCGTCATAGCAACCGTGACAAGCTGTCCGGCGGACGCCGTGCGGTTCGAATAAGTAGCGCCGTCCGAAATAGTAACCTTGTCGTCGCCGAGCGCAGCACCTTCCGTCCATGTACCGGTGTAGTCCCAGTAGCCCGGCGCGGAGTAGACCCAGCCCTTGTCCTCGCGCACGCCGTACGTACCGTTGTTTTCCGTGACCTCATATCCTTCGGCGAGGAAGTCGTCGTCGATGGTCTTGTTGTACGTGCCGCCGCTGACTGCAATCGTTCCGCCCTCGACGTTGCCGAAGAGATCGCCTGTCACGGTGTACGTTCCGTTCGAGATGGCGACCGTGGCGCCGCTCGCCGTGTTGGTGACGATGCCGCCCGCCCCCGTGACCGTGCCATTGCCGACAATCGTCACGTCGCCTGCGTTGGAGAACGCATATCCACCCGCCGGCCCCGCAACCGTCTTGCCGTTCAAATCGATTGTGATGGACTTGCCGGAGGCGATCTCTACCGCGCTTTCAAGCTCAATGCCGTCCAACAGCTTGACCGTCAGGCCGTTCTCCGCCGCCGCGACGGCTTCGGCGAGCGTTCTGTGGACGCTCAACTGCAGGACGCCGCTGTAGACCGCGGCGACAGGATTGGCCACCTTTGTATATACGCCCGTTTCGGAGTTGTAGTCAAACATAGGCAGATACTCGGCATAACTTGCAGGATCGCCGGAAAGAAACTCTACCGTTGTGCCGATCGAACCGGCGTTGGCGGCAGTCAAAGCGTCGTTAGCATTTGCCTGTCCGTAGGGGGTGCGCGTGCCGTCGATCGTCACCGCCATAAATGCCGCTGCAACACTGTACTTTGTGGCAGTCACCTTGTCGGCGTGATAATCGTCGGAAATCGAGATTTCCTCTGTCGTCCTGGTCGTGATGTAGTCGCCCGTCGCATCCAGTATTTCGCCGGTCGTAAACGCGCCTGTGTAGATGTAGAACGAAATGTCTTTCGATGGAATCGTCGCGCCATCTGTTTCATTTGCGAGAACGATGATTTTGGAGTTGCGCACTGCGGCATCCACCGCCGCCTGGAGCGTTGTGTACTTCTCGCCGCCGTAAATCTGCGCCACATACTGCTTGACCTCGGTCGTCCCGGCAGGATCGAACGTCGTCTCGCTATTCGAGACATCGATCGTGTACACCGTCTGACCAGAAATTTCATAGCCATCAGCCGCCGCGTATGTCGCAGTGACTACTGCGTCAGGGGCGACCTTGTAGGTTCCCGCCTCGGTTCCAATCGTCTCGCCGCCAACGGAAACCGTTACTGTCGCATTGTTAATTGCAGGGACAGTAACCTCAACCCTTGTGCTAACGAGCTTGAGGGCACCAGCAACAGCCTCGACGGTGTAAAGTCCGTCAACGGTCACCTTGGAGACATCAGTTTCCGTGGTAATCGATTCGGAGGAGAGGATGGTGACTTCGTCTGCGTCAAGGTCGGCCGCATCAATCGTGAGCGACTCCCCTTCGCCGGCCGGAATCGTGACAGTGCCAGAAACGGTGAGAGCGGAGGCGTTTGCCTTGAGCGTCGCGCCGTCGCTGAACGTCAGGTTGCCGGTCAGCGTACCCGTGCCGCCAATCGTGCCCGCAACCGTCGTCGCACCAAGATAGGTGCCGGTAATGTTCACGGAACCAAGAGACTCGACGGTAAGCGGAATCGTCGAAGACTGCGTTCCCGCAAGAGTCAATGTCCTGTCTGTTGCACCATCGACGCCGGCGACAATGAACTTCTTTATGCGACTACTGGAGCCGAAAGTGCCGCTCCACGTGGTATTCTTGCTCTGCAAGGCCAGAAAACCGCGATATGCTTCCGTCCCCCAATCCGAACGGAAATAGCCCGTGCCGGAAATATTGGCATTCGTCGTGACGACATCGCTTGCGCCGTTCATCGTTATGATAACACCTGCATTGACATTATCGTTGCTGACGCTCAACGTGTTCGCAAACATATTTGCGGCGGAAGACGGCAGCGCAGACCATTTATCGTTTGCAGTAGTGGTCTGCGAATACCAGATCGTACCCGTACCGGTGACGTTCGCAAACGATTTGCTTGTATCATTGACACCGCTTCCGTACATATTCAATATGCCGGTGCTGTTGACAGTCATCGCGGTGCCGTCTGCCCATGCAGTCCTGTCGGACGCGGCAAACGTGCCGTTTACCTCGATGCCGCCGGCGGCGGTCCAGGAGGTCGTCGCATTGAGGTTCGTGACAACCGCCCCTTCGGCAATTACGAGCTTTCCGCCTCTGTTGACATTGCCATGGGCTGGTTCGCTGCCACCCATGACAACTTGCTTTTTACCCAAGTTCATGACACCTGTGAACGCATCCCACTTCTTGACCCAGATTGTGCCGCCGTCGCCAGCGCTGGAAGTTTGGAGCGTCCCGGTTCCCTTGAGCTCGCTGAATGTCAGAAGTTCGCCGCCCCAACCATTGTTGTAATTGAACGCAGCAGTCGAGCCGCTGTTCTCGAGTTCGATAGGCACGGTATTCACATGGTTCTGGGCAAAGTAGCCGGTCACGCCGGTGAACTTGAGCGTGGAGCCTTCATTGCCGTAGAGATTAGTGTCTAGCTCCACAATGGCATGTGACTTGATCCACACCGTGCCAGTCCAGCTGGCATTCTTCCACCAAGCGTCGCCCGTTGGCGTCGGGGCGCGACCGGTGAACACCACCGTGCCGGAGCCGAAAGCCGCACGTGTTGCACTATCGCTCTCAAGAGTTCCATTGACATTTAATGTACCCTCGACATTGAAACCTTTCGCGGCATACCATGTTTTGCCGGATGCAACAGTAGCCGTCGCACCGGAGACAATCTGAATAGTGCCCGCATTCTCGCTAACACCGTTACCGGTAGCAAGCGTTCCTTGTCCGCCGAGGCAAACAAGCTTTCCGGTTGCCTTTATAGCACCTTCAAACAGAGAGGCGTCAGTGAAGTTCAAGTGTGGACGGCAACTGCCATCGTTTATGTCCCAAAATGTCCCTGCGCCTCTCAAACCAGCTATGGTCACAGTCCTATCTGTCCAGCCATTGTTGTTATACCAAGCGTAGTTGGACGAATCATCTTCAAGTATCAGCGTCCAAGGAACATTGGCCGTGGACATATATCCGCGGACATTCGTGAACTTGACAAACGAACTGGCGTTGCCCCACTTGTTCAGTATGTTCTGCTCCGCCGTTCCAGAGCTACTGCCGAGGCAGGTGGTGACCTTATATGCGTCTCCTGTCGCCTCGCCTTTTGAAGTATCGCCTACGTTCTTGACCCAGACTGTTCCTGTCCAGGCAGAATTATCGAAACCCTTAGTTGTGTCAGGCTGCGAACCATCATACACAACAGTTCCGGCGCCGGTAAAGGTGGTGGCGTCGAGACGGTCGGCGTTGACAACCAGTGTTACTCCTCCGCTAATTTCAATGGTGGCTGCGGAAATCTTGTTCTCACCAGCGAGCGTAAGCGTACCCAAACCGGTCAAGTAAACCGTACCGGAAAGCTCTTTTGTTTCTTCGACCGTATATTGGGTATCGCCAGAGACGGGAATCTCAAGGTCGTTCTCGCCGACATCAGCCTTGACCTCGATGATCTGGATTGCCGCAATGCATCCGCGCGCGCTGGAATTGCCGCCCGCGCGGTGTCCAACAACCGTAAGGGTAGAGCCGGAAAGCGCTTCTGTCACGAGGACATTGCCGCCTTCTGCAATAGCGTTGGCGCCATTCTGTGGGCCGGAATTGCCCCACGCAGTCGAGCCTTCCGACAGGGCGTCTTCCACATACGTGTAGTTCGTGCCATTGATGGTGTCATAGCCAAACGGGACGTTTGCCGTGTCTGTCGAATGATAAACGAGAACGCGATACTTGTAGTATGGGATGCCACTGACAGTAACAGTCGGGGTCGAGTAGGCTGCGCTCTCGTCAATGTAGCTTTGACGGAAATCGCTTGAAGCGGTAAGGCCGCTGCAGCTCCAAGAACCGCTTACATTGGAAATCGTGACGCTCACACCAGACATTGCGGAGGCCGCGCCCGTGGAATCGACAGCGTTGACAGTGCTGAAAGTGCTGTTCGCAACCACATAATTGTTCCAAGAAGTGCCGGGAACCTCATAGCCGGAAAGTCCGACATCGGCTTGTGTCGTAAGGCCGTTGCTCGCACCGTTTGTGAAGTTGATGCTGATGGAGGGTTTGTAGGTCTTTTCTTCTACATTCACATCGGCGGGATCGCCGTCAACATAGTAGAGGACGATGCCAGTGGAAGTCTGGACAAGTTCGCAAGTGCCGACATCAGCTTCAGTCGTAATCGTCGTTGCACCGGCAGTCACGCTCGTAAGGTAAATAGTCTTGAGGACATCGTCGCCATCCGTGATCTTGATCGCCGCATCAGCGGTGAAGGTCTTGGTGGTGCCAGAACCGAAGGTGACGAGCGTCTTGGACTGGACGGACTTCTCGTTGCCAGAAAGCGTCACGTCAGCCATCTTGATGACATGGCCAACACCACCGCCAAGCGAGGACGAATAAGTAACGGAGCCAGGGCCCTTCAGATAGTAGTGAATGTTGCCGGTTCCGTTAGGATTAGCCGGAGCAAAAGCGCTGGTGAACGTGATACCGCTGCTGTTCGCGACAAAGAATTTGACCGTGTTATTCCAGTTGTTCCCTGTCGTTGCCGAGATGGTAAGTGATGAATCCTCATCGACTGCTGCGAAGCAGGATTCACTCCCTGTCCAGTAACCGAGCTCCCCAACATCAACGTTCGCTCCGCCAAAAACGCCTAGCTGCAACTCCCAACCATTGAGCTTCTCGACGGAAATATCCGCATCAATATCAATCAGCATGGGTGACCATATACCTGATCCATCTGTTCCAGGCGCTTTATCTGGGACTTCGCCATTAGCGTTCTGCCAGTCCGACGCCGTCCACTCGCCGCTTCCAATATAATTGTAATCGTATATTTCCGTCTCGCCCGTAACGGGGTTGTTCCTGTCCATTCCGCTTACCGCCGCAAACAACAGCGGGAAAGCGTCAGCCGCGAGCGGCAGTGCGAGTGCGAAGGCTGCGACAAGACGCGCAGCGGCCCAGTTGAACAGTTTACTCATTGTATCTTCCTTCCGTTTCGTATGATGTCGTGGAGATTTGCTCGCGACAACACCAAATTAATCACACACAAGACACACGCCCTGCGCTTATGACCCACTCATTATATCAAAACTCCATATCCCCCGCAAGGGGGAATCAACAAAGGAGATTTTCCGCGGGCATGGTCAAAAACCGCCGTTTAGAATTGGCAGAACCGGGAAAAATCCGCCGTCGGCGATTACGTTTACAAGCCCAATCTGCACCCCTGACTCCATCCTGCCAGCATAGTTAACTATGCCGATTTGACATCCACTGACGGAACCGACTGCCACGTTGACGCCAAGGACAATCAATGACCCGCACTGTGCGCCGTCCACGTCCGCAGCGCAGTTCAGAGGACCATACTGCAAACCCGACAGGTTCCCGCTCGACATATTTATCCAGCCGTTCTGAAGCCCGAGCAGAGAATCCACATAGTTCACGAAACCATACTGAACGCCTATCGAGCGGCGCACAGAAGACATGTCTCCGTTCGAATTCCAGTTGACTAGACCCACCTGAAGCCCGACGAGACGTCGCGAGACTATGTTCGCTCCGCCAAAAGAGAGCCCGTAGAAGTCGCCAGTCGCGCGACCGACGAGCCCGATGTCAAACCCTGCGAAGTCCGCGCACTCTCCGTAGAGAAGCGCCAGCCTGAAGCCCGAGACATTGCTTTGCGACGAAGGCCACTGCACGGGATCGAGGAGCGAAAACATGACCGGGCTGCTCTCATCCGCTCGGGCGGCCGGCGAGGCCGTGACGACGAGCAGCAGAGCGGAAGCAAGCGATATGGAAAGACGACCTGCCATTTGGCGGATATTATACCGAAGAATCGGCAATCCATCAATCGGCCGCGGCTTTCTACCGCTCGTCACGCGCGTCAGAGCCGCGCATGGTACTCCTGCAACGTGCAGACCGAGACCTCGCCATAGTGGGCAAAGTCGTCAAGCCCCCCGACAGCCGCGGAGAAACCAGCAAGCGTAGTCGTCACTGGGACGCCCGCGGCGACCGCAGACGAGCGCAGCTGAACGCTGTCGCCCGACGCCTCCCCGTCGGATTCCGACGTGTTGACCACCCACTGGATCTCGCCCTTGCGGATCAGGTCAATCGCGTTGGGCCTCCCGCGCGAGATGCGGAACGCCGCCCGAGATTCAATACCGTGCCCCCAGAGATACGTCGAAGTGCCGAGCGTCGCGTAAATGCCAAAGCCGAGTTCCTTCAATTTCGCGGCAAGCTCCGCGACCTGAGGCTTGTCTTCGTCGCGCACAGAGAGGAATACGTTTCCGCGCATCGGCAAAGGACTGGAGCAGGCGACCTGGCTCTTGTAGTATGCGCCGAAGCGGTCGGGGTCGATTGCCATCACCTCGCCCGTCGACTTCATCTCGGGCGAAAGCGTGATCTTCGCGCCGGGGAACTTGACGTACGGGAAGACTGCTTCCTTGACACAGTAGTATTTAACAGGGTTTACAGGGGTTTGAGCCGTGATTGAGTTGGAGCTGGAGTTTTGAGTTGGAGAATGGAATTCCAGATTCTTTCTCGAACTCGAACTTCTAACTCCAACTTCTTCAGGCTTAAGTTTCTCCCCTACCATTGCAAGCGCGCCGAGGTCGGCGAGCGGAATGCCCGTCGCCTTCGAGACGAACGGCACCGTACGCGAGGCGCGGGGATTGACCTCGATCATCCATATCTCCCCGTCCTTCACCGCGAGCTGGAGGTTCATGAGGCCGACGACATGAAGCCGCTTCGCAAAAATCTCGGTGTAGCGCTTCACTTCGGCAAGGGTCTTGTTTGAGAGACTCACCGGCGGCGTAATTGCTGCGGCGTCGCCAGAATGGCAACCAGCCGCCTCGATGTGCTCGAGGATCGCGCCGATCATCGTCGTCTCTCCGTCCGACACGGCGTCTACGTCAAGTTCGATCGCGTGTTCGAGGAACTTGTCGATAAGAATCGGCTTTCCTTCCGACGCGGCGACCGCCTCCGAAACATAGGAATCGAGTTCCGACTCTCTGTAGACTATCGCCATTCCGCGGCCACCGAGGACGAAGCTCGGCCGCACAAGGACCGGATATCCAATCTCCTTCGCGATGCGCCGCGCATCCTCGATGGAATGGGCGATACCGCTTGCCGGCTGCTTCATTCCGATTTCTGCGACAAGCGCGCGGAAGAAATCACGGTCCTCGGCAAGCGCGATGTCTTTTGGTGAAGTGCCGACGATCTTCGCGCCCGCCTTCTCAAGCTTCTCCGCGAGGTTGAGTGGCGTTTGCCCGCCGTACTGGACTATCACGCCGTCGCACTTCTCGCGGTCGTAGATCTCCATCACGTCCTCAAACGTGAGCGGCTCGAAGTAGAGCCTGTCGGAAGTGTCGTAGTCGGTCGAGACGGTCTCGGGGTTGGAGTTTACCATCACGACTTCGTAGCCGCGCTTCCTAAGCGAGAACGCCGCGTGACAGCAGCACCAGTCGAACTCGATGCCCTGGCCGATGCGGTTTGGCCCGCCGCCGAGGATCATGATTTTGGGGCGGTGAGGCTGGGACAACTGGGACTTTGGAGACAATTGAGAGCATGTCCCCATAGTCCCCAATGTCCCCTTTGTCCCCCAACCGTAGTAGCTATAATAATACGGCGTCACGGCCTCGAACTCTCCGGCGCAGGTGTCTACCTCGCCGAACTCGGGGCGGATGCCAAGCTCCAGTCTTTTCGTCCGCACCGTAATCTCGTCGGTGCCGATCGCCGCGGCGATCTCCTTGTCGCTGAAGCCAAAGACCTTCGCCTGAAGAAGCAACAAATACGCCTGCTCGTTTTGCAAGACAGGGTTTTTGAGAGTTGGAGTTTCGAGTTGGAGTTGGAGAGAGGAAATTTCCTTCTTCTGGCTCCCAAGAAACTTCCTGTATTCTTCGATTTCGTCGAGCTCGCGCTTGAACCACGGATCGTAGGTTTCCGCGTGGTGATATTTGAGCGGGGCTTCAAGCGAACGAACGGCCTTCAAGTACGCCTGCTTGAAATTGCGGCCGATGGCCATCACCTCGCCGACCGACTTCATCTGCGTGCCGAGCGTCGTGCTCGCGCCGTGGAACTTCTCGAACGCAAAGCGCGGGATCTTCACGACGACATAGTCCAGCGACGGCTCGAAGCAGGCGAGAGTTTTGCCAGTTATGTCGTTCGTGATTTCGTCGAGCGTAAAGCCAACGGCGAGAAGCGCGGCAATCTTGGCTATCGGGAAGCCCGTCGCCTTTGACGCGAGCGCCGAAGAGCGCGAGACACGCGGGTTCATCTCGATGATGATGCGACGCCCGTCCTTGGGGTTCACCGCCCACTGCACATTCGAGCCGCCAGTCTCGATGCCGATCTTCTCGAGGACCTTGATGGAGTCGTCGCGCATCGCCTGATACTCGCGGTCGGTGAGCGTCAAGATCGGCGCAACGGTGATGGAATCGCCAGTGTGGACGCCCATCGGATCCATGTTCTCGATGGAGCAGACGATTACGGCGTTCCCCGCCTTGTCGCGCATTACCTCCATCTCGTATTCCTTCCAGCCGATCAGCGACTCCTCGACGAGAACTTCGTGGTTGAGCGACGCCTCAAGGCCGCCAGTGACAATCCGCGCGAATTCCTCCGCGTCGTGCGCGATGCCGCCGCCGGTGCCGCCGAGCGTGAAGCCAGGGCGCACGATGAGCGGCCACGAGCCGATGGTCTTTGCGATTGCCTCGGCTTCTGCGAGAGAATGGGCGCTTCCCGAACGCGGCATGTCGAGGCCGATGTCGCGCATCGCCTCCTTGAAGAGATTGCGGTCTTCGGCGCGTTCGATCGCCTCGGCCTTCGCGCCGATGAGCTCAACGCGGTAGCGTTTCAAGACGCCTCTCTTGTCGAGCTCCATCGCGAGGTTGAGCGCCGTCTGTCCGCCAAGCGTCGGCAGGATCGCGTCTGGCCGTTCTCGGCGGATTACTTCGTGGAGATAGTCGGCAGTCAGTGGCTCGATGTACGTCCTGTCGGCGCGATCGGGATCAGTCATCACCGTCGCAGGGTTGGAGTTGACGAGCACGACTTCGTAGCCGAGCGATTTAAGCGCCTTCACGGCCTGCACGCCGGAATAGTCGAACTCGCAGCCCTGGCCGATGACGATTGGTCCAGAGCCGATGATCAGTATTTTCCTCAAATCCGTGCGTTTCATTTCTTCTTGCCTTTCAGAGCGGCTTTGACAAGACCGTTGAACAGCGGATGCGGGATTGTCGGGCGCGACTTGAACTCGGGGTGGAACTGCGAGGCGATGAAGTAGGGGTGGCCCGGCATCTCCACTATCTCGACGAGTTTCCCGTCAGGCGAAAGCCCGCTGGCGACAAGTCCTGCCGCCTCTATCGCCTTCTGCGCCTTGGTATTGTTTGCAAACTCGTAGCGGTGGCGATGTCGTTCGGAAATAACGGGCGCGTCTTTGTTTTTACCGCAGAGTCGCGTACCCGCCGCGGAAGCGGGGCTCGCGTTTTGTAGCGAGCCAAGCCGAGCGAAGCGAGTGCCGAGAGACGCAGAGTTATCTTTGTGTTCTTTGTGGCTATACAGCTTATCTGCAAGAGAGCCCTTCTCAAGGACGCACGGATAGGCGCCGAGGCGCATCGTGCCGCCCTTCTGCGTGACGCCGCGCTGCTCTTCCATCAAGTCGATCACGGGGTGCGTGGTGTTCTCGTCGAACTCCGTCGAGTTGGCGTCTTCCCAGCCGAGCACGTCGCGTGCGTATTCAATCACGGTGCACTGCATGCCGAGGCAGATGCCGAGGAACGGGATCTTCTTCTCGCGTGCGTACTTGATCGCGGCGATCTTGCCCTCGACGCCGCGCGCCCCAAACCCGCCAGGAACCAAGATGCCGTCGATGTTTGACAATTTTTTGCCGCAAAGATCGCAAAGGTCGCAAAGCGATTGTGGTCGCCGTGTCGGATTCAAAGAAATCTTTGCGCTCTCTGCGTTCTTTGCGGCTAAAAGCTCTTCCGCCTCGATTGGCACCACATCCACCTTGCAGTCGTTCGCCATGCCGGCGTGCTGCAGGGCCTCGTGGACCGACTTGTACGCGTCGCGTATCGAGATGTACTTCCCGACAAGCGCAATGCGGCAGCGCCTCTTCGGCTGCGTCGCCTTGCTGACGAGCGTGTCCCACACCGTGTGCTTGATCGGCCAAAGGTCGAGCCGGACCTGTCTCAAGACCTGCTCGTCGAGACCCTGCTCGCGCAATTCGCGCGGCACGGCATAGACAGAGTCTGCGACATCCTTTTCCTCGATTACGCACTCGCGCTTCACGTTGCAGAACATGGCGAGCTTCTTGAGGTGCTCCTCGGGAATCGTCATTTCGGTGCGGCAGACGAGGATGTCGGGGATAATGCCGATGTTTCGCAGCATGCCGACGGAGTGCTGCGACGGCTTTGTCTTGAGCTCGCCCGCCGCCTTGAGATAGGGAACGAGCGTCAGGTGCACGAAGCAAGTGTTCTCATTTCCCTCTTCGAAGCGGAACTGGCGCGCGGCCTCGAGGAACGGGAGCGACTCGATGTCGCCCGATACTCCGCCTATTTCGCAGAGGACGATGTCTGGCGCGGGCTCGTCGCCATGCGCTTCACCGGCGCTTCTTATCGCCGCCTTGATTTCGTCAGTGATGTGCGGCACGACCTGCACAGTTCCGCCGAGGTAGCCGCCTGCGCGCTCGCGCGCGAGAACGGCCGAGTAGATGCGGCCGGAGGTGTAGTTCGACGCCTTGGAACACGTAACGCCGGCGAACCGCTCGTAGTGCCCGAGGTCGAGGTCTGTCTCCGCGCCGTCGTCGGTGACGAACACTTCGCCGTGCTGATATGGCGACATCGTACCGGGGTCGACGTTGAGATACGGGTCGAGCTTCTGCATGAAGACTCTGTAGCCGCGGCTTTTCAGGAGAAGCGCGAGCGATGCGCTTGTGACGCCCTTTCCAAGCGAGCTAACCACGCCGCCGGTGATGAACACGTATTTGACTTGTTTTTTCATGTCTTATATTTATTTTCGCCGCAGAGAACGCAAAGAGCGCAAGGGCTTTGCGTACTATGCGTTTTTTGCGGCTAAGATCATATTTTTGAATTCGTCGAAGAGGTAGCTTGAGTCGTGCGGGCCTGGACAGGACTCTGGGTGATACTGCACAGAGAACGCCGGGAGCGTCTTGTGCCTCACGCCCTCGATAGAGTTGTCGTTGAGGTTTATGTGCGTGACTTCGAGGCTGTCCGGAACCGACTCTGGCAAGACGGCGAAATTGTGGTTCTGACTCGTGATCTCCACATGACCTGTCGCAAGATTCTTAACAGGATGGTTGCAGCCGTGGTGGCCAAATTTTAGCCGACCCGTCTTCGCGCCGCACGCGAGCGCGAGCAGCTGATGTCCGAGGCAGATTCCCATGAGGGGAAGTGGGTGAGTGGGTGAGTTGTGAGTGGGCGAGTTCTCCACTCCATCACTCCTACACTCCCCCACTCCTCCACTCCTCCACTCTGAACTCAACAACTTTCTAATGTTCTCTATCGCATAAGTCACCGCAGCAGGGTCGGCTGGGCCGTTCGAGAGAAACACGCCGTCAGGTTTCATCTTGAGAACTTCTTCGGCAGGCGTCTTCGCGGGAACGACCGTGACTCTCGCCCACGACGCAAGAGAGCGGAGGATATTTGTCTTCACGCCGAAGTCGTAGCAGACGACGTGGGGTGTTTGTCTCTCTCGCAGAGGCGCGGAGGCGCGGAGATTTTTCTGGACAGGATTTACAGGATTGACAGGATTCTTGGGGTCTGGGGCAACGCCCCAGCGACAAAACACTCTCTGCGTCTCTGCGTCTCTGCGTGAGATAAATTCGTAAGGCTTCTCGCATGTCACCTTTGCCGCATAATCCTGGCCGTCGAGGCCTTCCCATTCGCGTGCCTTGGTTATTGCATCGTCCTCGCGCATGTCGCCATCTTCGACGTGCAAGTATGCCTTCTCGTTCCCGTGCTCGCGGAGATGGATTGTAAGAGCGCGCGTGTCGACGCCGTAAATGCCAGGTACGCCGTTCTCCTTCAGGTAGCCGTCCAGACTCTTTTCGCTGCGCCAATTGCTGGGCTCGGTCAGATCGCCGATCACCAGTCCGGACAGAAAAAGCCCCCGTGACTCGATGTCCTCGGGGTTGATTCCGTAGTTGCCGACTTCGGCGGTGGTGAGGGTGACGAACTGTCCGGCATAGGATGGATCGGTCAGTATCTCCTGATAGCCGCTCATCCCGGTGTTGAAGACTACTTCGCCAAGCGCGTCCTTCTTCGCGCCGAACGCTACGCCGTGAAACACAGTGCCGTCCGCAAGCGCGAGATACGCCTTGCGTTCGCGTTCCGCTTTCCACTTTTCACTATAGTTCATAAACTTCTTTCCTTTCCCTGACTCCAACTCTGAACTCCAACTCCCTCTGCGCACTCTGCGACTTTGCGCCTCTCGGCACTCGCTCCGCTCGGCGTGTTCGCTTCCCCAAGGGTCGCGAACCCCCTCAAGGGGCGGTTACGCGTTAAAAACTTTATAAAAAATCTATTCTCCATTCTCCAACTCCAACTCTGAACTCCAACTACTGACTCCTGACCCCTGACTACTGACTCCTAATACGACCTTTCCGAATTCTTGTCCAAATAATTCAGAAGCGCCTTTCGCAGCACCTTGTATCCGCCGGGCGTCGGATAGTCGCCAGTGAAATACCAGTCGCCGATGTGAAGTTGCGAGTTGTGAGTTATGAGTTGTGAGTTGTTGGTTTCAGCTGTCGGTTGACGGTTGTCGAATGTCGTTTGGCCAAGACATTCCCTAAGGCTTTCCACCGACTGATACACCATCTTCACTTCCGCCTTCATGTCTGACGGCGTGAGAAGACGCGCAATCTCGGCGCAGTGCTCTTCCTCGGTGAAGCGGGCGTAAAGCGCTGCGAGGGGATTGTTTAGCCGTGTAGAACGTGTAGAAACGTGTAGAGATTTTTCAAGCGCTTCGCGTAACGCCCGTTCCCCATTCCCAGACCCTGATTCCCCGTCCAGAAGATTGACGAGCGCCTTGAACGCGACGAGCTCGCCCAGCGTCGACATGTCGATGCCGTAGCAGTCGGGGTAGCGGATTGGCGGCGCGGAAGATGCAATCACGATTCTCTTCGGGCCCAGTCTATCGAGCATCGGAAGAATCGCGTTCTTCATCGTGTTGCCGCGCACTATCGAGTCGTCGAGAACGACGAGCGTGTCGTCCTTCTTGACGAGCCCGTATGTAACGTCGTAGACGTGCTTGTAGAACTCGCGCCTTGCCGCCGCGTCGGCGATAAAGGTGCGGAACTTCGCGTCCTTCACTATCACCTCGCCAAAGCGCGGGATATTATTAACGCAGAGGCGCAGAGGCGCAGAGTCATTTTGGACAGGATTTACAGGATTGACAGTTTTTTGGGGGCCTGGGGCGCAGCCCCAGTTCAAATCACTCTCTGCGCACTCTGCGGCTCTGCGACTCTGCGTTAAAACACATTTTTCAAAGAGCTTTTCCAATAGTCCGTGGAAAGCGATGCGCGCGGAGTTGGGAATGTAGCTGAAGAAGATGCTGTCCATCGGCGCATTGGCGGCCTCGAGGATCCGCGGCACAAGTGCCGCGCCAAGCGCCTTGCGCTCGCGGTGGATATCGGCATCGTTGGCCCGCGAGAAATAAATCCTCTCAAACGAACAGGGGCGCACAGACAAGTTATTTAGCCATGTAGAACGTGCAGAAACATGTAGATTGGAAGCTTTGTCTTCTGCACGTTCTACATGTTCTGCACGGTTCAGACCAACAAACTCGACGTCTCCCTGCGGCGAGACGACGAGAGCTTCGCCAGGAGGCAGATCCTTCACCGCTTCGGGCGGGACGTCGAACGCGGCCTGTATCGCAGGACGCTCGCTCGCGACAACCACGACGCGCTCGTCGATGTAGTAGAAGCCAGGCCTGATGCCGTGCGGATCGCGCGTCGCAAACGCCCATCCATCGGCGGTCATGCCGCAGAGCGTCCACGCGCCGTCGGCATTTGCAAGCGCAGATGAGATGGATGCGGAGATGTGATTGTTTAGCCGTGTAGAACATGTAGAGACATGTAGATCGGGGGTGTGTTTTTCTACACGATCTACACGTTCTACATGGTTAACATGCCTTCCCAGTTCATGTGCGATCATCTCGCAGATCAGATAGCCGTCCGACTTGCTCGTCGGGAAGGAACCGTGGTGGCGGTAGTCGTCGAAAAGTTCGTGGGCGTTCGTGAGGTTGAAGTTTCCGGCGAGAAGAAGCGTGTGCTTTAGTTCGCTCGACTCGTGCACGAACGGATGGCAGAACGCCACGTCGTTTTTACCGAACGTGGCGTAGCGAAGATGACCTAGGAATATCCGCTCTTGGTTGTTTGCATCAGAGTGTTCCGCTCCTTTGCGCTCTATGCGTTCTTTGCGGCTAACCCGCTTCCCGATGGCGGCCAACACATCCGCGAGCGGCGTTGCGGATGCGGACTTGGCGATCCAGTACGGCGTCTCGCCCAGCTCGGGATTAGCCGAGAGTATTGCCGCGCCCGCGCCGTCCTGCCCGCGGTTGTGCTGCTTTTCCAAGAGCAGCGAGAGCTTAGTTCCGCCGAAATCGCCGATGGCGACGGCGGACTTTCGCAAGACCACCATCGCCACGGCACATTCGTGCTTTAGTTCATCAGTCATTAGTACAGGAATAGCATTTCACGGTACTTCGGAAGCGGCCACTTGTCGTTAGACACGACCGTCTCGAGCGCATCCACGACCTTGCGAAGCTCGGCCATGCGTGCGAGGATGTCCATCGTGTCGTAGTTGTCCAACGCGTCCTGCAGACGGGCGATGCCCTCGTTCATCTTGACGAGGCCGTTGCCGAGTTCCGTCATCTGCCCGTGAAGCATGTCGATTGCAACCTTAACGTTGCTCGAGTCGGTCTCGTTGTAGGCCTTCGCCGCCTCGAGATACTCGGCGCGGACCGCGGGAAGGATCATCGTCTTTGCGATGTCGACGGCTGCGTTGCCCTCGATGCGAACCTTCTTCTCGTATTCTTCGAGGAATATCTCGTGCCGGCTCTTGATCTCGCGCTTCGTCATCACGCCGTATTTCTCGAAGAGCGCGACATTCTCCTTCTTGCCGAGCGCCGCAAGCGCGGAGAGCGTGTCGGGCGCGTTGGGAAGACCGCGCTTCTCGGCTTCCTTCGGCCAGTCGGCCTCGTAGCCGTTGCCGTTGAACACGACGCGCTTGTGCGCCTTGAGCGACGCCTGCAGTATCTTCTGGAGCGCGACGTGGAACGCGGCCGTATGCTCGCCCGGCTTCGCCTTTCCGGCAACCTTGGCGGCATCGAGCTCGGCGGCAATCCTGTCTACCGCCTCTGCGACAATCGTGTTGAGGACGGTCATCGGGCCGGAGCAGCACACGCTCGAGCCGGGAGCGCGGAACTCGAACTTGTTGCCGGTGAACGCGAACGGTGACGTGCGGTTGCGGTCGGTCGCGTCCTTCGGGATAGCGGGGAGCGTGTCGACGCCGATCTTGAGCGAGCCCTTCTCTTCGCGCTTGGCGCTCTTCGGGTTCTCGATGCGGTCGAGGACTTCGGCAAGCTGGTCGCCGACATAGATGGAGATGACCGCAGGCGGCGCTTCGTTCGCGCCGAGGCGGTGGTCGTTGCCAGCACCGGCGACGGAGGCCCTGAGGAGGTCGGCATGCTTGTCAACCGCCTCGATCACCGCGCATAGCATCGTCAGGAACACTGCGTTCTCGTGGGGATCGGTGCCGGGGTCGAGGAGGTTCCTGCCGCCGTAGGCGACGGACCAGTTGTTGTGCTTGCCCGAGCCGTTGATGCCCGCGTAGGGCTTCTCGTGGAGAAGGCACTTCATCCCGTGCTTCTCGGCGACGTTCCTCAGGGTGTCCATCACAAGCATGTTGTGGTCGCTTGCGAGGTTCAGCTCCTCGAACTGCGGCGCAAGCTCGAACTGCGCGGGCGCGACTTCGTTGTGGCGCGTCTTCGCCGGGATGCCGAGCTTCCAGAGTTCGCGCTCGACGTCGTTCATGAACGAGAGGACGCGGTCTGGGATCGTGCCGAAGTAGTGGTCTTCGAGCTGCTGTCCCTTCGCGGACGGAGCGCCGAAGAGCGTGCGGCCGGTGAGGACGATGTCGGGGCGCTTCTTCCAGTACTCCTTGTCGATGAGGAAGTATTCCTGTTCTGCGCCGAGCGTGCACGCGGCGTGGCCTTCGGCGCGCCCGAAGAGCTTCATGAGGCGCTTCAGCGACTTGTCGAGCGCCTGCATCGAGCGGAGAAGCGGCGTCTTCTTGTCGAGTGACTCGCCCGTGTAGGCGCAGAACGCGGTCGGGATGCACAAGGTCGCGCCGTTCGAGTGGCGTTTGATGAACGCCGGCGACGTCGGATCCCACGCGGTGTAGCCGCGCGCCTCGAAGGTGGAGCGGATGCCGCCAGACGGGAAGGACGACGCGTCGGGCTCGCCGACGATGAGGTTCTTGCCGCTGAACTGCATGATCGGCTCGCCGTCCTTCAGTTCAAGGAACGAGTCGTGCTTCTCGGCGGTGGAGCCGGTCATCGGGAGGAACCAGTGCGTGTAGTGCGTCGCGCCGCGATCCATCGCCCAGTGGCGGATGCCGTGCGCGACTTCGCCCGCGATCGACGGATCGAGCGGTTTCCCCTCCCGGATCGTCGCCTGTAGCTTCTTGGCCGTGTCCTTGCTCAAATATGTCCGAATCGCCTCTTCGCCGAACACGTCTTCGCCGAAGTGCGTCGCGCTCTTGGTCTCTTCCGTCATTGTCTTGTTCCTTGTTTGGTTTGTCGAATGCGTCCATCGCATCCGCCGCCGAGCAATTAGCACACGCCATGCCAAACAAGTGGAAAGCCCGATTTTCAAGGGGAAGTCGCGACTATGGCCATTCAGGCCCAAATGCCCGCGACACATTTTGTAGCCACATCGCCAACCGAATTACAGAAAATGTAAAAGCGTCCCTTAGTGCCATTCACCTAAAGTTCCATCGGCAGCCGCTACCTCATGCGCTACGCTTGCGCGTTGCGGCGAAAAGCGCGGCACCGGCGGCGATGAGACCGATGGAGATGACCTGCCCTATGCTGAGCCCCCAGAAAGCCGCTCTGGGATCGCCGCGGAAGAACTCCATGCAAAAGCGTATTACGCCATAGCCGACAAGATACGCGGCGCATGTGTCGCGGCGGCGCTTAATGTAGAGCGCAAGGAGAATCGCGAAGAGGACAAGAAGCGCCGTCGCCTCGAAAAGCTGCGTCGGGAGCACAGGCACCATGCGCTGCCCGTGCTCGTACCAGCTCGGGGAGAACTTCGGGAAGACGACCGCGCACCATGCGTCCGAGTCCTTGCCGTAGCAGCAGCCGTAGAAGAAGCAACCGATGCGGCCGCAGGCGTGGCCAAGGGGAATCACCGTCGCGAAGAGGTCGGCAAGCGCGAGCGGACGCTCCTTCTTGATGAAGCACCACGCGAAGAACACGACGAACGCAAGTATGAGCCCGCCGTAGAACATTAGCCCTCCCTGGTCGACGCGGATGATGTCCTGCGGGCGAGCCGCAAATTCGGAAGACCAGTGCTCGATGACGTACGCGGCTCGCGCACCGACTACGCCGGCAACCATCATCGAGAGGATGCAGTTGGAGAGGTCTTTCCGACCCGAAAGCCGCTCGACGAGCGTCCAGCAGAGAAGAAAGCCGACGGCCATGCATGCGCCGTATGTGCGAAGGTGCAGAAATCCGATGTTGATCAGGTCCGGGAACATTTCGAGACAACCCATTTGAACGCACTGAACGCAGCCAAGCCGACACCGACGTATGCGTCAATGATGCGATTCAGGAGAAAGCCGCCGAGCTGCACGAACGTGAGCGACGTCGTGGAGGCGAGGAACACCAAGATAAGCACGACGTTGGCGAGGAAGATGAATACCCAAGAGAAGATGCGCCCGTACAGCTTCACGTCAGGCTGGCGCTGCGCAAGCGTCTCGAGCGTGAAGAGCGCATGGAACGCCCATGTAAAGCCGACCGCGAACATCCAGAGCGGCAGGCACGGCAGCGGGCGAACGAACGCCGACGTGATGAGCGCCACGACGATCACGAGAAACGTGTAGAACGGGAAGAAGTACGGTGCAAGCGTTATCAGCATGTTCGACTTCGTGAGGTTCACACTGCCACCAGACGCCGAGACGCGCAGCTTCGACGGCATCGCGCCGAAAAGGAGCCCCCATATCGCATGCGTAAGTTCATGGCCAAGGACATAGGTCTTCACCGGATGCGAGACCGCCATCCAGCACAGCGCGAACGCGGCCATTCCGCCGACGAGCGCAATCGACTCGGCGGTGATGCCACCCGACTCGCCGGCCGCCGCCATCACGGAATCGCAAAAGGCGCGAACTACGCCCCAGCACATCGGCAGAAGGAGAACGCCGAGAATCATTCTCAGGAAATTCGCCATCGGTCAGTCTTCGAATATGAAAACGAGTTCGCCAGGATACACGCGCCCGTTCTCGCGCGCAATGCGTTCAACGAGGTCCGGATCGGTCTTGAAGCGCTTCTGGAAATCGATGAGCCGCGCGATTTCGCGCTTCTTCTCCTCGATGCGCCTGGTAAGCTCGGCGTCCTGCCTCTTCAGGCTCTGTCCGCGCAGATAGGTGGGCCAGACCGAGAGCGCGCCAAGCGAACCGATTATCACAAGAAGCGATATCGTGACGATCTTTGCGACTTTCTCTTTGAGTCCCTCATTCATCGACGGAGATTATACCAAAAATTTTCGCACGTTTATCATTGACTTTTCAAAAAAATATGAGATACTATACGCCCGTTCGCTCGGAGAAGGCCTCCGAAAGACCGTCACCCGCAATCGAACACAATTCAAAACAAACACAAGAGCAACAAAAAAATGAAGATCAAGACTACAAAGAAGAGCGCTGAAAAGACGGTCGTCACCAAGAAGGCCGCCGCAAAGCCGGTCGCCAAGAAGGCAGCAAAGCCCGCCAAGAAGGCAGTGACGTTCACCGTCCACGCCGAAAAGGGCAAGGCCGTCTATCTCGCCGGCTCCTTCAACGAGTGGAGCACCTCGGCCAAGAAGATGGCCTACAAGGCCAAGAACGGAATCTATTCCGCGACGGTCCAGCTCGCTCCCGGCGAATACCAGTACAAGTTCGTCATCGACGGCACCTGGTGCGCCGACCCCGAGAACGAGAACTCGGTCAAGAACGACCAGGGCACGTTCAACTCCGTCGTCGTCATCAAGTAATCTACGACGGCACAGATTGAAAAGCGAAGCCGCGGCAAATGTGCCGCGGCTTTCTTTTTTCGCTATGTGCCGAATCGCTACCTGACGCCGCCGTTGGAGTCGGAGAGCTTCTTGAGCTTCGGCTCGAAGGATTTACGCTCGTCTTCCGACAGGCGGTCGACGTAGAGAATGCCGTCGAGGTGGTCGATCTCGTGCTGAAGCGCACGCGCGAGGAAACCGCGAGCGGTCACGATCTGCGGCATGTTGTTCATGTCGAGATACTGGCACGTCACCTGCGCGGCACGATCTACGGAACCGCCGAGCCCAGGAAAGCTCAGGCACCCTTCCTTGTCGAACTGGCTGCCCTCGCGGGAGATTATCTCGGGATTGAAGAGGACGAGCGGCATCGGGACGATTGAATTGAACGCCTCGTCCTCCTCGGTCTCGCACCCTTCGGGAATGTCGATTACGCACATCCTCTCGGTGCGGCCGATCTGCTGCGCCGCGAGCCCTACGCCCTTCGCGGCGTGCATAGTGGAAATCATGTCGACGGCGAGCGAGCGAAGCTGATCGGTGACAATGGCAATCGGCTCCGACTTTTCGCGGAGGACTGGTTCGCCGTACTTGTATATCTTGAGCTTCACCGCCAACTTTAAACTTTAAACTCTCACACTCCCGTCGAGCCGAAGCCGCCCGCGCCGCGGTCGGTCTCGTCGATCGTGTCGGTTTCCTCGATCTCGGGCTGGACGACCGGCGCGAAGACGAGCTGCGCAACCTTGTCGCCCTTCGCGACGGAAAAGTCCTTGTCGCCGAAGTTCGCGAGGATGACGCCAATCTCGCCGCGGTAGCCGGAATCTATCGTGCCGGGAGTGTTAAGCACCGTGACGCCGTGCTTGAGCGCAAGACCAGACCTCGGGCGCACCTGGATTTCGTACATCGGCGGAATGATGGCGACGAGCCCCGTGGGCACGAGAGCGCGACCGCCTGCAGGAATCACGAGATCCGCGACGCTCCTGACATCCATGCCCGCGTCGCTCGCATGGGCGTACGCGGGCATGACCGCATCGGGATGAATGCGCTTGAAGCGGAGTGTCATTCCTCGATCTCCGCGTCGACAATCGACGCGCCCTCGCCGGGCACAAAACCGAGGCGATCGAGATTCCACTTCTTCCAGGCCTCGGGGATCTGGCGGCGCTGGAGCGCCTCGACCTCGCTGCGAACCTGAAGCTTCCACATCTGCGCCTTGGCGGCATCGCCGGGAACGCGGTCCTCGCAGACGACGAGAAGCGCTCTGCCCGTTCCGGTGGACGTAAAATCGGAGACCTCGCCCTTGCGGAGCTTCATCGCGGCGCCCATGATTGCATTTTGGTCGGGGAAGTCGCCGCGCTTCGCGTCGCACACGACGAAGGTGATGTTCGTGGAAACGTCGCCCGACTCAAGAACTGCCTTGGCGCCCTTCTTTGCAATCGCCTCGACCTTTGCCTTGAACGCATCGGCCTTTGCGGCGGCGAGAGCGCGAGGACGGACGATCTCCTTTGCCTCGTCGAACGTCGGCATGTGCGCCGCGCTCGTCTCGGCCCTCTCGACGAGCCAAACTTCCTTGTCTGAGGCAACGACGCCGTAGCGAAGGTCTTCGCTGGACGAATCTAGCTCGGCGACGACTTCCTCGAAGTTCTGCGCGCCGGGGCAGATGGCCGTCGCGCGCTTCATGAAGCCATCCTTGTAGTTGCCGTCAAGGGCGAACCAGTCGCTCGTCTCGACCTTTGCGCCGGACTCGGCCGCAATCTCGTCAAGACGAGACTTGCCCTCGGCCGCCTTCACGCCGTAGACGCGCGAGACAAGGCCCGTTGTGAGGCACTGGACGGACTCGATGAGGCGGACTTCCTTCTCGACCTCGGCCCTGACGTCCTCGAACTTCTTGACGGTTTCGACGCCGTTCGTGTCGGTCGTGGTGTACTTGTCGACGGTAACGTCGTAGTAGTCGCGGAGAGCGTCCTCGGTAACAGTCACGGACGCAAGGGCGTTGCTCGCCGCGGCGTCGAACCTGACCATGCGAAGCTTGATGCGCTCGGGAAGCTCGAGGGACTTGGAGTTCTCGTCATACCACTTCTTGAGACCTTCGTCGTCGAGCTTCACCGCATCGGCCTCGGCCTTGTCCTGCTTGAACCTGGCGACACGCACGGTGTACGAGTCGGTCACATCCGCGACCGCCTGCTCGATTTCCATCGGGGAAGCCCAGGACGCCGAACCGGAAAGAACGGAACTCGCGACCTTCATCGCCGTGAGGCGACGCTTGAGGAACTCCTCGAAGCGCTCGGGCGAGAAACCGTTCTCGCGAAGAAGCGCCTGGTACATGGCGAAGCTGAACTGGCCGTTCTGCTGGAAGGACCTGTCGGTGCGGATCGCCTGCGAAACCTCAGAATCGGTCGCCCCTATGCCATTGCGACGGGCGACCTCGAGAAGCGCGGAAGTCTCCCACGCCTCGCGGTTCACCTCGGCGCTGCTGCGGCGCCAGTCGCGGTTCTGGCCGAAGCCGCGAATTTCCTCCGTGATCGCATGGAACTCCGCCGAACTGACCGGATTGCCTCCGAGAGTCCCGACACTCGCGTCATTTGACTCGCGCTTGCCGTCCCTTAGGAGATCGTCCACAAGGAAGTCGAAGGCAAATGCACCACCAACGATTATCGCGAAAACACCCCAAAGCCACTTGTTGCGAATGAGCTTGTTGAACTGAAGAATGACCATTTTACACTCTGAACTTTCTGTTATCCTGTTTGTTGTTTATTTGCAAATCGCGTCAGAACTCAAGATCGTCGTCTGAAGAACTGCCAGAAGAAGTACCGCCGTCGTCTTCGGGCGTCGCCTCTACCGCCTCGGTCTCGACCGTCCCTGTGTCGGAAGTCGCCTCTGCGGCCTTCTTTTCAAGCTCGGCCTGGCTGTTCTTGTCGTGCGGCGCAAGCTCGCCCGAGTTCACCTCGAAACGGTTTTCCGCAAAGGCGCAGCGGTTCTTGAGGTTGCCCGCAGCGTCGAACGTCATGACCGTGACCGCCATGTTCTCGCCGATCTCAGGAACGGCGCGCTGGATGCGCACGGCCGTCTGAGGCGAGACCTTCCACTCAAGGAACTTCTGCTCTGTGTGCGACTCTCCGGTCTCGACGTCGCGAATCTTGACGAGCCCCTGGTCGAGCTTGCAGATGTAGTCGCCACGAGTGCCGTAGATGCCCGTGAAGAGCGCGTCCTGCGACGTCTGGATGCAGACTTCGTTTGCGGCGCGCATCGAGAGTATCGTGAAGTGGAGGCCCTGTATCGCAAGGGAGCCGGTGACGCAGCGGATAGTGGCCTTGTCGCCGTCGCCAGTCTTGACATAGCGGTAGGCGGACTTGCCGGCCGGGTTCACGACCGAGAAGCCGGGAGCCTCGACGAAGACGAGCCCTTCTGGAAGGTTGCGGGGAAGGTCGATGGTTATGACGCCGCCCTTGAGGAGAATCGCCCTGGACTTGACCGCGAGCCCCTGGGCGCGAGTGCCGAACGAGGCCTCGCCAGCCATGGACACGCTGCATTCCCTGCCGAGAGCGACGGTGAGCCGCGTAGCCGCGCCAACAGAGCGGAATACGGAGCCGAGCGGATAGAACCTGCCCTCGGTAGCTGGCTCCCAGTCGCGCGCTCCCGGCTTCAGCACCTCTGCCGTGCCTTCAAGCCTGGACACGGTCGGAAGCGTGTAGAAGTACTTCGGCTCGGACTTCGTGTGGTGGATCTGTCCGCCGATGTCGATTCCGACATCGGCCTCTTCGCCTTTGCCGGCAGTGGTTTCGGCGGTGGTTTCAGATGTCTCCTCTTCGATGTCGTCGTCCTGGGCCCAAAGCGACAGTCCGCAGACCGTGGCGGCTACAGAGACGATACGGGCGATGTTTTTCATTTTGTTCCTTTCAGACGAGATGTGCGCCCTCGGAGGGCTTGATCACGCTGCAGGTCGGCTCGTCGCCGAACTTTGCCTTGTATTCCTTCGAAATCTGCGCCGCGATCTTGTCGGCCGCGGAAGGATCGACGAGCAGGCAGCAGCTGCCGCCGAACCCGCCGCCAGAGAGCCGGGCGCCGTAGACTTCGGGAATCGCCTTTGCGGCGTCCACAATGGCGTCAAGCTCCTCGCAAGAGTTCTCGAACCAGTTGCGGCTCGACTCGTGCGAATCGTACATGAGGGCTCCAAAGCCCTTGAGGTCGCCCTTCGCGAGAAGCTCCGCGCCCTGGATGACGCGCTCGTCCTCGCCGATCGGGTGGACGGCGCGCTTTGCGGTCGTCTCGCTCAAGCCCCCGCGGTAGAGAACCCACTCTGCCATCGTCACGTCCCTAAGGTGCGTCACCTTCTTGCGAAGTACGCCCGCGAAATACTTTGCCGCGTCTTCGCATGCCTGGCGGCGGCTGGCATACGCGCCGTCGACGAGAGCGTGCTTGGCGTTGGACTTGACCATCATGAACGCGACGCCGTCGCCCATCGGGACGGACTCGAACTCGTTCGTGCGGAAGTCGCTCTTGACGAGCGCGCCGGCCTTGCCGTACATCGACGAAGCCTGGTCGAGAAGCCCGCAGGGGCAGCCCGCAAACGTGTGCTCGGCCTTCTGGCCGATCTTGGCAAGCGTTGTCCTGTCCTTCTCGATTCCGTAGATCTTGGAGAGCGCGAGAACCGTGCACATCTCGAGCGCGGCGGACGAGGAAAGACCCGCGCCGAGCGGGATGTTGCCGAGGAACATCGCCTTCCAGCCGTGCTTCGCGGCGGCGGGATTGCCGTCGAAGAGCCAGTTAAAGGTACCGGTAACGTAGTTCTGCCACGTCATCTCCTTCGCAGGGGCGACTGTGGAGGTGGTGAACTTCGCCGTCTCCATGAAGTCGCCGGCGGTAAGCTCGCAGCTGTCGTCGGCAGTCGGCGAAACGGCGAAGAACGTCCCCTTGTCGATGGCCGCGGAAAAGACGTAGCCCTCGTTGTAGTCGGTGTGGTTGCCGAGGCCCTCGATACGCCCTGGGGCGTACGCGACGACCTGCGGCTTTTCGCCATACATCTTCTCGAACTTCGCCACCAGCTCGTCGTAGACTTCCTTGTTCTGCATTTTAGTTTCTCCTTTTTACTGACACCTGACTACTGACCGCCGGCTACTCACTTCACCAGCTCGTCAATGTTCTTCGGCGGCTTCGAGAGGAACGCCGAGTAGACGAACATGTAGGCAAGCGCGAGGACGGGCACCGCGTATGAGATCATGTAGCCCGCCTTGTCGGCGATGAAGTTCTGGACGAGCGGCAGAACGCCGCCGCCAACGACCATCACCATGAAGAGGCCCGAAGCCGCAGCCGTGTACTTGCCGAGCTTCTCGGTCGCGAGGTTGAAGGTGGAGGGCCACATGATCGAGGTCATAAGACCGCAGAGCGCGAAGAGAAGCGCCGTCAGCGGGACCTGGACCATAGCAAGCTTGACGCCCTCGGCGCCGACGGAAATGACAGGCATCTTGGCGGCAATGCCGGTAGTCTGGGTGCCGATGAGGATGAGGATGATCGCCGTCGCGGTCGTGAAGGTCATGAGAATGCGCGACGAGATCTTGCCGCCGATGAACGCGCCGACCGTGCGGCCGATGAGCATGAGGAACCAGTAAGTGCCTGCGACCATGCCGGCGATGCCGGCGGCGTTCTTGACGACATCGTCAATGCCGGAGGTCATGAGCGGGCCCGACTTGTCGGCAAGCCAGAGGTTCATCGTGGCGGGGATGCCGATCTCGATGCCGACGTACATGAAGATCGCGATAACGCCCAGGAGGCAGTGACGGAACTTGAGAGGCGCGAGAACGGGAACGTCCTCGGCCGTACTGCTCTGGTCGGGATTGGCGATCGGGATGAAGGAAAGGACGACGAACGCAGCGGCGAAGACGGCCATCGCGATGTACATCACGAGGTTGACGTCGGCGACCTTCGTGTCGTTCGTGATCTGGCCGATGAGCGCGCCGACGAGCATCGGCGTCGCGGTGCCGGCGAGGGAGTTGAACGTCGTGCCGATCATGTTCAGCTGGTTGCCGCGGTTTCCGCCGCCGCCAAGGAGGTTGAGCATCGGGTTGACGACCATGTTCAGCATGCAGACCGAGAAACCGCACACGAACGCGCCGAGGAGATAGACGCAGAACGGAACGACGGCGCTGTCGGTGAACGGGACCTTGCCGGAGAGGAACTGGATGAGGACGCCGATGAAGCCAGTCGCGATACCGGCCATGGCCGTGAACTTATAGCCCTTCTTTGCGAGCATCTTGCCGGCGGGGATCCCCATGAAGAGATAGGCGGCGAAGTTCATCATGTTGCCCATCATGCCGAGCATGTTGGAGCCCTCGATGCCCGGCTGGTACTTCCAGACATTGCCCATAGGCGCGGCAAGGTTCGTGACAAACGAAATCATGCCGTAGATGAACATCATTGTTATAACGGCCACCCAGTTGGTGCCCTTTTGCTGCTGCTCGCTCATTTAGTATACTCCTATTGAGGTTTATTAGGTGTAATTTTACCGAAAATTGCGTGGATAGTCAACACGGAGCAGATGAAATCTTGGCGTTCGGACGGGAGGCAACTTCGAGAACCTTCTTCGCGCGCCAGCCGCCCCAGACGAGAAAACTCCACGGACGGACCATTTTAACCGCTTTTATTAAGCGATTTTCGCCGTCAAGAAAGTAGACGTCGATCGGGAACGACATGAAAAACGTGTGTATCGCGTTGCATTTTTCGATGAGGAGACCTTCTCCGGGGGCGAGGGCCTTCGTGCCGATGAGCCCCCGCGCGCGCTCCGGAAACGTCCGCGCCACCTTCGCGCGGAAGCCAAGGATGTCGACAGTCTCCATGTCAGGCAAAGACCAGCAACGCGGCGATGAGCACAAGAAGAAACGCAAGGATGCGCCGCCAAAGCGGCGCAGGTCCTGCGGCCGGCAGCGCGGCAGATTCGCCGCGGTCCTTCCTCATGATGCGGTAGACGCCGCGAAGAGCGAGCGGAAGACGGCCAGGTGGGGTCGCAAGAGCCGCCGCCGCGCCCAGCAGCGCGATGACCAGAACCACAATGATCAAGTCACCCATTCTCCAACTCGCAACTCCAACTTTATCACGTATACCTCAGCACCTCGTCGACCGTCGTGTAGCCGTCGAGGATAGAGCGGATGCCGTCTTCGCGCATCGTGCGCATGCCGAGCTCACGGGCCTTTTCGCGGATAATCAGCGTCGGGGC
>ODAI010851003.1_pt1 | contig 31004 bp, 27 predicted proteins | sample 1539321 | NCBI WGS metagenome assembly ODAI01 (sample SAMN02144231, study PRJEB22623) | gut metagenome | biome: sheep rumen | host: Ovis aries | place: New Zealand
AAATTGATTGTGCATAACACATCGCGTGCAACATGTATAATGCGTGCAACGCGTGCATTGGAAGAATTTGTGATAGAAGGGGTTAAAACCACAATTCCACTTCACAAAAGATTATTAAACAATCGTGATTTTCGTCAGTTGAATTTTGATAATCATTGGTTGGAAAATTATTTATCATCTGCGCCAAACCCAGACGATGAAATAACCCCAACAGATGAAAAAACAGAAGAATAAATAAAAAATACACAATAAAAATACCGGCATTTGCCGGTGTTTTTTTATTATCTTAGATGTTTATATTCGTCATGAATTTTTTTGAATGCACGTTCTGATTCTCTAGATTTTTTAATGCGTAAAGCACCAATTCCAATTAAACCAGCACCCAAACCACCAAAATACAATGCGGTTCTGGCACTTTGTGTTTGTGATTTGGCATTAATTGTTGCGCACCATTGTGAGTGTCCTTGTTCTATCAGTTTATTATATTTTGTTTCATAGATTTTATCTTGGACAACTGGTAAAACAGATGCGGCCTCTAAACCTAAACATAAAACTATGGTTGTTATCAGTATGATGTTATCTGTCGTTGAAAATAATTTGTCGCCTTTGGTAGTTTTTTTCATTATCAAACCTTTTTCCTAATCGTAAATTGATTAGTAGCATAAATTAGCGTAAAATCAAGTGGTATCATATACATAAAAAAACACCGGCAAGCCTGTCGCGACGGAGCGAAAGCGCAGACGGACGCCGGTATTTTTTATTTGTTGGTTTCTTATTAAAAACCTTTTGGGGTTGTCATTTTTGATGAAGAAACTTTTTTATTTAATGCCTTTACAACTTCATCTGTAATATCTAAATTGCCAACATTCGCGCCTGTGCGGGCAAAACGACCATCAATAACCAAAGACAAATTTTTCTTTGCAATAATGCCTTCGATAACTGGGTCCAGATGTTTTGTTTGCAATTCATTTAATGCTTTTTGATAAGATTCTTCGATGCTTTGTGCGCGTTCTGTTAAATTACGTTGTAATTTTGCAACACGTGTTTGGTAATCGACAACGCGGTGTTGCAAAGCTTCTTGGGATAAAACACCTTGTGATTTTTCGATTTCAGTTTTTTCTTTTTCCAATGCTTTTTGTTCAGATGTCAATTCGTCACGCAATTTTTTTTCATAATTTTCTTTTTGTGCGCGCAAATCTTTCAAAGCCGCCGCATCAGCCTGGACTGTATCCATACGGATAACCGCGATACGCATATCTGCGCCAGATGCCGCATCGGTTGAAACCTCTGCAATCGCATCATTTACAGACACTTCGTGATTCCACGACGCAACCGCCCAAATTCCCAATGCCGCAACAACCAAAACGATGGCCGCGATAATGCCAGTTTTTTTATAGTTTTTAATTGTAATATTTGTATTTGATTTTACCATATTATCCTTCCTTTTTTTTTGATTGGTTTAATTGTGTTCGCACCCAGTATAACAACAAAAAATTAAAAATAAAAGAGAATATTATTCATTAAATGCACTTTGAACTTTGTTTTTATCGTGCGGGTGCAATACGGATTTCTATTCTGCGGTTGGTCAGTCGCCCAATGCTATCCTGGGCGGCAATTGGTCGCGCCGAACCGCGTCCAACAATAAACATGCGTGTTGGTTTAATTTCTTTGCGTGCCAAAAATACAGCCGCGCGTTCCGCCATATCCAAAGACATGCGTTTTGCAGCCGTCGTATCAGTCATCGCATCGGTATATCCGGCAATTTCCAAATATGTAGAATCATATTTGCGTAAAATTCGTGCGATTGTTCCTAACAGTTTTTCACCATTGCTGGAAATTTCTGCCACGTCCATACGCATAATTGCACCGCGAACCAAAATCACAACAACATCTGTGCCAGCGCGTTCCACCGACACACCTGCGGCGCGCAGGGCATCGTATAAATCGCTTTCTAATTCTGTCATATATTGAACACTGACCATATTGTCGTTTGTTGCCTTGTCGCCATATTCTAATTGTTTGGTATTATTTGTTGCGGTCAGTATTTTTCCGCCGTTTCCCAGATATATCGGTCTTTTTGCAATTTTAGATTCTTCGTTCATATCCATAAAACTGGCGCCGTTCAGGTAATAATCCCACGTATTGCGTTCTGGACTGGTGTATTGCATACAGCCAGTTAAACACAACATAACAAAGAAATATTTTAATTTATTCAACATTGATAGATATATAATTGCGTGGTGCCGATATACATGTTTCGCCACCGGCTTTTTCCAAACCGTTCACAGATACAGATTTTGCCCAACTGATTTTCTTTGTTGCAAAATAAGAACAATCGCTGTGCGTTAAATTTGTTAAATTGATAGAAAAAGTTTTTCCATCAACAGATGATGTTATCGACCAATTTTCATCACCGATTGGGGCGTCTGGATTTGTGATTGCGCCTGCCTTGATTAAATAATCAACCGATACACCATTATAATCGCCGCGCGTTTCCAATAATATTTTTGTATTACGTGCAATTTGTTCCATTTCATTCAATGCCAAATTGCGTGTTTGGTTTGTTCGCAACATTTTATATGTTCCGTATGCCGCCGCGGTCATAACCGCACCAATCGCCAACACCGCCAACATTTCAATCAAAGAACGTCCAGATTCGTCTGCCATATAACCCTCCATAAAAAAATTTTTTTGTTATTTTGAAACTTCAACTATTTCGGCACCTTCGAATAAACCCATCGCGCTTGCCATCATGGGGTCTGCTTCTAATTCTTGTTTTTGATGTTCGACCGCCGTTGGCACATTACATGATGTCGCCGAATGTATTAAATCCCAATGTATGCCGGTATGTTTTTCCAACCATGTTGATAATTTATTTGCAAAATCTTTATCACCTTTGCGGTCAAAATAATTTAATTTTCCATTTTGGATTTCGCAAACCTCTACATTTTCGGAAAAATAAGTATATAACAAAATTTCTTTATCGGCCTGCATTGCGCGTCCTAATTCATCGGCGGTATTTATTGTGTTTGCCGGTTTTGTGGCTGCGACGGGTTCTGGCGATTTTTGTTGAACAGGTTGCGCGGCGGAATTTTGTTTTAAAATTTCTGTGACAGACGGCATATCGGCAATATGCACCAAACGCACAATCAACATATCAAAACATTGTTTTTGATTGCCAGACATCTGCATTTCGCTGACCGCCGCAACCATAACCTGCCAAATACGCGACAGGGTATTCAAAGAAATTCGAGAATTTATTTTTTTTGTTTTTTCGCGTTGGTCGGCGGTGTATGGCGATGACAGCCCATCGCCAGCATTGACCGACGGGTGCATACGTGTTGCCCAATGCGTCCATTCCATCATGTCGTTTAATAACATGACCAAATCCGCGCCATTTGTGTAAATAGAATCAGCCATTTCCAAAGCACGCGCCGTATCCCCAGACAAAAGTGTATCCATAAAATCGACAACAAGATTCCTGTCTGCGCGTTTTAACATATCCATAACGGCCTGTTCATCGACATGACCACCGGTTTGTGCAATTGCCTGGTCCAGTAAAGATAACCCATCGCGCACAGAACCGTCCGCCGCACGTGCCAACATTTCGTTTGCAGCATCTGTCAGTTCGATTTTTTCTTGTGTTGCAATCCAACTGAAATGTTTTTTTAAGGTATCAATTGGCACGCGCACCAAATCAAAGCGTTGGCAACGCGATAATATTGTGACCGGTACTTTGCGAATTTCTGTTGTTGCCAAAATAAATATAACATGTGCAGGTGGTTCTTCCAAAGTTTTAAGCAACGCATTAAAAGCAGCCGTTGATAACATATGAACTTCGTCAATTATATAAACTTTGTATCGTCCATTTGTTGGTCTGTATTGTGCAGCATCTAAAATGTCGCGGATATTATCAACGCCGGTATGTGATGCCGCGTCGATTTCCATAACATCAATATGTTGTCCCGCCGCAATTGCACGACAGTTTTCACATACACCACATGGGGTTGCGGTTGGTCCGTCTGACGATAAACAATTTAATGCCTTGGCCAGAATACGTGCGGTACTGGTTTTTCCAGTTCCACGAATACCTGTGAAAATATATGCATGTGCAATACGACCGGTATTGATAGCCGTTGTTAATGTTTTAACCAAAACATCTTGGCCAATCAAAGAATTGAAATCTTGACTGCGATACTTGCGCGCCAAAACAGTATAATTATTATCCATGTTGAACTTTCCTTGTTGGCTTCAGCATACCAAAGAAAAGTAAAATTTCAACAACAAAGTAAAACGATTTTAATTCAATCCGGTGATGAAATCAGGAAATCCCATTTCTTCGTCGCCGTCAGTTTTTTCTGTATCGATATTTTCGTCTTTTGCCGCCGCCTCTGCCGCCTTCATTTCGGCCTCGGCTGCCGCGACAGCCGCCGCTTTTTCTTTGGAATCGCGTATGGAATCAATTTTTTCCTGTTCGGCATTTGTCATACGGACACAGTGTTCCGCAGATTGCAATAAACGTTCGCGTTCAATTTCGTCAAACGTATTGCGTGCCTGGTCGATAAATTGTTTGCGACGCACGCGCCATTTGTGACACCGTTGAATCATCAAACCAACATTAGACTGATTTTTTTTATTTTGCATATTTTTTTTCTTTTTATAATTTTTTTATTTTTGGAATTTTCAGTTGATATAAATTTCTAACAATAATCAACTAACAACTGCCTGTAATATAAAACATCTTAAAACTGATTGCAATATCTTTTTTCTGTTGCTAATCTATACTCATATAAAAAGGGAATAGGGGATTTTATTGCATAACCAGAGGGGAAATTTTTTATTACAGGCATTATTGGCAATATCTTTGCTATTTGTTTTTATGCCGGTTTTAACAAATCGTTTAATTGTAAATGATGTTGATGCAAAAATGTATTCTGCATCACATCAAATTGATACTGCACAAACCGCGGCGCGAATTTTTATTCGTGAAAATGTTGATAGTTTGCCATACGGTCGCACAATTATTCGGGGCACAGATTTTGCAGATACATTGGAACCATATGGATTACCTTTGGGGTATGTTCCGCGCACTGCATTTGGCCAAGATATTTATTTGATTGTTGATAAAGACGAAACAAGTGTTGGTGGAACATTGGTTGTGTCTGGGGGTAAAATTTCAAATATGCAAATTGCCGAAATGGTTCGTCGTGTTGGATTTTATGCTCAAAAAAGTAAAGATGGATTGATTGTCGGTATTCCTTTGAATACATTATACCAAGATGTTGTTCGTCGTAATGAAACCGATATAAATAATTCTGGATTTTTAACAGATTTGAATATGAACGGTTTTGCAATAGAAAATACAAATACGGTAATTGGACATAATTTGGAATCTGGGATTGCAAATTTTGATACATTGGATATTGCTGGTAATGAAGGCGAAAGGAATTCAAAAAATAAAATAAAAAATTTTGTTGCAGACAAAAGTATATTTCAATCAAAATCTGGTGGGTCTGCATTGGCATTAACGCGTGGTTCGTTGCGTGCAAAAAATGTGTTTGGAAAAACAATTTCTCAATACGGTTCGACGGGAAATTTTGAATCAGATTCTGCATCGGTGTATTCATTTGATTTAACGGCGGGGCGTACCGGATTTACTGGGCCTGTCACATGGGACGTGCGCGGTAATTTGGAAACAGAACATATTGTGTTGAGTGCCGAAACACTAGATGTCGGTTCGTATTTGAATGTCAGCAGTGGTCAAGAAGTTTATGTGTCGGGTGATTCTGGATATTTATCGTATAATTCAACCAGTGGTATTTCAACCGGTTCCCTGATTGCATCGCATGTCACTTTGCGTGACCAAACGTCCAAGGCGTTAAATGCCGGCGACAGTGGTGCGGTTATTGTAGATATTCGTCCAGCCAGCACAACCGTATTACCCGATGTTCGTGTGTCTTATATTGATAACGGTGGTTTTGCGATTTTGAAAAATCCAAAAAAAGATGATGCAGAAACTGTGACATGTAATTCAATCGTCGCAAGTCTAGGCGAAGTATATAATTCAAATTCTTTGGCACAACATATACTGTGTGAATATTTGTTCTGGGAACGTTTGGAACAAAGAATAAATGCAAAACAATGTTTAATGGCGGGGCGCAGTGACTGTATATAAAACAAAAATCTTTAACGATAATTCGCGTGGCGCCTCGTTGTTAGAGGTGTTATTGGCGATATCAATTGCGGCGGTTGCGGCACCGTTTATGTATCGTCAAATGACAAACACATACGACGATTTGGAAAATATTTCTGTGGCACAACAGATTGTTGATTTGCAAGACGCAACATTAAATTTTGTTCGTACCCACCAAGAAGATTGGCCTGATGTTGCAGAAATACAAATGACCGCCACAGATTTACAAGAAATATCGCCAATTATATCCAGTGGTTTTATCGACAAGCGTCAATTTCGTGGCACAACAATAACAGATATTTATCTGGGATTTGACATAACCGATTCGCGTGTTCGGGTAAATCAAATTGCGCGTCAAATTGGGGCCACCGCCGCGGTTGTTGATGATGATGGTATTGCCTATGGCACAGGTTGGGCTGTATCGGGTCCTGATTTTAAACCTGGTAATTTAATATATCGTATATCGCATAATTTTGCGACGATGGACCGGACGAATTTTTTGCATCGTGCGGCATCGGATTCAATCGTTGAAACAAAGCCTAAAAAAATAACAATAAAAAAAACAGAAGAAGAAATTGCCAAAGATGCCGCAGAATTTAATTTAAATGCGATGTTGCGCAATTTAAATATGGGTGGCAAAGATTTATTAAATGTTGGAACATTAAATGCCGAAACGGTGTCTGTTAAAAATATAGAAACAACATTTATTCATGCTGATGATGTTATTGCGGATTCTGCGTATTTTTCGTCTGGTGCAAATATCCAAGGCAACGATGCGGTTATTGATACGATACGTGCGTTGGGCGATATCAGTGGTTTTAGAACAATAACTGCAAATAACCTGAACGGAAATAATATTAGTAATACTGGCGCGGTTATTACTGACAGGGCAACAATTAAAAATTCTGTGCGTATTGGAAATTTGTTTAAATTAAAATCGTCCAGTAATCGAACAATCAATGCTTTTACTGCGATATCATCGAATTCTGTTCATACACCATATATCAGTGCAAATGACATGGTGTTTTATGGTGATTTTGGATTAACGGTGTCTGGTGAATTGTTAATGTCTGGGACCGCACCATTAAAGATTGGTAATTGGTCTTTTCCGTCAAATCAAATGCCCAGTTTTTCGACCTTTAAATTGGGACGAACAACAATATCACAAACACCAAACAAAGATGAATTCAGTGCGATTATGGCATCTGATTGGCAAACCAAAGAAAGTGTGCCTGAACAATGAAACGAAACAATATAAAATTTTTTAATATGAATCAAAGCGGCAATATGCTGGTGGAATTGTTATTGTCGGTTGCGCTGGCTATGTTGATAATTCCGTTTGTGTTTAAATATCAACGTTCGGCGATTGAACGTCGTGAAAATATTGTCGTCACAAAACAGATGACAGAAATACAAAACGCATTGGAACGTTATATTATTGATAATCGTGAAACTATGTTAAAGCCTTATGGTCGAAATATTACACGTGTTGAATTGGCTGATTTGGAAAAATATGGTTTAGACCCAGAAATTGCCGCAGATAAAAATGTTAAATATCAATTGCGTGTTTTAAAATCGCGTGATTTTAATGGCCAGGCCACTTTGCAAGGAATTGTTGTGTATCAATCGGATAAAATTACACCGTTTAGAACGCATCAAATTGTAAATATGTCTGGGGGTGCGGTTGGTTTTATTGATGGCAATAAAGCATATGGTGCAAATGATTCTTGGCGTGCATCTGTTGCAGATTTAGGTGTGACGGCGGCATCTGGGTTGGTTGGAACAACAACGGTAAATCGTGATAATGCGTTATACCTGTGGCGCGTTCCATCAAATGACCCAGACGATGCGACAATGCGTTCGTCATTAAACTTGGGCGGTCATGATATTATTGGTGTCAAAGATATGAGTTTTATTGATGGTTCTTTTGATGAATTTTTAACCATTGGAAAAATAACATCTCGTAATATGATTTTTGATAATCGCACAACAATTGACAGTTTGTTTTCAACCAAGAGTGCGACCGTATCAGGTTCTTTGACATCGGATTCGCGAAATTTAGAAATATCTGGTCGTTTGTCTTTGACCGATACAGGTAAATTTTCATCTTTTACAACGAACGATTTGCTGGTGACGAATTTGACTTTGCCGGCATTAACCATAGATAATGCAAATAACAAACCTGTAATTTTAACTGTAAATGGTTCTGTAAAAATGCGCTATGGCAGTATCAGTGCAATGCATGTGACGGTTGGTTATGCGGGTTCGATTACCCCGAAATTAACCGTTTCATCAAAAATCAGTGACCCACAAAATCCAAATTATTATTGGGACGCCAGCAGTTCATCTGCAAATTTTAACGATTTATTTTTGGGTGATTTGAACAGAATGATTGGTTATTTACCGCGTGCCGAATTTGATACGACAACAAATGCCGGTCGAATGTTTAAATCTATTGCTGCCAATGCAAATGCGACGGTTGCTGATTATCAAAATGCGTTGAATAAAATTGCTGCGGATGTGCGTGCAAAATATCGTTTGTTGAAATTACAATAATTTATGCTATAAAAGGTATGTTATGAAAATAAAATGTGATTTTTGTAAAACAGAATATATGATACCCAAAATACCTGCGGTGCCGGTTAAATGTGCAATTTGTGGTCATTCATGGATGATTAAAACCCGGGCCAGAAAAAATCCATTGTTATTATTTTTGGCGGCATTATGCGCATTGATATCTGCGGTGATATTTTCGATTGTTGCGGTATCGACATATCGTTCGCATATGGAATCAAAATCGCCATTGGCGGCATCAATCGTCAAAACAGAATTGGCACCTGACGGAAATGGTATAAATCATTTCATTGTATCTGGCATAATTGAAAATCGCAGTGATGAATTTTACAGCCCACCAAACATAATTGTTTTATCGTATGATGAAAATGGAAAGCAAATTGGTTCTGGCGAACAATTTACCCCACCTGTTCCAATTTTGGAATCTGGGGCGCGTGCGGCATTTGTTTATACTTTGCGTGCGCCATCGGCGGGTGTAAAAAAGATTTCTGTAAAATTGGGGGAGTTTGAAAAATGAAGAAAATAATTGCATTTCTTGCGTGTTTGTTTTGTGTGTCTGCGTTTGCAGATACCACCACACCACCACAACCGGCACCAATTGGTCCGCGTGTCAGTATTTTTTCAACGACTGTGGATTGGTCAGGTATAACTGGGTTGCCATTGGCGCAATATACGGGTAAATTTGTTGGGACAAATAAATCATTATTAAAAAATGGTTTGATTTTGTATTACCTGGATTCTTTCCCCTGTTATGGCGAGGCTGATTCTGTTCGTGTTTGGTTGGATTCATTTGGCAAAACTGAAAATAAATTGCGCCTGGTGTGCATATATCCACCGCGTGAAATCAAATTTGCGTGGCGCAATGCCGGGGCGGACGCAGAACAGGCGGAAACAACTGGGATTTTAACATGTGATGTATCGGGTGATTATGAATTAGAAATTGATTTGTCAAAATGTGATAAGGGACCCGATTGGTCAAAGTATAAATAAAGGTTAAAAATGCAACGTGAATTTATTGTTGATGACGATAGTGTTGGCATACGGCTTGATAAATTTTTAGCGTCCAAAATGCCTGAATTTTCGCGCAGTGAAATTCAAAAATTTTCTGTATCACGTGGCGGAACATCTGTAAAATTTTCTGACAAAGTCCGCGTTGGTGAATTGTATATTGTGATTGTTCCTGATGCACCGCGGGCAACTGTGGCGGCTGATAATATTTCATGTGATTTTGACTTGGATATTTTATACCAAGACGATGATATTATTGTGATAAATAAACCGCGTGGTGTTGTAATGTATCCATCGGCTGGGAATAAAACAGGGACATTGGTTCAAAATTTGTTGTGTTATACATCGTTGGCATCAATTGGTGGCGATGTTCGTCCTGGGGTTGTTCATCGTTTGGACAAAGATACATCTGGGGTTATGGTGTTTGCGAAAACAGATGCCGCATATCGCGAATTGGTCAAGATATTTTCGACCCACGATTTAACGCGTAAATATGACGCGTTTGTTTGGGGTGTGCCAAATTGGGAAAGTGCAACGATAACTGGCAATATTGCGCGTTCGTCACGAAATAGACAAAAAATGACAATGGTGAAATCCGGGGGCAACCCTGCCACGACCGAGGTTTTGGTGGTTGATGCGTGGGGGGCGGTTGGTATTTCACAGTTTAAATGCAATTTGCTAACCGGGCGCACTCATCAAATCAGGGTTCATTTATCGGCACACGGTTTTCCGGTTTTGTGCGACCCAATCTATGGTCGTGGTACAACCAGATTGGGCAGTGTTAAAAATCCAGAGTTGCTGGAATTTTTAAAGACGCACAACGGGCAAATGTTGCATGCATCATATTTGTCGTTTAAACACCCTATAAATCATAAACAAATGACTTTCAAGGCGCCATTGCCCGCCGATATGGCAGAATTGCGTAATATATTGGATAATGCGTAAATTCCGCCCCAGCCCCAACGGGGCGATTAGGGGAGGGGGACCAACGAAGTTGGTGGCGGGGGGAATTCAACAACTGCACTTTGAATTTTGCACTTTGAACTTTGAAAAAAGCCTTTTCTTTTATCCCAAAATATGATAAAATAAATCGTAAATATAGGAGTCAGGAGATGCATTTTTTCAAAAATTCTGTTAGTTTTATTGCGGTTATGTCCGTATGTGGCGTGGCTTTGGCGGCGGTTGCACCTGCGCGTGTTGGCGTTGTAGCAAATGCGACGGCGATGCGTCGTTTGCCATCTTTGTCAAATGTCATGAAATCATCTGCGGCGACGGCGACAACGACAACATCGTCATCGACAAGTGGGTCATCAACCGGGACCAGTTTGATTGACGATGCCGAATGCGTTGATAATTACCGCGATTGTATGAAGGGCGACAATGCCTGTGGTTCTGGATTTGAAGAATGCACGACAAATGTTTTATTCCATGGACACATGTCTGAATGTGTCAGTACATTGTACCAATGCTCTCCGTCCGCGATTGAAAGATTATTGGGAACCAGTAATCTGGACGCGTTATCCAATGTTGATTCCTATGTCGCTGGCACCAATAACAGCGAGGTTGCGCGTTATACATATCCAACTGATGGTTCTGTTATGGGTATGGATATTATTGGCGCGGCAACACGCAATAAATTAAATACAGCGGATTGCGTTAAAAAATATAAAAGATGTTTGGCCAAAGATAATGTCTGTGGCGAAGATTTCGAATTATGTACATCTGCTGACGAATTTAAACGCCAGGCTGCAATGTGCGATTCGACATTGGCGCGTTGCCAAAAGGAAGGTTTTCAACAATTATTTGGTGAAAAAATAACGACAAAACCATCTAATAAACAATTGGGACAATATACGGCTGATGGTGATGTTCATCAATGGGTCGAAGACGGTGCGGCTTTGGCGGCATCAAATGCGGTAAATACATGCTACAAGGTTGTTGATACATGTTTTGCAAACGCATGTGCGAAAAACCCATACAGTTGTGTCGAAGATGTTGATTGGTCTGTTGTAAATGCGGCGCAATCGATTGTTGTTGGTGGTTTAAATGTTGATACGGTTGATACGACGCGCGACGGCAAACAAATGGCGGGCGATGTTCGTAAATTCTTCCGCGCGGCATGTACCGACACAATTGGTTCAAACCAATATTGCTATATGACATTTAATGACGGTAAAAAACCAACCAAGGCTGATTTGCAAGACGAAGATTTACGCGAAGATGTCTTTGGCGAAGCATACGCGTCACGTAAAACAATTTTGACCACCAAGGTAAATGAATTGGTGAAAAAATTTGACAGTGACGCCCGCAACAAATGTATTGAAACATTTAAATCATGTGCGGTTCATTCATGCGGCGGTGGTTCTGGTGCGGCATGCTATTCACGTGTATTTGGTAATTCCAGCACAGAAAAATCTATCAATGGTGCAAACGCGTATAGCGACATTGAAAATGGTTGCGCGGCAATCGTGAATACCGATGCAAATTGTCGTCACATGGCGGCTATGCAGGGTGCCGATACATACACATTTGAAATGGGTGGCACAATCGATACATTTGGCATATTGTTCCCGAAATTTGACGGTTCGAACAATAATGCGCCAATCGTATCTGCATTAAATGCTGATTTATCGACATCTTATAATGCGGCATCAATTGAACAGATGAAACGTCAATGCCAAAACGTTGTTTCGAACTGTGTTAAATCAATGTGTGGCAAAGATTACATGAATTGCTATCGCAATCGTAATGATATCAGTTTGGCGGTTTATGATTCTGGCAATGCTGGATTTGATAATTCAATGAATCGTGTTGGTGGTGTTTTGGATTACACAATCGTCCAAGGTTTGTGTGCATCGACTGTAAAAACGGCGGACGCATGTGGCGAAAGTTTGGCAATTGCAAAATTGGGTGTGAGTGACGGCGACGCATCTGTGACTGCGGGTTGGGGAACAGGCTTATCCACAATCGGCAACGCATGGAACAATTCTGCAAAAAGTGTCAAGATGAGTGCCGAACAGGTCCAAGAGAAAAACGCATCTGGTAAAAAGATTTGTGATTGTGAAAACGGTGGTACAGGTATTTGTGCCGATGAAGAGGGTGGAAATATCAAATGTGCCAAGGCTCACATGATTTCAACAGGTATGTTGATTGAAAAACAGGCAATCAACACAGTGTTCCAAGATGTCTTGGCTGATGTCGAGGCCGAGGCCCAGGCACAATACAAGGCCAAATTGACCAAAGAACAAAATGTATGTTTGGCACAAAATTCGGGTTCAAACCCAAATCCAACATTTGTTTGGGCCAAGGTCAAAGGCAAATTACCAAAAGATTATGCAACCAAAGGTATGGGCGACAACTCGACTGAAAGTAATGATTTGTATAATTCTTTCTGTCGTGTCAAGGTCACATTGATGTCCGAAGACCAAGATATTCAAAATTTGTTGAACGGTCAAACTGTTACAATACAAGGCTCTAAAAGAGAAGCTGTTGGTGGCGCACTTGCAACGACATTTGATTTGTTTGGTGGCGACGGATTTCGTGACGGATTGGTGGCGGATTCCAAGGATAAACAAATAACAGGAGAAAACGCAAGTGCCGCATATTTTGCCACAGGTGACGCATTTACATGTGGTTCTTGGTTGTCCAGCAATGGTTTGAATAAAATTTCTGAAATGGTTGGTGCCAAGGCACGTAAAGATGCTGGCGAAGGCTCGCAATCTGCATACAATACACGGTTATGGACAACATTGGGTGTTGGCACATTGGGTGCCGGACTGTCCGCGTGGGGATATGATGCGTTGCAATCAAAATCCGGTTTGGGTGGATTCTTGAACAGTGATTTGAACAAAGCCAATGCGGCGACCGAGGCGGCTGATTTGGTGTCCAAGGCACGTTCCAGTTATAACAGCGCATTAAATGACAAAAAACAGGCAACGATGGACAGTGCCGTCAGTTATGCTCAACAGGCGAAATCAAAATTGGTTGCCGCCGGTATGAGTGATAAAGTATCTAATATCACTATCCCATCTCGCGTGTCATTGAACACAACCAAGGGAACAGCGGAAGTGACAGAAATTAAAGAGGTTGCTGCAACATACGGTCCAGAAACCGATGATGTTCAAAATGTTCGTAATTTTATAAACGAAGTTTTGGGTTTGTGCAATCAATTCTATGATAAAAACGACGGCGATGGTCCTCAGTGTGTGAGCGCTGTCACTAATGCAACCGCTTCTTTAAATACTGCTGTTGATAGAGCATATGCAAAAGATGCGGCCGTCAATTTGACTAATGTACAAAATTCATTAAAACAAGCGGTTGTGCGTTTGAAAGCATATTGCGGGTATAAAGCATGTAAATCGCAAGCAGCAAACACATCTTTCAAAAGCACAGTTGATGGTTTAGATGCGCGCATTGATGCATTGACATTAACTGCAAGTCATTTAGTTAAAGATGGTCAAAAAGGTCGTGCTTATCAAGCTGCTACGGCTGATACAACCGATTGGGATAAGAATTCCTCTACATTGGATAGCGCAATCACAGAATTGCAAAAGGCTTGCGATGAAGTATCATCTGATGCAGATACCAAAAATGCGGGTCAAAAGAAACGTGTGATTGGCGATGTGGTTGCTGGTGCGGCTGGTGGTATTGCGACGGCGGCTTTGGCAAACGGTATCGTGTCATCTGCACAAAAGGCCAAATATGAAAATGCCGAAAACGCGGCTGTCAAAGAATGGATGGAAAACATCGGTTCAAAAATCCATTGCTATATCAACGGCGAATTGGTTGGTGACTTTGGCGATATCGTCACCGTCAACATAACCGAAGATTAATAGTTCCCATCCCGTGGAGGGGAGGGCCCGCAGGGCGGGGTGGTTAAAATAAATATAAAAAGGGGTGTGTCACAACGCCCCTTTTTTTACACAATTACCCACCCACCCGGGTGGTTTTTTATTTGTTATATGCCAAACCGCACACGCGAAAGCGTGTCATCCTGAGCGAAGTCGAAAGCGAGTCGCATCGCGACGAGCGTGGATCCAGGTTTGGCAAATAAAAAAATCACCATAAATTATTGGAAAAATCCTGCCATTCGGGGTTCATAGTTTCAATCAAATCTTTCTTTTTATTTCGTGTCCATCGTTTTAATTGTTTTTCGCGCTCAATAGCAAATTCAATATTGTTATAAATTTCCAGATAAACTAAATCATGTGTTTTATAACGGGCTGTAAAACTTTTTTTATTTTCATTTGTTTTGTGTTCATATACCCGACGAATAATATCATTAGTCACACCAATATAAATAGTCCCATTTGGTTTAGACGCCATAATATAAACATAATATTTATACGGTTCGAAATCTTTGTTCATAATTTTGATAATAGATTGTTCAAACAAAAATGCAACGCATTTTTGTCATCCTGAACAAGTGAGCTTTGCGAACGTTAAGTGAAGGATCCAGGTCATTAAATGTTCGGTGTGCAACACCGACTTATTTTTTAATATGCCAAACCTGGATCCACGCTCACCGTTTCACGTTTCGCTTTCGACTTCGCTCAGGATGACACCTGGCGGTGTCCGGTTTGGCAAATGGACAGCCTATAACCATCCCTGTCTGCTTCCGTTTCGCTACAGCGGGACGGGGGTAATTGTGAAAAAACAACAATAAAAACTTGCAATTCGAAAAATACAATGTATAATTTTTGGGCTTATATAAAAAATAAAAGGGTAAAAACAATGAAACAAGGAATTCATCCAGAATATCACGAAATCAATGTCACAATGACAAATGGTGAAACTGTAAAAATGTATTCTTCGGTCAAAAAAGACTTGGTTTTATCAACTGATAACTTGAACCATCCTGCATGGACCGGCCAACGCAATAATATGGAAACCAAGGGTCAACGTGCCGCCGATTTCAAAAGCAAATTTGCTGGCTTTAAATTTTAATGATTTAACGGCTTTTTTGATTGGGGGGAATGCAAAATGGATTTGCTTATCAAGGGTTCAACCGAATTAAACAAAATGTTTGCTGCGCTGGAAAAAACAGCCACGGGACTCCGTCACGATTTTGGCGAGGTTGAAAACCTGCAACAATCTTTGCGTGGTGCGCGTGATTTTGTGGCACGTGCCGCCGCCCGTATCGAAGAAAGCATATTACAAGATTTGTTATTGGTGCGCCCGTCTGCGGGATTATTGACACCAAATATGACACGCACCGGTGATGGCCGTGACGAGTTTGTTTTGGCAATGTCTGGGGCGGCAAATTTTGTGCGTGCAAATCCAAATTTTGCAATATCATTGGCACTGCGGGCAGCCGGCGAAACAAAAATCGCGTTGGTTTATGCACCGATATTGGATAAATTATATTATGCTGAACTTGATGATGGGGCATATATGTTTTCTGCATATCATTCTAACAAGATTCATGTGTCACAAATCGCCGATATTGATGACGCGATGATTGCATATAATACAAACGATAATTCCAAAAAATTGGGTGATGTTCGTGTGTCCGGTTGTCCGGCTTTGGATTTGGCATCTGTTGCATCTGGTAAATTGGACGCTTATTGTTCTGTGCCATTGGATTATGCAGAAATCGCCGCCGGTGAATTGATGGTTCGCGAATCCGGTGGAAAAATAAGCCAAGGTGCCGAATTAATCGCGACCAACGGTCATATTGAATTATAAGATTTTATTCGCCCAATCGGGCGATTTTTTATTCCGCCCCAGTCGCGACGGAGCGAAGCGAAGACGGACGTTTCGGGGAGGGGGACCACCCATAGCCTTGGCGACGGGTGGTGGAGGGGGTATAAAAAGCGGAATTAAAAATTGCAAATTGTAAAATCATATAATATAATAGATTTATGCGGTTCAAAAAAGTTTTAAAGATTTTTTTAAATATAATATTTTGGTGCATAACCTTTGGAATTGCGGCATTGGCTGCGATGATTTTTATTTATGGAAATGATTTACCTGATTATAAAAAATTGGCGACATACGCGCCCCCGGTTGCGACACGTTTGTATGCGGCGGACGGTTCATTATTGATTGAATACGCGGCGGAACGTCGTGTGTTTATCGATTTTGCCGATATGCCACCACAATTGGTTAATGCATTTGTTGCCGCCGAAGACCAAAATTTCTGGACTCACCCCGGCATAGATATCCAGGGCATAGTTCGTGCGTCATTAAATAATATTATGCGCGCTATGGGTTTTGATGCTAAATTTTCTGGCGCATCGACCATCACCCAACAGGTTGCAAAAAATTTCTTTTTAACATCTGATCGAACAATTTCGCGCAAGGTCAAAGAGGCTATCCTTGCACTGCGTTTGGAACGGTCTTTTTCCAAACAACATATAATGACATTGTATTTGAATCAAATATTCCTTGGGGCGCGTGCATATGGTGTTGGTTCTGCGGCATTGATGTATTTCAATAAACCTGTCAAAGATTTGTCTTTGGCGGAATGTGCGTTTTTGGCATCTTTGCCCAAGGCACCAAACAATCGTGATGCCGCAATTGAACGCAGAAACTATGTTTTGCGTCGCATGGCAGAGGAAGGATATATTACCAAAGAAGAGGCGACTGCCGCCGCGGCCGAGGCTTTGAATATCAACAGTGGCTTTACAGAACAAATGGAAGACACTTTCCAATATTTTGCCGAAGAAGTTCGCCGTCAATTATTGGACACAATTGGTCGTGACGAGTTGTATAATAACGGTTTGTATATCAAAACAACAATTCAACCAGATTTGCAACGCGCGGCGTCCAACGCGTTAAATAAGGTTTTGGATAATTACAATGCTGGCCGCAGTGGAAACGAAAAATTGCAGGGCGCAATTATTGTTATGAATCCATATACAGGACGTGTTTTGGCAATGTCTGGGGGGCGCAGTTTTGCACAAAGTTCGTTTAATCGTGCAACCCAGGCTATGCGTCAAATTGGCAGTACAATAAAACCTTTCGTTTATCTGGCGGCATTGGAAAAAGGTATGTCACCCGAAGCCATATTGCTGGACGCGCCTATTGTCGGTTGGAAAGATGCTTTTACAGAATGGAAACCTGAAAATAACGATAAAAAATTCTTGGGTGATGTCCCATTGCGTTTGGCATTGGAAACATCGCGTAATGTGCCAACTGTGCGTTTGGTGGAACAAATTGGTGTTCGTGATGCGATTGATGTTGCAAAACGGTTTGGTGTATATCCAGAAAGTATGCGTGATGTAAATTTATCCATGGCGTTGGGGTCTGGCGAAACAACATTGCAAAATTTGGTGACAGGATATTCGGCATTTGTAAATGGCGGACATGTGATTAAACCGCGTTTGGTCGATTATGTCCAAGACCGCTATGGTCGAACAATCGATGGTGTTGCACCAAAAATTGAAAAATGGGACGACGGCATGTTGCCACCTGATGATGATGATATGGGACCGGCTTTGTCAGACCCACAAAGTTTATATCAATTGGTTTCTATTTTACAGGGTGCCGTTGAACGTGGAACTGGTCGTCAGGCAATGGTTCCGGGACACACAATCGCGGGTAAAACAGGTACCACAAATGATGTCAAAGATGCTTGGTTTATTGGGTTTTCTAAAAATTTAATTGCGGGCGTTTATTTGGGATACGATACACCGCGTCCATTGGGCAAGGGAACTGGATCATATACTGCTGCACGCGTGTTTTCGGACTTTATGACACCTGCATTGGCGAACCAGAAAAATCAACCGTTTTCTGTGCCGGACGGATTGCATTTTGTGCGTGTAAATCGTGCAACTGGTGTTGCCGCCACACGTGACCCAAATGGTGTTATTATTACCGAAGCATTCAAGGCTAACCAGGGACCAAACGAACCTGCGGAAACACCAACGGTGGTTATAACCGTTGATGGTGAAACCATGGAACAGGTCGCGCCCCAGGTTGGCGGTGTGTTTTAATTTATTTTTAATTAAATTTGTATTGCTGTTATTTTATGGTAAAATGTGAGTATAAAAGGAGAAAAATTTTATGCTTCACGATTATCTTTTGGCAAATGGTGCGTATTTTTTTGCAAGTGGTTGGGCGCAGTTTGCGGCGGCTTTTGGATTGTCTTTTTTGGTGGTTTTGTTGTGTGGTCGCGGTTTTGTGCGCTGGATGCATGCATTACAGAAAAAGGGTCAGCCAATCAGCGAAAATGTTCCAGAATCGCATAGAGTCAAGGCCGGCACCCCAACAATGGGTGGTATTTTAATAGTTTTTGCGATTTTATTGGCATCTGTATTGTTTATGCCAATGTCTAACCAAGATGGTTGGATTGCTTTATCGGCATTGGTTATGTTCGCAGTATTAGGTTTTATTGATGATTATAAAAAGGTCACATCTCAATCGAAAAAGGCTGCAAATGGTCTGTCCCCCCGCACCAGATTATTGGCCGAGGCCGTATTTGTTGCAATTTTGGTGTATATGATAAACAAAACAATGCCGCCGTATGTCCCAGATTTATCAATAGTTGTGGGCTCTACAATTTTATGGCCATTAAATGCGTGGGTCATTGATTTGCCGGGTTCAATATCAATAACATTGGGATTTTTATATTATATATTTGGTTATTTTGTTATTTGTGGTTCTGCAAATGCAACCAATATCACAGACGGCTTGGACGGCATGTTATCCAAATTATATTTGCCGGTGTTGATTGTTTTGGTTGTTGCGTTATATGGTGCAACCAGAATCGGTTTTATGGACAGTGTTTTATTCTTGCCAGATGCCAGTGCCCTGTATGCGCCGTTGGGTGCAACCGCCGGCGCGGTCCTTGGATTTTTATGGTATAATTCAAAACCTGCATCTATTTTTATGGGTGATGTTGGGTCGCTGGCACTGGGTGGATTTATGGGAACAGTTGCGATGTTATTAAAATCGGAAATCATTATGGGTATTGCCGCCGGCATGATGGTTTTGATTTTGTTGTCTTCTTTTATGCAAACAATGTATTTCAAAATTACTCGCAAAATGACGGGGACAGGCAAACGCATATTCTTGCGCGCACCATTGCATCATCATTTTGAAGAACTGGGTTGGCCAGAAACAAAAATTGTAGAACGATTTTTTATTATGTCGATATTGTTTTCTGGGCTTGCATTGATTTTATTAAAATTCGCATAAATTTATAAATTGGGGGCAAGGGGACGGATAGATGAAAGTTATAAGTGAAGTTGCACGCAGAACCGATGACAGCAAACTGACAGATTGGTATTTTGGTATCGACCGTTGGTTAATAATTTATATTGCTATAATGATATTTATTGGTGTTATGGCAACTTTTTTCACCGGCAGTGCAAATATTATTCGCACACATGGTCGTATGCCTTGGTATCATTTTTTTGTAAATATGTTGCCGTTTTATATTTTGGGCATTGGAACATTATTCGCCGCCAGTATGCTTAATAAAAAATGGGTTATAAAAATATCTTGGTTAAATGTTTTGGTTTGTTTGCCATTACTGGTTATGACATTATTTCATGCCAGTATTATAAATGGATCGGCGCGTTGGGTATCTGTGGCGGGTCAAAATTTGATGCCATCGGACATTATGAAGCCTGGGTTTATAATAATTACAGCATGGTTTTTAACGCGCATGAAAAAAATGTATGGCGACGATGTTTTTACCAATCGTGATGCGTGGAAATTTAATATAAATTCTTGGTGGCCATATGTTATTGTGTTTTTGATGGTCTTGGGTATTTTGTTTAAACAACCAGACATTGGAACAACGATATTGTATTTTTCGGTTTTTGCAGCGATGTTATTTGTTGCCGGATTGCCAAAAAAATGGCTGGCAATATTGGGTGGCGTGGTTGTTGGTGGTGGTATTTGTGCATTTTTATTTTGGCATCACGTGCATGAACGTATTATGGACTTTTTATTCAAACCATTGGACCCAACCAGTCAGGTTGGTTATGCGGTAAATGCAATTCGCCAAGGTGGTTTGTTTGGTATGGGCGAAGAAGCTTTTGCAATTGAAAGATTACCAATGGCGGAAAACGATTTTGTGTTTGCGGCATTGGTTGAAGAATTTGGTGCATTGGTTGGTTGTTTGTTATTATGGTTGTTTGTCAAAGTTATAAAACATTTAATATCGGCGGCGGAAAATGCGCGTGATAAATTTGTGTTGTATGCGATAACTGGGGCAACATCATTATTTGCGTTCCAGATTTGTTTGAATTTGGCAACAACATTACATATAATGCCACCCAAAGGCATGACATTACCATTTATATCATTCGGTGGCAGTTCATTTTTGGGTTTTTGCCTGTTGTTTGGGTTTATATTGGCGCTAATCCGCGAAGACAAATGGAAATAAAACAAAGGGGACGGATATGAAAATATGGATTGCAACCGGGGGAACTGGGGGTCATGTGTTTCCTGCAATGGCTGTGGCGACTGAATTGGCATCACGTGGTCATAAAATAACAATTTCTTGTGATGGTCGAACCGACAAAATGGTGCGTGAATCCAAACCAGATGGCGCAAGTGTTGTGCATATTTGGGCATCTGGGGTTGGTGCCAAAAGTAAAATAAAACAAATGTATGCTTTGTTTAAAATTGGTGTTTCGGCATGTGGATTAATATTACGATTTTTATTTTCGCGCCCAAACAGAGTTGTCGCGTTTGGTGGTTATGCGTCTGTGCCGGCGGTATTTGCGGCACACGTTTGGCATATACCAACATTTTTGCATGAACAAAATGCGGCGATTGGTCGCGCGAATAAGTTTTCTATGCGGTGGGTAAAAACTTTGATGACCAGTTTTCCAACTGTCGATGGTATGCCAAAAAATACAAATACAAAAATTGTTTATACCGGATTGCCTGTGCGTGCGGATTTTTTGAATATTGCAGGCTCTAAAATTCCAAATAAATCGCATTTGTTGGTGACAGGTGGCTCGCTGGGGGCGCAAATTTTGGACGAAATTGTCCCATTGGCGATTGCGGGTATGAAAAACAAAAAGATTTTCGTCACACATCAAACCCGTCCAGAAAATGTTGAAAAATTGCAACGCTTTTATGCCGAACATAAAATTCACGCAAATGTATTGTCTTTTATTCGTGATATGGCATCGGCAATCCAGGACGCAGATTTGGTAATCGGGCGCAGTGGTGCCAGTACCGTTATAGAATTGGAAACGGTCGGTCGTGCGGCGATTTTGGTTCCGTTAAATATCAATCCAGACCAGGCGGCCAACGCGGCATCTTTTGCGAAATTGGGGGGCGGTTTTGCAATTGAACAATCGAAATTTACAGAAAAATGGTTGTCATCTACATTAACCGAATTGTTTGATAATCCATCGCGTTTGGAAAAAATGGCTGAAAAATCACGTGTTGAAAATCGTGCGGCACAAAAAATCGCCGACACAGTGACAAAATAAAAACATCGCCCATTTGGGCGGTTTTTTAAAAGAACAGAACATAAATTAAAAATGCGACAAGACAAACAACTGAGAAGCCATTACATATTCCTTTTTATACAAATTTTAACAAAACACATAACATATGCAATAAAAAATAAATCGCGGCTTTGCCATCGGCAAAGACGGATGGCACTCCCAATGGGTAATGCTTCGCCACCTTGCAAAATTTTGTGATACAAAATCGGCATACTCGCGTCTGCCTTTTTGCTGCGGTTCGAACCCATGTCTCATGTGTTCGATTCCCGGTATAACCAGAAAAAATAAATCGCACCAAAAACGGTGCGATATATTTTTGGCACTCCCAATGGGAATCGAACCCATGTTGCCGGAATGAGAATCCGATGTCCTGGACCGCTAGACGATGGGAGCCTTCAAACTGCCTTGGACCCAAATACAATATACAAACTTTATCAAAAAGTCAAATTTTTTGCCGGCGGTTTTTATGTCCTGCCAGATTATTTTTGAATATCAAGTAATAAAATAAAAAAATTTTATTTAAATATACTTGCAAATAAAAACTTTATATATATAATCATTAAAGTTTTTAATGATTTTTTAAACAAAGGTGTTTGTCGTGACACGTAAAAGATTTATAGAATTGATTGAACAACATGGAATGATTTTGGAACGTTTATTGGCGCGCGTTCAACAGTTTCCATCGCAAAAATTGGGGTATAATCGCCAACAGTTATTTATATTATGTGATTTGGCTGTGTCTGGTCGTTCGAAATTAAAAGAAATTGCACATCGCCAATGTATTCCAACACCAAACCTGTGCATTATGTTTCGCAAGTTAGAGGCTGAAGGTTTGGTCGCGCGCAGTGTTGATGAAAACGACCGTCGCAATACCTGGTATTCTGTGACGGGCAAAGGACAAAAAATTGCTATAAAATTCAAAGATTCTGCGATGGATATGATTGAACATTTTTGTCGTAATTTATCAACACCCGAAGAGGTTAAACTGACAGAAAGTTTGGAATGTATAAACAAAATATTAACACGTGTGGAGGAACAAAATGCGTAAATATAAAAAAATGATATTGTGTTTTTTATGCGGCATCATGGCGACCAATTACGGTTATGCACTTGATTTATCATTGAATGATGCAATATCAAAAATAACGACGGAATCAAATGATTTAAAAAAGGCTGATGCAAATGTTAAAAAGGCCCAGGCTCAATTAGATTCTGTAAATGCGAATCGTTGGGTAAATATAAATGCAAATGCATCGTATATGAATATGGTAAATGTTGCCCATCCGTCCAGTGATAACGGCATTGATTTGCCGCCTGAATTGGGTGGAATTTTACAGGGTTTTGGTCAAGACGTATCTAAAATTGTAATACCTGATAATTTGATGATGGTTGGTGTGACGGCGACACAACCGATTTATACATTTGGAAAAATCGGTAATGCGGTTGATTCTGTCCGCAGTGCGATTAAGATTTCACAGTCCAGTCAAGAAATGACTCGTCGCGAGGTTGCATACAGTGCGGCTGATTTATATTGGACGGCGAAAATGACCGATGAAATTGTAAAATTGGCACAACAAGATTTGAATAATGCCAAGGTTTCAAAATCTAAAATAACCGCTGCGGGACGTGCATCGCGTGGTAATTTGGTGAAAATTGAAACAGATATCGCATCAAAAGAAATTAATTTGTCTGACGCAGAATTTAATCGTGAAACGGCGCACAGAATGTTAAAAATTTTTGCCGGTATTGATGCCGATGAAGAGTTGGTTTTGACTGACGAATTCCCAACAGAATTTGATGCAATGGAACCCAAAAAACTTACATCTTCGCCACAGTGGGATGTTTTAAATGAACAGGTTAAATTATATGAATCCAAGGCGTCCAGCGAACGTGCCAATGGTTATCCAACATTGGCGGCGGTTGGTGCATACGATTATGTGACTCTTGGAAATGATGTTGGACATATGTTTGAAAAATCTGGTTCGCAATCGGCATATTGGGGTGTGTCTTTACAGGTTCCAATATTTACAGGTGGCCTGAATCGTGCAAACGCAACGGTTGATGCCATGAATGCCGAGGCCGCGCGTCAAGATTTAGACAAGGCAAAAAAATTAACCACAGAACAATATAACACCGCTATTCGTCAATATAATCATTTGCGCGATAATTTGGCAAATATGCAAAACGCGCGTGATTTGGCGGCCAAAGCATACCAATTTTCACAACAAAGATTTGGTGCGGGTCAAACATCTGCGGTTGAACTGGCCGAGGTCGCATCTGGTCTGTATCAATTAGATATGGCATTGTTAAATGCAAAATACAAATTGTTGATGGCGCAAGAATCTGTTAAAAAGTTAGGTGAATAAAATGGAACGTATAATAAAGTTTTTTAAAATCAAAAACCCAGCGCGTGTTAAAAAATGGATTTACATTTTAACGGTGTCTGCACTTGCGTTTTGGGTTGTTTTTAGAATTACAATGTTAATAATTCAGCACAATCAAAATGTGTATAATTTGTCACGTGATGTTATGGAAAATGGAACCCCGGTGATAACAATTACCGCACAAAATTCATCTGGCACATTACACGAACCAATTACAGTTGAAAAAAATAAAGCCTATGTGACAGGCTCTCGCGTTGGATTATTTCGCGCCGGTCAAAAGGTCGGTGGTGGGAAAATAGTATCTGTATCTCAAAACATAAATTTGGATACAGGTATGTATGTTATTAAAACATCAAATGTTGGTGATGGTTTGCAATATGTTGAATACACACGCAACGGCTATTTTGTTCCGGTCTATGCGGTTGTAGATTCCGGGGTTTATGTTTATGAAAACGGTGTTGCCGAATTACGCAAAGTTATTGTCGCGCACAGTGATGCCGATGTTGCGTTGATAACCCAAGGTTTGCACGATGGCGATATTGTCATATTGTCCAAAGTTTCAACGGGTGAAAAAGTTCGTTTAATTGAATCAAAATAAACAGCGAGGGAATTGATTATGTTAAAGTTTTTTGTTCGTCGTCCAATTACAACAATCATGTTCGTTTTGTTTTGGGTTGTATTGGGATTTTATTCTTTTAATGGCATGAATATAGAACGCACACCGTCTTTGGATTTTCCATATGTGACGGCATCGTTTATATATCCTGGTGCCACACCCGAAGAAATCGAAACCCAGATTTTAAAAAAGGCCGAAGACGCAATGTCCGAAGTTGCAGGTTTGAAAAAAATCACATCATCTGCGTATGAAAATGGTGGCTATGTGATGGCTGAATTTAATTTGGGTGTAAATGTAAATGATAAATCTGCCGAGGTTAAATCAAAACTAGATGCACTTTCCACAGAATTTCCAGATGATATGAAACAACCGGTTGTGGAAAAGTTAAATCCATTGCAACAATCTGTGATTGATATCGCGATTTATGGTGACGATACGCGTGAATTATACGAATATACAACCGACACATTGGCGAATAAAATTACTGCAATCAAAGGTGTTGCGAATGTAAATGTTTTTGGTGGTTTAAAACGTGCGATTCGTATAGAAATGTCGCCAGACGAAATGGCGGCGCGTGGTGTGACCATTGTTGATATTGTGTCCGCATTGGGAAACAAGAATTTAAATGTGCCTGGGGGAAAAATTGAAACAGGTACCGGTTCGTCAAATGTGCGTTTTGTTGGTGAATTTGCCAGTGTTGATGAAATTGAAAATTTGCAAATCGTGACCAGCGAAGGACAAAATTTTAAATTAAGTGATGTTGCGAGTGTGCATGATTCTGCGCGTGATATAGACAAAGGCGCAACATACAATGGTCGTGATGTTATTGTTGCATCTGTAATTAAGGCATCTGATGGTAATGCAATCAAAATATCAAAAGCATTACGTAAAGTTTTGCCAGAATTAAAGGCGGAAATGCAAAACAAATATCCGTCAGCACAAATTGAAATTGTGGCGGATTCTTCGACCAAGGTTGCCGAAGATACATTTGACACAATCAACGGAATTATTCTGGGTATTGTTTTAACAGTTATTATATTGTTGATATTTACACAAAATTGGCGTTCAACAATTATTGCCGGTGTCGTGATTCCTGCGTGTTTGGTTGCCGGATTATTCTTTGTCAGCCTCAGTGGATTTACAATCAATGCAATGACATTGTTGGCATATTCATCGGCATTGGGAACATTGGTGTCAAACGCAATTATTTTGATTGAATCTGCATTGCAAGAAATGCGTGGTGGTAAAAATCCCGAAGATGCCGCTGTTGATGGAACCAAAAAAGTTGCTGTGTCTGTGTTGGCGGGTGTTGGCACCAACGTAGTGGTGTTTTTACCGTTGGCATTTATGGGCGGTATTGTTGGTGAATTCATGGTGCAATTTGGTATGACAGTTGTGTATTTAACTTTGTTGTCATTACTGTTTTCATTTACATTGACGCCTATGATGATTGCGCGTATTTTGCGATTAACAAATCGTCGTGAATCTGTTGCGCAACAACGCACAGAAAAACGCGAAGAAAAACATACACGTTTGCGCCGGTGGTATGATTATCAATTTGCACATGCGGGTCGTGTCGTTTTATTGGCGGTGGCGGTGTTGTTTGGTTCGGCGATGTTGATGAATTTTGTCGGTAATGAATTCCAACCATCAACCGATGCAAATAAAATAACATTGACGGTTCGTGCGCCAATGGGTGCGACATATGAAAAATCGCAAGAAATTGCTGCAAACATAGATTCTGTGTTGCGCGAATTTCCCGAGGTCGAATCGACAGTTGTAAAAATTGGCGAACGCGGATTGCAAAACATTTCAATATCTACCAATTTAGTGGATAGAAGCAAACGCAACATTTCTGATAAAAAATTGGCGCAAAAAATGTTACGCAAATTAACAAATGTTGCCGATGCAGAAATTCAAATTCGTGCCGGCGAGGCACTGTCAGGCGCGATATCATCGGATATGGTTTTAAATATCTATGGCGATGATGATGCAACGCGTGAAGAATATGCAAACAAATTGGTTGCGCGTATAAATACTATACCAGAAGTTCAAAGTGCGGTTTTGGCACAACAAAAACCAAACAATGAAATTCGCTTTGTTCCTGACCAAGAACAAATGAGTGCGTGGGGTATTAAAAATTCATACGCGGGTTCTGTATTGCGTACGGCTATTTACGGAAATGACACATATAAATATAAAGAAAACGGCAAAGAATATCCAATTGTATTGGAATTTGCGCGTCCGTTTAAAACTAATTTTATGTTCAACAGTGTGTTCGTAAATTCGCCGCGCGGCATGGTTGCTTTGTCGGAATTGGGTGAAATACAAAATGTCCCATCGACACCAAATATATCGCGTTTGGATAAATCACGTGTGACCGAAATTGATATCAATATTGGTAAATCAACCGTTGGTCCAGTCCAGAAAAAAATAGAGGCAGAAATTGCAAGTTTGGATTGGAAGCCTGGATATCACGCATCGTTTGCGGGTATGTCTGAAATACAAAGCGAAACCACAGGCGAAATAGGTATGGCATTTATATTGGCATCTGTTTTGACATTTATGTTGTTGGCGGCTATCTTGAATTCACTGACGCACCCATTAACAATTGCAACATCTATTATTACCAGTTTTATTGGGGTGTTTGTGTTGTTATTCTTGTCTGGGGCATCTATGAATGTTGGGGCGATGTTGGCGTTTGTTATGTTGGTTGGTTTGGTTGTGAATAACAATATTTTGGTGTTGGAACCAACGGTTAAACGCGTGCGTGGTGGTGAAAAACCGTATAACGCATTATGGACAGAATTAATGGCAAAACGCAATATGGTATTGATGACATCTATTGCGGTTATGGCGGGTATGTTGCCACAATTATGGTCGGCTGATGGTATGAAAACCGGTATGGCGGCGGTTATGATTGGTGGTATGTTGGCGAGTCTTATTTTGACATTTGTGCTGACGCCTGCGCTGTTCTTTGCAATGGAAAATATGCGGAATAATGTTCGCAGAAAAATGAATATGCGGATACAATTTCCACGATTGCTGAAACGGAAAAAATAATAAAAAAATCCCCAATGTCATGTTGGGGATTTTTTAATAACATTTTATACTTGCGTGAATTTTACAAATTGTTTTATGATTTATCTAAGGAAGGAAAGGATTATGCGTTTAAAAATTGTGTCATTACTTGGTTTTTTGGCGGTTTTGCCTGCGTTTGGTGCGGCAAGGTTGCCGGCGGTAAATGTCAATGGTGATGGTGTTTCTGCGCGTTCGGCATTTGGGGATAACGAATATTCGCGTGGAAATGTTTCGTATGCACCAACGCGTCGCGTTGTGTCGCGTGCAAAAACACAAAATCCTGGTATAACATACAGTGCGAAAAAAACAGACTATGATATTTTGTCGCCTAATTTGCCCAGTTCGAATTTGTGGGCGGAAAACGCTATGAATACAGATGAACCTTTGCGTATGCCCCGCGCGGACGAGGTTGCGGTTTTCAACGCTGCGGATTTTGATTTGCCTGATGAAAACATAGATGTTAATTATACGGCTGATGCGATGCCGGTATCGCGTGGTGATGTTGCGGCTGAAATGCAAGACACGATGAATCGTATGGCGCAAATTGATGCGAAAATTGCTAAATTAGAAGAATTACAACGTCGCGCAAATAACAGTGTTAAACAAAATCCTGTGCGTTCGCAAATTGCAAAAAATAATATTCCTGGCGAATCGACTGTTCATGTGTCGCGCACAGTTGTTCCAATGGACGATGAACCTGATATTTTAATTCGCAGTGTTGAAAAACATACGGCGAATAATGGCGCACGTGTTGCAAAAACAACACCACGCATAAATGATAATTTGGCGGATTTATCGCCAACAGAATTGCGCAAGGCTTTCCGTAAAACATTTTTGTCGGAAAACAAACATTTGTCTGCTATGCGTGATACATATGCCGATGAATATGATACGCGTGAAAGTTTTTCAAAATCTGCGGCTGGATTTACGGCTGAAACAAATTTGTCGGAAATGGGTGGTGGAATTCGTCCATTTGAAATAAAAATCAGTTTCCGTAATTTTGATTCTGCGTTGTCGCGTGAAAATTATACATTACTGACAACTTTTGCGGGGATTGTTGTCAATGACCCAAAACGCGCGGTCCAGGTTTTAATTCCAAATGATGCAACAACAGATAGCGATAACCGCAAATTGACGGCGCGTCGTTTGGCCATAGTGGAACAGGTTTTGCGTGATACGGGTGTTCCAGAACAACGTATTTTACCTGTGTTGTCTAATCGCGAAGATGATGGCGGTTTGGTTTTGCGTAATATAGACAGCACACAATATGAAACACTGACGAAACAACAACGCAGTCAGTTTGGCAAAACAACCAATAAAACATACAAAAGTATGTCATGGTAAAATATCGTCAAATATTTCAAAAAATTATAGATTTTATTTATCCGCCTGTGTGTCCGTTGTGTCACACAGGTGTTTCAATTCATGGCGAATTTTGTGCTGATTGTTGGACGGCGATAAATTGGATTGATGGGCCGCATTGCGCGCGTTGTGGTTATCCGTTTATATCGGGATATGATTTTGACGATGATGTTTTATGCCCTGTATGTGCGGCGGGTAAAAATGAATTGGATTGGATAAGGTCTGCGTGTGTTTATGACGATGCGTCAAAGCAAATAATGTTGCCATTTAAACATGTTGGAAAAATAAAATATGCACGTGCCATGGCAAATGCAATGATTTGGGCTTTGCGTGATGTTGATGTGTCGAACATAGATATTGTAATGCCTGTTCCACTTGCTTGGCGACGATTGTTTCATCGTGGCTATAACCAGGCGACTTTATTGGCGCGCCCAATTGCGCATGCCATGGGTGTAAATATTGATTATGATTCTGTGCGGCGCAAATATCGTGCAAATATGGGGCATAAAACCGCCGCCCAACGTGCCAAGAATATCCAAGGTGTTTTTCGTGTTGTTCGTCCAGATAAAATACGCGGAAAACATATATTGCTGGTTGATGATGTTATGACATCTGGGGCGACATTTGCTGAACTGCGACGTGTTTTAATGAGGGCGGGTGCCGCATCTGTATCTGGGGTGTCGTTTTGTCGTGTTGTGCATGCTTTATAAAAAAATCGAAATACTTGATTTTGCGATTATTTGTTGTAAAATTACCTCGCAATGATTTTATAAAATATAAGGCACAAAAATGAATATAGAACTTGGTAAAAATGCAACGCGTGAATTGGAAACCAGAATCCAAGAATTTTGGGATAAAAATAATTTCTGGGACAATGATGTTAATTCCAATAAAAAATCATTTTGTACAATGATGCCACCACCAAATGTGACGGGTAATTTGCACATGGGACACGCGTTGGATAATGTTTTGACTGATATTATTTGTCGTTATAAACGCATGTGTGGTTTTGATGTATTGTGGCAACCGGGAACCGACCACGCGTCTATTGCAACACAGTTGTTGGTGGAACGTGATTTATCAAAACGCGGAATAAATCCACATGAATTGTCGTTAGCGGAAAAATTAGATGCTGCATGGAAATGGAAAAATGATAAAGGTGGTCAAATATTAAATCAATTGCATATATTGGGTGTGACACCTGTGTGGAAACGCGAAAGATTCACAATGGACGATGGTTTGTCGCGTGCTGTCACCAGGTTATTTGTGAAAATGTATAACGAGGGTTTAATTTATCGTGAAAAACGTCTGGTGAATTGGTGTCCAAAACAACAAACATCAGTTTCGGATTTAGAGGTTGAACC
>ODAI012962103.1_pt1 | contig 30982 bp, 35 predicted proteins | sample 1539321 | NCBI WGS metagenome assembly ODAI01 (sample SAMN02144231, study PRJEB22623) | gut metagenome | biome: sheep rumen | host: Ovis aries | place: New Zealand
GCTCTTTGTTTATCTTGTTGTAGTTCTCTTTGTAACTCACGTTCTTTATCCGCATTTATCATATTAGTAGCGGCATTTACAAATCCACCTACAATTTCTCCAACTGCCATATTATTTACTCCTCATAAATTGAAATATAAACGTTATTGCCAATAGAAATCCATTCGCTTGTTTTACATTCAACAGATTTCTTTATTTTATCTAAATCACCAATAGCAATTATGGCATTACCAAGATAAACAATACTACAATCTTTATCTATCTTTTTGCCATATACACCACGAATACCATCAGCTATTTCTTCATGTGTACTATTGTAAGTAATAAATTCCATATTTTACCTCAATTAGAAAGCACATTTATCTGCGTCAATTTTTACATCATAAAGAGCAAATGGTACATTATCACTACAAGATAGTTCAATAGTAAATACTTTGGCTAAGCCAAAATTGTAGAAAATACAATCATAGTCATATTCACCAACAGAACCAATGTCAACCCATTCTAGGTCAGACCAAGTACAACCATCAGCACTAAAACGCATCATCATTCTTGCTGGAACTGGTCTAATATATTCATAATCACCATTATTAGTTTCAATTTGAATACTATTCATAATAAATGGAGAATGGTCACTATGAATTACACCACCTCTACGAAGTCTCAAAATTGGAGTAGAATCGTGTTCTAACCAAGTTTCTTCTGTTTGTTCAACAATAGCATTATCACAAGCTTGAATAATTTTTCCAGTGCCAGTCTTTGTAGCAAATTGGTATCTCCAAGCAATTCTTTCATTTCTTTCATTCAAAGAACATCTATCTGTCCAAGACTGTTCTATCAAATCATAACATAATGTAACATTTTCACTTGGGAAAGTAATAACATAGAAAATATGAGAATTATCTTGCCAAATTTGAGCAATAGCATCATCTACTCTATTCATTTTAGAAATACGTTGTTCAATAGAAGTAGTAGATATACGTTCACAATTTGTACCATTTTTATTCAAATAAATTCCATTATTTCCTATATCATTAGAACCTAACCATACAATAATGTTAGATAATTGACACAATGAATTTATAGCTTTCAAACCAATCATTTGAGCAGCTGTATCAGGTGAAGAAAATGGGGTGTTCAAATTGTTAGTATATTGGAACCACTGGATTGACTTTTCTCCCAAAGTAATCAACCTAGACCCATTAGCTACTAATGCGGTCGTATTATCTGGTTGCCAATAACTAGTCAATGATTGCCCACCCTGTGCACCCCATTCTTCACTATTGACTTGGAATATATCTTTATCTAATTCACCATCTTTAGTTCTTTGAAATGGGAATTGGTAAGAAATATAGAAACTATCTGTACCAGCATCATTTACTACTAGATAACCATAAAGATAAGCAATATGTGTTGGACTAATTGGAACAAGATGTTCTGAATCTCTTGTTGGTAATTGAATAGGTCCAAAATCAGCTGCTTGTTGTGCTGGTTTCAAAGAAGTATTTACTGAATATACACCAACACCATCTACTAATACTAGATGAGATGGAAAATCACCGTGTTCAAGAGTTTGTCTATCAAATACACCAGAGCCAGTTTCAGCAAAATGAACTATGTTAGAATTTGTAGCTAATTCACCAATAGTATAAACTTTATTATTTTTTATCAAATATAATGTAGTATCAAATACTGCGTAAGTTGTTCCATTAGAACAAGTATAAAGACCACGACATTTGCCAGAAATATATTGGTAAACTTTATACCCTTTTATAGGTCTCAAAATACGATTTACATAAGAATCGTTTTGGTCTACTGTTTCTGGGTACATGTTCAAAGTATATGATTGGCTTATTTTAGCCAAATCATATTTACTTGAACTACCAACAATGTTTGTGATTATATGTTTAGCCATACGACCTCATATTACCATATAAATGAGCCAGCATTGAACTTAGTCAATAAAGAGCCTCTATTATCACCACTTTCTCTAGTAATAATTCTATTAGAACTATTCTGTGCTGTCAAATGATTTTCCAATTCGTCCAATTCATTCTTCAAATACTGAATCTTTGTTTGTTCAACTCTAGGGAATATAATACAGAGTTTATAAGCCAAAGCTCTAGTCAATAATTCAATATATGGAGTTGGAAGAGAAATAGGATTATTATCATCAACCAAAGTCATTTCAACATTATAAATCAACTTACATTTACGATTTTGAGCCGCAAATCTAGGTTTGAAATACAATTTGAAAAGATTATTTTGAACTGGCTGCCATGAAACAATATAATCACTATAATTATTAGAATAGAACTGGTCATAAGCAATATATTCCATAGGTGTCCAGTCTATTGAAGTATAATTCTGAAATAAAATGTTTTGTGGAGAAACTATCTTAGGAGCATAAACTTCTGCGTCTTGTCCTTCACCTACTAAAACATTTACATTTGCGTCAAAATCTACTTCACTTTTATAGGCTACAATATAGCCTCTTGTAGAATAATCTTGTAAAATACCATTTAGACACTTCAAAGCAGCAGTAAACATATCTGCGTCTAATTCTCTTTTTCTAGGTACAAGATTGTTTCTTGAATATGCTTCAACAATTATATCACGTACTGTTGCCATTATAAAACCTCTCTATCTATATCCAAATTAGTTTGTGTATTTTCGTCTAATGGCTCAAATATTTCATTATATTTGTTCCATTTTTCAAGAATATGAATACCAGATGTATAACAAATTCTAAAAGCATAGCTATAACTAGTGCTACCCTTTGTTCTATCAAACGATTTAGGTAGTCCAAATAGGACATCTTTTAGCATTTCACCCTTACAATCTTCTTTGATTTCTTCAGTTTGAAACCTAAATTTGACATTATTCAGAACTATCTCTATAAGGGATAGAATACATTGTCCATAAAGTAAATCTTCTTTTGGTGATAAACTACCATTATCTTGTAATTTTTCTACTAGTGGTTGAAACCAATCATTAGGACAAGCTGGATTCCATTTACGACCGACTTTTCTGCGAATAATGTTATCGGAACCAATTTTGTATTCATTTGACATAATAAACCTCATTCTAAATTGTGGATAGTATTTTTGTGACATCTATTGTATATATTCATTATATTATAATATATTTATTTCTTTATATTATATAATATAGAATATATACAACAAATGTCACAAAAATCACTATAGCTAAATTTGAAAAGAAGAAAAATTGAAAGCTATATCCAAACTTTCTTGAGGACTCATTGTTCCCATATCATATAAGGCTAAAGCAAGAGCATCACTAGTATCTGGGGAACGTCCAATTAGTTCACGAATATTATCTTTTGGAACCAATAATGTTTTACCACTACCATTTATTTGATAAGTAGTATATTGTAGTTCTTCTTTTACTTTATCATCTTCAATATAGAAACCTTCTCTAATCTTATTAGCCAAATTGAAATACATTTCAGCTCTAGCATTTACATAGACATCTTCTTTAGGTTTCTGTCCAAAGTTTATAGGATTTACAATCAAACCACTTTTATTATGATGAAGCATATCTACAATACCATTACCAAAACCACCAGTCGCATCCACATTCACTCTACGAATATCGTATTTTTGAATAAGATTATTAGCTATATTGTATAGTTTATAAGTATCTGCTACTTGTTCTCTAACTATTTCAAGAATAGAAGAGTTATCAGCAACCACGAATACATTATAGTCTCCACCGGAACCAGCACAGTCAATACCCATAGTGTGAATACCAAAAGGTTGTTTTTTGATTGTTGGGTAGTCAATCTGTTTTATAATACCAAATTCTACATCATCATCAAGAATAGTACCTAAGATTTCTTGTTTGAAAGCATTTTCGTCTTTGATTGCTTTTTCTTGAAGTTTATAATCTTCATCGTCTAATTCAGTATTATCATACATTGTAGCTGTAAAAACATCTTTATCTACACTAGTATCTCGGAACCACTTGTTCCAAATAGAGCCTTTTCTTGGAGTAGTACCAAATATAATACGTTTTGGTCTAACACTACCACGAAGACATGGAGATGCTGTTTCCAATATGTTTATTGGAGCAACAGCAAATTCGTCAAGAATAAGCATAGAACAGTTTGACAAACCACGAACAGACTCAATATTTTCATAACTATATCCAAATAATTCACCATTACCTATTTTTATAGTTTTGTTTTGAAGGTTTGTTTGTGGATTTAGTCCACATTCTCTAAAACGTTCAAGAATTTCTTTGAACATAGTTTTCATCAAAGCACCAAAGTCTTGGGCAAATAATATAACTTTTCCGCCATGTACCATTTCTTCAACTGCCATAACGGATAAGAAAATAGACTTACCACAACCACGGCCACCAACAATACCAGAGATTTGTTTAGTAGATTTTCTAGCATCTCTTTGATGTGGCAATAAATGGCAATCTATAAAGATTTTGCCATTTTCATCAACTGTTCTTGTAAATACTGGCTTTTTGGACATTATTCAAACCTAAAAGTAATAACTTCGTCACCCTTCTTTATTTCAGCAGATTTTGTTGTATCTTTCTGCCAATGTGCTTTATCTCTACGTTCAAGAACTTCCAATAAATGTTTAGCTCTTGGGTCGTTGATATATTTCCTAGTCAAAAGGTTACGAACTTGTAATATTTTAGTTTCATACCAGTCATCTTCTAGTGGTTCAATAATAGTACCAAGTGGAACATAAGTAAAAGCTAGTTTAGCAAATTCTTCTTTATTATTAGTAGAAATAAGACCAAAAGTCAAGTCTACATTATGATTAGGTACTTTCAATGTAGTGGTTCCATTGTTTATATAACCATCTAGTGTTACGTGTGTATAATTTTGTTTCAACCATTCTTGTATATTCATGATTCCTCCGTTATTATAGCCAACGTTGCTATTAGAGCCTTATATGAGAATCGAACTCATGACTATTGCATGGCAAGCAATCGTATTACCACTATACTAATAAGACAAAAGAGGGTTTTTACCAATGAACCCTCTAAAACATTAGTGGACTGACCACCTTATTTGCCAAATAATTCTTCACCGGTAGGATTGTTTCTTTTTCTAGTTTCAAGAACATCATCAGCTAGAATTTTCAAGTAACCATCCATTCGTTTTAGAATTTCTTTGATTTCTTCTATATCTTTCTTTAGTTCACTAGTATATTCAGGTTTTGATGTATTTGTTTCTTTCTTTGGCATAATTACTCCTCAAAGATAGATTTTAGTAATTCTTCTACATCTTCTGTTGAAGTAATTTCTTTCTGAATATTAGTCTTTTTGAACTCAATATCAGCATCAGTTTCAATTTCATAAAGAATAGTCTTAGTTTTAGAAGGTTTATAGGTTTTACTGGATTCCAAATAAAGTTTACCAGTTTTTGTTACATAAATTATAATTTTATTCATACATTTCCTCATTACAAATTAGCATTTAGGTTTCTATCTCTAGCAATTTTCAATTTGAGAGATTGTGGTCTTACAAATTTACTTACAGCATTAGTGATGTCAATATTATCCAAAACTTCAGGCATAAAACACATATTATAATGTTCTTTATCTGAAATATGCCAATCCAATCTTAGTAAATCAAGTGGAGTAATACTTTTATGTGTATAATTGTTACCAGTTATAAAAGAAGCAATACGTTCAATGAAATTTTGTTTATCTTCTATTTTCATTTGTGTAAAAGGTGTGATTGTAATTTCACCTTCTTCAAACTGTAATTGAAATAATTTTTCTAATGTTTTTATATCTATCATTATTTTGCTCCCCATTTTCTAAGCCATTCATCATATTTATCATCATTAGCTCTTAGTCTTTCTTGAAATTTTTGTGCTTGTAATTTATGTTGAACTTCTGTATATTCATCACCAATTTCATTATGTAATCTATGACCAATAAGTTTAGTAAAGCTTGAAGGTACTCTGTGAAGATTATTAGCTGTTTGACGAATAAACCACAAATTTTCTGAAATAGTCATTCTTTTCCATAGTTCTTCTTTTATAATATATTGAACTAAATTGTTTATCTTTTCTTCTGGTGTCATTTTGAAATTCTCCTCAAATTATATTTTATTTATAATCACTATTATAAATTTCCCACAATTTGTTTATAGCATATTTGCTTACGTGCTTGGGTGTAAAAGTTTTCTTTATCAAGTTTATTTTTTCATTATTTTGTGTATTCACCCAGTCTAAAAATTTCTTTACTGTTTCAGTATATTCTTCTTTTATTATACAATTCCATCTATATTTTTCATCGTCAGTTATAAACTGTTTTATTGTAAGTTTATTATTCTCAACACATATTTTATAAAAAGGGTCTTTGGATTTGTGAACTGTAGTATTTTTGAAAAAGCAAGCATTATTTTCAGAAAAGTATTCATTTATATTTCCATTCAAATCCAAAAGAAATACATTGTTCCAAGCTATTTCATCGCCAAAAGGTTTCTCTAAAAATTCAGCAGTTTTATATTTTATATCAACATTTATTGGCATTATAAAAACAGACCTTATAGTTTTCAGTTTTATATAATTGGCAATTTTTGTGTGAAGTTTCCATCTATTATAAGGTGGGTTAGCAATTACTATGTCAATTTTCATTGTTTTTCACCTCTTCTACAAGATAAGCATATTTGGTTTTGGCTAAAATTGTTGGTATCAAGAATCTTGGACCAGTCATATTGTCTTTATATAAAGCTCTCCATAAACTGAAATCATAATTTTCTATAATTTCATTTATTCCATTATATTCTTCTTCAGTTATGTCTAAGTATTTCTTTCTTTTTGGGGTTTTATCTTGTCCAATTTTTCTTATTTTCATTGCTTTATTACTGCGAACTTTATTCATAGATTCAACGCAGTATATAGTTTCTTTATTTGCTCTTTTATAGACATATAGTTTATCAAAGAGACCCTTTTTATTTTCTAAAACAAACAGACCTATATTTGTACCTATATTTGGAAAAACTATAGATTCCATATATTGTATATTTTTATATAAACTATGAAAAACCAAATTTGGTGGGCATATTACTATACAAAAGCTTTTATTTAGTTTATTCATTACATTTATACCCAAAGAAGTATTTTCTCTTGAACCAAATGGTGGATTCATTATAAAACAGTCTATTCTCATTCTAAAAATCCTTCTAATTCTGGTTTATCTGGGTCATCCACTAACTTGATAAAGTCAAAGAAATCAAGCTGATAGAAGTTTTCTTTCCAACTTGTGTCTGTTACATTATGAGCCAAAGCCCAATCTTCCAAGTTTTTCATCAAAATATCATAGCTTTCTTTGAGCAACTCATTACCATACATTGTTTTCAAAGCAACTGTTGGGTCTACACCGTGTTTTACACGATTATCAAGCATTGGAATAATGATAGCACCAGTTCCACAAGTTGGGTCACAAAATGTTTTTGTTGGGTCGCTCCAAAACTCGTCTTCAACCTTTGCCATCATCTTTTCAACAATGTCAAGTGGTGTATAAATGGAACCGGTCTTTTTGATTGTTTCTTTGTCTAAATGATTATTGTCTGTTAGCATTATTATCTCCCAAGATTTTATCAACAATTTCTTTAGCTTTTTCTAAACCATAAGGTTTTTCTTCAAGTAACATATTTTGTAGTTCATGGCTATCATCATATTCAACATCAAAAATTATAACATATTTTGTTTTGAATCTATATTGAAGAGCATCATAAGTAGATTTCTTCATAATATAGTAATTTTTATCTTTCATATTATAAACAATGTAAGCTGTATTCATTTTGAACCTCTTTTGTTTGATTTATATAATATGTATATCAGTATTTTTCAAATAAAAATAAATCCCAATCACTAGGACTGGAATTTATCAGGAGAAATAATAAAAACTAAGTGATTGAGTGGGAAATGAATACGAGTTTAGGAGATAACCACTCAATCACTATTATATTTATATTAGAAATCTTTTTCAAGGTCGGCTAGTTTTACTTTTACAACTGCTTTCTTTTTATTTAGTTTTAGTTCATCAAGTTTCTTGTTTAGTTTGTTCATTTCACCTTCAAAGTTATAATCTTTCCATTTATAATAAAAAATCTTAGTTCTTTCTGTTGCTTCAAGATAAGTTTTTTCGTCCATACTCTCGTGTAGTTCTTTTAGAAGTTCTTTCCATTCATGAGTTTTCAACCATTCACACCAGCCATCAACTTGTAATTTATTATTTTCTAGTTCTTTTATCATTCTTTCTGTAACTATAATAGTATTTTCAATCTTTTGAAGTTCACGTTCTGCTTTATTTTTCATACCCAACTCTTCCAATTTTTGAATCATAAAATCCATAGCAACCTCCAATATAATATTTATTACTTAGAAAGTACTGCCCACCATTCAGCAGAACCTTCTTCAAATTGTTCTAATTCTTTAGGAAGTTCTATATCTTTATATTGGTTTTCATTAGCGATAGTTTCTTCAACGATTTTATCAAATAAATCTTCTTCATTTACTTCTTCTTTTTCTACTACAACTGGAGTATCTTCTTCATTTACCCTTTTACCATTATAGCAAAGTTCACCAAGATTTTCAAAATAATCTTTTACAGCCATTTCACATACACCTACTTCAAACATTGGGTCTAATTCACTATCGTCAATTCTTTTCATATTTTGACGAATAGCATCCCACATTTTCTTATCATCTAGGTCAAACCATTTACCAATCAAATTATTCAAATAGTCATGGAACTTTTGACCACTCATACTATTCTTGATTCTCTTTAGCATCATCTTAGTTTTATTGTCAATATACAAGCAAAGACTATCATCTTCTCTGTGAGTGATAGTAGACCAAGAATCATTTCTTTTAGCACCATAAACATAAACACCAACATATTTGCTAGTATCATAGTTTTCATAATTAGTTACATCTTTCAAATATCTATCTTTACCAATGAACCAATCTACATTCCACCAAAAATCGTTGAAATGAGAAGCCATAAATTTTGCGTCAATATTATCATAAACAGCAAGAATAGTAGCGACTTCTTTAGTCTTGATTTCTTTATTATCACTAAGACGATTAGCTACAGACCACAAAGTCTTTTCTACATCTCTTCTTTCTACTACGAACTGAACATTTTCATTATAACCAACGAGCCATTGGAGAGATTGTTCCATTTCCAACATAGCAACTAAAGCACTACGAAGATTGTAATCAACATAGGCTAATTCTTTATTTTCATTATTATTCTTATATTTGATTGGGAAATAGTGAACATCTACGAGATTGTTCTTTGCTTTCTTCTGTAGTTCTTCTTTGGTTACATTTTGACCAAAAGCCATAGCTTTCTTGAATACGTCATTCAAGTTTATTGGAAGAGTTTTAGCACCTACATCAGCAATCTTATCTACATTTTCAGAAACTAGTTTCATATCAAAACGAGAAACAATTTCAATCTTTTCTTCTTTGGTTTCAAATCTAATAATCATTTTTATATCTCCTATTTATATTGTATTTATAATTTTTATTTTCTAAAAACTTACTCTTTTAGAAAATTATCTTGTCAATAATAGACCAAAGAATATCACTATTTACGATTTGAGCCATGGAAGGGATAAAAGCTAAAAGAACAGCACCACTAAAAATCAAGTGTTTTTCTACGAAAAATCTAATGTCTTTTACTAATGTTTTCATTTTATATCTCCTATTGTTTTATATATAGTATTTATAATAAAAATTTCTGAAAAATTGCTACTTTTATGTTATTTTTTACTTACAATAAACTTACAATATGTAAGTATTAGCATATACGCATAATTACCCGTAGAATCCCGTAGAAATGGCTATTTTTTGATATGCTATAGCCCTACGGTAAACCCAAGAAAAGGGCTAGAAGGGGTCTAAAACGGAAAATGACGGGTATCTTTATATTGTTGGTAGGATAATATTATACCATAGTATTTTTGTGACATTTATTGTATATATTCTATATTATATAATTATAGAGATTCTTTTATATTATTATATAATGAATATATACACTACATGTCACAAAAATTACTATTGCTGAAAATATAATGAAAAAAGACCAGTTCGTTTGTTCACTGGCCTTTTGAGTTTATTAGTAGGTTATATATTTATGTATAAAAGAGTCAATTTTTAGAAAATAAAAATTATAAATATAGTATAGAACTTAGAAAAGAGTAAGTTTTTGAAAAATAAAAATTATATATACTATATGAACCAAAAGAAAATAGGAGATATAAATATGAATACCGATTTATTTGTAAAAGTAGAAAGACATGACAATTCTATTACTGAAGCTGAAAAGATTGAATTTCGTAATAGTATGGCTTGGCGTGAATTTAGAGAAATCAAATATAAAGAACAAGATGGAAAAGATTTTATAACTGGTGAACCATTAGGAAAAGATTGGAACTTACATCATCTTTGTATGGTCAATAGTCATTATACAGACCTAAGTAATCATGATAATTTTGTATGTTTGAATAAAAAGACTCATGAAGCAGTCCATAAAGCTTTCAATGAAAGAAAACAATTCAATAGTGGTGTAGCATATAGTCCAGCTCAAAATCGTTTCAAATATGTAATAGAAAAGATGTATGAACTAAATGATGATATTGAAAGTGTATTGTATAGAAATAGAATAGATTATGAACTAATAGACCCAGCTAACAAATATAGAAATGCTCAATTATGTGAAGAACTTGGTATTCCAACTAGAAATGGCATGATTATGTGGAACTCATATTATCTTCGTGGAACAAATATACCACAAGATACAAATGATTGGGTAGAGTATATGACTGGTAGAAATGGTGTAGATAGAGTTAGAACTTGTTTGGAATTACGTCATGCTTGTTTATACAGTAGTTACAAAAATTTTAGAAACAATCCAAATATGAGAGAACAAACTAAGAAAGATTGCTTGATAGAACTAGAAAAAACAACAAATTTATTGCGTCATAAATAATGTATATCTCCTACTAAATGAGACCCAATCACCAAATGGTGGTTGGGTTTTTCCATTAGATTTTAGAACATAAATATAGTATAAGGAGAATGAAATATGAAATACAAATCTTATATGAATGTTATTTACGAAACACCTATTAGAGAAAATCAAACTGAACCACCATATACATTTGTTTTTATGGCTAAAATAATTTTGAGTGAAAAATCACAAAAAGATGAAAAGATTTATGCGTGTTGGAAATGGATGAGAAGCCATATAGAAGGAACAAATGTTTCACCACAAAAGGTTGACGATTTGTTTGGAGAAAGAATAAAAGAGATATTAGTAAATAAAAAACTAAAAGAAATTGAAAAAGATTTTATATAAAAAAAGAGGGTCATTTATTGACCCTCTCTTTTGGTTTAGAAATAAATTACTATTACTTGACGTAGAAGTAAGAAACAGCACGTGGTTCAACAACACCAGCAAGAGATACAACATCCCAACGAGTGTTATTTTCCATGTTGTCAATGTCAACGAGTTTATTTTCGTGAACTGTGACACCTTCAACAGACTGTTTTTCGTAATCAGCACCTTCGGCTGGGAGCTTATCAAGTGTTTCAAACTCAAAAGCACCGTTAGCACGAACAATACCCATGTAATACTTACCAGCGTCAATGGTAGAAGCAGCACCACTAATAGCAGAAGCTACAGAACCATCAGCGAGAGCAACATCACGAGTAGAGTTTGAACTATTGTCAACCTTAGCAACCTTGAGGTCAATAGTAGCAGCAGAGTTAGCAGCAGCAGCTACACCTTCTTTTACGATGAAAGCATGTTCTTGAGAAGTTGGGTCACCAACTGTATCACAAGCCATAATTCCATCTACAAAGATAGGAAGACCACGAGGAATAGCATTACCACTTGTACCAGAAACTGTCAATACACCCCATTCATCGTAGTTACCACTTGCGAGAGAACCACTAGAAGCAGTTGTATAACCAGTTACGGACATAGTAGCAGAAGCAAGACCATTAGAGACTGTTACGTTTGGTAAGAATCTCTGGGCACGGTATTCAACCTGATGGAAGTTACCAAGCAAGCCCTTAGAATACAAATCTGGAGCACCTACTGGGGTGAACATCTGACCGTTAGAAGTCAAGATAGCTTCAACGTTAGGGTCGCAGAAACCATAAAGCTTTTCATCGGTAACACTCATCAAATGAGCACCAGCCTGTGCCAATGGAGCAAATCCTGCACCAGCGAATACTGTACCGGCCTTACCGAAATCTTGGTCAATAACGTCTTTTACGACCTTATTCATCAACTTGCGAGCGTTTGGTTCAGCAATTTCCTTATCCCATTCAATATCAGTAACCTGTTCAATAGCATTGGTTTCAATCTGAATGTGCTTTGGCTTCAAAGTCAAAGTAACTTCACGTTCAACAATGTTCTTGATGTCACCATTAGAACGATTTGTAGCGAGACCATCAACTACCTTACCGGTATCACGGATAATGAAACGATAAGACTGACCATTTTTCTTACCAACCAACTGGTCCTTGAAATACTTACGAGCACCAACGGTAAGATAAGCAGCTGCTTCAGCAGCACGGATAGCTACGAGAGTAGCAAGACTATTTTTACTAAAAGCATTTTGAGCCATAATATTTTCCTCTAAAATAAATTGTTTTTACCTAAAAAATGAATGTGTTAGTGTGAACCTAATCTAGCATTGTTTAGCTGTCTAAGAATAGCATTGTAATCTTTTACAACTGTTCCATTACTATTAGATTCGGATTTGGTTACAGAGCCTATAACTGGCATAGCTTTTTTAGATTCTACTGACTTTGTATCTTCGTTCTTTTCTGGAACAGTAGCATTTCTTTTTGCTAATTCAGCTTGGGCAAATTTGATACGATTTTCTAGCAATTCCAAAGCTCTCATTTTTGAATATGGAGAACGTTTACTCAAAACTTCATTCTTATAATTATCATTAGTCATAAGAACTTCCATCATAAGTGGAGCTACGTCACAATCATCAAGATAGCCTAATACAACTTGTTCTGGGTCTTCTCGGTCTAATTCTCGCACAAAAGCAGGTCCATAAGTCTGACGAATTTTATAATACTGTTGTCTTGATTGTTCATCTGGGAAACAATTATTTTCACGTTGTGCGTTTAGATAATTGAATTCTTCTTGTCTTGACTGATTATATTCGTCTTGTAGACGAGACTGCTCTCTTGCCGCATCTTTCTTATCTACCAAATAGTTAGTATAAGCTTCATAATTGTTTTTGAAATCTTCCAAAGAAAAATTATAAGCATATTTCTTAGAATTTTCTTCTTCCAATTGACGTATGCGTTCTTCAAGCTTTTTATTCTTTGCTTTCAATCGCTTGAACGAATAATCTATCTGTTCTTGTTTAGAATACTGTTTCTTTTCAGATTTCTTATCGTTCTTATTCTCAATTTCTTTATCATCAGAATTATCAGGTTTGGCTTCATCCTTTACTTCTTCTTTAGGAACATCGGATTCGGTATTTTTTGTTTCTTCTTCATTCTTAGGAGCCTCAACCGCTTTTGGTTCCGCAGTCTCAACCTTTGTTTCTTCTACATTAGCCTTTGTATCAGAATCATTAGTATCAACATTTTTTTCGGCATTTATTTTAGCTGCCAACTCATAGACTTTTTGACTATCCATCATAATCTATCATTTCCTATCCGCACTAAAAATTATTCTGAAAATGGTGCGTTCATTTTCATAGTGGACCTTCAAAGATTCGAACTTTGTTTTCAAGTCTGCTGAACTTGTGTTTTACCAAGTAAACTAAAAGCCCATAAAGAATGGAGTTTTACCTCCATTCATAATCAAATTAGTATTTTGAAATATGGTAATTTACCGGTATTTCAAAATAAGACTGTGGTAATCCAAGTGCATTTTGTATTTCATACATGTTACTTACATTAGTAATTCTCCATGTATATCCATTCACAAATACTATGCCAGCAGGAACACCAACATTATCAGAATACCATAATCTTTCTTTTTCATCAACAGATGATGTGAAAGCACATACAGCTATCAACGAAGGCGAATTATAGAAGTTTCCTTCTAAGTGTTGTGGAATAATAGCTTTCAAACCAAGTTGACCAATATTTCTTGTTCCAATAGAGAACATAGAAAACTGTGTTAGATATACATCTGGATTAGTTGTTCCACCATAAACATGGAATTGCTGTCCATTGAAATCTGCTCTTATTGGGAAGTTTGTTTCACCAGCAATTTGATGGAATGTGACAACTTTAGGTGAACCAGCAGTTCCAGCAATGATTTGAATATCAGACCAATTTGCTTCAAGTTTCTGTAATACGTGTGGTCCTTTGTTTCCTTCATAAGTATATGTGTGTGCTTGTTCATCTGAATCTAGGAAAGAACGGTCAAGTTCAATGAAATGATATGAGCACAAAGAAGTATTGTCAATCCAAGTTCCAACTACTTTAGTTCCAGCAGTTCCAGCACCAATTGAGTGCTTACTACCTTCATAGAATGTATTACCTTGAAGAATGAAGTCTATGTTTGCACCAAATTGAGAATACTGATAAATCGTTCCACGAATTATACAGTCAATAATTACTGGATAAGTAGCAGATATATTAGAAAGGTCACATTTTGAAGCACCAATACTTGGAGCATTTATCTGAACTTGTATTGTTGAGCTATCAAGATTAGCTGTATCAGTAACTGTATAGATATGTCCTGCATCAACAATAGTAGATTTACCAACAGTCAAAGTCTTTATAGTAATATTCTTACCAAATATAAACGAAGAATTTACTGAATTTAGATAATCACTAATATTCAATGTAGAAGACTGAACATTGAAAGTAATGTTAGAATTATCAAGCTGAATGAAAGAAACAGAAGCTCTAGTAATGTTTACTGTGCCATTACATCCAATAAAAGCAACTTTATCTTGTATTACATTATAGTTATCAAATACAGCATTGCGATATTGGCAAATTGACCAACCAACATAACATGTATTATCAACAGTTCTTCCCTTGAAGTCAAGAGGTTTTGAAGTATTCTGTGTTACAAGTTTCAACCATTTAGAAGTAGTAGGCCAATCATCAATGTCAATAATGTCATTATCATATACCGTTATAGTGTCATAATCACAAGTTGTTGTGAACATATTTTCTTCTAAACGGCAATTTTGAAAATAACATCCGTCACCAATATTCTTTACAAGATTTAGTTTACATCCATCAAATGACCAGTTTTCAATTACTATATTAGTATCAGCTTCAATAATAATATCAGTAGAACTTCTTTGGTCTGTAGCACACAAAGAATCAAAATATAATGTAGAATCTGGGTCATATATTACGTGTGTAGCTTCTTTTCCCCAAGAGGTTTTTACTTTATTGCCGGTCAAAGTAAAGTTACCATTACCATAAACATTTAGACCAGAATTATCTTCAACATAGATTCTGTGACTTGCAGTAGTATCATCAAAAATCCAAACATTGCTATCAAACAATGATTGAATAAGTGAACCAACAGAACGCATATTATACCAAGTTATATCATTGTCAAAACTTGGGAAATATAATTTCTTACCAATACTTATAGCATAATTTTGTGCAGCTAATATTTGTGTACCCATAGTAGAACTAGCTGTTTGTCTAGTAGGTGTACCAAATACACCAAAATGTCTAACGTCTATGTATTCAAGAAAAGTATTTACTAGTTTCCATCTACCATAATTCAATACAGATGATTGTATAACAGAACCACCATTAGTATTTTCTGTAGAATTAGCATCCCATTGGTAATAAACTGGTTCACAATCACCTAATTCATTATAGCCTAAAACTTGAATAAAATTTCTATCATTTGTAAGTATTTGTGGGTCAAAAGCAATCAAATCATTTATTGTATTGACTGCTTGAACTCCATCACAATCAACGGAAATACCATATACATCAAATAGATTATCACAAGAATATAAGAATAACCAGTTGTCTATATCTGGGTCATCTGTAAAATCACCATTACCAATGTATTTTTCAAATTTTACTGTATAATCTGTATAATCTTGTAGATATACTTGATAAACAAGTTGACCTAATGTATTAGTATAAACTGGGTTAGCTAATGAAGCACCAGCTACATCAGTAATTGTTTCTAATACATTAGTACCCTTTTTATAAAAAGAAACACGTCCGATGAGTGGTTTTCCCTCATCGTCTAAATAAGAATTTCGTTGGTCAAATGCTCTCATTATTTCCTCTTTAGCTTGATAAATTTATTATAATAACTTCCTAAAGAATCGGAGTTCATCCAATTACCAACTTCATTAGGAGTCATAGGATAGTAATATTCATGACCATTTGTTTCCATTATTGCCATACCTAAACTTGGTACATATTCTATTTGGTCAATCCAAGAAGAAGAACCACCTAAATCTAATCTAGGAACTTCATCATTCCAATATTTTGGATTTTGTTTTTCATCTTCTAAACCCTTTATAGCAGCTAGTAACCTTTCATTAGGTGTCATACCTGGTTTTTCGTATTGGTGAATAAGAGCATCATGTTCAGCTGGGTCTTGTCTATACGCAGCTTCACCATTATCTCTATTCAACAATACATTTCGTGTACCTTGTCCTAAACTGAAACGCATTATACACCTCTCATAGCATCTTGTGCCAAATCAAGTTTCTTTTGTTCAGTTTCAACTACTTGTTTAGCTATATCAGCTTGTTTGTCAATAATATCAAGATTCATTTGAACACCAGCTTTTTCGGCTTCAAGATTTAGTTTAGCTTGGTCTATTGCCATCTTATCTTGATGTTCAGCATATTTTATCATATTAGATTCTTTCATATTGTTTACAGCTAATGATAATTGAGCATTTTGCATCTTCAATTCTTCATTCTGTTGCTGAATCATTTCAAGCTGTTGCATAGACTGTTCAAGTGTAGCCTTCATTTGTTCAAGTTCGTGAATAGCAACTGGGTCTGTTGGTTTATCAGAAACTAACTTCAAATTCTGTCCTAAGTTAGCAATAATATCAGATTTTACACCTTCAACATAATCACTGTCAATAGTATTACACATATGAATAGCAACAAGTGGTTGCATTTCAGGTGGCATCAACTGTGCTACAGCATTCAATTCTTGACGATGTTTCAAGTTTGAAGTAATAACATCTGGGCCATTTTCCAAATCAAATTGGACATCCATACCACCAGTCAACAATTCAATTACTATTCTACCAATAGTTCTATTAGCTTTATAAGCATTATCATAAAGACAAGCTACATTACTTTCTTTATTATTTTGCTGAATAAGAATTTCAGTAGCAGTTTTATCTTCACTACCAAGAATACCAGATAATGGTATACCAATAACATCAGCAATAGCTTCTCTTGAAGTTTGAATAATGTTCTGTAAATCACCAGTTTGGAATTGTTCTTGAAGAACTTGTGGAGGTGTAGCACCTTCATTGAAAGCTATAATAGAGCCATCTTCATCTTCTTTCTTCAAATAATACTTATCAAGATTTTCTAGTGCTTTAGTAGAAGCAATAACGTTTGCTTTGATTGAACGGTTTGCTCTCTCCATCATAGTAGAATAAGCAATATTCAAACCAAGTTGTAGAGTCCATGTTTTATCAACTATACCGCAATACTTACCATTGTATTTGTCATATCCAGCAAAACGTACAATAGGAATATATCTTATTGGAAGTTCCATAGACTCTATAACTTTATTTCCGCAGACCTTATAATAGTCCACAAAGCCATTATCATTCTTTTTATAATAAGAAACTACTTGAACTTGATTTTCAATAACTGGCCATTGTGAAATATTCAAGAAATTTAGTTTTGGAATAGAACGAGGATAATCAAATGGAATTACATCTTCACCATATAATCTCTTTGCTTTAGAGCAAGAAATGTAATTTACAATAGCACCTTCTTCAGCATCACTAGCATCTGGTTTTTCAACATTTGGGTCTAGTGCTACTGAATCTTGTCTATTTACAAATTCCAAAACTACTTTTGGTTCACCGGACATTTGGTCAATATCTGTAGTAACTACAGCAAATCCTGCACCAGTAATAATTGCTCTCAAAAAAGCATTTTTCAATTCAAACTTTACATCATTATCTTGTTCAAGTTTGTCAATATTATCTTGAACATCTTGTAATTCAAGTTTGTTTAGCAAATTTACATGCCAAGGTGAATTACTATATGGAGAAGAAATAGCATTAGCAAGAACAGCCCAATCAGAAAAATGAAGACAAAACTTTGTCTTTGCTGTTCTTTTATATGTTTTCTTTGTTTCATCAGTCCAGAAGTTTCCATTATAAGCTTCCAAATCACTGATATACTTCCCCATATCACCGGAATAACGATTACTAGACTTCACTAGAAAATCTTGTAATTCGTCTATGATTTTATTTTCATCTAATTCAAAATCCATAAAATCCTCGTTTTCTATCTACAAATTAGTTTTAGTGTTTGCCCCATGTATCATCGTTTTCATCAAACAATATATCACCGATTAGCAATAATAGTACAAAAAATAAAACGGTGGTGAGAAATAATAAAATTTGTGTCATAATTTTATACCATAGTAATTTTGTGACACTTATTGTATATATTCATTATATAATAATATAAAGAAATAATAATATTATATAATATAGAATATATACACTAGATGTCACAAAAATAAACTATTGCTTAGAAGTCAGATTGTAAGTCAATCATCTTCTTCATTTCTTGGTCAAATTTACCCATAGCTTGTAATTTTTCATCCATAGTCATGTTAGGGTCATTCATAACTTTATTAGTGTATTTTTCATATTCACCCATTAGCATTTGTCTAGTATTAGATGGTAAATTCTTATCATTATACAAATAAGTCATGTTTGCATCTTTAGTTCTATCAAAAATATGTTGCTTCAAAGCATCACTATTGTCTAAGAAATCTTTGTTTCTAATAATAGCATCATAGTCATCAAATGATACAGAATATGGAATTTTTTCATTTTCAAGTTTATTAGCCATCCATTTATCTAATAGTTTAGCACGTTGAGTAAAGAATTGTTCTTTATGACGTGTATTAGGTTCTTGTAACCATTTTTGCTGTGGATTTCTTACTTCTTCCCAAACTGTTTCATCAAGCCATTCATTAGGTATTATCTTACCCTTATCATTTGCTAGATTATTCCATGTAGTTTCTTCATAATTTGGTGCAGCCCAATCTTTTATTTCATAAGTTGGAAAACCTTCAAAATCATTAGCTAAATCTACTGCAGTTCTAGTAGGGTGTAATTCATCAAAAGTTTGTAGTTTATTATTTTTCAAAAATTGCTTACCAGCTTCTTTAGCATCATTGTCAAATGCTTGTATATTACTACCTAGTTTATTTTCAATATTATTGAACTCATCTTCATTCCATTTCTTAGCATCTTTATATTTGTACTCTTTAGGAAACATCTTTGTTTTCACATAAAAATCAAAATCTTTTAGTCTTGGTGAAATACCATATTTCTTTGCTAAAGATTTCTTTGCTGTTTCGGCAGCATTTTGATAGAAATGAAATTTCTCATTATCATCGAAATTTTTTCTTGTATCGTCTAATCTTTCTGGTTCAACGATAATTTCATCTTTTTTCATATTATCAACATAGTTTTTATAGTCTTTTACTGCTTTAGCTTCACCTTTTTCACGAGGCCAAAGATTTTCTTTCAAATAGTCATTATATTGGTCTCTATCCCAAATACCTTCATTATAAGAGTCATAAGCATAAGCACGCATTTCATCATTAGCGTCTTTTCTAGTGTGTATTTTATCTTTATTAGCAAAGTTTTCATAAACATCAGCACCAGCATTCATGTATGAATTTCCACCATATTCACCTACACTTGGCATAAAATTGTGAGCACCTTCATCCATATCGGCGTAGTCATATCCACCATCTGACATTTGTCCCCAATCACGTTGTTTTTTAGCTACTTCATCAAAAGCTTCTTGTTTAGCTACATCTTTAGTAGGAACTTTATCATTTACAAGAATAGTTCTACCATTCTTTAGTTTGACTGGTGTTTTAGCACCATTCATAGGAATACCCAAAAGAACAGCTTCAGTAATATAATCTTTTGGTGTTCCATTGTTTCTTATATTTGAATAAAATGGTAAAACATCTTCTGCTGCCAATTTTAGTGTTTCAATTGCATCACCATCTGGGTCCATATAATTAGCTAAAGCCCTAGAAAATGGAAGTCCAGATTCTAATAGACGTTGTGAAAATGGTCTATTATCTTTACCAAATAATCCAAAGTTTTCGTCATAATCGCCAAAAACTTCTTTTTGTTTCTTTATCAAATCTTTTTTATTTGCCATATTATCCTCTATATCAAATTATCTCTACAAACTTACCTAAACCATTTGTATCATGTTTTTTACCATAGTGACATTTAGCAAAGTTAGACACACACCAATGTGCAGTTGAACCTTTGAATCTTGAAATACCAGAATCACGTAATATACTTCTGAATATATCATCAGCTTTATCTTTTGGTAACAATTCAGAAGCATAAAGACCATCGTGAACTAGACCAGATGCTGAATATAATTGGTTAGTATAATCTATTTCTGGTAAAAACCATCTAAACATTTTTGGTATAGATAAACCATCCCAAACAGCACCTTTAGTAATCTTTATAGTATATTTTTCGCTAGCATTATCAGAGTTCATTACAGTAATATAAAAGTCATTCAATAGAACGAATTTATCTGTATCTATTGAAGACATTTCTAAAAGTGAATAATTTGTAACTTTATAAGAAGCCATATTACTTCTTCAACTCTTTTATTGCTTCAACTAATGCGTCTAGTTTTTGACTAACTACAGCTAAATTTACATTTAGTTCATTGCATTGCTGTCTCAAATCGTCCAATATAGTATCTCTATGTTGGTTTTCTAACTTTAGATTGTTTATTTCCCAAGTATTCTTTTGAACTATATCGTGTAATTCTTGACTATCTTTATCTCTAGCAACTTTAGTTACTTCTCTATCTGCTTTTATAGATTGAAGTTTATAATAAACCCAAATCACTAAAACTACAGCAATAAGAAGTGGTAATGCTGCTGGTGGAATAAGAGGGGCTAATGTTGTAATAATGTTTTCCATATTATGCATCCTTTACTAATCTAACACATGCACCAGCTGTTGCTGCATAGTTAGCAGTAACAACAGTATAACCACCATTATATCTCATAAGGACGTTGTGAGCACCGTCTGAATCTTCTAAGTAGTTAGCGCGGTCAAACTGATTTGCAGTAGAAGTAGCAACACGACATGGATTCAGTCCAATACCTGACTTGTTTAGATCTGCGTGATAAGGAAAAACGCTTCTAAATTGTTCAGCATTTGACAATAATTTTGTAATTCCTCGATTATGTTCATATTTTTCAGTAGTTGGCAACTTGATGTCCGGTTCATTTATTAGCTTTGTCCAATCTGCTGGTTTTGGAACTCTCCAATCAGACAATCCAGCATTGCGTAAAGCAACAGTTATTGCACTTACATTAGAAATAGCAGTAGAATAATAATAACCAATAGGTTCAGGTGCGTTAGGATTGGTATACCATGTTCCAACATCCCAAGTCAAATCTTCAGTAAGAACAAGTAAACCATTCCATTCTACAAAGTGATAATCTTTACCACCTAGAGTAATGTAATCTTTAGGTTTCATTTCTTCTGCAGTTCTGACAATTTTAGATAAAACACCGTCAACTTTTACTTTACCATTTTCATCTTCTGTATAAAATACCTTATTAGGGTCATAAACACCTAAACCAGAAAAGTGAGCGTATTGCTTTCTTTCAGTATATACTTCACCAATTCCATTCATTGTGAATACCTCCTACTATTATGGTAAAGTTACAGTATAACCATCAGTAGTAAATGAAATCAAAACATTTCCTACAAGATTACCTTCATAAGTTACATTAGAACCAGCAAACTGACCCATGATAGAACCAGAAGTTTTACCATTTTCAAACAATGCTTGTGCTAATGACTCAACTGTTCCTGAAACACCACAATTCTGTGCATAGATTGCTGGGTCACCTGTAGTATTACCGATAAGATTAGTGCATCCACCTAAATTGGCAATATCACCATAAATTTTTGTATTTGCAATATAAAACTTATTACAGTTTTTATTTTGCATACAAACTATATTACCAGTTATATCTGAACCTTGTGTAAAATATAAACTTCCATTCCATTCAGAACTAATAATTACACTGTTTATAAGTTTTGCCAAATCACTGCATTTTCCATAGTGCATAAGAATTCTAGAACCAACAATTCCAGGATTTGAACCAATATCATTCAACTTATAGTTTACTGCATCAAATGGCAAATTATTTACCAAGATATTTCCAATACCAACCCAAGAAGAACAAGTTCTATAAATGTATTTTGGATTTCCAAAAACAGTAAACATAGGTAAATCTAAAGTTCCAAAAGAAATACCGTTGAAACCAGTAAGTTTATAAATCTTTATATAGTGTTCACCTTCAGTCAAATAAATGTTACGAGAATCTTGTGTATAAGAAAATGTGAATTTATTTGTAGCTTCAGCAGTTCTTGAACCTACAAGCAATGCAGATTCATTTATACTTTCTACATAAGAATTGTTATAACCAGCATATCTAGCACTGAATGCAAGATAGCCAGTCCAATTAGCTGGAACATTTACTCTGAAAATGAATGTATCAAGGTCAGTTCCAATATAGTCATTTTCTACGATTTCACCTGGTAATTTTTGTATAATCATACATACTCCTTATGCAATTTTTATAATTTCGTTTTGTTTCTTGATATAAAGTGAATCTTCATCTACAACATAGAACTGTTGTCCATTATTCATAGGATTTATATTATATATGTTGCTCAATGTGTGGAAAGTAGGAAGTCTATTACCACTGATAGACAAATCAAGAATACAGCCTTCATAACCATCTGTAAATTGTGGTAATGGCATACCGTCGTTTCGTCCAATAAATGTAATTGCACCAGTAGATTTCAAACAGTGTCTATTAGCATAAAAGTTAGCTTGTGCAGTTTCATTATCAGTATCAAAAGCACGACAATTTTCAAAAACAACTGATGTGTGTGAACCAAAAGATAATGCTGTAGAATTTGGCATATTAGGCATTTGACGAACTGAAAATTCACAACCAATAAATGTTAGCTGAGCATTATAATGGTTAGCAGTTCTAACGAAGAAACCATCAACATCATTCTTTGCTGAATCAGTCTCAAAGTTACAATCGTAGAATGTTGCTGAACATTTCATACCATTATCATAATCTTCAGGATCTTCACCGTATTTTATCCATTCAATTACACTACCGTATGAACCAAAATTACAACTCCAGAATGACGCACACAAAGTTCCTTCAGCAATTTTTATACCACATTCACTACAGTGGTCTGTATAGAATAAGCGGAAAGAACAAAGCATGTTACCATCACCACCTAAATACATACCCATGCGGCAACCAGAAACACGAACATCGTCAAACTGACAATCCCATTTTACTTTTCCAAGAAGTTCAAATCCACGGTCAAAATTATAGATCCACAATCTTTTGAAAATATATCCATAGTGACCAACATCAGGTGCCCAATCTGGAGCTAAACTATCAGTCATATAACAGTAAATACCAATACGGCCAGGGTCACCTGGATTTGGCATGTTGTAAAGGAACATATTTTCTATACATACATTTCTGTATTCAAATGCGAATACTGCAGCACCAGTATCTGTTCTTGTGCTTCTAAAGTAAATACACGTTGAACCCTGTCTAGGATTAGTTGGGTCATCATGATTTCGTGGTTCATAGTTTTTCCAACAATCATGACCAGAAATATGAAGTGAGTGTTGTGCAGTTACAACAGTAGGTGATTTTGCCCAATACAAACCAGCATGGAAACGAACATCAATTACACCAACAGCAACCATTCGTGCAATAATAGGTGCAATATTGTAGTTTTCATCAGCTTTCTTCATACCAAACTGTTCTACATACATTGTAGTAGCAGTAATAAGCTGAGCACATCTCTTATTTGCCATCTGAATAATATCCATACCATTACCAGTAACACCAGTAACAACACGATATACAGCTGCACCACCATCATTTGGACTATGGAAACCAGCAGTCATAGCATAGTCAAAGTCATAGGCGCTATTTCTCATTTCATTTACTGTATTGAACATTCTTATAGTGTGATTATCAGGTAAAGGTTCACTTGTAGTAATAGGTTGACCTTCTTCGTCAATAGCCATAAGAATCTTATCATTTTTTGACTTTATACAATAAGCTGCTGATGCGTTATCATGTGTAAAGATATTATATAGAGTATAAACAAGCTTTAGATATTTTCCATTATGTATAGGATATGAAGTTCTTTCATCAGTTACTTTATAAAGACCACCAGTATAATCATCTGCTGTAACAATAACATATTGGTAAAGATATGCGGAAGTTTCCGCATCAAGAATTGTATCAAAAACTTTTATAACGTGGTCATCTTCAACAGTATTCTGTTTGAAAAGAATTTCACCATCATTATCAACTGTAAAAAGAATCTTACCATTTTTGTCAGTTTCAATATAAACACCATTATCATCATTAGAATGACTAATACTTGGCATCATTGTTTTGAAAACTGGAACAGCATATCTTTCATTATAACAAGCAATACTGTCATTAGTAGCAGTATCACTACCAATATATAACTGAACTACCTTATCGTTAGGATTATCATTCAATACCAATGCATAATCAAAGATATAAGCACTAGTCTTCATGTCGTTTGTAGTATCAAACACATGAACTATTTGCTTGTCTTCATTTTCTTTATTGAAATAAGCATAACCTTGGTCATCAATACCAAACATTAGTTTTTCACTTGAATCTTTGATAGCATATACTAGGTTTTCATCAGCTGCTGTTTCTACAGGAACCAATCCATCAAATCCTACGTATAAAATGTTGTTGTCATTCAATAATTGTGGCATGTAAACCTCTAAACAATTGCTTGTTTTCTATATCCATCAAAAAATACTTTTGCAGTAGTTGCTAAAAATCCATTAGACATAGATTCAATTTTCAAGCGAACTACTGTGTGTTCTTCAGCTAAAGCATCTGAATAATGCAACGTAAATGGAATTATAATAGAACCTTCATCCATTTCAGATGCATTTACTTTCTTTATTTCTTTATAGATTATATGTTGAATATCACTATCTTCTTCAAAAAATAATATTACATTCAATTCATCGTCTGAAACCGTGTGTCCTTGACGTGCATACATAAATCCTTCTACTATAAGTGTTCCAGCTATTAGTTCACCAGCAGATAAATCAGAATAATTCCATAAATCTATGATTTTTGAACTGTCACCAGTAGTAAGACTTACAGTAGCAATAGCACCATCATAATAATGTGAAAAAGTATAAGAATTTTCAATATTGCAACCTAAAGAAACCTTTTCAGGTGTAACAGTTGCATATAAAGGTTCTTTGATTTCCATAGGAAGCTTATTTACAGAAATCTTTTTAGTAGCATTATTTACTACAACTGGATTTTCACCAGTATATGTAGGAGAAACTATATCTTCATTTACATTTACTTTATAAGCGATGTTACCATTTTCGTCAGTTCTTGTAGTAACATAAGTAGTATCTGAATTTTCAACTTTACTAATGCCTTCAGGTTTTAGACTAATAGTATTATTATCATTATCTACGTCAATATATCTACTACCATGCAAAAGTTTCTTTGCATGAATAGTATATTCAGTATTACCTTGAGCATTTTGACTTTCATCAACATCAACTGTATCTGAACCAACAACTTTAGTAATTGCTTTAGGCTTTAGACTTATTTTGTCCCTTTCATTATCAACTTTGATATATTCAGAACCATCGTAGATTTTACCTACAACGTTTGCTGCTTCAATCAAATCTGTATCAGATGTTTGTAAAAGTCTGTTTTCGTTTGGCATAATACCTCTCTATAATAAAATTAGATTATGATATTACTAACTTTGATGGTTGAATAATTATTGAACATGTAAATCTATCTCCTACAGACAATAAATTTCCAGTCCATCCAATTTCTAACTTCTGATGGTCTAAGCCTAAAGGTTTAGATGATGGCCATGTGCGTAAATAGGTAATTCCAGTTCCATACAGAGTTTGTTCGTTTACTGCAAATGAATTCTGACTACCACCTTCAAATATGTTTGTTATACAAGAATATATTACTTCACCTCTACCTTCACTATAATATGTTCCAATAGATATTGTGGCGATAGGAGCACTAGTAATCAACGCATTAGCACACCAATCCCAATAATCTATGTTACCTGGAATAGTTATAGAAAAACCTTTATTAGTAATATCATCATTAGTTAGTGTATGGTCTACATTCAAAATATCAAAATCTATAGAATCTATAGATATATTAGATATAGAAATTTCATGATTGTTTATAGTAATACCATTACCAGCTGTATAAGGGGTAATATCACCAGAACATGAAATTACATTATTTTCAATAGAAATACCATTACCAGCTGTATATGTTGGAACATCTGACATTGTTTTCACTGTAGCATTTATTTCGCCATTTTCATTTTGTGTAATTTCTGAAATATACTTATCATTACCACCATAACTAACTGTTTCTTGTTTAGTCTTGAAATCATTAGAAAAACTATCATCAAGATATAGTTTTAGCATACTAGTACTACGGTCCATTTTTATGGGCCATTGTGTATATAATGTTTTTCTATTGACTACATTTATAGTATTATCATTAGTAATTTCAATATTAGCACCAGGAGTCAATTTATCTTGTTTAGCCGCAACATCTGCTTGTGTAGCAGCTTCATCGGGGTCAATAGCAACATTATAAATTGCTTTATTACCTTGATAACGTTTATGAACTTGAATACCAAAACCAGCTACAATATCAACTTCACGAACATCAGCAGCTGTGGAATCAGAAGGGGTTACATTTATTTTTGAAAATAATAGTGTACCATCATTATCATAAACTAAAACATCATAAAATGAACCGGTTTTAGCAAATATAGTAACATTACCTAATGTATCAGTAATAGCAGGGTTTGCTAATGATGTGCCAGATTTATTAGAATAAATAGGGGCTAATGTTCTTGAACCAGTATAGTACACATAGATTTTAGCACCAACAACTGGCTGACCATTGCTGTTTTCAATTTGGATAAAAGGGTCTAACAAATAATTTATCATTCTTTACTCCTCGTAGCATAGTATTTTTGTGACACTTGATGTATATATTATTATATTATAATATATTATTATTTCTTATATTATATAATATAGAATATATACACTAAATGTCACAAAAATGAACTATCCACTAAAAATTTATTCTTCCCAACTTCTTGCCATAGTATCTTCTTCTGGATATACTTTGTATTGTTTCTTGTATTTTTCTCTCCAATCTTCGTAAGCTTTTTGTATTTCTATTGGAGCATTTTCATTAGGAACAAAACCAAGCAAGAAATCTCTAGTTAGATTCTTATTAGGGTGTGATATATTATCATCCCTTCTTTTATACAACATACTACCACGTGCTATTGGACTAGTAATTGCGTCATTGGATAACAAATATCTTGAACCTTCTACTACTGGTTTATAAATTTTTTCCCATGTTGTAAGTTTTGGTTGAGTAATAGCAGCACTACCCAATTTATCTTCAACTACATTAGGAATTACTTGATAGTCTTTGTTTACTACTCTTCTCATAGCATCTTGAACATCTGGACTTTCAGCTAATGTAATAAGTTTATTTTGTCTATCTATTTCGTCAGCAATACCAACTCTATCTATCTTAGTTGGGTCTTTAGCATATTTCTTGAAAGCATTTTTCAATTCACCTTCTTCCAAGTTGTCAATAAGAGAATACAAGTCAGTATTAGAAATTTTATCTAATCTTACATCATCAAACTTAGCTAATTGTTCTTTATTTGATTTTACTATGTTTTCTATGTCAATTACTTTATTGACATTTTTTGAACCCATACGACCAGAAGCTCTAGCTTGTCTCATAAAGTTAGGATAAGCAGCTACACCAATATTGAAACCTAAATCACTAGCAAATGATTTACCAATTTCAGCACCGGGTTTAGCATAATCACTATCTTTATTTAGTAAATCTCTAGTAAGACGTGTACCTGGTCCAAGAACTGTACCACCAACAAGTCCAACTGGGCCAATAGGTGGAATCATATCACCAGCAGCACCAAGTACACCTAATGCTACATCTCTTGTATCTTCACCCTTATTATACCATTCACCTTCATCACTAAAGATGGATTTTTCTGGTTCATAGATATATCTTTGCTTACTATAATCACTAGCTAGAAGATTTTTTCCAAAACCCCAATCTTTGTCAGTACGAGTTTTTCCTTCAACTTCTCTTCTTCTTTGATTTACACCTGTTTCATAGTCGGCTTGTTTTTCAAATTCAGTTTTATATTCATTGGTTTTATCAAAAAAGTTTTTGATGTCTTCTTTAGAAATATATGGCATTTGTTCGTGAATAGTCATCATACGTTCACGAGTTGGCATTTTACCATCATTTCTTTCATACAATTCAGAAAGAACTTTATATTTGTCACCAGTGAAATCTTCCCAATATTTGTATTTGTCTGTATAAAGTTTATTTGCTTCAAGAATTGGACGGAGAGACTCAAGATATTTTCTTGCTTCTTCTGGACCTTTTTCAACTAAAGTGTTGCCATATTTTATGGCTAACAATTTGTCTATTTGGTTTAGATTTTCAATCGTATATTCATTTTCATCCATATATTATTCTCCCATCCAATCACCGATAGGTTCAATTTTCCATCCACCATAAGCAGGGTAAATCTTTATATATTTTCTATAAGCTTTTGGTATAAAGTCATTATAATTTTCCATAGTATCTGGAATTTGAATACCATTAGCTCTAGCATCAAGAATAAACTTCTTCATGTCTTGTTTTTGTTTAGCCCATTCTCTAGCTTTTCTTTCTTTAGTTTTACCTCTAGTTTGAATTTTTGTTTCATAATTCTTTCTAGTAGTTGCGTCAGAAATTTGGCCAGCAATATCATTTGCTTCAGCTAAAGCAGCATCAGTCCATTCGTTCTTGTTATCTAACAATGTATTCAAACGACTAAATAATGGTTCTTGTTTCTTTAGTGTCATTTGTGTGATAAAGTTTTGTTTATCGGCTTCATTAGAAATAAATGGAATCAAACTTTCAAATTCTTTTTCATTTTCTGGAGTTGGATTCTTTATAATTTCATTTACTCTATTGTAAATATCTTCTTGTTTCATATTAGCAATAGGGTTAGTAGGTACAGTTTGAACTGGCTGAACTGTTTGAGTATTTTCTAATTCTGGGTTTCTAGCATTAGCTTCTAATTCAGCTAATTGTCTTTCGTTTTCTTCAACCATTCTCATGTTATTGCGAGCACCAGGAGTCAAAGATACTTGTGGTCTAGGAGTTTCTTGTCTCTGATTAGGATACAATGGAACTTCTGGGTAACCGAGTCTTTTATTCAAAGCATTTAGTTTATTAGTTGCAATTTCATAATCTTGTACAATTTGTGGATTTACAAGATTTATATTACCATTCTGTTTAGCTAATTCATTTAGAAAAGTAGCTTTAGTAGCTCTATACTGTGGTTCAGCAATACCATAAGCTTCTTGTGCACGTGTTTTATCTTCGGATCGACGAATATCATCATGCATCTTTCTTTGCTGTTCCAAATCATAAGAGTTTATAAGAATCTTAGGGATATCTAAACTATTCTTTGGATTATTAGCCCAAGCATTTAGAGCAGCATTTACATTTGGGTCTGGATGATTTAGATTTTTTACCATTTCTTGACGAGCTTTTCTTTCATAATAATCATTAGCAGCTTCGTCAATGGTTTTACCAACAGAAGAAAACATGGTATTCAAAGAATCCATGACTGGTTTTCTTCTAGCAACTTCATTAGCATAACGTTGCTGTGCCACATTGTTCATATTAGTAATAAGCTGTGGGTCAAGTAATTGTCTTGTTTGATAAATTCTAGCCATTATTTACCTCTATACTACAAATTATTAGAATGCACCAATGGTAGCATTTATATTAGACTGTGCTTTATCACCCATAACACCAAGCAAGTCAGCCATATAATCTGATTTAGCTTGTTCTTCTTTTTCAACATTACCACCAAGCATGTCAATCTTTTTCAACTGCTGATTAGATAATGTGTTGAGTTTATTTTGCATATTTGTAATATAATCTGAATATTCTTGATAAGCTTGATTTCTATCTCTATACAAATCGTTTTGTGCTTGTTTATAAAGGTCAGAAGCCGCATTCCAACGAGAATATCCCATATTAGCTAAAGCACCAGTACCACCGGCATTACCAGCTACTGTAGAATCTGCTTGCTGTTGTAATCCAGCCATTTCAGTAATCTTTTGAGCATTTGGGTCAATAAAATCATCAACTGTTTTATTATACTCATCACCAAATTTACCAAAATTATAAACATAAGCATTTGGGTCATAGTTATTTACCAAATCCATAAACTGTTTATAAGTAGCATCATCTGCCCAATTATATCTGTCATCATTATAAGCAGACAAAAGATTTTCCATCTTTTGATATTCAGTATTAGACTGGGCTAATGCTCTTTGAAGTGCTCTTTGTTTATCTTGTTGTAGTTCTCTTTGTAACTCACGTTCTTTATCCGCATTTATCATATTAGTAGCGGCATTTACAAATCCACCTACAATTTCTCCAACTGCCATATTATTTACTCCTCATAAATTGAAATATAAA
>ODAI013472661.1_pt1 | contig 30955 bp, 22 predicted proteins | sample 1539321 | NCBI WGS metagenome assembly ODAI01 (sample SAMN02144231, study PRJEB22623) | gut metagenome | biome: sheep rumen | host: Ovis aries | place: New Zealand
ACAGCCTGACTTCCACCCTGTTCCCTGCGTGGTCTGCCCTCGCCTCGAGCACGCCGGCAACCTGCTCCAGCGCCTCCTTGACGCGCGCTTCGCAGTGCCCGCACATCATGCCCTTCACGCCGAGCACGGCCACGGAAGAAGCCGGGGCGTCGCCGGACTCCGGCTCCGCCTGTTCAGGGCGGAAGCCTCCCGCGTGGAAGGCCTTCCTGTCCCCGGCGCGCGCCCTGTCGCGGGCTGCGTCGAAGAGCTTGAAGAAGTTGAGGCGCAGGGCGTTGGAAACGACGCAGAAGCTTGAAAGGCTCATGGCCGCCGCCCCGATCATGGGGCTCAGCTTGATGCCGAACCAGGGATACCAGAGGCCTGCGGCCAGCGGAATGCCGACGACGTTGTAGAAGAAGGCCCAGAAGAGGTTCTCGTGAATGTTGCGCAGGGTCGCGCGACTGAGGCGCATGGCTGCCGGCACGTCCGAAAGGCGGCTCTTCATGAGCACCACGTCCGCAGCGGAGATGGCGACGTCCGTGCCTGCGCCGATGGCGATGCCGACGTCGGCGCGGGTCAGGGCGGGCGCGTCGTTGATGCCGTCGCCGACCATGGCCACGACGCCCTGTTCCTGGAGCCTGCGGATCACGGCCTCCTTGCCGTCGGGACGCACGCCGGCAATGACCTCGTCCACGCCGGCCTGGGCGGCAACGGCTCTGGCCGTCCTTTCGTTGTCGCCCGTGAGCATGACGGTGTAGAGGCCCATGTTCTTGAGTTCCTGCACGGCGCGGGCGCTGTCTTCCTTGATGACGTCGGCCACGGCCACAAGCCCGAGAAAGCGCCCGTCCCTGGCAAAGCAGAGCGGGGTCTTGCCCTGGCCGGCAAGCTTTTCGGCACTGCGCCGCGCCCCGTCGGGAAGGGGGCAGGACGCGGCAATGAAGGCAAGGCTTCCGCCGGCAAGCGCGCTTCCCCCGAGCTTCGCCCGCAGCCCCAGGCCCGGCAGAGCCTCGAAGTCCTCCACCTCGGCAGGCACCAGCCCCCTAGCCTCGGCCAGAGCTGCGATTCCCTTGGCCAGGGGATGTTCGGAGCGACGCTCCAGGGCAGAGGCCAGCGCGAGGAGTTCCTCCTCCGAAACGCCCTCTGCCGGCAGAACGTCCGTTGCGGCAGGTTCGCCGCGGGTGATGGTGCCCGTCTTGTCGAGGACGACGATCTCCGTCTTGCCGGCCTGTTCGAGAGAGACGGCCGTCTTGAAGAGCATGCCGTTTCTGGCGCCAAGGCCGCTGCCCACCATGATGGCGACAGGCGTGGCGAGGCCGAGGGCGCAGGGACAGCTGATGACGAGAACCGCGATGCCCCTGGCCAGGGCGAAGGAGAGATCCTGGCCGGCGGCAAGCCAGCCTGCCGTCGTCACGGCGGCAACGGCGATGACGGCGGGCACGAAGATGCCGGAGACGCGGTCTGCGACCTTGGCAATGGGGGCCTTGGTGGCCGCGGCGTCGCTCACCATCTGGATGATCTGGGCAAGGGCCGTGTCTTCGCCGACGCGCTCAGCCCGGCAGCGCAGGAAGCCCGACTGGTTGACGGTGGCAGCCGAAACGGCATCGCCCGGCGCCTTGTCCACGGGAATGCTCTCGCCCGTCAGGGCCGACTCGTCGACGGCGCTGGCGCCCTCCTCGACGATGCCGTCCACGGGAATGCTGGCGCCGGGACGCACGACGAAGACGTCGCCCACCCGCACCTCCTCCACGGCGATCTCGGCTTCCCGTCCGTCCCTGACGACGAAGGCCCTGCGGGGCGCCAGGGCCATGAGGCTCTTGAGGGCGCTGGTGGTCTTGCCCTTGCTGCGCGCCTCGAGCATCTTCCCCACGGTGATGAGCGCGAGGATCATGGCCGCCGACTCGAAGTAGAGGTCGTGCAGCCCTTCTGCGGCGAGGGCTCCGCTGCCGTCCGCCTGCGCCCGGGTCATGGCGAAGAGCACAAGGGAGCTCCAGCCGAAGGAGGCGGCCGATCCCAAGGCCACGAGCGTGTCCATGTTGGGGGCGCCCTTGAGCGCGCCCTTGAAGCCGACGGCAAAGAACTTGCTGTTGACGATCATGACGGCCGCTGCCAGGAGCAGCTGGAGCAGGCCCAGTGCCGGGGGGTTGCCGTCGAAGAAGGCGGGCAGGGGCCAGCCCAGCATCATGTGCCCCATGGAGCAGTACATGAGCGGAGCAAGATAGGCGAGGGACCAGGCAAGGCGCCTCTTGAGGACAGGGGTTTCGCGGTCGGCGAGGGGATCGTCGGCGCCCTGGGCCTGCCCCTGCGCCCCGGCACCCTTGGGCGAAGCGCCGTAGCCGGCGTCCGCAACCGCCTTGACGATGGCAGCCGCGCTTGCCGTGCCCTCCACGCCGAGCGTATTCGTCAACAGGCTCACCGAGCAGCTGGCCACGCCGGGCACGGCCGAAACGGCCCGCTCCACCCTGGCCTGGCAGGCAGCGCAGCTCATGCCCGTCACTGTAAACTTTTCCATGCTGACTCCTTGGCCTGCGCCACAGCCTGCGGGAGACTGGACGCACCGCCCTTGAGGCTTGTACGGCAGCGGGCCTGGATTGTCAAAAAACTTGAAAACGAATTTCGTTTCAAAGCCCGCGCTCCTGCCGGCGCAACCCCTGGCGCAGACCGCTCCCAGAAGCCAGAAGGACCGGCTTCCCCGGGACAGGAGCCAGGGAAGCCGGTCCGGCAAAAGGCGTCTGGCGCCTGCAGATCTAGGCGAAGAGCGCCGTGGAGAGGTAGCGCTCGCCAGTGTCGCAGATGAAGGTGACGATGCGCCTGCCCTCCATCTCGGGTCTGGCTGCTAGCTTCAGGGCTGCCGCGACGTTGCAGCCCGAGGTGATGCCGCAGCTCACGCCGCACTCGCCCATGAGCCTGCGGGCCATGGCCATGGCTTCGTCGCCTTCCATGGTCATGATCTCGTCGAGCAGCTTCACGTCCAGGATGTCCGGCACGAAGCCTGCGCCTATGCCCTGGATGGGATGGGGTCCGGGCCTGCCGCCGGAGAGCACGGGACTCAGGGCCGGCTCCACGGCGACGACCTTGAAGCCCTTGACGCGCTCCTTGAGGAAGCGGCCCGTGCCGGAAATGGAGGATCCGGAGCCGACGCCGGCCACGAGGCAGTCCACGCGGCCCCCGGTCTGCGCGTAGATCTCGGGCCCCGTGGTCGTGTAGTGGGCCTCCACGGCCCGGGGATTGGTGAACTGTCCGACGATGTAGCCCCCGCGCTCGGCCGCCAGGCGCTTCGACGCCTCGATGGCGCCCTGCATGCCCTCGGCGCCGGGCGTGAGCACCACTTCGGCGCCAAAGCCCTGCATGAGCTTGCGGCGCTCCACGCTCATGGTTTCGGGCATGCAGAGCACGGCCTTGAGGCCCATGGCCCTGGCAGCCAGGGCTATGCCTATGCCCATGTTGCCGGACGTCGCCTCCAGGACGGTGCCGCCCGGGGCAACGGAGCCGTCGCACAGGGCCGACCGCACAAGGTGCAGGGCCACGCGGTCCTTGATGGAGCCGCCGGGATTGCGGTTTTCGAGCTTCGCGTAGACGCTGCCGGGAAGGCCGGCATCGAGGCCGGCGAGGTGCAGGAGGGGAGTGTTCCCCACTGCTTCGAGCACGTTGTCAAGCACGGTTTCTTTCTCCTTTTGCGGAAGGGCTGGCCTGCGTCCCGCGGCCTGGCGCAGGAAGCCGGAACGGCCTTCGCCTGCGCCTCTTGTAGCCCCTGGCACGGCAGGCGGGCAAGGTGCAGGCAGATCTTAGGCAAGGGCCTCGAAGGCCTGCCTGAGGTCGGCGATGATGTCGTCGGCGTGCTCGCAGCCTATGGACAGGCGCACCGACCCCTGGGAGATGCCGGCCTTGGCAAGCTCCGCCTCGGGCACCTGCGCGTGCGTGGTCGAGGCGGGGTGGATGGCAAGGCTCTTCATGTCGGCCACGTTGGCGAGCAGCGAAAAGAGTCTGAGCGCATCGATGAACTTCCTGGCAGCCCCGGCTCCGCCCTTGAGATCAACGAGGAAGATGGAGCCCGCCCCCCTGGGGAAGAGGCGCTCGTAGAGGGCGTGGCTTGGCGAATCGGGCAGCGAGGGATGGTGGATGCGCTCCACTTCGGGCCGTCCCTGCAGGAAGGAAACCACCTTGAGGGCGTTTTCCACGTGGCGCTCCACGCGCAGGGAGAGCGTTTCGAGGCCCTGCAGGACCAGGAAGGCGTTGAAAGGCGAGATGCAGGGCCCCTCGTCCCGCAGGAGCTGGGCGCGCAGGTAGGCGATGAAGGCCGCCCTGCCTGCCAGCTTCGCGAAGCTCGTCCCGTGGTAGGAGGGATCCGGCTCCGTGAGCCAGGGGTAGCGCCCCGAGGCCGCAAAGTCGAAGGAGCCCGCGTCCACGACGATGCCGGCAAGGCTCGTGCCGTGGCCTGCCAGAAACTTGGTGGCGGAGTAGACCACCACGTCGGCGCCGAGCTCTGCCGGACGGAGCAGACAGGGCGTGGCGAAGGTGTTGTCCACGACCAGCGGCAGTCCGTGCCTGTGGGCCAGGGCCGCCAGGGCCTCGATGTCCATGACGTCCGAGCAGGGATTGCCCATGGTCTCCACGTAGACGGCGCGGGTCCTTTCGGTGATGGCGGCCTCCACTTCGCCGAGGCGCGAGGCGTCCACGAAGGTCGTCGCAACGCCCTGGCGGGGCAAGGTGCTGGCAAGCAGGTTGTAGGTGCCCCCGTAGACGCCGCGCTGGGCGACGATGTGGGAGCCTGCGGGCGCAAGGCCCTGCAGGGCGAGCAGAATGGCGCTGGCACCGCTTGCCGTGGCAAGGGCGCCCACGCCGCCGTCGAGGGCCGCCATGCGCCGCTCGAGGACCTCCTGGGTGGGATTGGTCAGGCGCCCGTAGATGCAGCCCGGCGCCTTGAGGCCGAAGCGGGCCTCGGCATCGGCGCAGGAACTGAAGACATAGGACGTGGTCTGGTAGATGGGCACAGCCCTGGCGCCGAAGGCGCTTTCGGGCGACGTCTGGCCAGCGTGGATCTGGAGCGTTTCAAAATGCAGGGGCGACATGGACGGAATCCTCCTGAGGCGCCTGCTCCGGCGCCGGCCGGCTTGCCCGCGGGCACCGGGCGGGTGCGCAGAAGCAGGGAAATTAAAACTTAGTAATTTACTATGTTTCATCGACATCTTGACGAAGAAGGGTCGCCCCGTCAACAGCAAAGGCGCCGCATCCTGTTTTTTGCCGTTCCATGCCCTTGCCCCAGAGCCCCATCCCCGCTACTATAGGCCTTCCCCTGCAACGCCTGCGTCCGTTTCCCGGCAAGGCCCGGCAAGGGAGAAGGAATCCATCCCAGGAGGAGCGACGTCCATCCTGCGCCCACGCGCAGAACGGAGCCCACGAGCCATGAACAAAAGCGATCTGTACTACCAGCTGGCCGAAACGCAGGGGATACCCGTGGAGGAGTCCACCAGGGTCGTCGATGCCTTCTTCAAGGCCCTTGCCGACGCCCTGCTTCGCGGCGACCGCGTGGAGATACGCGGCTTCTGCTCCTGGCAGCCCAAGGAATACAAGGGCTACATCGGCAGGAACCCCATGACGGGCGAGACCGTCGTGGTGCCGCCCAAGCGCCTGCCCTTCTTCAAGGCAGGCAAGGACCTCTCCGAGCACGTCAACAGGCCCCAGCCCGAAGCAGGCCAGGAGGACGGACCCGGCAAGGCCTAAGCCTTCCGCATCCGCCAAGGGGGGCGCCCCATGGTCTTCCTCAGCGCTCTGGGCAGCATGGCGAGCATCACGCTCCTGTGCGCCGTCGGCTATCTCGTCAGCCGGGCCGGCTGGGTTTCGCGGGACACGGAGATCTTCATTCCGAAGCTCGTCACCGTCGTTGCCATTCCCCCCTTTCTCTTCGGCCAGGTGGTGACGCACTTCAAGCACGACCAGTTCCTCGAGCTCATCAGGAACTCCGCCGTTCCGCTGGGGAGCGTCCTCGCCACCTTCGTCCTGGCGCTGGCCGTCGCCTGGATCTTCCGCGTCGACCGGCGCCACCGCCTGCTCTTCGGCGTCGCGGCCTCGGTGTCGAACACCCTCTTCATCGGCATTCCCGTGAACGAGGCCCTCTTCGGCGGCCCGGCCATCACCTACGTCATCCTCTACTTCTTCGGCAACACCACCTTCTTCTGGACCATTGGCAACTGGTGCCTCGCCAGGGAAGGACTGCACAAGGACAGGCGCCTCACGAAGCGCGAGATCCTCTCCCGCGCCATCTCCCCGCCCCTGAGGGGCCTTCTGGCCGGCATAGCCGTCGTCCTGCTCGACGTGCCGGTGCCGAACAACCTTCTCCGATCCTGCGTTCTGCTCGGCAGCCTCACGACGCCCCTCGCCCTGCTCTACATCGGCATCGCCCTGGAGCGCATCGACTGGAAGCGCATTTCCGTGGGCAGGGACGCCGTTCTCCTCCTCTGCATGCGCCTTGCCGCGGCGCCCTGCCTTTTGCTCGGCTGCCTCTGGCTGCTCCCGCTCGAGCGCCTGGCCTCCCAGGTCTTCGTCATCCAGTCGAGCCTGCCCTGCATGGCCAACATGGCCCTCTTCGCGGCCTACTACGGCGCAGACAAGGAGTTTGCGAGCATCGCCGTTGCCACGTCAACCCTGCTGGCCATGCTGACGGTGCCGGCCTGGATGGCCGCCATCAGCTGGGCCGGCATCTGAGTTCCCAAGGGAGGCAGGGGTGAGCGACTTCAAGACGGCAGAGGACTTTGCCAGCTTCCATGCCGCCCTGGCAGCCGAAGGCCTTTCTCCGGAAGGCGTTCTGCTCGGCGTTGCGGAGCCTAGGCGCGTGCCGGGCGGCGTTCCCGATCCCAAGGCAAGCCTGGACGAGCTCTTTGGCGAACGTCTGCCCCGCCTGGCGGGCGATCTGGCAGGTCGCCAGCGGCAGGGGCCGACAACGGCGGAGCATGCCGAACGCCTCGTTCGGGAAGCCATGGAGCGCCGGCTCTCGAGAGAAACCCTGCGCTGGCTTGCCGCGGAAGGCTACAGCCTGGACTGGCTCTTCTTCGGCCAGGGAGCCCTGCGCAGCCAGGGCTACCAGCCCGCGCAGGCGGAAGCTGCCGCCGACGCCCCGCTCGGCCCCGGCGAGATACGCCTCATGCGCGCCATGGCGCCTGGCTGGTCCGGCGCCGACTGGGCATGGCTGCACGGCGGCCGCTATCTGCGCAGGGAGAAGGCCGTGCCGCCCTCGCTTGCCATTGCGGCCAGAGCCGTGGCCTGCTGGAGCATCCCTCCCTTCATGCCGGAACCGCCCTCCTGCGCCGAGGCCTTTGCCAGGGTGCAGGCAGCGGCCCAGGCCATTCCCCGCACGCGCTTCGAGCCGGGCGACTGGCGGTACGGCGTCGTCAGGCGCCTGCAGAAGAATCCGGCCAGGGCCGGCCTGCTCGTCGGCGTGTCCCTGCAGGCCGCCGGCGCCTGCCTTGCCGGCAGAAGCGTGCCTGCCGATCCCGCCCTCAAGGCCCTGCTGATCCTCTGCGCCATCCTCGGCCGCTGGCAGGAGCGGGGGCTGCTCGACTATCTGGACATGCTCAACGACGAGGCCAGAAGCAGGGGCTTCGCCGATCTGGGCGAGGTCTTCAAGAAGCGCAGCTGGGGCTGGACGACCCGCGCCCGCAGGGACGGCGGAGCAGCCGAAGACGGGCCAGACGGGCCAGAGAGCGCGACAGACGGCGTGCAGAGCCAGGCTTCTGCCGACTTCAGAGAACTCGGCTAACCCTGCAGACAGGCAAAAGCCCCGTCATTTCAGCGTATTGGTCGCAACGGCCTGTGGCGGCCTGGCAAACTGCCAAAAAGCGGACAGTCGCAGGAGCATTCTGCCTTGGCATGGAAAACAGAGCCTTTTCGTCGCAAGCGCTCCGCAAAACGGCCCGCGCCGTGACAAAGTCCTCGCTGGCGGCGTAGGCCTGAAGCACCCCCTGCCCCTGCGGGACGGCACAAGCCTTCCTCAAGGTCCGGGACGCGCCGGAGAATCGTCCCCTGCGCCACCCTCTTCTCCCTTCTAAGGATGCACGCCATGTTCAGCAGCCTCTTCATCGGCAAAGCCGACTACATCTCCGCCGTCGCCCGCGAAATCTTCCCCCTCTTCGGTCCCGTCGCGCCCCTGGAGGCGCTGCTGGAGTCCGGCCAGTGCACCCTGCGGCTGGCGGAACTGCGCACCGCACTGGCCGACGAGGCCATGCTGGACCTGGCCTTCGATCCCAAAAGCGAGGAACCCTGGTCAGATGCCGTGCGGCTGCGCGTCGAGGCCTACACCGACGGCCTGGTCGACGCCCTGTGCGCCCAGCATGTCCCCTCTGACCGCATCGTCTGCCAGGTTGCCAGGCACATGGCGCTTGTTTCCGGCGACGCGACGGCCGCTGCCTGGCTCGAGAAGCGGGGCATAGCCTGGAGGACGGAGGCCGCGGCCGCCCCCGTCTGCACGCCCCCGCCCTTCTCCGGCACCCCCATGGCCAGAGAGTGCTTCCGCATTGCCTCCTTCAAGGCCCTGCCCCGCTTCACAAGCCAGCTCTTCCTGCGCCATCCGCCTGCGGGAGCCCTCACGCCCCTGCTCTCCAAGGCCGGCGCAAAGCGCCTCGGCGACCTTGCTGTCCAGGCCCGCCGGCACTGCCTGCGCTTTGCCCTGCACAGGGAAGAGCCCGCGCTTTGCCTGAGCCTCGCCCGTGCCTTCCGGGACTGGGAGACGGCGGCCAGACGCATGCTCGTCGCCCAGGGCTGGAAGCCCGAAGAGCTCGACCGCCGCGTTGCCCGCAACGGCAAGGGTTTCCTGCCAAAGCTGGACGAACGGCGGCAAGCGGCGGGGCTGGAAGGGGCCGGGGGGCAGGAAGTCCGAGGGGTTCCGGCCCCTGCCGGGCGTGGCCTGCCCCGGCAGGCGGCATGCCGGCCTGCCGGCTCCGCTCCCGGCGCCTGGCAAGACAAGGCCGGCAAAAGAGCGTAGCCTGCTTCCATTCCACAGCGCCGGCAGCCTCCAGGCGCGCCGGCCATTGCCAGGGAGGAGGGAAGCATGGGCCAGACGCCGCCTCCGCGAAGGCGCCCGCTCCGCTCGTCGGGGCGCATCCTCCGCCGGACAGGGCAGGAGCGGCCGGGACAGGCCGCATCCGGCGCCGCTGCTGGCGGCCTGCCCCGCCCCGCCAGAAGCTTTGCCCTGGCTGCCGTGCTGTCCGGCGTCTTTCTGGTCGTTGCCACCGGCGCCGGCATCACGGCGGGCCTGCCCTCCATGGCCCGGGACCTCGGCATCGCGGACGCGCAGGCCGTGTGGATAGTGAACGCCTACCAGATAGCCATGCTCACCCTGCTCTTTCCCGCGGCAGGCGTGGCCAAGGCCGCCGGCGCCTCCCGCACCTTCCTTGCGGGCCTTGCCCTCTTCGCGCTGGCCTCGGCGGGATGCGCCCTGGCGCCGGACCTGCTCTGGCTTGCATCCTGCCGGGCCCTGCAGGGGACGGGCGCGGCCTGCTGCATGGGCCAGAGCATGTTCCTCATCGAGCAGATCCTGCCCCGGCGCCTGCTTGGCCGGGGCATAGGCCTCAATGCGGCTGCCATCTCCCTTGCGGTCATCGCAGGGCCTTGCGCGGTCTCGGCCATACTCGCCCAGGGCGACTGGCGTCTCCTCTTCGTCCTCGGCATGCCCTGCGCCGCGGCAAGCTTCGCCCTGGGGCTTCCCTTCCTGCCCAGGAGCCGGCCTGAAGACCGCAAGCCCCTGCGCCAGGCGCTCCCGCCGGACGCCCTGCTGCTCGGCCTGGCCTGCTTCGGCAGCTTCTTCGCCGCGCTCTCGGCGGCCTCGCTCGGCGCCTTCCAGCTTGCGCTGGCGGGAGCCCCCCTCTTTCTCGCGGCCGCCTTTGCCTATGCGAAAAACCAGCTCAGGAGCCCAGAGCCCGCCTTTCCGGCCGACCTGCTGCACAAGCCTGCCTTCTCCCTCTCGGCCCTCTGCCTGCTCCTGTGCTTCATGGCCCAGAGCGCCTGCATCACGGCCTGCCCCTTCTTCTTCCAGGAGCGCCTCGGCTTCACGGCACCCCAGACGGGCCTGGTCCTGACGGCCTGGCCCTGCCTGCACGTGGCTGCCTCCCTCTGCTCGGCCAGGCTTGCGGAACGCTTCGACGGCAGGAGCGTCTCGCTCTGCGGCATGCTGATCTGCGCAGGCGGCGTGCTCTCCTTCCTCGCTCCCTGGGGCTGGAGCGGGCCGGACTTCGGCCTTGGCACCCCTGTTCAGGCCTGCTTTGGCCCCGTCTGGCGCCTTGCCCTCTGCGGTCTTGGCTTCGGGCTCTTCCAGGCCCCCAACGATGCCATCACGCTGCTTTGCGCGCCCCACGGGCGGCGCAGCTCGGCCAGCGCCATGCTCGCCATGTGCCGCTCCCTCGGGCAGACGCTCGGCGCCATGGCGGCTGGCAGCACCTTTGCGTCTCTGCCTGGAGCTCCCGAAGGCGCCTTTGTCCTGGCTGGCGCCTTTGCCCTGGCAGGATGCCTGGCGCTGGCGCTGCGCCGTGCCTGCTGACGGCGCCGGCAGGATCGTCCCGGGGCAAGCCCGCGTCTACGGGGCCCAGGACGCAAGCAGCGCGGCGACAATGGCCGCGAGCAGCAGGTAGAAGAGGACGGTAGCGACCTTGTGGCGCAGGGAAAGGACGGCGCCAAGCAGGGCCAGCACGTAGACGGCGGCCCAGGGCAGATCCGGCATGGCGGGGTAGAGGCCGAGCGAGAGCAGGAGTGCCGTGCCAAGGGCGATGACTGCGTAGGACGCCAGGTAGAGGCCGGCGTGCCAGACCATGCGCTGGAGGATGGCGCGCTTCACGATGCGCTCCGGCGTCTGTGCCGGCGCCTCGCCTTCGTCCAGGGTGACGCCCGCCTCCAGGGAGGCATTCTGCCTGAGCCGGAAGCGCTGTTCGAGGAGGCTGCCGAGCATGGCGGCCAGCATGGCCCCCACCATGGGCAGGAGCAGGGGGCCGGGTTCGGTCCAGCCCAGGGCCAGCGCCAGCGGAAAGACCAGCAGAAAGGCCAGGCCCGCAAAGGGAGGAATGACGCTTCCCATGGCCACGGCGTCCAGCCAGACAAGTTCAAAGGAGATGCCGAGCGCGATCGCCAGTTCCCAGTGGCCTGTCGCAAAGCCGGCTATCATGCCGAGCGCCAGCGGACGCTCCACCAGGCCCACGATGCAGGAAAAGCGGGCCGCCCCTACCAGGACAAAAAAAAACAGCAGGGAAGTCCGGCCAGCAGCAGATCAGAAAAGAGGTTCATGGGGAGCCTTCACAGACTGCGTCGGCACGGCGCGGAAGTCCATGGCCGTGCCCCGCGAGGCGAGGTTTCGAAGGGTGGCGATGTCGTCGCTGGAGAGCGCCACGTGGGGGTAGAGCTGGATCTTGCCGTCCGCATAGTGGAGGTTGCCGATGTTGAGCACGTCCATGGCAACGCCCGCCTCAGACGCCCCGCGCACGTCGTCGCAGGTTTCGTAGAGCACGAGGACGTTGGCGTCGCCGAAGCTCGCGATGGTCTTGGCCAGATCCGCCACGCAGACGAAGCGCACGTCGATTTTGCGGGGCACGGCCATCTGCATGATGGTCTGGCGTATGCTGTCGTGCGCCAGCTCGTCGTTGGCCACCACGAGATGCCGGGCATTCGTGTAGGGAAGCCATCCCTCGATGACCTGGCCGTGGATGAGGCGGTTGTCGACGCGGAACCACATTGCCTTGCTATCCCCTAGCCCTGTCGGCCTTGTCGTCGCGCTCGGCGCGCTCCGAACGGTCGGCGCGCTCGCCCTGGGACTTCTGCCGGCTCTTGAGCATGGAGCCGGGCACGACGATGCCCTTGACGCCGGCTTCGCTGGCCACGGCCGCAAGCTTTTCCAGAGGAAGCCTCCTGGCTGAGAAGACCTTGAGCAGCATGGGCAGATTGACGCCGGTAACGACCTCAACGCGGTGGGTGGCGAGCAGGGAGAGGGCAAGGTTGGTGGGCGTGCCGCCGAACATGTCCGTGAGGACGATGACGCCGGCGCCCTTGTCCAGGCGCTCGGCGGCATCCTTCAGGCGGCGCACGGTCTCCGGAACCTCCTGGCCAACGTCCACGCTGATGGACGTGCAGTCGCTCAGGGGTCCCAGAATGAACTCCGCCGTCCTGAGCATGGACGATCCGTAGTCCGCATGGGAGACCACGATGATGCCGGCCTCGGCCTGCGCCTCTGCGCTATTGTCGCAATTCGCTTCCGCCATGGACACTCCTCCCTAGGATTGGGGCGGACTGGACAGCCGGGAAAGTGCCCCGGCCTTCTCCGCTGAATGCCCTCAGTGTGCCATTTTTCCAATGCAAGTCAACAGAGGGCAACGGCGTCCGGCAGCGACGTCCGCCAGGAGCCCTGGCCTTGCCGGCGCAGGAGCCGGACGCTCTGCAGCGTGCCGGAAGGGCTCTCTGAGTTTGGGTTCATTTTCCCCTCGCAGCAGCCCATCGCTCGCTACGCCTTGCGGGAACGAAGGGGCTACTTGCTTGATTGAGTGGTTCTCGCCTGAGCAGGAGCGCATCCCTCAGGTATCTTGACTTCAAAAGCATCGCATATATCAATTTGTTTTTCAATAAATGCGGTAATAAAAACTTTATTATTTTGATCTTCTATATACCTAATTGACCTCATCTCATTCAAAATATCAAAAATTGTTTCAAACTTATAAAATAATTTTGTTTTATGTATATAATCTAAATAACTATAAATAATTTTCGTTATAAATAATATGAATGTTCTTCCTGTTTTATTTCCATCAGAGAACATTCTTTGTCTTTCTTCTGGTATTTTTGATTTCATAATATTAAAAAACTCTTCTTGCTCATCTAATAATTTACAATGGATATTCTATTCTATTGGATCAAAACATACCTTATGCATTGTATTTGCAAAGAATCCAGCTGTTAGAATATATTGCTTGTATTTTTGATTATTGAACGTGTAATCTTTCACTATCCTATTGTTCTTTTCATAGCTTATATTATAGTAATAATAATTTTCTTCAATGCTTTTTTCATCATCAATTGTCATCTTTTTTAGTTTTATTTCTTATAATGCATTTGTCTGTTCTTCTATATATATTTCTATATTTAATTTTTTCAGCTATTATTATATGGTTAAGAAATAAATTTAATTTTAATCCATCATCTACTATTTGTGATTTTTTATTTATATCATTGTATTCAATATTGAGTTGTTCGTAATATATTTTTCTATTTATATCTAGCTTCATAGTTTTAGGATGATGCGGAAATGTTTCGTACTGTTCTATTTTATCAATAATAAATCTCTGGCTAACCTTTGTTGGCATTAGAAGTTCTTGTTCACTATTAATTAAAGCTTCTAAATTTTCTATTGCTTCATATCCTCTGAAGCCAAGAGTTGCCATAGAGGCGATTGTCTGACTGCCACACAGAAAGCATCTTACTGACTTCAGGCAAGCCACATTGAACTTTTATTTCGCTTAGGTCCCAATTTTCAGGAAAAATGAGCTTTGTGCGCTCCTCTTCCGAGGCAAGAAGAAATCTGGCATTGGGATGGAAACGCAGTTTCTCGTCTACTGTCCCCCAATGGACAAGGCGGTATGCCTTCTTGCCGGTATCGGGATTCACGTGGCTAGGCTACGTGGCTACGTACCGGTACTTCTTGTCCTTATGGATGGTGACCCGGTATGGGCTGTTGGCGTCCGGTTTCCTTGGCATACGTCCTCCCTCCCAATAGAATTCTATTGGGTTCGGGTTCGACTATCAAGGAAGCGATGAAAAAGATATTTAAATTCAAGATATTGGCAAATTTCTCCCTTTACCAATAGAAAATGCGCCAACATTCAGCGGGCACCAGAGCTAGCCGAGCGCCATGTGCCTGTGCTCAAGAGCCACCGGATAGCCCGCCTGGGCCAGGGCCTTGCGCACGGCCTCGGCCACGGCCACGGAACGGTGGCGGCCTCCCGTGCAGCCGAAGGCCACGGTGAGGCGGTAGCGCCCCTCGTTCTCCATGAGGGGCAGAAGGAAGAAGAGCAGATCCAGAAGCTTGGCGCGGAACTCCCTGGCCTTGGGCGTGGCGAAGACATAGTCGGAGACCTCGGGATCCTGGCCGCTGCGTGCTCTGAGCTCGGAGACGAAGTAGGGATTGGGCAGGAAGCGCAGGTCGAAGACGTAGTCGGCTTCAGCCGGAATGCCGTACTTGAAGCCGAAGGAGAAGACGTTGACGCGCAGTGCCCTGAGGCCGCCCTGGGGCGAGCGGAATCGCCGCTGGATGACGCGGCGCAGATCGTGGATGGAAAAGCGGGTGGTGTTGACCACCATGTCGGAGGCGCTGCGCAGGCCTGCCAGCCGGGTGCGCTCCAGATGGACCGCGCTCTCCAGGCCTATGCCTTCGCGCTCCAGAGGATGGGGGCGCCTGGTGGTCACGTAGCGGCGCATGATCTCGGGCGTGTCGGCTTCGAGGAACATGAGCTCGGGGCCGTAGCCGGCGTGGCGCAGGCTGGCAAGGGCATCCTGAATCTCGTCGAGGAAGCTCGTCTCGCGTATGTCGAGGCCGAGCACTATGCCCTTGAAGTGGGCCATGGAGGGCTTTTCCATGAGCTTGACCATCTCGGCCGCCATGCTGGACGGCAGGCCGTCGACGGTGAAGTAGCCCAGATCCTCGAAGACCTGCATGGCCGTGCTCTTGCCCGAACCGGAAAGGCCGGTCACGATGCAGACGCGCCGGGACGGGGCTCCGGCTTCGGGCCCGATTCTGCCGGCCTCGGGCCCGGTTCTGCCGGCCTCGGGCCCGGTTCTGCCACCCGCTTCGTCCGCTTCGGAAGCCTGGGCGGCGTCAGGCAACCTGTCCGGCGCCGAAGCAGAGGATGCAGGGGCCGCGCCTGGCGGAAGATTGGACGGAAAGTCTGGCTTGGCGTGCGTGTCCATGCGCTGCTCCGGATGCGTCCGGGAGGGACGGCTGAAGCCTGCAGGGCGCGGAGAAGTCCCGCGCGCCCTGCACGGCATCGGAAGTCTGCTAGACGATGGGGTCGATGAGGCCGTACGCGCCGTTGCGGCGGCGGTAGACGACGTTCACGCGCTCGGACTCGGCATTGAGGAAGACCAGGAAGTCGGAGCCTATGCTGTCGAGCTGCATGATGGCCTCTTCGAGGTGCATGGGCTTGGGATTGAAGCGGTTGGTGCCGACAACGCCCTCGCCCTCGGCTTCGCCTTCAAGATTGTAGGTAAAGACGTCAACGCTGGCGTTGCGGGCCTCGCGGCGCTGCTCCTTCAGACGGGCGACGTGCTTCTTGATCTGGCTTTCGAGCTTGTCGTGCACGAGGTCGATGGCTGCGTACATGTCGCCGCTCTGCTCGCTGGCGTTGAGGTGCAGCCCCTCGCCGACCACGGTCACCTCGCAGCGGTTGCGGAACTTGTCCACTGTCAAGACGACACCGACTTCAAGGCCTGAGGACTTGCCGAAGAAGCGCCCCATCTTCTCCATGCGACGGCGGGCGTACTTCTTGAGGTGCTCGGAAGCTTCGAAATTCTTGAAAGTGAAGGCAATATTCATATGTACTCCTTGTTTTCCCCACCCCTCCAGGCCTGTCCGGACCTCGGAGGGCGCCGGCCGGAGCCGCGCGGGGAGCTTCAAGTCCGGATGCAGGGCAAGTCCCTGCGTCCACGGTGCTATTCAGCTTCAAGGGCCTTTTGCGCAGGCTCCCGTCCCAGCGGGAGCGTGCCGAAGTCCTCGATACGAAAGTCGCATCCACCGCCAGTCTTGTCAACTTCAAGCGCACAGCGACACAGCGGCTCGCACAGCGCGCGGATGCGGCCGGCACAGCGCGCGGATGCGGCCGGCACAGCGCGCGGATGCGACCGGCAGAGGATGGCAAAGGATGGTGCCTCCGTTCAACGGCCATTAAAAAAAACGTCTAGCGAAATGCCCAAGCCCTGCGAAGGGCTAACTCTCCATATGAACGGTTTTTCGGACTGGGACTTGCCTTCGCAGAGAATGATGTGGAAAAGTCGAAAAATCCTTGCCATATTTCGCCTTTAGCCGTTACAAGCAGGCCCGGGCAGTTCTGCCCACTCCACGTCTCAAAAAAACTCAAATTCTTTAACGCCTTCTCCACCCGCCGGCTCGCCCTGTTGGCCTGTCCAGGCGGCGCCTCGCTAGCGGCGGCCTTGGAGCCCGCCCGTCCCCGCACCCCAGAACAACACTCAAGCCAAGGCTCTTCCAGCCGACTTCGGAGAAGACAAGCCATGAAGCTTCAAACCGACCTTCCCAACTGCACCGCACAGCCCGACCAGCCTCTCCTCGACCCCGCCCCCTCCCTGCCCCCCTCTGCCGAAGCCGCAGGCAGCGCGATCCAGGACGACCTGGCTGCCCTGGCCCAGGCCGGCAGCCCCAGTGCCCAGGCCAAGCTTGGCGACCAGCTGCTCTACGGCAAGGGCTGTCCGGCCAACCAGCCCCAGGGCATTTCCTGGCTCTGCAAGGCGGGCCTTGCCGGCGACCTCGACGCCATGCTCGGCCTCGGCCGGTGGTACATGACAAGAACGCCGAGCTACAGCCTCGACCAGGCGCGCTTCTGGATCGCCAAGGCGCTTGCCACGGGAAGCCCCCTGGCTCAGGAGTGCATGGGCGATGCCGTGCTCGCCCTGAATCTTGGCCCCGAGTGCGTCGCCAAGGCAGCCCAGCACTACAAGACAGGGGCGCGCTCGAATCCGAACTGCCTCGCCAAGCTCCTTGAGCTGCACTACAAGGGGATGCTCGGCGCGATTTCCTCCCACGAGCGCAGGATCTGCTTCCAAAGGCTGGAGACGCTCGCCAGCCAGAAAGTGATCCACGCCCTGCGGGTTGTGGGCGAGAGATGCCTCGTGATCCTGAAGCGCAAAGCCGTCACGCGCCTTCGGCAGGGCGCCGAGCTCGGCGAGCGGACCTGCCAGCGCAAGCTGGCACTGGCCATGGCACGCACCAAAACCAGCATACGCGCCATGAAGGAGGCCTGGCACTGGATGTCGCTTGCGGCCCAGGACGATCCCGAAGCCCAGTACGAGCTCGGCGTCTGGCTGGCGAAGGGACGGGGATGCAAGGCCGACCCCAAGCAGGCAGAGCACTATTTGCGCCTTGCCTCCTACTCTCTTCCCAAAGCCCTGGTCAAGCTCGGCATCCTGCTTGCGGACGATGCAGACGAAGCCCGCAAAGCCGAGGGCCTTGCCATGCTTGGCAAGGCTGCCTCGCTCGGCCTGTCCGAAGCCTGCTTCGAGCTTGGCGTCCGCGCCCTGGCCAGCAACGAGAGAAAGGAGGCAGCAGACTTCTTCCAGCAGGCCGGCGGCAGCCACGGTCCGAGCCTGCGCAAGCTCGCCGAGATGGCGCTCGACGAGGCGCACGGCCAGAACGACGGCAAAGCCTGGGATCTCATGGCGCAGGCCGCCGGTCTCGGCGACGCCGAGGCCATGCTGGCCCTGGCGCGCCGCAAGCTCGCCATGGCGAAACAGGCCGGGGAGGGCGAAGGCGCTCATGCCCTGCGCAGAGAGGCCTACCGGCTTCTGCAGGGAGCCTGCCGGAAGAACCATTCCCAGGCCATGTACGAGCTCGCCCTGCTCGCCGAGGCAGGCGCCTCCGAGTGCGGCTGCGCCAAGACGCTTCACGCCAAGGCGGCCCGGCTCGGGCATCTGGGCTCCATGGAGTGCCAGGCAGATGCCCTGCTTAACGAGGCAAGGGCGGCCAGCAAGGACTTGCCGGGCCCGGCGACCAAGGGCCACGGCCTGACGCGCGCAGGCAAGGCCGCCAAGATCCTGCGCCAGGCAGCCGGCCTCGGCAGCGCGGCTTGCGCCTGCAAGTACGGCGCCCTGCTGGAGGAGGGGTACTTCGTGCCGCAGAACCTGCCCCTGGCGCTTTCCTGGTACGGCAAGGCGGCCGCCAAGGGCGACAGCGAGGGGCACTGCCGGCTGGGGATGCTCCTCCTGAAGATGGGCGGCCCCCGCGAAGCCGAAGGCTGGGCCGAACTTGCCAAGGCCGCAGGGCTCAGACATCCCGACGCCAGAACCGCCCTGGCCAGGCGCAGCCTGGCCTGCGGAGACCGGAACCTGGCCGGGGACTGGCTGGAAGCGCATCTGCAGCGCCTGGCGGACCAGAACAGCCCCGAAGGCATGTTCCTGCTCTCAGAGGCCCTTGACCGGAAGTGGTTCCAGAGCCGCCGCCTCGGCGAGGGCCACAGCATGCTCGTCAAAGCAGCCGATATGGGGAACGTGGACGCCCTGCTCAGACTCGGCGACATGCACGCCTTCGGCAGAGGCATCGACCAGAACCGCGAAAAGGCCAGGGTGCACTATGCCAAGGCCTTCATGCTGGGTTCGCGCGAGGCGGGCGAGCGCCTGAAAAGCCTGCCTGTGCCGAACGGCAACGAGCCCTGGATGGGCAAGAGGCCGAACAGGAAGCGGAAGGCGGCGAAGTAGCGCGACGCTGGCGGCGCCAGCTCAGCGGCCTTCGGCAGACGCGGGGGGCGCTGAGCCAGGCCGCCGGCGCGCCCTGCGCCGGCCCAGCCCGCGATCGCCTGCGGGAGGGGCTGGCACAGTCCCGCCAGGGATACGCTGAACAATTCATCATCGGCTCGACTGCTCCTTGACATTGCCAGGAGCTAGCCGAGCCGCCTCGCTGAAAAACGCCTTTTGCCAGTGCGTGCCTAGAGCACTTTTCTGCGCTTGGACGACGGGGGGATGTCAAGGGCGCCGCGGTACTTGGCCACGGTGCGGCGGGCAATGGCCACGCCGAGCCTGTCCTTGAGGCGGGCGCCTATCTCCTCGTCGCTCAGGGGCTCCCTGGGGTCCTCGTCGGCAACGATCTTCCTGAGGAAGGCCTTGACGCTCTCGGAGCCCACCTGGCCGCCGTCCGTCATCTCCACGGCCGAGTTGAAGAAGAACTTGAGCTCGAAGAGGCCGTGGGGGGTGGCTGCGTACTTGTTCGTGGTGATGCGGCTCACCGTCGATTCGTGCATGCCGATGTCCTCGGCGACCTCCTTCAGGATCAGCGGCTTGAGTCCGCGCACGCCCTCTTCGAAGAAGCGGCGCTGGTGCTTCACGATGCTCTCGGTGACCTTGTAGAGGGTGCGGCTGCGCTGCTCGAGGCTGCGGATGAGCCACGAGGCGGCCTTCTTCTTCTCGAGGCAGTACTCCCGCTCCTGCTTCGTGCCGTGCATGCCCGCCTCGCAGGTTTCGGAGATGGTGAGCCTCGGCAGGTCCTCGTCGTTGAGCAGGATGACAAAGTCGCCCCCCAGCTTGCGCACGTAGACGTCGGGACTCACGTAGACGGGATCCGAACCGCCGAAGCTGGCGCCGGGCATGGGATCGAGGGACTTGATGACGGCCATGTACTCCTTGAGGTCGTCCTCGTCGAGCTTGAACTTCTTCATCAGCCGCCTGAAGCGGCCGGACTCGAAGTCGGCAAGGTGCCGGGCAACCATCTCGACGAGCACCGGATCCCCCTCCAGGCCCTTGTCCCTGATCTGGACGAGCAGGCATTCCTCGGGGGTGCGGGCCGCGACGCCGACAGGATCGAAGAGCTGGATGCGGGCAAGCACGCGCTCGACCGTCGCAGGGCTGGTGCCGGCCATCTGCGCCACCTCCTCGCAGGTGGCCTGGAGATAGCCCGAGGAGGAAAGGTTGCCGATGATGCATTCGCCTGCCGTCACCTCTTCCGGCTCGAGGGAGGAGAGATGGAGCTGCCAGAGCAGGTGTCCGGCCAGGGTCGGCTTCTCGGCGTAGCGCGTCTCGGCGGGCATCTCCTCCTCTTCCTGGCTTTGGCGCTGCTGGTAGTCCCTGGGCGAACTCGCAAAGTCGCCGAGGTAGTCCTCCCAGTCGGCGTTGCGCGACGACTCGCCGTCGTAGACCCGGTCCTCGTCGCCGGCCTGGGGGCGGTCGTCCGTCCCGTCGGCCTGGCGCTTCTCGTCCGGCGTGGGCTGGTCTGCGGCCTCTTCCAGGAAAGGATTTTCCAAGAGCTCCTGGTGCACCGCCTCCACCAGGTCGAGGCGCGACATCTGCAGCAGCTTGATGGCCTGCTGCAGCTGCGGCGTCATGACGAGCTGCTGGCTGAGTTTCAGCTGCTGGCGTAGTTCAAGAGCCATGAAGAACCTCCCCCTCCACAGGAATGGACGCGCGGCTGGGCGCCTGCCGCCCGGAAAAGCCGCCTTCCGGATGCACCTTCGGGATGCGCCTTCGGGATGCCGCCTTCGCAACGCCCTCTTCGGGAGGGTTCCTCAGCCGGCTTCGCGCAGCGCCTAGTCCGACAATAGCCCAGCGCTCCCCACCCCGCAACTGCGCCGGCCGGCGTCCCAGGGCCTGCCCGGGCTGTTCCGGACAGCGCGCCAGCCCACGCAAACAGCTGGAAACGCCCCGCATTTCCGGGCCGGCCGCACCCCCTTCATTCCCAATTTTGGAACGAAGATCTTTTTTCCCAAGGGACCGCAGGCGGCCGCAGAGCAGGTCCAGCGCGCCTTCCCTGCCGCCTGCCCGCGGCCGGGCTCCCTCCGGCACCCCTCTGGGAAAGGGCGCATGCACCCGCCGCCCCCGGCGCCGCACCGGCAAAGTCATCCTTGAGGCAGAGGCCGCAATCCAGTATATTCGGGCCCGCGTCCGGCGCCGCCCGGAGGCGGACGCATCCCGCTCAACGAAGCCACTATCCGGAGGCTCTCTGCCATGAAAACCAACGCCAGCTGGGGCGGCCGCTTCAAGGAAGGCCCCGCCGAGGCTGTCAAAGCCTATACCGAATCCGAATCCTACGACCGCAGCCTCGCCCCCCAGGACATCCGCGCATCCAAGGCCCACGCCCGCATGCTGGGCCGCCAGGGCGTCATCTCGGCCGCCGACGCCGAGACCCTCGTGCAGGGCCTGGAAGCCGTCTGGCAGGAGATACAGTCCGGCGCCTTCCAGTGGAAGCCGGAACTCGAGGACGTCCACATGAACATCGAGGCCCGCCTCACCGAGCTGGTGGGCGACGTGGGCAAGCGCCTGCACACCGGGCGCAGCCGCAACGACCAGGTGGGGCTCTCCTTCCGCCTGCACGTGGCCGACTGCATGGACGAGGGGCGCCGGCTCCTGCTCAGGCTCATGGCCCGCATCGGCCAGCGCGCCGAAGAGCACCGGGACGCCATCCTCCCCGGCTGCACCCACATGCAGCCGGCCCAGCCCGTGTCACTGGCCCACCATCTTCTGGCCTACGCCTGGATGCTTCGCCGCGACGTCCTGCGCATCGAGGACAGCCTGAAGCGCGTGCGCGTCTCTCCGCTGGGCGCGGCGGCCCTTGCCGGCACCACCTACCCGCTCGATCCCGAAAGCGTGGCGGCGGAAGTGGGCTTCGGCGGCATCTACGAAAACTCCATGGACGCGGTCTCGGACAGGGACTTCGTCCTCGAGGCCCTCTTCGACGCCTCGCTGTGCATGGAGCACCTCTCGCGCCTGTGCGAGGAAATCATCATCTGGGCCAACCCCTGCTTCGGCTTCGTCTCGCTCTCCGACGGCTATGCCACCGGCTCCTCCATCATGCCGCAGAAGAAGAATCCCGACGTGGCGGAGCTCATGCGCGGCAAGACCGGCCGGGTCTACGGCGCCCTCATGGGTCTGCTCACGGTCATGAAAGGCATGCCGCTGGCATACAACCGCGACCTGCAGGAGGACAAGGAGGGCTTTCTCGACGCCTCGAGGACGCTTGCCTCCTCGCTGGCCGTCATGGAGGGCATGCTGGCCGAAATCGGCTTCAACACGGCGCGCATGGAGCAGAGCCTTGCCAAGGGCTTCCTCAACGCCACCGAGATGGCCGACTATCTCGTGGGCAAGGGCATTCCCTTCCGCGAGGCGCACCACGTCACCGGCCGGGCCGTGGCGCTCGCCGAAGCCAGGGGACTTCCGCTCGAGGCGCTCTCCCTGGACGAGCTCAAGGGCGTGGACGAACGCTTCGGCGAAGACGTCTACGCAGTGCTCGACTACCGCGCCGCCGTCAGGCGCCGCGAAACGCCGGGCGGCACGGGTCCCCGTTCCGTAGCCCGGCAGCTCGAAACCCTCAGGGCCTTCCTCGCCGGACGGGAAGAGACGGGGAGCGCCTGCTAGATGGCCCGTCCCCTCAAAGCCCTTCCCAAGCGCCAGGGCCAGCGGGGTTCCCGCGGGCAGGAACCCGGCTTCAGGCTGCCCCTGCTCTTCTGCCTCGTCCTTCTGGCCTGCGTCGCCCTAGCCTGGATCTTCCGCCAGTCCGTGAAGCAGGAGCCGCCGGCCATCGATCCGGAGCTTGCCGAAATCGCCTCCTCCTGGACCCTCGACCTGACCGACGAGCAGGGCGGGCACCTCAAGGAGGAGATGGCCTCGGCCGCCACGGGCCTCGACTCGCACGCGGCCAAGGACGCCAAGGTAGGCCAGCTGGGCCGCAGGGCCCTCGATGCCGGACGCATCGACGCGGCCTGCGCGGCCGTGCTCTTCCTGCACGGCCCCGAGATGCGCCTTGCGCTCTTGCGCGACATCGAGAAGAAGGCTGCCGTGGACTGCGCCACCCTGCCCTGGGGCGTCTTCGCCGTCCGGAGCATGGCTCAGGACGATCCCGAGACGGCCCGGATCCTTGCCGACCAGCTCAACGTCAAGTGGGAGTCCTGCGGAAGAAGCCTTGGCCCCGACTACCAGGAAGGCGCGCCCCTGCCCGGCGCCCGCTCCGGCGCCCCCGAAGGCCAGCCTGGGAATGCCGGGCCAGACGGCCAGGCCGGCAGTCCAGAAGACAGCCAGGCCGGCAGTCCAGAAGACGGCCAGGCAGGCCCGGTCATTCCCCCGAGCAGGACCATGCCTGCCGCTGGCGGACAGGACAGGCAGGCCGGACAGGACAGGGACGACGAGCGCGACGACGACGGCGGGGAGCCTGCCAGAGTGCTGCCCAGCCCCGACGGCACCACCGAATTCGGCGCCCACGACGACGACGACAAGCCGGACGACGACGCGGCGCCAGACGAACACGACATCAAGAACTAGCGCGCACGCGCGCAAAGGGGACCAGCATGGGCAAGGAGATGGAACAGGGACGCAGGGGCCAGGCCGTCGTGCGGCAGGCTGCATGGCCGGCATGGCTTGAAGACAGGCGCATCGAGGACGGGCTCTCCGCCGACGCCTACGAGGCCGCGGGTCCCAGGGCCAGGGCTGCCGTCAAGACGGCCTGCGCCATGTTTCTCAAATACAGCGGAAGCTCTGCCGAAGTGGTGCACGAGGAGCGCACCGACCGCCTCTCGGGCTTCTGGCGCTCGCGCACCGTCTTTCCTGCGCCCTGGGCGCTGGTTGCCTTCACCCCGGGCTATGCCGCGGCCGCCCGCATGCTCGGCGCCGTCATGCCGGCCGTGTGCGCCGGCGTTCCGCTCATCGGCTGCGCCTGCATAGGCGGAGCGCCCGCAGGTCCCGTGCTGGCGGCCCTGGAGCTTGCCGGCATCGAGGACGTCTTCTCCCTCACCGAAGCCGAGGCCTCGGCCCTGCTCGAGGAAACCCAGCCCGGACCGGGACGCCTCGTGCTCCTGCACACCGGCCGCCTCGACACCCTGCGCCAGCAGGCCGGCGCCCTGCACGTGCCGGTCTTCGAAGAGCGCCGGGCCCCCTCCCTCACCATCACGAGGCCCGATCTCTTCGACCTCGACGTCCTGCGCTTCGCCCAGGGGCGCCAGCCCGTGCAGACGGCGCTGGAAAGCCCCGCCCCCGACGTGCCGGACGTGCTCTACGCCGGCCCCGAGGCCGTCAAGAGCCACTGCCTGGCCGGCGCCCGCGCCCAGTTCTCCCTCGGCATGGCGCCTCTGGCCCTGGCCCCCGGCTGCGAGGCCTTCTGGCTCCACCACGGCCTTGGCCGCAGCTTCTTCCTCACCCACCGCGTCGGCTTCGGCCTGCGGGAAGAGCGCTAGCCGCGCCTTCCGCCCGAAGCCAGGCAGAAGGACTTTCCATGGACATCAGCCGGCTCCGCAACCTCGGCGTCATCGCCCACATCGACGCAGGCAAAACCACGCTCACGGAGCGCATCCTCTTCTACACCCGCAAGATCCACCGCATGGGCGAAGTCCACGAAGGCACCGCCACCATGGACTTCATGCCCGAGGAGCAGGAGCGCGGCATCACCATCGCCTCCGCCTGCACCACCTGCCTGTGGCGCGGGCACGCGATCAACGTCATCGACACGCCCGGACACGTGGATTTCACCATCGAGGTGGAGCGCTGCCTCAGGGTGCTCGACGGCGCCATCGGCGTCTTCGACGCCGTGGCGGGCGTGGAGCCGCAGTCCGAAACCGTATGGCGCCAGTCGGAGCAGTTCAGGGTGCCCAAGATCGCCTTTGTCAACAAGATGGACCGCCTCGGCGCCGACTTTGCCGCCACGGTCCAGGCCATGCGCGACCGGCTCGGAGCCAACCCCCTGCCCGTCGTCCTTCCCGCCGGCCAGGGCGACGCCTTCGAAGGCGTGATCGACCTCTTCACCCTGAAGAAGCTCGCCTTCAGCCAGGCGGACGAAGGCCAGACCGTCACGGAAGAGGATCCCGGCAGCTTCCTCGAGGAGGCCAGGCAAGCCCGCCAGGCCCTGCTGGAAGGCATAGCCGACGTGGACGACGCCTTCATGGAGCGCTATCTCGAAGGCGCCGCCGACGGCCTGGACGAAGCGAGCGTCAGCGAAGCCAAGGCAGCCCTGCGCCGGGCGACGCTCCTTGGCAGGGCGACGCCCGTGCTGGCCGGATCGGCCCTGCGCAACACGGGCGTCCAGCCGGTGCTTGACGCCGTCGTCGACTACCTTCCCTCCCCGCTGGACATGCCGCCCGCCAGGGGCCTCGACGCCAGGGGACGGGAGGTTTCCTGCCAGCCCGACGCCTCGGCTCCCTTTGCGGGCCTCGTCTTCAAGGTGCTGGTGGAGGACGGCCGCAAGACGGCCTTCCTGCGCCTCTATTCCGGCGCCTTCAAGGAGGGCGACCAGCTGCGCAACGTGAACCAGGGCAGGGAGGACCGCGTGGGCCGCATCTACCGACTCCACGCCGACCACAAGGAGCAGCTCAAAAGCTGCGAAGCCGGCGACATCGTCGCGGTCGTCGGCCTGCGCAGCGCCCACACGGGAGAAACCTACGCCAAGGGCATGGACGTGCGCCTCGAGGCCATCGAATCCTATGCGCCCGTCATCACGCTGGCCCTGGAGCCGCGCAACGCCGACGAGGGCAAGGTGGTGGACGAGGCGCTTGCCCGCTACTGCGAGGAGGATCCCACCCTGGTCGCGCGCATGGACGAGGATTCGGGCATGCGCACCGTTTCCGGCATGGGCGAGCTGCACCTCGACGTGATGCTCGAGCGCATGAAGCGCGAGTACGGCGTCGCCCCGCGCACCGGCGCCCCGCAGGTCATCCTGCGCGAGACGGTGACAAGGGAGGCCTCGGCCGACTGCGTCTTCGACAGGGAGCTCGGGAAGGCGCCGCACTTCGGCCACGTGACCCTGTCCGTTGCTCCCAGGCCCCGCCGCGCCGGCAACGCCGTGGAGCTCGGGGACTTCCTGCCCGAAGACAGGAAGCTCGCCGACAAGATCCTGCCGCGCCAGTACGTGGACGCCGTGCTCGAAGGCTGCCGGGACTGCCTCCAGAGCGGCGATCTCACGGGCTATCCCGTGGTCGACTGCGCCGTCACCGTGACCGGCATCGAGAAGCGCGAGGGCGCCACCACCCTGCCCGGCTGCCACATGGCCGCCGTGCAGGCGCTGAAGGAAGCCCTGTCCAAGGCCGGCCCCGCACCGCTCGAGCCCATCATGAAGGTGGCCATCAGCTGTCCCGAGGCGGAGCTTGGCAGCGCCATTTCCCTCTTCGGCGCGGTCGGCGGCCGCATCGACGAAATGGAGGACCATGCCGGCCACAAGACCGTGCACGGCACGGCGCCCATGCGCCAGCTCTTCGGCTTCCCCACGAGGCTCAGGAGCGCCACCCAGGGCCGGGCCGGCATCGTCACCGCCTTCGACCGCTTCGACACTCCCTAGGCTTGCCGGATCCCCGCATGAGAACGAGCGCACGCGAACGCCTTGCCGAGGCCGGCGGACGGCTCAGGCACGCCCGGGAAGCCCGGGGCGAAGCCCCCAGGGCCAAGAAGAGCCTCGGCCAGCACTTTCTCAACCAGCCGGCCGTCTGCCAGCGCATCGCAGGCCTGCTCCACGCCCAGGAAGGCGATGCCATTCTCGAGATCGGCCCCGGTCCAGGCGCCCTCACGCGCGTTATCGAAGCCCTGCCCCACAGGCGCCTCCTGCTCGTCGAAAAGGACGGCCACTGGGCGAAGGTGCGGCAGGAGGAAGGAGATGCCCGCACCGAAGTGCTGTGCCAGGACGCCCTCGCCTACCCCTGGGAGGCGCTGGAAGGGGCCTGGAAGCTGGCCGGCAACCTCCCCTACAACGTGGCCTCGCCCCTGCTCTGGGACATCGCCTCCCGCTGCCGGGCCCTTTCGCGGGCCGTCTTCATGGTGCAGAAGGAGGTGGGCGAGCGCATCGCCGCCAGCCCCTGCTCGCGGGACTACGGCGCGCTCTCCGTGTGGATGCAGGCCCACCTTGCCTGCCGCATGGAGTTCACGGTGGGGCCTGGCTGCTTTACGCCTCCGCCCAAGGTGGACTCGGCCGTGCTCTCCTTCGACCCCCTGCCAGCGCCGTCCCGCCCCGCAAGCCCCGACAGGCTGGCAAGCCTGCTCAGGCTCTGCTTCCAGCAGCGCCGCAAGCAGCTGGGAGGCATCTTCAGGCGCCAGGGCCGGGAGGATCTGCTCCAGCGCATGGAGGCCCTGGGCATTGCGCCCTCGGCCCGGCCGGAGGAACTCGCCGTGGCCCAGTTCCTCGCCTTGAGCGGCTGCTAGGCAAGCGCCCGGAAAAAGCCCCTTCATGCGCAGCGGCCCCTCCATGCGCCGAGGCGCCTGCGTGCGCAGGCCCCTGCGGGAGGAGACGGGCCCCGGAGCAGACAGCAGGACGCCGCCGGTGCGCGGCGCAAGCCAGCCTCAGGCCAGATCGGCCTCTGCCCGGGCCGGCCTCTGCGGACAAGGCGGATGCGGGCCATGCCGACGGGCCGAAAGACCGGCAGGCCAGAAGACTGAACAGAAGACTGGCCAGAAGGCTGGCACTGGACGCGCCGGCCCCGCTCCCCCCTATCCCGGTTTCTGCGGCGGGTCTCCAGCCTCGTCCAGGGCGCGCACGTCCTTGACAAACTGCCGCCAGGAAGGGAGGAGCTTTTTCCGGTAGATTTCGGGGAAGCGCCTGTGGTGCAGGAGGCCGTTCATCTGCATCATGAACTCGATGCAGGCATCGCGCTGGCCCGATGCGGGCAGGGTCTGCATCTGGCGCTGCCAGGAGGCGAGCGCGGCCTGCTCGAGCCAGGCCTGCATGCAGGGAGAGATCCACGGCCGGCTGGACGCGCGGGCCAGATCCTTCAGGGCGCCGAGCCCCTGCTCTATTTCGGCAAACCAGGTCTCGCACAGGGCTTCGGCAAGCTTCTGGCGGGCGGCCTCCGCCTGCTCCACGGCCTTGGCGCAGGCTGTGCAGGCCTCGTGGAGGATCAGGGAGCCGGGCTTGTCCTGCTGCTTCGCCGCGGCGCGGGCCGCCTCCATGAGCGCCGAAAGGGCCTTGGAAAAGTGTTCGTTGCGCAGGGCCACGGCCTTGTCGAAGAAGCCCTCGATGCGCTCGTCCTCCCAGTAGCGCTCCCGGAGGGCAGCCTGGAGGGCGTCGTCGCCTTCGGCGTAGCAGTAGAGCAGGTCGCAGGCCATGTTGTAGTTGAAGTGGGGCATGCCGGCGAGGAAGAGCAGGCCGTCGGTGTCGAAGTCATGCTTGACGGCCTGGGCGTCGAAGCGGGAGAGGAAGTCCAGGCTTCCCGGCTCTCTGCGGTCCTTCACGGCCTTGAGGATGTAGGAGAGGTACTTCAGCTGGGCGCCGAGGGCGCCCTCCGCCATCATGGCGAAGCCGGCGCAGTCGAAGCCCATGAAGTCCTTCCAGGACCCCAGGGGCTTCCAGGACTTGTCGCAGGCAAGCTTCGGCAGAGGGTGCTGGCAGTCCGGGCAGCGCTCGAGGCCGTTTTCCCAGAAATGGTGGTGGCAGCTGGGGCAGATCATGGTTCGGCCTCCCTTTCCTAGGCCTGGCCCTGGCTGCCGGCTTCGGCCGGGTCCTGGGCCCTGACAAAGGCGTTCCAGGCAGGCTCGAGCTGCTTTTTGTAGACTGCGGGCAGGCTTTTGTGCAGGCAGCAGGAGCTCATCTCGATGGCCATGGCCGTCCTCGCGGGGCCCGTCTGGGGCGCCTCGCAGAAGCGCTGCATGCGCCCCGTCCAGCGGCCGAGGATCATCTGCTCCATGCGGGCCTGGAAGTTCTTGACGCGGGGCGAGGCCGCCTTCTGCGCCGTCTTGCGCAGCTTGGTCAGCAGCCTGGCCGCCTTGGCGGCCGCGTATTCGCCGACCTGATCCATGAGCAGGCTCCTGGCGTCGGAAAGGGCCGAGAGCGCCGCAAAGACAGGCTCGACCTCGCTGGCAAAGGGAAGCTCCCGCCAGTGGACCCTGGCTGTCCTGGCCTCCTCGAGACGGCCTGCGCGCAGGGCGTCGAGCCGGGCCAGGAAGTCCAGGTGGGCGGGCTCGAAGACCTCCAGCCTCGCCTGGTAGGCCCTGTCGCTGATCTCCTGCCGCTCCAGCGCGCCCCAGAGCAGGGGCTTGACCGCACTGGCGCAGGCCTCGATGTCGGCGCAGAGGCACCACATGAGATCCACCATGAAATCGGCAATCCTTGCCGGCGCTTCCAGCGCCCGGCGCAGGGAAAGATAGTCGAGGCTCTGGTCCGCGCCGCAGGCGTGGTAGTCCATGAGGGCAAGAAGCGCGCCCCTGTCTGCGCTCTGGTCCAGCCACTCGGTCTGGACGGCGAAGAGGCGGAAGTCGAGCCCAAAGGCGATGTCGGCCTGGGTCCAGCAGGCTATCTTGCACAGCATCGCAAAGTCGTGCCAGGAGGCCAGGGGCGCGGCGCCGGAATCGGGAAAGATGCCGGGAAGCGCCTTTCCGCAGCTGGGGCAGGCGCCGGGATCGCGGTCCCAGACGTGGCGGCCGCAGTAGGGACAGAACATGCAGGACTCCTCGTGCCGGCTGGAAGAGCGCGGTCAAAGGTTCAGGAAAGGCGGCAGGACGCCTCTGCCAGACGGGGCCGAACGGGGCCCCAGCCAGGATCTGGCGAAGCAGGATCTGGCGGAGCAGGATGCTACACCAAAGCCCCCCTGCCGTCATCTGCATCCGCAGGGACGCACACGGGCCTTGCCCGCAGCCAGCGATGGCCTTCTCTGCCGGCGCCCTGCCTGCGCGGGGACCCCGCGCGCCTCAGGGCCGGAGGAGGCCGTCCAGCTCCGCTTCCGCGTCTTCCCAAGCTTCGCTTCTGCCCTGCTGGGGCGCCACGGACGAGCCGCCTTGGCGCTTCTGCACGACAAAGCGCGCCACGCCCGGGGCGCAGGCAAGGGGAGCGGAGGCAAGCCTGTGGAAGACGGCATCGTGGGAGAAGACGAAGAGCTGTTCGAGAGGCGGCCGGCCGTCGCGCGGCGCGCTGAGCAGACAGTCTTCGGCCATCCAGCGCACCATTCTAGCGCAGGCCTGCCTGGCTTGGCCGGCAAGGCCCGCCGAAGGATCGTCAAGCACGGCCACCGTCGGCCTGGCACTGCCGTCGCTGTCCATGCCGCTGCGCGCAAGATGGCAGAAGTAGAGGAAGGCGACGAAGCTGCGCTCGCCTTCGCTCAGGTTCTCGGCAGGCGCGCCGCCTGGCCGGATCAGCTCGTAGAGATCTTCCTCCCCTGGCCGCCCGCGCAGGGCGAAGCCTTCGAAGCCGGCTGCCCTGAGCCCGGCGCCTATGGCATCCGCAGCCTCGCGGGTGCCGGTGCAGGCCTTGCGCCTGCCGGCAATTTCCGCCGTCAGGCGCAGGTACTCGCCGGCAAGCGCCTGCTTGCGTGCCGCATGGCTCCTGGCTGCCTCTTCCTCCTGCCGCCTGTCCCTGACGTACGCATCGAGGCACTCCCTGGCCTTCATGGCCATCAGGCTCCTGACGCGCTGGCTCAAGTCCCTTCGCCTGGCGGCAAGGCCTGTTCCGCCGTTCATGCGCCCTATCTCGGCGTTGGCCCTGTCGATGCAGCCGTTGATCTCGGCGACGAGACCGTCGAGCGGGTGGAGCTGAATCTGCGAGAGGGGCGAAGCGAGCTTGCCGTCCAGCGCCGCGAGGTTGGCGCCGACGGCCTGCTCCAGCAGCCGGACCTTGTCCCTGCAGGCTGCCATATCCAGTGCCGGCGGGGGATCTTCCAGATTGCGGCGCAGGGTGGCAAGGGAGCGCGAACAGGCCTGGGCATAGCTCTGCCGGAAGGCCTGCAGGGCGGCAAAGTCCCTGTGCCAGGCTTCGTCGAAGCACTGGGCCGCGCGCTCGGCAAAGTCCTCCGCCAGAGGCGTCTGGCAGAAGGGACAGGCGCCTTCGGCTCTGGGAACAAAGCGCTCCAGCCCTTCCCGCACCCAGTCTGCCGCGCCGATCGCCTTCACCAAGGCGGCATAGGGGCCGCCGTCGCCGCTGGCGAGGGGCGCCGCGAGCAGCCCGCAGTGCCGGTCAAGGTTCGGCACGCGGGAAAGCAGAGGATAGACGCGCAGCTCCGTGCCGAAGACCTCGCCGTAGAGCGTCCCGAGAGTCTGCTCGTCGACGGGTTCGGGATGTTCCAGCGCCAGCAGCGAATCCAGGCAGGCGACTTTCGTCTTCAGGCCCCGCTGGGCAGCCGCATAGGCCTTGCGGACCAGCCTCGTTGCGTCCCAGCAGCGCTCGGCGGCCTCCCTGTGCAGCCGCTCCAGGCGGATCCGGCTGGCCGCCAGGGCCTCGGCCGCCGTCCGGCCTGCCTGGACAACGCCCTGGCGCTGGCGCTCGAGCTGGGCAATCTCCTCCCGCAGGGCCGCCCCGATGCCAGCCTGTCCGCCTGTGGAAGGCACCCCGGGGAAGGGCCCCATGCGCAAGGCATGCTCCCGGCAC
>ODAI012842667.1_pt1 | contig 30936 bp, 24 predicted proteins | sample 1539321 | NCBI WGS metagenome assembly ODAI01 (sample SAMN02144231, study PRJEB22623) | gut metagenome | biome: sheep rumen | host: Ovis aries | place: New Zealand
TAATTATGACAGTTTTACTTTTAATGTAGTACAGGCAATTAAAGAAGCAAGTAATCAGGAAATAAAGGTTGTAAGAAATGATGAATACCGTGTAGAAGAACTTGCCGCCATGAACCCAAAATATCTTATAGTTTCTCCGGGACCGGGAAATCCTTCTTCTGCAGGAGTTAGTAAAGAGGCTATAAAATATTTTGCCGGAAAAATTCCTGTTCTTGGAATCTGCCTTGGCCACCAGGCAATTGCAGAAGCCTTTGGAGCAAAAATTACCGGTGCAAAATTTATTAAGCACGGAATTGTAGAAGAAATTAAGCTTGACGGAAAAGGTCTTTTTAGAAGCATTGGAAAAAGTGCAAAATTCACCCGCTATCATTCTCTTGTAATTGATGAAAAAACTCTCCCTTCCGACTTTGAAGTTACAGCAAGAGCTGCAGACGGAGATATTATGGGAATCCGCCACAAGACCTTTGCCCTGGAAGGAATTCAGTTCCACCCGGAAAGCATTGCCAGCGAAAACTGCCAGAAAATAATCAAAAGTTTTTTGAATTACAGACGGGAAGATTTTTCTGTAAACGAATATCTTAATCAGCTGATCAGTAAAAAAGATTTAACAGAAGAACAGGCCTCAAGTTTTATGGAAAATGTTGCAGACGGAACAATGGATGAACGCCAGATGGCTGCAATTTTAATTGCCATGGCAAGCAAGGGACCTTCAACTTCAGAAATGGTTGGCTGCGCAAGAGCCCTCTTAAAAATTAAAACAGAATTCCACTGCCAGAGAAAGGGGCTTGCAGAAATTGTAGGAACCGGCGGAGACGAAAAAGGTTCCTTTAACATTTCTTCAATGTCTGCCCTGGTTGCCGCAAGCTGCGGTCAGGCTGTAGCAAAACACGGAAACAGAGCAGTAAGTTCAAAATCAGGAGCTGCTGATTTTTATGAAAACCTTGGAATCAACATTATGGCAAGCCCCGAAAAAACTGCAAAATCTCTTGAGCTTACCGACTTTGGTTTTTTAATGGCCCCTGTTTATCATTCTGCAATGCGCTATGCAGCCCCTGTAAGAAAATCTTTAGGGGTAAGAACCATTATGAATATTCTGGGACCACTTTTGAACCCTGCCGGAGCTGAATACGAAGTTCTTGGGGTATACAGTCCTGAACTTCTGGAAGATTATGCTCATGCAGCAAAGGCTCTGGGGGCAAAAAGAGTAATGGTAATCTGCAGCCGCGACGGTTATGACGAAATCAGCCCTATTGCTCCAACAGATGTTTACCAGATTGATGAAAAAGGCCAGGAAAACCGTTATGTAATAGATCCTTCTGCCTTTGGAATTTCTGACTGCAGGGAAGAAGAACTTTGCGGCGGTAACGGAGCCGAGAACGCAAAACTTGCAATGGATTTATTAAATGGCAATGGTCGTAAGGCCATTAAAGCAGCCGTAGGCTTGAATACCGGAGCAATTCTTTATTTAAGCGGAAAGGTTCACAGTCTTAAAGAAGGTTATGATATGGCCATAGAAGCCATCGATTCGGGAAAAACTTTGAAAAAGTTACAGGAGATTCAATCCTTTAATAAGGCAGCGTAGAAAATGCATGATAATATTCTTGAAAGCATAATTAACAAAAGGAAGGAAGACATAAAAGCCTGTGGCCACAGCTTTGGACTTGAGCTTGCTCAAAAGAGAGAAAGACCCCTTCATAAATTTTTAGAAGAGGACGGGGTCATTCTGGAAGTAAAAAGAGCAAGTCCAAGTAAGGGCTCTATTGCCCCGGATTTAAATCCATATCTTACAGCAAAAGCATACTGTAAGGCGGGAGCCCGGGCCATAAGCTGTCTTACAGAAAAAAATTATTTTAAGGGCAGTCTTAAAGATTTAATGGAAGTGTGCAGGGCCTTGGACGAAGAAGAAGCAGAAAGCACGGGCAAAAATCCGCCATGTGAAAAAAAAGCTCTTCCGGCCGTCTTAAGAAAAGATTTTTTAACCGACGAAGAAGATATTAAAATCTCTTATCTTGCAGGAGCTGATGCAGTTTTATTAATTGCAAGAATCCTTTCGCCAGAGGAACTTTCTAAAATGCTTAAGGCCATTGAAAAATATGGATTAAGCTGTCTTATAGAATTACGCGCAGAAGAAGATTTAGAAAAATGTCTTCTTGCTGTAAAAGACTTTGATAAGACTTCTCCCCTTTTTAATAGAATCCGCTTTGGAGTAAACAGCCGCGATCTTAAGGACTTTTCAATAGACAGACTTGTTCCCGCCGGAATGCTGAAAAAAATAAGGGAAGCTTTTCCGCTTTCAAAAGTTGTTTTTGAAAGCGGAATCCTTTCTGAAAACTGTGCAGCCTTTGTAAAAAGCATGGGCTTTAATGCCTTTTTGATGGGAGAAGCGGCCGCCAAAAATCCTTCCCTTGCTGCTAGTTTTGTCGAAGCTTTTAATAAGGCAGGGCCTGATGAAAACGGAAAGGCCTGGCTGGATTTTTCTTCTTTTATTGCAGAAAGAAAATCAGATAAGCCTCTGGTAAAAATCTGCGGAAACACAAATGAAGAAGACTCTCTTTTAGCCGCAAGGCTTGGAGCCGATTTTCTGGGTTTTATTTTTTACAGTAAATCTAAAAGAAATATTGATGGCCAGAGTGTCACTGCCATACGAAAAAGGCTTGAAAAAGATTTTAATGAAAATCCTTCTTTTTACAAAAAGAAGCTTCCTTATTTTGTCGGGGTTATAGCAGACCTTGAATCAAAGGAGGCAGAAGAAACCTTCCAATTATGCCGGGAAGGTATTATAGATTTTCTTCAGGTGCATACAGCAAAAACATCCCTTGCCTTTTTACAGGACAAAAAGATTTGCTGCCTGCCCCACTACTGTGCAGTCAACCTTTCTTCTAAAGAAGACCTTGCTTTGCTTGATCAGCTGGAGAAAGAAGGCGAAAGCCGTATCTTACTGGATGCAAAGTCGGAGGGTAAAGCCGGAGGCAGCGGAAAAAGAATTGATGAAGATATTCTTAAGCTGCTTAAAGACAGGCGTCACCTCTGGCTGGCCGGTGGCATCTCTAAAGAAAATGTAAGGGATATTGAAAAAAATTATTTTGTTGAACTGGTGGATTTAGTTTCTTCTCTTGAAGCAGAAGAAGGAAAAAAAGACTCAGACAAAATGAAAGATTTTTTTAAGGAAATATAAAAAAAAGGATGTATACAATGATTAATTCAGATAAAGGTTTTTTTGACATTTACGGGGGAAAATATGTTGCAGAAGTTCTGCGCCGTCCCCTGGATGAACTGGAAGAAGAGTTTAATAAGGCAATTGCCGATAAAAGTTTTTTAGAGGAACTGAGTCTGATTCAGAGAGACTACATAGGAAGGGAGACTCCTCTTTTATTTGCAGAAAGGTCTACAAAGATTTTAGGCGGAGCACAAATCTACATTAAGCTTGAAGGGCTTGCGAACACAGGTGCCCATAAAATCAATAACGCAATAGGCCAGTGTCTTCTTGCAAAAAGAATGGGTAAAAAAAGAATTATTGCAGAAACCGGGGCAGGTCAGCATGGAGTTGCAACTGCCGCAGCCTGCGCAAAACTTGGTCTTGAATGTACTGTTTACATGGGCGAGGTTGATGTAAGAAGACAGCAGCCTAATGTTTCCAGCATGGAAATGTACGGAGCAAAGGTGCACGCCGTTACTTCGGGAAGCAGAACCCTAAAAGATGCCGTTAACGAAGCAATGAGAGACTGGGCCGCAAATCCTGATGATACCCACTACTGTCTTGGCTCAGCCCTGGGACCAGCTCCTTTTCCTGATATGGTAAGATATTTTCAGAGTGTAATTGGAAGGGAAGTAAAAAAACAGGCAGAAGAAAGAAAGCTTGATCTTGCCGCCCTGATTGCCTGCTGTGGTGGTGGATCAAACTCAATAGGCTTTTTTACACCCTTTATTGACCTTCCTTCTCCAAGGCTCATTGCCGTAGAGGCAGGGGGAATTGGCCCCGGCATTGGAGAAAATGCCAGCCGCATGACAGGAAATGCAAGTCGTGAGGGAATCTTACAGGGCTATAAATCACGTTTTCTTCTGGACGAAGACGGTCAGGCCCTTCCTACCCGTTCAATTTCTGCAGGTTTAGATTACTGCGGAATCGGGCCTCAGCTTGCAGCCCTTGGAAAATCCGGACGAATCGAATTTACTTCTGCCTTAGATAAAGAAGCCCTGGATGCAGTAAAGTTTTTTGCCAGAAACGAAGGCGTTTTATTTGCAATGGAAAGCGCCCATGCAGGAGCTGAAGCAATTAGACTGGCGCCAAAACTTCCAAAAGACAAGGCAATCATAATAAACATGAGCGGACGTGGAGATAAGGACATATTTATTACCTGTCCTGTATTCCGTCCTCAGGAATGGAAGGAATTTTTAATAAGCGAACTTGAACGCTTGAACGAAAACTTAGATATTCACAATGCAAAAATAATGGGAGAATAAAAATGAGCAGTAAAATAAAACTAATGAGTCATCTGGTGGCAGGTTTCCCAAACAATGAAATTGCCTTTACCGCAGCAAGGGCCCTCGTTCAGGGCGGAGCTGATATTCTTGAAGTTCAGTTGCCTTTTTCAGATCCAAGTGCAGACGGCCCAAGCATCCAGAATGCCTGTACAAAGGTTCTGCAGAGAAATTACAAAACAAGGGATGGCCTGAACTTTATAAAAAAACTGCATGAAACTTTTCCTCAGACAAAAATCTATCTTATGAGTTATGCTTCTTTAGTCTACACACCAGGCATAGAAACCTTTTGCAAAGAAGCAAAAAAGGCCGGTGTAGACGGTATGATTATCCCGGATCTGCCTTTTGACTATGACGAGGGCCTTACCCGTTATTGCAATCAAAACATAATGATAAACATTCCGGTTGCAGCTCCCTCCATGTCAAAAGAAAGGCTTTCAAGTCTGGCACATGCAGGCTTCCCTTACATTTATGCAGCCCTGCGCACCGGAATTACCGGCAGCGACACTAAAATTGATGAAGCCACCCTGAAATTTCTTGAGTCCGTAAAAGAAGGCGGAAGCAAGATCTACGGCGGTTTTGGAATTTCGAAGGGAGAACAGTCCAAAGCCCTGTCTTCTTATGTAGATGCAATTGTTGCAGGCTCAGTTTTTGTCCGCATTATAGAAAAATATCAGAATGATAAGGAAGCTCTTTTTGACAAACTAAGGGAAAAAGCAGAAGAAATCAGCGGAAAAAATAAAGTCTAAAAAAAATTACTGATTAAAAAATTCAGTGGTATAATGGAGGATATACTAAAAAGAGGCAGGCAAATTCTCTGATGAAAAGATTTATTCCGGCATATAAAAAACTTAAGTCCCTCAAGCCTAAAAATATTTTTACCAGGCGTTTTATAATTGCCTTTATTTTTTATATCCTCCTTTTAGCATTATATATTCTTACAAATACAGGGGCCAGTTATACAGCAACAATCAATAAGGTTGTTATGATCTATGGTCATCCCCTGCCCCTTCAGACTCTCCCCGGAGTTTTTACGGCTTTTTCAACCCTAGTCCTCATTTCTTTCGTGCTTTTTTATAAAAAGCTGGGTTTCTGGACCTCAATTATCCTTTTAATTCCAAGAACAATTAACCTGCTTATTGACATTTCAAGATTTACCGCAACAAGTATTCCGGGCTTTGCATTAACCATTCTGGCTTATATTACCATCATTCTGATTTTTTCAAGAAACCAGAATGTAGAAAAAGTTGAAAAAGAGCACAGAAAGGAAGTTGAAGAATTTACAACAGAAGTAATAGGAGCCTTTGCAAACTGTATTGACGGTAAAGATTCTTATACAAACGGACATTCCATAAGAGTTGCAACCTATACTAAAATGCTGGCAAAAAAACTTGGAGAAAAACCTGAAACCGTATCAAAATACTACAACATTGCCCTTTTGCACGATATAGGAAAAATTGGTATTCCGGAAGCAATTTTGAACAAACCTGCCAAACTTACAGAACATGAATATGACATTATGAAAAGTCATCCGGTCAGAGGGTACGAAATATTAAAGGATGTTAAGATTCAGGAAGCTCTTGCTGACGGTGCCCACTTCCACCATGAACGTTATGACGGAAAGGGATATCCTGCCGGACTCGCCGGAGAGAACATTCCCTGGGTAGCAAGAATTATTTCTGTAGCAGATGCCTTTGATGCCATGAGTTCTTCCCGTCCCTACAGAGAAAAAGAATCCATGGATTTTATTGTAAAAGAAATACAGGACTGCTCTGGCACTCAGTTCGATCCAAAAGTAGTTAAAGCCTTTTTAGAGTTATTTAACGAAGGCGCTTTTGATTACCTTAAATAAAGTGATTATATTCTTTTCCGCCAAGTAAAGATTTTACAAGTTTTCCGTCTTTATAAATAAGTTTTAAAGAAAAGAAGGGCTTGTTCCAGGCAATAAAATCAAGGAAGATTTCATCCCCCTGCCAGTGCGGCAATTCCTTCATCTTAGCAAGAGGAACCCACTCCAGTTTTCCTTCATCACAATCCTTCTTAACTTGCCCGCTGAATTTTTCTGTTTTGAATAAATGCATAAATTCGGTATAATCGCCATCAACAAAGGTAACAAGACCGCAGTAATTCAAATCTTCGGCCCTTATAGTCAGAGAGGTTTCTTCATAAACTTCGCGGATTACACAATCTTCCGGACTTTCTCCGTTTTCAAATTTTCCGCCTATTCCAATCCATTTATCGTGATTATAGTCGTTTTCTTTTTTAATTCTGTGCAGCATAAGATAGCAGTCATCTTTTTGAATATAGCAGAGACTTGTATTTACGAGTGTGTTCATAAGTTTATGATAGCGTTTATTTTTTATTATTTGAAGCAAGCTTTAATTCTTTTTGTTTAAGTTCCTGCTTGCGCTTGTACATAGCCTTATCTGCCCTGAAGAAAACCTCTTCAAATCTCATATCCTTTACTGGATTATATTCAGAAAGACCAATAGAAACTACATATTCGTCATTACTAAGATTTTCGTTTACAACATCATTAAAGTCGCCGGCAAGTTTTTCGCGGTTTGTAAAATCCTGATTTTCAAGAATGGCAACAAATTCATCGCCGCCAATTCTGAACACAGGAGAATGATGAAAGATTTCTGCTATAAGGGCAGCAGATTTCTGAATATAATCATCCCCTTTTTCGTGTCCGAGCGAATCATTTATTTTTTTAAGATTATTTAAATCAAAAACGGCAATGGCAAAAGAATTCATCTTTGACTGACCAATTAAATAATTAATGCGGTTTTCGGCATCTATATAGGCAAGCTTATTTTTTAAGCCGGTCAAAGAATCCTTAAAGGCAAGATTTCTTGTAATATCAAGTTCCTGTTCCTGAATTGCCTCCCTTCCAAGCGCCTCTTTTAATTCCATAAGATATTCTGCCTTCTTATTTTCAACAACGAAAGAATGAATTACACAGCTGGCAAGCATAAAACCTATTGATAAAAAAGGCCCATGAGGAAAAAGAACCTTGGCAACAGTTGCAAAAATCATGCAGACACCCGAAAAGGCTATAGAAAGATAGCGCCGCCTCTGACATTCACTTGTCTGATGACTTTTATATAAAGTGTGAATTATTGCAAGCAAAAAAACACAGGCATACAAAAGAATAAAGGTGTTTCTTAAAGGCCCCTGAATGTAATTTCCATCTTCATCAATATGAAAAACAATCGGTCTAAAGAAATTAATAATCAGGGCTGTAATCTGAATAAAATATATTATGGAACTCAGTATTTTAATAAATCTGACTACAGAGCTTTTTTGAGAAACATAAGCGGCAGCAAGATTTACCCATACAACAACAGAAAGTCCCATTATATATAAAACAAGAACAGCACCTATATAAATACCTAATGAAAAATGAAGGAAACTTGCAATGCCCCAGAAGGCATCTGAGAGAAAAAAGGCAATTTCTATCCAGAGAAGTTTTCTGTATTCCCGCTGAAAAGGAAACTTTTCATCAGTCTTTTTCAGAAAAATTTCACTGTTTATTATAAAGTGTACTACAATTCCAAGGATTGCAAATGCTGAATAACTCACTTTTTATCACCGTAAAAAATTATAACATATCATTATAAAGTAGACAATTTTTTTCTATAACTGCATAGAGCTTTTCTACCCTATTGATTTTTTATACAAATATGAAATAATTTAAAAAAACTTCTGGAGGTAATATGGCTTCTTTAATTCATCTTATGGTAGCAAAAAAGGTGCGCAGAAACTTTGGTAAGGGAGATAAAAAAAGAGATGCAGGACTTACTACCCCGGAAGATATAATCCGCTACGATAATATTTCATATACTGGTCATTCCCACCCTTGCAAATGGCAGCTTTTAGACCTTTACCGCCCTAAAAAGGCAGAAGGAAAGCTTCCTGTAATTGTGAGCGTTCATGGTGGTGCCTGGGTTTACGGAGACAAGGATGTTTACCAGTTTTACTGCATGAAGCTTGCTCAAAGAGGCTTTGCCCTTGTGAATTTTTCTTACCGACTTGCTCCAGAGTATAAATTCCCGGCCTCTATGGAAGACACTCAGAAGGTTTTTTGCTGGCTTGCCGAAAATGCAGAAAAATATGCTCTTGATTTAAATAATGTATTTGCTGTAGGAGATTCTGCAGGAGCCCACATTCTTTCTTTATATGCAAGTGCCAGAACAAACAAAGATTACTGCAAAAATTACCCCTTTATAAAAGAAGTTACAGATAATAATCTTCCTCTTCCTAAAATCAAGGCCCTTGCCTTTAACTGCGGAAAATATGATATGCTTCCGGAAATGAATAAAGATAAGGCCATGAAGCTTATGCTTAAGGTGCTTATGCCTCAGGGAGGAACAAAAGAAGAAATTGAATTGATAAACGGAGCGGGTCACCTTACAAAGGATTTTCCGCCTGCTTTTGTTATGACCTGTTATGGAGATTTTTTATTCAATCAGGCTCCGGTAATTATAAGAGCCCTGGAAGCAGCCGGAGTTGAACACGAATTCCACTGCTACGGAAAACCTGAAAAGCCTCTCTGGCACGTTTTCCACTGCGATCCAAAACTTCAGGATGCAGTTATTTGTAATGATGATGAATGTAACTTTTTTAAGTCCAGAATTGAATAAAAGCCAGTCTGGACTCAAAAAGTTATAAAAGAAGTGAAATCTATTTTATACTCTGTAAAACTTTTCTTACTGCGCCTTTTTCACTGATAAGGCGGGCAAAATATTCTTTTACAGTATCAGCAAGTCCTGCTTCAAATAAATCTACACCAAAAATTTCTTTACGACGGAGTAAGGCATCAAGTGCAGAAAGATCTGCTGCAGCACCGATTTTAAAGCCTTCAATATATTTTTTTACTTCGTCCAGAAGAGGATCAGGACTCAGTTCAAAGGCATTTCCATCATCGCCTGTAGCCATAAGATAGCGGAGCCATAAAGCAAAGACCAGAGGCAGCACCTTAAGATTTTTAACGCTTAAATCACTGCGGCCAAGATATCCTTTTATTGTTTCTCCAAAACGGATGCTCAGCTTCTGTGAAGTATCGCAGGCAATGCGCTGTGGAGTATCAGGCATAAATGGATTTGGAATACGAACATTTACAACTTCGTCAATAAAGTTTCTTGGATTGATGATTCCAGGATCAACAACAACAGGAAGTCCTTCTTCATAGCCAAGGATTTTTACCAGTCTGAGTAAATCTGCATCCTTCATTTCATCTGCAATAAGTGTATAGCCGAGCAGACAACCGCTTACAGCAAGGAAAGTGTGAAGAGGGTTTAAACAGGTGCAAACCTTCATTTTTTCTACCTTGTCTACAGTCTGACGGTCGGTAAAGTAAAGACCTGCCTTTTCAAGTTCAGGACGCCCGTTAGGGAAGTTATCCTCAATAACAAGGTACTGGCACTCTTCTGCATTAACAAAAGGAGCTACATAAGTTTTCTTACTTGTAATAACAGGCTCAAGTTCTTCAATTCCATCCTCTGCAAGAATCTTTTCAATTTTGCTATCCGGACGAGGAGTGATTTTATCAATCATTGTCCATGGGAAAGAAACTTTGCCGGCATTATTTACATAGTCAAGAAAGCCCGGCTTACATACACCACGGGTTTCCCATTCTTTGGCAAATTCATTTACTGCGGCATAGAGTTTGTCTCCGTTATGAGAACAGTTATCCATGCTGACCATAGCTACAGGTAATTCGCCATTCACATAACGTTCATGAAGCAGAGTTACAACTTTTCCTATGTATGATTTTGGAAGAACTGGTCCCTGGGCAAAATCATCTTCAACCCCAGGCATAAAGGCACCTGCAGCGTTTTTTAAGAGATAACCTTTTTCTGTAATTGTAAATGTTACCATCTGAAGAGATGGAGAGCGGAATATCTGAAGAAGACGAGCCCAGTCTTTTTCGTTTCCGCTGTCGGCAGCAAGGGCTTCCATAATTGAAGCTACGACAGTTTTTTCAACACTTCCGCTGGACTTTAATGTTACAAGAGCCCCTATATTGTCGTGGGGTTTATACATTTTTTCGATTATTTCGTAATCATAACCTTCTGCAACAACAAGACCCTTATCAAGAACTCCCTTGTTTAAGAGTTCCTGAACAACGTTTGCCTGAAATGCACGGAAAATATTTCCTGCACCAAAATGAATCCAGAAGGGTTCTGCCTTTGTAGCAGCTTCTACCTTTTCGCGATCAAACTCTGGAAGAGAATAACCTTTACTCTTCCATTCTGAAGAATTTTTTAGTCCTTCTTTTGTAAGCTTCATAGTCTTTATACTCCCTATTTATATTTCAATATAACACAATCGAAGTATAAAGACCATAAAAACAATCCCTTATATTTTAGGCTTCAGCTTTTACTGTACGTTTTTTCTCCAAAAGAGAAAGTCCGGCAAAAACAGCAAGACCTGCTATTACAATAATTACGCCAAGAATGGCATCTTGGCGGCTTATATCAAAAAAGCCTTCTCCGCCAGCCACGCTGGCAATTCCGTCTACACTCCACATAATTGCGGCAGACCAGAACATAAAGAGTGTAATGAGCATACTCTTTCTAGCCTTGTTCTGCTTTTTACTTAAAGCATAAATTACTGTAAAAATAAGGGCGGCAATAATTGTCATTATTAAACACATAACTCCTTTCCTCCTTAAGCAGCAAGCAGGCCCCTGTGCTTTTTCAGGGCGTGGTTAATTCCAACAATTGCCCCCCAGACAGCGGTTGTTAAAAGTGCCATTCCAACACCTACCGTAGCCATCTCATGAAGCATAAGAGGAACTTCCTCTGGAGTTTTCATTGCTGTTAAAAATGGTGGAACAAAAGAAATTTCTCCATGATAATAATGTTCTATTGCAAGTAAAAAGCTTCCGCCGTAAAGCATATTCTGAAGCCAGCCGATTTTTTCTCTCAAATCTTCAATTTTTGCATTTTTTGCCTCAGACAAAGTATCTGCTGCATGTCTTTTTAAGGTTACTGCCTTTACTGCTGAAACAATAATAGCTTCTGCTAATGGAACTGTAAAACAGGCCATATTATCCTCCAATAAAATATATTAAAATTGAAAAAGCCTTAAAGCTGCTGCTTAAGACATGATTCAATAATTTCCCTAAAAACATCATTAAAAGCTTTTCCTGTTTTACGAACAATTTCTGCAACACTTTCGTACTCAGGATAATAGCGCTTTTGATTATTTACTTCTGTTACCTTAACCTTCGCAAGACCGTAAGGACTGTTTACTTCAATTATGTGGCGGGGAAGTATAGAACGCTCAAATCTGAATCTTCTTATGCCAATGGTTGTAGTATGATTATAAATGATATTTTCCAAATTTGAAATATTATTTTCTTTACAAAGAACATAAAGAATATAAGCCGGACGATTTTTTTTCATTATGCAGGGAACATAATGTACATCAAGAGCACCGGCTTTAAAAAGTTCATCCATTACAAAGCCTAAAGCTTCTCCTGTACTATCATCAATATTCGTTTCCAGTTTATAAAGTCCTTCTTCCTTAGCACCAGTGTCTTCATCTATAAGGTAAGCACGAAGAATACTTGGTTTTTCATAAGCACGCTTACCGCCGCCAAGTCCAGTCTTCTTTATGGTAAACGTTTCCGGTAAAAGCTTATCGGTCATTACAGCTGCAATAAAAGCAGCTCCTGTTGGAGTTATAAACTCTCCCCTGTCCTTCATAATATGAAGAGGAAGGGAATAAGCTGCAGCAATATTTGCAACGGCAGGAACCGGAATTGGTAAAATTCCATGCTGACAGCGTACAAAACCGGTACCTTCATTTAAGAATGGAACATAAACTTTTTCTGGAGAAAGATTATCAAAACAAACTGCAAGGGCAATTACATCAACAATGGAATCGATTGCTCCGACTTCGTGAAAGTGAACTTCTTCCACAGGAATTCCGTGGGCCTGACTTTCTGCCCCGGCAATTATTGTAAAAATTTTATGGGCAAGATTTCTTGCACCCTCTGTCATTTTACAGGCATCTATTATAGAAAAAACATCGGAAAGATTTCTGTGCTCATGATGATGGTGATGGCTATAATCATGCCCGTGCGAATCTTCATGCTCATGAGAATGTCCGTGCTCATGTTCATGTGAATGATTATGTTCATGGACCTGCCCACTCTCATGCCCCTCTTCGTGGCCAAAAAGATATTCCATATCATGATCGTGATTTTCGTGCTCTGCATCCAGAATTACATTAAAATCGCATACATCAATTCCATTTTTTTTGACTCTGGAAATTTCCGTTCTAAAGCCTGAAGCGGGTATAGTTTTTAAAACATCCTCAAGGACCTTCTGATCAGCGCCGGCATCAAGCAGGGCAGCAACAGCCATATCTCCAGAAATTCCATAACTACATTCAAAATATAAACTACTCATTTTTTCTCCGCCAGTCGGTTAATCTGAGTTGCAATATAGGCAGCTCCATAGCCGTTATCTATATTTACAACACTAATTCCATTTGCACAGGAATTAATCATAGTTAAAAGGGCAGAAAGTCCGCCAAGATTTGCCCCGTACCCTACAGAAGTTGGAACAGCAATAACGGGAACTTTTACAAGTCCGCCAATCACACTGGCCAGGGCCCCCTCCATTCCGGCAATTGCAATTACAACATTTGCTTTATTTAATTCTTCAGTCTTAGAAAGCAGCCTGTGTATACCGGTAACTCCAACATCATAAATGCGGGTAACCTTACCACCCCAGTAGTCTGCACACCTGGCGGCCTCTTCTGCTACCTTTATATCTGCAGTTCCCGCAGTACAGACTGCTATATTTCCAATTCCTTCCTTCTGACCGTCCGTACTGCAAGCACCTGCACTGATAATTTCGGAAACTTCATCATATTTAGCTTCTTTTAAAACCGAAGCAACAATCTCGTACTGATGTCTGCTTGCCCGGGTTCCCAGTACCTGGCCCTGAAGCTTATATAATTTTAGAAATATTTCTTTTAAAAAGGCATCTTCTTTTCCCTGGCAAAAGACAGTTTCATAAAAGCCTGTTCTTCTTACCCGGTCTGTATCAAGCTTTGCAAAGCCAAGATCAGCATAGCCTTTATCATCAATTTTTATTTCCATATTTTTCCTTTTGCTCTTTATTCAAAATATCATTCATAGAGCCGGTTCTGTAACCTTGTAAATCAAGAGTTACATATAAAAAGCCAGCCTTTTTTAAGGTCTGAACAAGTTCATTCTTTATTTTCAGGACAGCTTCCAGCTGGCCAGGCTCGACTTCAATTCTTGCAAGATTTCCCCCGTGAATTCTAACCCTAAGCTGATTAAAGCCTTTATCAAGAAGAAACTGCTCGGCCTCTTCTACCATCTTAAGTCTTTTTTCATTTATTTCTTCGCCATATACAAAACGGGAAGCAAGGCAGGCAAAAGACTGCTTATTCCAGGTAGGAAGCTGCATTTCTCTAGAAAGTTGACGTATTTCTGATTTATATAAATTACATTTTCTTAAAGGACTCTTAATTCCTAATTCTTCAATTGCCTTAAGTCCAGGACGAAAATCTCCATTATCATCCATGTTACTGCCTTCACAAACAGCATTTATATTATTTTCTTCTGCAATTTTAAGGATTTTTTCAAATAATTCTTTTTTACACAAATAACAGCGGTTTACAGGATTATGTCGGAATTCAGGAATTTCCAGTTCTTCAGAAATTACCTGTATATGGCGAATCCCCTCTTTTTTACAAAAAGCCTCGGCCTGGTCTCTTTCTCTTTTTGGAAAAGAGCAGGAAGAAGCAGTAACTGCAATTGCTTTATCACCCAATACTTCATGGGCAACTTTTAAAAGGAAGGTAGAATCAACTCCTGAAGAAAAGGCTACTGCCACACTTCCAAGAGATTTCAGATAGTCTTTTAATGCAGAAAGCTTTTCTTCTGCTGGAGTTAAGTTTTGAATCATATTCATTTCCTATATATAATTTAACACAGGCAGGACGCAAAGGAAATGAATATTTATAGTTTATAATTGTATAAAACAGAATTTTATCTGTAGAGTTTTACACCGCTGCGGTCAATTGTCTTTTCGCAGGCTTCCCAGAGGCCCTGAAGATAGGTTGCACCAAGAGCACGGTCATAAAGTCCATAACCTGGCATTGCCTTTTCACCCCAGATCATACGGCCATGGTCCGGACGGATAACTCCATCAAAACCTGTCTCATACAAAGTACGGATAATCTTGAACATATCAAAAGTTCCGCAGCTTGAAAGATGAGCAGATTCCTGGAAATCCAGAACAGGATCATCAATTGCTGTGTTGAACTTAAGGTTGCGCACGTGGGCAAAATGAATGCGACCCTGAGCAGCCTTAATAAATTCGCAGAGGTCGTTTTTGCGGTTTGTACCATATGAACCTGTACAGAAAGTTAAACCGTTGTGAGGATTATCTACAGCCTTGAGCATGCGGCAAACCTTATCCTGACTTGTGATAATGCGAGGAAGACCAAAAACAGGCCAGGCCGGGTCATCCGGATGAATTGCCATATCAATATTATATTTATCGCAGACAGGCATAATTGCCTTAAGGAAGTAAACCAGGTTGTTGAAAAGCTTTTCTTCGTCAACTTCTTTGTACATCTGGAAGAGTTCTTTTACGCGAGCCATGCGCTCTGGTTCCCAGCCTGGAAGAATAAAGCCGTTTGAATCCTTATCTATAGAAGCGAACATTTCTTCCGGTTTTACACCGTCAATTGCCTTTGAGTTGTAGGCTAGAACTGTTGAACCATCTTCGCAAACGCGGGCAAGTTCAGAACGGGTCCAGTCAAAAACAGGCATAAAGTTGTAGCAAACCATATGAATGTCTTCCTGACCAAGACGTTCAAGAGTTTTGATGTAATTTTCTATATATTTATCGCGGTCGCCGCCGCCAATTTTAATATCATCATGAATATTTACGCTTTCAATTCCGGCAATTTTTAAGCCTGCATCTGCAACTTCTTTTTTGATTTTCTGAATTGCAGAAAGTTCCCAGGCGTCACCAGGAACAGAATCATATAAAGTGGTGATAACTCCGTGCACACCTGGCACCTGACGAATCTGCTGAAGTGTAACGGAATCAAAACCTGTTCCGTACCAACGTAATGTCATTTCCATAAAAAAAATACCTCGTGTTCAAATTATAACATACAAAAAGAGGCTTTTACAATTTACATTCAAAAGATTAAGGAAAAATGCCCAAGGAAAAAATCCCAATTATGGCGCCTTTAAAAATTTACCTTCCGCTATCCCTTATTATGCCCGGAACATATTCGGGGTCTTCGGCGCGGACCAGGGCGGTTTCCGGTAAATCGTACTTTGTGTAAAGGAGGCAGGGATGACCGTCGCAGACCCAGTTCATAAGGGTTCCTGTTTCCGGATTTATTAATTCCCACTCACCTGCTCCGGCGCTTTTATAAACGAACTCGGGCGCAACGAACTGAATTTCCATTGAGGGGTCAATTTTGTTGAGTGCGGTAAAATCATAAAGCTTCCAGCCATCTTTTTTTACAAAAGGATTTACCTGGCGGTCTGTATGAATTTCTAAATCCTTCAGGCGGGCTTCTCTTGCCGCAGGGTGCATTGAATCAAGATTATCTTTAAACTCCCTGTAGCTTTTCTGACCCAGTTCATAAAGGGCATTAATTTCTTCTTCTGATTTTTTACCCGCAATCTGGGCTGCAAGTTCATATTTTGAATCTGAAGCCCCGCTTGCAGTTTTATCTGCTTCTGATTTTTTATAATAAAAACCGGTAGTACTTTCTCTGTGGGCAACATTATCAAGTTCTGCAATGTAAGGAGCGGCTTCTTCTTCTGTAATTTTTCCCTCTAGGGCATCGAGGGCTTTTCTGTAGGCACGGGTTACCATGGCAACATAATAGGTACTCTTCATTCTTCCTTCAATTTTTAAGGAATCGAGCCCTGCATCCTTAAAGTCTTTAAGATGTTCAATCATTCTTAAATCTTTAGAAGATAAAATTGCAGTATAATCATCACCTTCATAAACTGGGAAAAATTCTCCCTTACGCTGCTCTTCTTCAATTAAAAGATTGCCGGACTGAGCCAGTTCTTTTGCAGCTTCCTGAGTAAGGCCTGTTTTAAAATTCCATCTGCAGGTATGGGAACAATATCCGCTCTGGGCAGATCTTCCGGTCAGATAAGCACTCATAAGGCATCTGCCGGCATAGGCAATACACATGGCCCCGTGAACAAAGGCTTCAAGTTCCATATCCGGAACAGAATCTTTTATGCGCTTTATCTGATTAATTGAAATTTCCCTTCCAAGTACAACCCTCTTAAACCCAAGGCTTTTGTACATTTTTACAGCTTCAGAGTTTACACAGCTGGCCTGGGTAGAAAGGTGCAGTTCCGCATCAGGAAACTCTTTTTGCAGCAGAGGTACAATTCCAAGATCCTGAACAATAAAGGCATCAATTGGATAGAGTTTAAAATAATCAATATTCTTTTTTAAGGAATCAATTTCTTCGTCGTGGAAGGAAATATTGAGGGCACAATGAAGTCTTTTTTCAGGATACTTTTTCTTTAATTCCTGAACCTTTTTATATTCATCATCATAAAAATTATCTGCCTTTACTCTTAAAGAAAAGCGTTTTAAACCTATATAGGCAGCATCTGCGCCATAGGCATAAGCATAAGATAATTTTTCTACATTTCCTGCAGGAGCTAATAATTCCATTTTCTAGGCCTCTGACCTCAAACTGTGTTCAAGTTTTGGTTTATTTTCTATTTGAATTGCTTCTTCGCCCGCAAAGTTTTCTGTGACAAATATACCGATGCGGTCCAAAGCAAGATGTGAACTGTGAAAGTATTCATGGGCCATCTGAAACATAAAGGGCATATCATCCCAGACATCCAGAAGACAGACATTGCCCATTTCGTTCATTCTTTTGGCAAAGCTTTTTGCGTCTTCAAGGAGAATTTCCTTCTGACCCATCTGAATTAAAATTCTTGGAAAGTTTTTAAGCATTGCATCTTCTGCTAAAAGCGGCGAAACAAGAGGATTGCTTGTATTACTTTCGTAAGTATAAATAAGGCTGCATTTTCTGATTATCTCGGAAGTAAGGACATCATCAGACATCTTCTTTGCAGAAAGGATTCTTGACTGAGGAGAAATGTCCAGCCATGGAGAAAAAAGAATTACACTTTTTATGCAGTTTCTGTAGCGTTCCCTTAAATTAAAAATTAAAGAAAAAGCTATGGCAGCTCCCGAAGAATCTGCGGCAATAATGATTTCCGGCAGAGCGGGCTTTGCACCTTTTTCTGCATTAAGGGAACAGGCAATCTGCTCTTCTGTAAACAAAGATTTAAAAACATTCTGAATATCTTCATTTGCTGCAGGATAAGGATGAGCAGGAGCCAGTCTGTATTCAGGAAGTACCAGACGGCAAAAGCACTTACTTGCTAAAGAAGCACAGAAGCTGCGGTAAACATTTGCGGAACCGCCTACAAAGGAGCCGCCGTGAATATAAAGCATTACCCTGTTTGAAGAATAAATTTCTGGAGCAAGAACATCGCAGGGAACATCACCATATTTATATTTTGAACATTCAACATTATTTGGAAGAAAGGTTACTTTATAGGCATCTTCCATTTTCTGACGGAAACCTTCTACTTCTCCCTTGCCATTGTATACGAGTAACTTTAATTTTTTAACTGCTGACTTTTTATCGTTAATAAGTGCCATAAAAAAATTATAGCAAAATTTTTACCGATTTGCTACAATGCACTTATGCCAATTAGAATTAATTCAAACCTGCCAGCCCGAAAAATTCTCGAAAACGAAAACATCTTCGTAATGACAGAAAAAAGAGCTGCACAACAGGATATTCGACCTCTTAAGATTGCTATTGTAAATTTGATGCCTACAAAAGAAACAACAGAAACTCAGATTTTAAGGCTTTTAGGCAACACTCCATTGCAGATTAATATCTCCTTAATCAGAATGGAAAATCATCAGTCTAAGAACACACAAACAGATTATCTTAATAAATTCTATATTCCTTCAAGCGAGCTTTACAAAAAGAAGTTCGACGGCATGATAATTACAGGCGCTCCGGTAGAGCAGATTCCTTTTGAAGAAGTTGATTACTGGAATGAACTGTGCAACATAATGGATTACGCAAAAGAAAATGTTTTCTCTACCCTTTATGTATGCTGGGGAAGCATGGCAGGACTTTATCATCTTTACGGAATTCCAAAATATCCTCTGGAAAAGAAAATGTCCGGCATTTTTATGAATGAACGTTCTACAAAAAATGATCCTCTATTAAGAGGCTTTGATGATACCTTCCCTATTCCACAGTCAAGGCATACAACAATTCACAAGGAAGATATTCTTAAAAGAAAGGAACTTGAGATTCTTGCAGAAAGCGCAGAAGCAGGCGTTACCATTGTAAAATCAAAAGACAACCGTCAGATTTTTATGACCGGTCACCTGGAATACGACACCATGACTCTGGCAGAAGAATACTACAGAGATATTGATAAGGGTATGAAGGTTCCCCTTCCAAAAAATTATTTCCCTACAAATAACGTAAACAGAATGCCAACCAGCTACTGGCGGGCTACAGCCCACCTTTTTTATACAAACTGGCTTAACTACTACGTTTACCAGGAAACTCCATTTAACTTTACTGAAGATTAGCCTTTACGCTTTTTTTATACCAGATTCCGCTCTTATATCTGATTACGCAGACGATTGCTGTGATTGTCCAGGTAAAACAGGTTGTAAGCCATATTCCCCAGAAGCCGACAGGAATACTTCTTCCAAAAAGCACAATGGCAGGTATTCTTACCAGAAGATGAGAAAAAACAATTCGGCCAAATACTTCAGTCATTCCGTTAATCATGGCAAAGCCGGTATCACCGGTTCCATTTAAAACTGCACGTGGTACATAAATCATGCCCAGGGCAAAATAGAAGAAAGAAGTAATTCTTAAACCTATAGCACCAATCCTGATAACTTCGCTTTCCTTTACAAAAAGATATACAATCTGATTTGCAAAAATCTGGAAAATAACAAGTACAAAAAGAGAGAAAAGAAGGGCAATGACGGTTCCCCTGTTAAAGCCTTTTCTAACCCTGTCAATTTTATTTGCACCGATATTCTGTCCGCTAAAGGTTGTAATTGCGGCTCCAAGAGAACTGAAGGGCTGCTGAATAAGCTGCTCAATTCTCATGATGATTGTATAGGAAGCCATAACACTTGCTCCAAAAGTATTTACAACCTGCTGCAAAACCATCATGGAGATAGAAATAAGGCAGTTCTGCAGGGCAATAGGAATACTCAGTTTAAAAGAGCTTTTTATGATTGCAAGGTCCGGCCTTAAATCTTTTTTTGATAATCTGAAATATTCAATTTTTTTATGGGCATAAATAAGGCTTGTAATTCCGCTTATTGCCTGAGAAATGATTGTGGCAAGGGCTACTCCAAAAACAGCAAGCTTAAAAACCAGTACAAAAAGTAAATCCAGAATGAGATTTATAATACTTGCGATGATTAAAAAATACAAAGGAGATTTTGAATCGCCCAGGGCCCGCAGAATGGATGCAACGCCGTTGTACAAAACTATAAAGACTATGCCGACGCAGGTAGTTTTCATATAAATTACTGCATCGCCAAGAATTGCTTCAGGACAGCGCAAAAGCCTCAGAACATAAGGAGAAAGAAAAAAGCCAAGAAGAGAAACTATAAGGGCTGCAAGACCTAAAACATAAATTGAATTTGCAATTGTAGAACGAAGCCTTGCAAAATCCTTAGCGCCAAAAAACTGGGCAACAATAATTCCAATTCCAATTGCAAGCCCTGCACTTAAAGAAAAACAGAAAAAATTCATTGAGCCACAGGTTCCAACAGCCGCAATTGCGTCCGGACCTACAAAGTTTCCAACAACAATGGAATCAACCATGTTATAAAACTGCTGAAATACATTTCCAATTAAAAGTGGAAATGCAAATTTTAAAAGATGTTTTGTAGGTGAGCCTGTGCTCATATCTATAAGGTTTGAAGACATATCAAGTAATATATTGATTTTAAAATAAATTTAAGTGTACAAATATCTAAAATTAATGTAAAAAAATCACTCTCTATTTAATTACAATCTTTAAGATAAAATCTGCCTCGGACTGATAATCTGCAGAATCAAACTGCCATTTAGAAATCTGTTTCTTAATTTCTTCCTGCTGGCTGGCGGTCAAAAGAGAAGCTCTTCCCGGAAATTCTATTGAAATTACATTACCGTTTGGTGTAACTGTAAAGTGGATTTTTACTTCCATATTCATGGAAGGTTCATTACCTTCTGCAAATTTTATTTCTGGAGAAGCCGGATACCAGAGATTTCTGATTTTTCCTTCTGCCCAGGTAAAGTCGCCGCTATTAACCTGTGCATGACTTACCGAAGCCCCCTGTTTTTCAACTTTAGAAATTTCTGAACCGTGAGTTCCTTCTATACTCTGTAAAGTTTTATTTGTTGCAGAAGAGCTTGCTGCAGAAGTCTTTCCGGACCTGCTTTCTGTACTTTTTGCTCCACCAGAAGTATTATCAACCTGACCGGCGCTTCCAGAAAAAGTATTTTCTGACAATACCTTATTTACAGTCTGATTGTCTTCTGTAGAAGAATCCTCTGCTTCAAACATAGCCCAGACATCATCAGCATTTGTCCTTTTCTTTTCTACAGGCTTATTAAAATCAACTCCATCGGACATATCTCTTGCGTATTCGACAGGTGCAGCTTCTTTTACAGGCTGACTTTTGGGCTTTGCGGGAGCAGGAGCAGGTGCAGGCTTTGATGGGGCGTTTTTTGCAGGAGCTGGTTTTGCCGGCTCAGGTGCGCTCTGAGTTTTTGCCGGTGTTTTTTTTGCAGCGGACTTTTCTGACTCAGCTGTCTGCTTAGCCTGGGTCTCTGCCGGGGCAGGCTGAATTTTTTCCTGAGCAGGTTCAGCTTTTGCCTGGGCAGGCTGACTCTGTTTTTCCGGTGCCGGAGCAGAAAGCATAATCTGCACAACCTTATACTTTGGCTTATTCGAAGCGGCCGGAAGGACCGCAAGAAGAATCAGCAGAATCAGCCAGAAAATACCGGTTCCACAAAGACCTGCAAGACGGGTAAATTTATTAAGAGGATAATCTTTAGATCTTATATAGTCCAGCTGCTGCTTAAATGTCATTTTTCTACTGTAGTCCTTAAATTTATTACGCAGTAACCGCTTTCGCGAATTACATCAAAAATCTTTACAATTGTACCGTTGGTAACTTCACTGTCGGCTTCAAGACTGATTGGAAACTCATCCTTTTTTGTATCGCCGGTATCGTAGGCAATAAGTTCTGAGCCAAGAGTCTTCATGGAAACTTCTTTATCGTTAAAGAAGATTACCCCATCCTTCTGGGCAGTAATTGTTATTCCCTGCAGGGCAGAAGCTTCTGCTGTATGGCTCTGTGGCAGTTTTAATTTTATTCCAGGCAGCATGGCAAAAGTTGTAGAAACCAGGAAGAATAAAATCAGCTGAAAGACTATATCTATCATTGGGGTCATATCTACATTGGAATGTAAAAGACCTCTTCTTGATTTTAATTTCATTATTTAATCCTTCCTTTTATTTTTAGAAGTGTTTCTGTAACAATAGCCTGCATCTGTGCAATCCGGCGGTTAACGCGGCTTACAAAATAATTATGAAAAATCAAAGATGGAATGGAAACAAAAAGTCCGGCAACAGTAGTAACCAGGGCTTCAGAAATTGCGCCTGCAAGCAGAGCAGGATCTCCCATTGTACCACCGGCACCCAAGACACCAAAGGCCTTCATGTTTCCGGTTACGGTTCCCAAAAGACCAAGCAGGGTTGCAATGTTCGCAATTGTTCCAAGAGGAGTAAGCCAGTGTTCCATAGAAGGAATTACACATTCCATTTCTGCTTCAACAACTTCGCGCAAAGCTTCTTCGTCATAACGGCGGCAGTCCAGAGCCTTTTTTACAACAGTGGCTGTTGGAGTTCCGGCCTGACTGCAGGCAGCTTCACAGGCACTAAGATCTGCTGCGCCAAGGGCCTTATCCAGATCTTTTTTTAACTGACTGTCACGGGCTTTTAAATTCTTAAAATAAATAAATCTTTCAATAATTATATAGGTTGCAAAAACTCCACAAATCAAAATTGGAATTATTAACAATCCGCCAGCTTTTAATGTTTGTAACATACTTCACCTCATTTTATATTAAAAGTTAAATTTTACAGCAAGAGCAAGAGAACCGCTTCGTTCTATGTATGTTCCGGCATAAAGTCTTGAATCATATGGACTGACCAGATTCAAAATATCATTCATCTCTACTACAAGAGTAGCAGTATTTGAAACTCTGCTATAACCGCTTAAAGAAAGAATAGGTAATTCCTTAAGCAGTAAGTCAAGTTTTCCTTCCACACCCCAGAAAGAATCAGGACTTACAAGCGAAAGATTTATGCTTACGAGCATCTGATTTTCAAAGGCAGGGATGTCCAGCCAGTTTTGAGTCCAGCTGATGGAAGCTGAAAAAATCTTATAAAAATAATTAAAGGCCAGTTTACTTTCTAAAATATCTTCATTGCACTGACCATAAGTGTATAATCCACTTACATAATTTGAAGAATCAAGTAGAGGGCGGTAAGTACCGTTGTTTTCGTAAGTTTTTTTGTAAACAAGGTTTGCAGAAGAAGTAAAAGAGTTCTTTACAGGGAGTATTAAATCCATTGAAGCAAACCAGTAAGAAGTTTCGTAAGGAAGAGTGCTAAAGCCGGTAAACTTATAAAGCTCTTCAAGTTCAGAAACCTGAGGAAGGAAAGATTCCATTCCGCCCCTTACATCAATAGAGAAATTTCTGTTTGAAAACTTTAACGGAGCATTTGCCTTTAAGCCCAGTGTAAAAGGAATTGTGATTTTTGAATTGATTCTGTCAGAAAGAACCCAGGAAAGATCTGTAAAAAGATTAACAAATTCATTTCCCCAGCTAAAATCAGCCTTAAATTCACCCCTGTTTGCTCTTTCCTTAAGGTATTCAAAATCGTAATCTGCAGAGACTCCTGTTTTTATTCCATAACCAGTCCAGTAATAATAGAATTCAGGATTAATAGCAAAGTAATGTGATTTTTTTACCCAGTCTTCAATAGAAGCATTGTTACTTATATTTGCATAGCGAACGTAATTAAGGCCCTCTGTATTAAGACCAAGGCAGTGACCTTTAGGGAAGGTCCATATAAAATCGCTTTCTACCTGAATATTTTTCTGACTGATGGAAGTTAAATCGCTTACTTTATTCTGAAGTCCGTTTTCTATAGAAGCATAAGAGCCTGAAATATCCCATTCAAAATTGTCTTTATGGATTTTTGTTTCCAGTTCCATAGAAGTATTCGAATCAAAATACTGGGAATTCAGGGAATTAGAAGCATAGGCTGCGGCGGAATCATGATTAAAATGGATTTTAAATGGGGCAGCTTCGCTCTGACTAAAAACACTGAAATCTCCATTAAAAAGATAAGGATAACCAAGTCCCAGCTGGCCCTGGGCAAAAAGAGTCTTTACGGCCTTTTTCTCTTCAGACTGGGCTTCTACGGCGGAAGGCTGGTTTTCTACATCAGGAAGTTCAATGCTTACGCTTCCGGAACTTTCATCGCTTTCAAAAAGCTGGCTGAAAGAAGGTAAATCTTCGGCCTGGGCCTGCAGTTTTTGAGAATCTATTACAGTTGTTACTTCGGGAAGAACAATATCATCGGCAGCCTGGGCATAAAGACTAAGGGACGACAAAAGTGAAATACTTAAAAGTAAAAATTTTCTATTCCTCATAATTTTCCTCATCCAAACAGTAATTACTTTAACAATCTTACAGCAGCTTTTGCCTGCCTTGATTCCGGATACAGTTTTTGCAAAAGATCCACAACTTCTTTTACATCTCCTGTCATTCCAATATTCTTAAAAGAAGAAGCGGCACTATACAAAGAGATTGCAGCCTTATCTGCATTGTCGCAGGCCCTGTAATAGCGGGCCGCATCCAGATACAATTCTGCAGACTTCTGCTCCTTCAAAGACTTTTCGTTATATTCTGCAAGAAAATAAGCATTGTCTGCCGCAATTTCAAATTCTTCAATGGAATCTTCCTTGTGATTTTTTAGAATTTCTTCAGCAAGAGAAACTGCTTCTTTTAATGTAGAATCATTTTTTGCATAAAGCTGAACAAGCTGACTTGCTGCTTTTCTGCCCTCAAAAGTTTCTGTTTTACCAAGTTTTTCAAACTCGTTATATTTTTCTGCAACAGATTTGTCGGTTCCAGAAACTATTTTTTCCAGCTGAATAAGTTTTTTTCCAATTCCATCCAGACTTGCCTGCTGGGGATATTTATCTACAAGATTTCTTGCAGTATCCAGGGCCTTAGAAAAATATTCCTGATTATAATAGGCTTCCATTAAGTTTTTACCGGCAGCATAAACATAAGAACAGTCAGGATACTTTTGGATTAAGGTAAGATTCAGCATTACACATTCATCAAACCTCTTCAAATTAAGATCGCAGTCTCCGCAGAAAAAGAGAGCCGCATCTGTGTAAAGACCGTCAGGGTAAGTATAAATGTAATTGTTAAAAGCCTTCTGACTTGAAGCATAATCAAGTTCTGCATAATACATTTCTCCGCTGCGGTACATAGCCTGCTGGGCATAATCTTCCTTTGGATAATTTGTATAAATATTTTTGTAAACAGAATCGGCACTCTTTAAGTCCTTCTGCTTTTCATAAATGCCGGCAAGTTTAAACATAGCCGCAAGGGTAAAATCATTTTTGACCTGAGTATATGGAAGCATGAGTTTTACAGCCTTATCGTAGGCTTTTGAATCGGTGTAAATGTCAGAAAGGAAGAGGATGGCTTCCCTTTTTTCTTCCTCACTCATAGAGTTTTTAATAAGATTCTGCGCCTGTAAGGCAGCCTGTTCATAATTTCCACTTTGAAGGCTGGCCTTTGCGGCAAGGTCCCAGGCGAGTTTTCTATATTTGTATGGTTCTTCGCTTCCTTCCGAAGTATATCGCACAAAAGAAGCATAAGCATTTTTATAGTCATCCCTGGTAAACTCACAGTAGCCTTTATAAAAATAGGCCAGCAGATTAAAATCAGCAATTTTATTGCGCTCTTTAATATATAAAATAAAATTGTCGCAGGCCTTATCCCACTTCTGAAGATTTACGTAAGACAGGGCTGCCAGATAATAAGCCTCAGGAAGCTTAGATTCTTCTGCCAGAGTTTTTGCCTTGTTATAATTTTTCAGGGTAAAAAGAGCCTTTGAATATTCAACCTTATCGGCATCATTAATTTTTCCATTCTGATACAAAAGCTCATAAGTTTTTGCGGCCTTAGAAATCTGGCCCAGATGCAGCAGGGCTGAAGCATAAAGACTCTGCGCATGAGGATATTTTGATTTTTTATCTTTAAGAACCAGGCCTTCCAGAAGGCTGACCACTTCATCATATTTTTTATTCTGATAAAGATAAGCCGCATAATTTGTTTTTTCAATTTCCATTGGAAGGGAAATCTTTTTATAAAGTCCTTCAACCTGGTCCCATTTTTTAAGGTTTACCTTACAGCTTAAAAGACTCGAATACCAGGAATCGCTTACTTTATAGCTGTCATCTTTTAAAAGCGCAATATTTTTTTCCAGAACTTCTTCTGCCTTTGCATAAGCTTTGCCTTCCTCTATAAGAATTTTTGCCTTATAAAGGGTGATTATAGCCTGCTCATTTTTACCGTCAGAAGAAGCCTGCTGCAGGGCATTGTCAAAAAAGTCTGCTGCTTTTTTATAATTTGCTTTATTGTATTCGTCAATACCAAGTCTTATCCAGAATTCCCTTACAAGCTCAGGTTCTTCGCTGAAGGTTTCTACTGTTTTTGAAAAAACTTCAGAAGGATTTACACCTATCTGCTTTTCTCCGGCAAGAACATAGGCTTTTTTAAGGGCAATAACTGCCAGGTCTGTAATGCCGCATTCTACAGTCTTACAATAATATCTGTAAGCCTTATCATTCTGATTTATTTCTTTACAGGCATCTGCGGCATAAATGGTAAGGATATAAAAAACTCTCTTTTCTTCCTGACTTTTTATAAAAGTACTTTCCTGAAGTTCTTCATAATAAGAAATAGTCTTTTTGTATTCTGTTTCTGCATTGCAGGAAAGGAAGAGCTTTTGAATTGCATTATTAAAATCATTTCTGCTGTATTTTTTCCCGTTTCTTACAACATAGTCAAAATTCAAAAGGGCATTTTTATAATCTTCTTCAATAAAATAAAGCTGGCCGGCCTGAAATACCGACTTATAAAAATAGTCTTTATATTCAGAATTTCTGCTTAAATTTGCACAGGTAACAAAGGAAGTGACAGCCTGGTAATTATCTCCGATTTTCTGGCTTGCAATTCCAAGCTCATAATTTGCCTTAACCTGAATTTCAAAAGGATTTTTACTGTGACGTAAAAGATTTTTTAAAGTATCACAGGCCTTTTCATACTCTTCCAGATAAATAAGGGCCTTTCCCTTCAAATAATCAGCTCTGACTAAAAAAGATGACTGGGGATAATTTTCCTTAAGTAAATCGGCTTTTTCTACAACACCGGGATAAAATCCGCTTGCATAATATGATTGTAAATCATTATAAATTGAAGTTTCCAAAACAGATGAATCTTTTGAAAACAAGGCTGCAGCAAAAAAAACAAAAGCAATACAAAAATAAGATAATCGTTTCATAATTAATAATTAATCAGGGTAAAAAGCCTCATTAGAGCGCACTCTGGTAAGATAAACAAAATCATCAGGATGCTGAAGCAAAAAATCATCCAGAAGCATTTGCCTGCCGTTTATAAAGACAGTACACTGGAAAGAACCATCCTCTAAAAAGTAAGGAAAGATTGCACAGCATTCGCTGAAATGTTTTATTTCCGGGCTTACACTTCTGTCGGTAGCACGAATAGCAGCAAAATAGAAAGTTCCAGGTTCTGTATTCGCAAGCACATACAAAAGTGACTTAAGCACATCCCTTGTATAACCAGAGTCTTCAATAAAAGTTACAGTATTTGCAACACCATAATCAGTTATTGCAGAAGCAAAAGGATTTATTTTTACATCAACGCCAGACTGATTAAAAAGATAGGTTTTTCCTGTATTTACAGAAAGAACTGCCGAAGCAAGGTTTCTTACCCAGTCCAGGGCAAAGTATAAATTATATTTTTGAGATAAAACACCCTGGTAACCAATATCTTTTACAGTAACGGTTTCTTTAATTAAGGGCTCCCTCTTAAGTCTTCCACCGGCAACCGGCTCTACAAGACCATCGGCAATCCACTTTAAGAAACCTGCCGAAGAAAGATAACGTCTTTCTGGGTCCAGGTTGTCTGTATCAAATTTTGCGCCGTTAAGGATATTAACCAGCTCATTCTTTTCGTCGTACATGGCATCGCTGGCAGGCAGAATAAGGGGAAGTTTTTCCTTTATAACGGCAATCATCTGCATAACAGAATGATAAAGGGAAGGATCGCAGATTACAAACTTCCAGGGAAGTTTATTTTTTGTGATATTGTAAATATCTTCAAAAGAAAGGGTATAAAATTTTTCAAAAGGAACTCCGGTTGGAACTCCCCTTGCGGCATAATTTTCGTAGATTATTAAATCTGCAAGAGCAGTTTTATTATTTGGAGTAAACTGAATAAATACTTCGCTGTTTTTTACAAAGTAATAGCGGAGGCGTAGAGGCTTTCCACTCTTTTTATCTCTTACCAGAACAAAGCTGCCCATCTGGTCGCCAAGGAAGATTTCCTGTTTTTCCAAAGAAATTCCCTTTTTAGAATAAACAGTTACATTTACCTCGCTGGAAGGGGCAACAAAAATATTAAAGGTATCTTCTGTTTCTTCAAGGCGAACCTGAAACTTCTGACCTTCTTCGTTATAGTGAATTTCAGGAAGATTTTCGCGGACTGCAGAAAGAGGTGCTTCAAACCATTTTTCGCAGAGCCCTTCCCTTATTTCGGAAGAATCAGGTACCCCAAGAGAGTTATAGGCAGAAAAGGCAGGAGATAAAAGAAAAACTGAAAAAATAAAACTTAAAACTTTTTTTTGCATTACATTTACCTCCGGTAAAATCACTTTTTTTAATCGGTTGCTCCCTCTGCCCTTCTTATTTCGGCTTTTACAAGCTTACCGTCACTGCTTCTTATAAAGCCATCTTTTACTTCGTCTGGATGCTTACCAACCGGAGCATTAGACAAAAGCAGTTTTAATCTGTTCAGCTGATTAACCTCGGAAGACCCCGGGTCATAATCAATTGCAGAAATATTTGCCTCTGGGAAGCGGCGTCTTAATTCCTTAATCATACCCTTTCCGGTTACGTGGTTAGGCAGACAGGCAAAAGGCTGAACGCAGGCGATGCTTGGAGCTCCTTCGTGAATAAGCTCAACCATCTCTGCTGTTAAAAACCATCCTTCGCCGGTTATGTTACCAAGCTGAACAATATCATCTACACCTTTCATCATATCATAAATATGGCTTGGGGGGGTAAATCTTCTGCTCTTACGAAGATATTTCTTCATTTTACGGCGATAAAGCTCAAGGCCCCATACAAGAAGTCTGGCATTTCTTTCTGTTTTGCCAGGGAAAGCCAGCTGCTTATGACGGAAAATACCGGTTGAAAAAGAATAGAAGAAGAAGTCCGTTAAATCAGGCATTACGCACTCTGCACCTTCTCTTTCTATTGTTTCAACAATCTGATTGTTTGCAGTAGGATGGAATTTTACAAGGATTTCTCCAACAACACCAACCCTAGGTTTCTTTATTGGTTTTAAAGGAAGATTATCAAAGTCTCTGATAATATCCTTTATTAATTTATGATATGCGTGGGCAGGAAGTTTTTTAAGCAGCTTCTGACCTGCAATTTCGTTCCATTTTTCATAAAGCTGATTTGCGCTGCCGGGAACATCCTCATAAGGGCGGGTTCTGTAAAGTACACGCATAAGAACGTCCCCTATAATAAGGGCTTTTACCGCTCTGTCTATAAACTGGAAGTTAATCTTAAAGCCTGGATTTTTTTCAAAGCCCTGAGCACTTAAAGACAGAACAGGAATGTGACCCCATCCCGCATCGTTGAGCGCCCGCCTTATAAATCCAATGTAGTTTGTTGCGCGGCAACCACCACCAGTCTGGGTTATAATGAGGGCAGTCTTGTCCAGATCATACTTTCCGCTTTCCAGTGCAGAAATCATCTGACCGGCAACCAAAAGAGATGGATAGCAGGCATCATTATTTACATATTTTAAGCCGGCTTCTACAGCCTTTGGATCTACAGCATCTAAAACTACAAAATTATAGCCGCAGCCAGAGAAGGCATTCTGCAAAAGTCTGAAATGAATTGGAGACATCTGAGGGCCAATAATTGTGTATTCTTTTCGCATTTCTTCAGTAAAAACAACTCTGTGGTAAGCTGAAGATTTTTTAACAATTTTAGTTTTATTTCTGCGTCTTTCCTTTACAGCAGCAATAAGAGACCTGATTCTGATTCTTACAGCGCCAAGGTTACTTCCTTCATCAATTTTAATGAGGGTGTACATACGGCTCTTTGCACGTAAAATCTCATCAACCTGGTCTGCTGTTACTGCATCAAGGCCGCAGCCGAAGCTGGTAAGCTGAACCAGTTCCAGATTAGGCATTTCGCTTACAAACTGGGCTGCACGATAAAGGCGGTTATGGTAAGTCCACTGGTCTATAATTCTTAAAGGTCTTTCTATAGTTCCAAGGTGAGCAATAGAATCTTCTGTTAAAACTGCAAGACCAAGACCGTTAATCATTTCTGGAATTCCATGGTTAATTTCCGGATCCAGGTGATATGGACGGCCTGCAAGTACAATACCGCTTCCACCCTTTGTAATAATTTCTTCAAGGGCTTCTTCGCCCTTTCTTCTTACTTCTTCGCGGAAGTTTTCCTGCTCGGTCCAGGCTTTTTCTACCGCAGCATTAATTGCGGCCCTGCTGAGTTTTGGGAATTTTGGAAGCAGTTCTTCGCAAAGTCTTTCTGCAAGACGTTTTTTATCGTAAATTGGCAGGAAAGGATCCATATAAGTAATGGAAGGATCCTGTCTTAATTCATCAACATTATTTCTTAAAACTTCAGGATAGCTTGTTACAATAGGACAATTGTAGTGATTTCCTGCCCCGGCATCTTCTTTCTTTTCGTAAGGTGCACAAGGATAGAAAATAAACTTTATTCCTCTTTGAATAAGGCTTTCTACATGACCATGACTTATTTTTCCAGGGTAACATACAGATTCAGAAGGAATTGTTTCAAGTCCTTTTTCGTAAACAGTTCGGCTTGAACGCTGGCTTAAAATTACCCTGAAGCCCAGTTCATTAAAGAAGGTGAACCAGAGAGGATA
>ODAI013074630.1_pt1 | contig 30935 bp, 49 predicted proteins | sample 1539321 | NCBI WGS metagenome assembly ODAI01 (sample SAMN02144231, study PRJEB22623) | gut metagenome | biome: sheep rumen | host: Ovis aries | place: New Zealand
GGTCCTTCCAACTGCGCCGGGGTTCTGGGATTAAATTCCCCAGGGTTTAATTATCAAAGGAGTTTTACAACTATGACATTCAAGAAGTGGAAGTCCCTGATAGTCAAGAAGACGAAAGAAGCTGGGACTTATGAGAAGATCTTCGATCCTGTAATCGATACTCTGGCTCACATCCTTGAAGAACGTGATCGAGTTAGGGACCAGTACATCGAGGAAGGCAGCCAAGCTCTCGTGGACTTCAACCTCGATCGAGGCGGATCCAACAAAAAGAAGAATCCGCTTCTGACTATCTGGCAAGAAGCTGACAGGGATGCTCTCCAATATTGGAGGGACCTCGGACTTACACCGGCCGGACTTCGGAAGATCAACGAGGAAGCTATGGCCAAGCAGAATAACATGAGTGCTTTAGATAGGGTGCTCGCCAACTTGGAGAAATAAGAAGGAGACGATATGAAAGCTCAGAGCTACTATGATCGAGCTCTGGCTTATGCGAAGGATGTGGCTTCCGGTAAGCGAAGAGCCGGAAACAATAAAAGAGAATGTCGGCGATTCCTCAAGGATCTGAAGCGAAAAGACATCGAGCTTCGAAATCGTGATGCGGACTTCGTCTGTGGATTTATCGAACAGTTCTTCGTTCACCAGAAGGGTGAGGACCTAAAAGGGAACTCCCTGAAGAACAAACCTCTGCTTCTTCAAGACTGGCAGATCTTTATTGTCTACAATCTGCTCGGCTTCTTCAAGACGGGGACAAACGAACGAAGATATAAGGAAGCCTTCATCTTCGTTCCGCGTAAGAGTGGCAAGTCCTTGTTCGTCGCTGCTCTGTCCTTGGCTCTCGGCTTCCTCGAGAGGAAGTCTGGATCAACTATCTATATTACGGCTGCATCGTTAAAGCAGTCGAACGAAACATTCAATAAGATCATTTACACTCTGCAAGTTCGTGGAGTCATCGATGAGTTCCGCGTTCGAGACAATAACGCGGAACACTCGATCTATAAGATTTTCTATGATGAGAACGGCACTCCTGCCGGTCACATCCAGATCGAGGCGATGGCTGCAAATCCTGACAATCAGGATTCATTCGGATGCAACATCTGCATCGCAGATGAGATTCACGCATACAAAAAAGCGGCGCAGTATAACCGCTTCAAAGAGGCGATGAAAGCCTACACTAACAAACTAATGATCGGCATCACGACCGCGGGCGATAATGTGAATTCATTCTGCTATGGTCGTTTACAGTACGCTGAGAAGGTCCTGGACGGAATCGTCAAGGATGATTCCCTCTTCTGCTTTGTATCCAAAGCGGAGAAGGGAGAGAACGGCGAAGTCGACTATCTCGATCCGAAACAGCACGAGCTCGCGAATCCTTCTTATGGTGTGACGATCCGTCCTGAAGATATCATGCAGGAAGCTCGCCAGGCTCAGAATGATCCGCAGCAGAGAAAAGACTTCTTGAGTCGTTCTTTGAACATATACACGACAGCACAAAAGGCTTACTTCAATCTTGAACAGTTCCAGAGCTCTGATGCTCAGTTCAACTTCACGCTCGAAGATCTGATCAAGAGAAAGATTAAGTGGTACGGCGGCGCGGATCTTTCCAAGCTGCACGACCTTACAGCTGCGGCTCTGTTCGGTCACGATAAGCAGCTGGGCATTGACATCATAATCACACATGCGTTTTTCCCGGTCACAGCGGCCGCCCAGAAAGCAGAGGAAGATCAGATCCCGCTCTTCGGTTGGCGCGATGACGGGCTTCTCACTATGGTTAACGCTCCAACGGTCGACACGGACGAGGTCGTCAAGTGGTTTATCAAGATGAGAAACATGGGCTTCAATATAGTCGAGGTCGGTCATGACAGGAAGTTCGCTCGTGAATATGTCATCGGAATGAAAAAGGCGGGATTCAACATCGTTGACCAGCCCCAATATTACTATTTGAAGTCCGAGGGCTTCCGACATATAGAGAAGAGCGCCATCGATAAGAAGCTCTGCTATATGCACTCAGAAGCCTTTGAATATTGTGTCGCAAACGTAAAGGCAATAGAAAAGAGCGACGACATGATTCAGTTTGAAAAGATTGGCAAACAGATGCGCATAGACCTATTCGATGCGGCGGTCTTCGCATGTGTTAGATATCTGAACAACCTTGAGAAGCCTGATCTGGTTTCTTCATGGTTTGGAGGGAAGACATGAGCAAGAAGAAAAGAAAACCAACGAATCAGACTCGCTCTGATTCAGCAGAAGTCAAGGCGCTGAAGAAGCAGTTTCTGGCTCTGCTTCAGGAGGGAGATATCTCCTGCGCCGGGTACACTTCACTCGATAAAGACCCGACGATCGCGACTGCCTGTCAGAAGGTCGCCGAGATGGTTGGCTTGGTCACTTGGCATCTGATGGAGAATACCGAGAACGGAGACAGAAGAATCAAGAATGAACTGTCGAGGAAGATTGACATCAACCCGAATAACTACATGGTTCGCGCTGACTTCTTCGAAGCCATCGCCATGAATCTTCTCTTATATGGAAACGGAAATGCGGTCGTTCGCCCTCATACAGAAGGTGGATATCTTCGGGACCTCGAAGTCATTCCGGCTGAACGCGTCTCATTTATCCAGGACTCAATCACGGGCTACGGATATAAGATTTTGATTGACGGTATCACATACGATCCGAGCGACCTCCTTCACTTCAGGCTCTTCCCTGATAAGCAGTTCCCGTGGCTCGGTACCGGAATCAAAGTGTCGATCAAGGATGTTGCAGACAATCTGAAGCAGGCTGCACATACGGAGAAAGCGTTCATGGCTTCGGAGTACAAACCTCCAATCATCGTCAAGGTTCAGGGTGTAGGTGAAAAATTCGCTTCTCCTGAGGGGCGAAAGAAAATCATAGATGACTATCTTGTAACGACCGGCAAAGGCGAGCCGTGGGTTCTCCCGGCTGAACAGATGGAAGTCTCATCCGTCAAGCCTCTCACTCTTCAGGACCTCGCAATAGCAGACACGGTGAAGCTAAATAAGGAAGCGGCTGCATCGATCGTCGGAGTTCCGTCATTCATGATTGGCATCGGTGAGTTCAACCAGAAACAGTACAACAACTTCATTCAAACGACTGTTCGTCATGTCGTAGAGAAGATCCAGCAGACACTCACAAAGGGTTTGATTCTGTCCCCGAGCTGGTACATCCGAGGCAACTATTGGACTCTTCTCGACTGGGATCTCACGACACTTACGACAGTATTTGCTGAGCTCGGAGACCGTGGCTGGGTATCTGGAAACGAAGCACGAGATCGTCTGCACTTGGATCCTCATGAGGGCCTTGATGAGTTCAAGGTTCTTGAGAACTATATCCCGGCTGATATGTCAGCCAATCAATCGAAGTTAATCGGAGGGAATAACAATGAGTAAGAATAGAACACTATTCGAAGAACATCCGAACATGAGAGTCTTGCAGCTTCGTTCGGGTGAGTTTAAGACGAGGGAAGACAGCGAAGAGCCGATCATCGAAGGCTACTTCGCTGTTTTTAATAGCAACTATGAGATATGGGATGGAGCTTCAGAGTCCATCGCTCCGGGGGCGTTCGATGAGACGATCGCGGGCGATATCAGAGGACTGACTAATCACGACACGACGCTCGTTCTTGGCAGAACCACTGTCAGCACGCTCGAGTTGAGAGTTGACTCACACGGTCTGTGGGGACGCATCAGAATCAATCCGAACGATTCTGATGCTATGAACACATTTGCGCGAGTCAAGCGTGGCGATGTTAATCAGTGTTCGATAGGATTCGAGATCCTCAGCGAAGAAACCGACTTCGGACCTGATGGATCTATTCACTGGACGATTCAGAAAGTGAAGCTCTACGAAGTATCTGTTTGCACCTTCCCGGCATACGAAGAGACGAACGTCTCCGCCCGTCAGCGTGACGCTTCCGCCATTAAGGAGAGGAAGCTCGACGCATGGAAGGAAGAGATGAGATTTCGAATCACTAACCATACAGGAGGTAAGGAAAATGCTTAAAGCATTGATGCTCAGGAAGAAGATCAATGACAAGAAGAAGGAGATCGAAGCATTGAGAGCTGCGACTGCCGACTTCGAAGCTCGCGAGGCAGAACTCCAGAAGAGAGAAGCCGAGATCGCGGAGTCCATTGAGGAAGCTTCCACAGAAGAAGAGCAGGCTGCAGTCGCAGAGGCTGTCGAGTCCTATGAAGCCGATGATAAGGCTCTCAAGGATGAGAGATCAGAGAACGATCAGAAGATCGCAGATCTCGAGAACGAAGTCGAGGCGATGGAAGCTGAGCTCGCAAAAGTCGAGGAACAGCAGAGAGCAGCCGCTCCCGTCGCTACTCCCGAGACTACCGTCGTGATCAATCACGAAGGAACAATCATCAAATCAGAAGAAAGGACAAACAACCACATGTTCAAGACAAGATCAATCAATTCTATGACCATGGAGCAGAGAGCTGCTCTCGTTGCTCGTGAGGATGTCCAGAAGACACTCTCCGAGATCAGAACTCTCATCAAGGAGAAGAGAACTGTCACAGGTTCCGAAGTATTCATCGGTGAGACTGTGTTCGATCTCATTCGCGAGAACCTCATCGAGTATTCCAAGCTCTATTCCAGAGTAAGAGCTTCCTTCACAAAGCAGAACGGCAGACAGCCTGTCGAGGGCGCTATTCCCGAGGCTATCTGGCTCGAGTGCTGTGACGCTCTTAGGGAGCTCGATATCAGCTTCGGATCCGTTGAACTCGACTGCTATAAGGTTGGCGGATTCTTTGCTGTTTGCAACGCAAGAATCGAAGACGCTGACATCGACCTTCTCGATGTATTCACAGATGCACTTCTCGCAGCCATCGGTATGGCTCTCGACAAGGCGTTTATCTATGGTACAGGTACGAAGATGCCTACCGGTGTTGTTACAGCTCTTGCTGACGCGACAACCGGCATCGCCGGCAATCTTGTGACAATCCCTGCATCCGCTGAGGGTATCGCTCTGTTCAAGGCTCTCATCCTTGCTGGTGGCAAGGCTGACGGAAAGTATTCCAGAGGCCGCAAGACCTGGATCTGCAACGAAGCAACAAGAACGAAGCTCGTAGCTGAGGGACTCGAAGTCACAGCAGCAGGCACAATCGTTTCCGCTGTTGAAGGCTCCATGCCCGTTGACGGTGGCGACCTCATCGTTCTCAACTTCGTTCCTGACAACAACATTGTAGTTGGTTACTGGGATCTTTACGCAGCCCTCATCAAGAAGGCTATGACAACTTCTGTATCTACAGAGTATAAGTTCATCGAGGATCAGACAGTCCTTAAGGGTGTCATGAGAGCAGACGGAAAGCCTGTCATCACAGGTGCTTTCGTAGCTATCGGTCTCGGTGCTGCTCCTACAACTTCCGTTCAGTTCCCTGGACAGAACTCTGAGGACGAGGACGAAGGCGGCGAAGGCTGAGAATAATCGAATAAGTGAGGAATGATCCTATGAACGAGTTACTTGAGAGATTGAAAATCGATATCGGACTGTCCGGAACGGCTTACGACTCCAGACTTCTCAATCTTCTCAACGTGTCGAAGACGGCTGTCGAGAAGTGGACAAATAAGACTGTTGATATCTCGAATGTTTACGATTCGGAACTCGTGATCGACTATGCGAGATGGCAGTGGTTGACAAGAAGGGAGCCGTCGGATATGCCGCGCTCTTTGAAATACAGACTTGACTGTCGTCTCTTCGAGGCAGGTGGTTCGTCATGACTGATTCGACTGTTAAGCTGATCTCAAGAGTGATGACGGGAAAAGATACGAGAATGCAGCCTATATATCGTGAGACAACTCGCGAGGTATATTGCCGGGATGAGCCCGTGTCCCGTTCGGAGTTCTTCTCCGCGGGGCAGATAGGAATTGATCCGGAGGCTCTGGTCGTGATAAATCCCGCCGAGTACGGTGGAGAGAAGCTCGTGGAATATAAAGAAAGGCGGATGTCCATATACAGACGCTATGAACGATCAGAGAACGAGATGGAGCTATACCTTCAGCTCGTTCTTGGTCAGAATGGAGGCTCCGTATGACATTGACCGAAGTTTATCAGTTAATGCTTCAGGAAGAGTCTGATCTGGCATCCATGAGCTACTATGATCACATCGAAGTCGATGAAGGGGCGGAAGTGTTTCCGCCCTTCATCATATTCAAGGAAGTTGGTGGAAGACCGTTCCATGCTGATGATAAGGTTTATTACTTGACCATTAACAACGAGATCAACCTCTACACTTCCGACCGTTCTCCCTTGTGGAGATCGCGGATCATCGACTTCCTGAATCGCCACTCTTTGCCGTTCACGCTCGACATGAATGACTTTGACGCTGACACGGGACTATACGTCGACACATTCAATCTCATTCTCAGATAAGGAGGTGCCACATGGCTTCCGCTAACCTATCCACACAGGTCGGTGAGATTCTGAAGCGGTACGGACAGGACGTTCGTACTATGGTCGATGAGCAAGCAGAAGCGGTCGCCAAGATCGGTTCCACAGCTCTGAAGCAAGACTCACCTGAGAGGACTGGCCAATACAAGAAGACATGGACCTACAGAAGACAGAAGACGGGCAGATGGTACATCTATAATTCCAAGAACTATAGATTGACGCACTTGCTCGAAAAAGGTCACAAGACTGTCAAGAAGTCGGGAAAGTACGGTTCTAAAACACGAGCGGCTGCTATTCCTCACATCTCTCTTGTAGAGAAGCAAGTACAAGAGGAATTCGGGACGCGTCTGAAGAACGCTATCGAATACCAGAAATAAAACCACGAAAGGAAAAATTGAAACATGGCTGATAATGAGAATAAAGTTTCTTTCGGTCTCAAGAATGTGCACTATGCTATTCTGACAGAGGCCACAGATCCCCAGACGGGTATCACCACAACAACATACGCTGTTCCGAAGGCTTGGCCCGGAGGTGTTGATATCGCTCTCGATCCTAACGGTGATCCTATTGTGTTCGCTGCTGACAATGGCGCATACTTCACGATCTCCAACAACAAGGGATATGAAGGCGACTTCAATTCTGCGAGAATCCCTGACGAAGTCAGAGTTGACCTTCTCGGAAACCACAAAGACGACAATGGTCTCATCGTCGAGACAGATAAGGACGAGGTTACTTACTTCGCACTTATGTTCGAGATCGATGGCGACCAGAAGCCGAACAAGTATGTTTTCTACAAGGTCAGCATCTCTCAGAGACCTGGCATCGACGGCAAGACAACAGATCCTTCTTCTGACATCGAGGTTGAGCCTTCAACTACAAGATTCAGAGCTGTTCCTTCCGCTGATGTTTATACGATCGACGGCAAGGAGTGCCACGCGATCAAGGCATTCACTTCTAAAGATACAGATCCGACTGCTTATTCAAACTTCTATTCTGCTGTTCAGAAGCCCACATTTGCAGGCAACGACGAAGGAGACGAAGGAGACGAAGGCGGCGGCGGCGAAGGCTGACGGCTTTTATGGGGACCTTCATTCGGAGGTCCCCTTTTTTTCTTAATTTTTCGGAGAATTTTATATGAAAAAGACAATAAAGATAGGCGACAAAGAACTTGAATTTGAATCCACTGCTCTTACGAGCATCGCATATAAAAGAATATTCGGAAGCGACGTTCTCGCCGCTCTGGGAAGCGAGAAAAGCCTGTCGTCAGATGTCAGACTGACAGACTCCATGAAACAGCTCGCTTTTCTGATGAACAAGCAGGCAGAAGGACTTGAAGTCCCGAAGATCATGGGGCTTCAGGAGATGGACTTCTTCGTCTGGCTGAACCAGTTTGAGTACGGTGATCTCGACAAGGATGAGGTTATCACTCAGATCATCGCGGTCTGGACCGCAAATCTCGAGACTGCATCTGAATCAAAAAACGCAGAAGGCGCACAACACGACCGATGACGACGGCTCTCGTCCTGTTGCGCGCGAAACAACTGAATCTAACATTCGAAGAACTCAATATGATCTCAGCGGGCGATCTGCTTGACATGATGACCGAGCAATCGAATGACTCGTATAAATACCCCGTTAAGGGAAATCAAGAAGACATTGACCGTATTTTCTGTTAAGGAAAGGGAAGAGACATGGCAAGTAATTCTATTAAAGGAATCACGATTGAGATCGCGGGCAATACGTCTAAACTTGTGCAGTCTCTCGACGAAGCAACAAAGGCGGCTAACGCAACACAAAGCAATCTTAAAAAGATAAATCAGGCTCTCAAGTTAGATCCCGGGAATATCGAGACGCTTACGAAGAAGCAGGAGATTCTGAATCACGCTATCGAAGCGACAAAGCAGAGACTTGACGCGGAGAAGGCAGCAGCAGAAGCTGCAAAAGAATCTCTCGACCTCGGCCAGATCACGCAGTCTCAGTATGACGCAGTCACGGCGGGGATTGCTAACACGGAAGCCAAGCTCCACGACTTAGAGAAGCAGGCTCAGGACACAGAGAGCGCTCTGAGTGGAGTTGGCGATGACGTCAACTTCGACTCCGCATCCGGTTCCGTTCAGGATCTCCACGATTCGACAGAACTGTTGTCGAAGGGACTGGAAGTCGTCTCTGATGTCGGTGCGAAGGCAGGAGATGCTCTCGCGGCAGGCTTCGATGTTGCTGCAAAAGCAGCACAGACCGCAGCAGACGCAGCGAGAAAGGTCGGAGAACTGTCTATTCAGGCAGTTCGGAAGACAGGTGAGATATCCTATGAGGTCAGCACACAGGTTCTCGACGCTTACGGTAACTATGAACAGTTGGTCGGCGGTGTTGAGAAGATCTTCGGGAATTCAGCTGACATAGTTCGGAGGAATGCCAGGAACGCATTCCAGTCGGCTACGATGTCAGCCAATGACTATATGGAGACCGTCACAGGCTTCTCGGCTTCTCTCTTGCAGGGACTCGGAGGCGATACAGTCGCAGCCGCGAGAATCGCGGACATGGCTCTATCCGACATGTCGGATAATGCCAACACATACGGCACAGACATTCAGAGTATCATCTCGGCATACCAGGGGCTCGCGAAGGGGACGTTCAGTATGATCGATAATCTTCGCCTGGGCTACGGAGGCAGTCAGTCTGAGTTTATTAGGCTTATCAACGATTCACACATTCTGAACGAGGAGATCACGAGCCTCGACAATATCACATTCGATCAGATGATTGAAGCTATACACGCGATCCAGACGGAGATGCACATCACCGGTACGACTTCGCGTGAAGCCGCTACGACAGTCGAGGGTTCCCTCAACATGCTTCGTGCATCGTGGCAGAACCTTCTCGTAGAACTGGGACGTTCCGATATGGATGCAAGCCGAGCAGCGCAGGACGTTGCTGACTCGCTCGTTACGGTAGCGAACAACGTGGAGCCTGTTCTGAGACGCGTGTCGAATAATCTCCCGAGGATTCTCCCTATCGTTCTTGACGGAATCAAGGATGATATTCCTGAAGCGGTTCGTGTAGTCGGAATGGTCATGAACGCGGTCGGACAGTCGGCAGTCGATGCCGCACCAGAGGTCATTGACATGATCGCTGACAACCTCCCGGAAAGCACGGCAATAGTCTCACAGCTTCTGAGAAATCTGTCTAACGGGCTTCGAGAGAATGCGCCTGCTCTGGTAGACGCAGCGGGAGAGATTCTTCCTGAATTTGCCACGCTGGGAGCAGACATCCTCGGAATCATCATTCAAACAATCATAGAAAACGCGCCTGAAGCAGCGAGACAGATGGGCGCAGCCCTTTCTCCTGTACTTGATGAGGTATTTGGCGAAGGCTCGGGCGCAGCGTTCCAGGAAGCTATCGACAAGCTCATTGAGGGCGCTCCCGCTCTCATGGAACTTGTTGATCCTCTTATGAGGCTCGGTGAAACGCTCATCAAGGACCTTCCTGTCATAGTAGACACGGCCATTCCTCTTCTCGATTTTGCGGCAAACCACTTGCCCGAGATCGTAGGAAGCCTTGCGGCTATTCAGGGCGCGGGTGTTCTGGCATCCATAGCAAGCGGTGTCTTGAACATCGCATCGTCCGTTGCAATATTGCAGGGAAGCGGCGGAATCGCCGCGATGCTTAGCGGAGTCACTTCCGCTGCATCCGGAGCAGCCGCTTCACTCGGTTCTGTCGCAGCGGTCGCAGGACCAATCGCTTTACTCACTGCGGAGGTTGCAGCTCTGGGAGTCGAAGCCTACACGCTGTACGATATCGTTCAGCAGGGCGAAGCACAGGGCATCTCCGCGTTTGAGTCCATCACAGGTGGAATCCTACAGGTTGTTGACACCTGCAACCTCGGCGCCACGTCTTATGCAGACATGTGGCTCGAGATGAACCGTGCAGCCGATAACGCGGAACTCGACACACAGGCTCAGGAGATTTTTGACCAGATCAACGCTTCCATCGAGTCGTCCGGAGCGGCAGCGACAGAGTCAGTCCGTGATGACTGTGCTGTCATTCAGTCTTACCTGGATAACCTCGAAGCGAATGGACAGGTCGAGCTCCGCGCTCGTGTTATAACAGAATATCAATCAGTTTACACTCAACTTGGCAACGAACAGAGAAGAAACACCATCAACTCGTCACAGCGCGAGATGGCGGACAGATACGCTCGTGAGGGCAGACGAAACACTCCCGAAGCTCGTGCAGTCACGGCTTACGGTCAGGACATGGCCAACCGTTACAGGCAGCAGGGCGAGGAAGCGATTCGCGCCATTCAGGAGACGGCTTCCGCTGCTCAGGAGACCATCCGCACAGGCGGCGGAGGTGGTGGCGGCGGAGGTGGAGGAGGCTCCTCCAAGTCAGACGACAAGTCTGCTCTTACTGCTTCCAAAGCTGAAGAGCTTCTCACTTCCATCGACGAACACATCGTCAAGTTGCTTGAGAGATTCGGTGTCGTGACGGAACAGTCCGACTATCAGAAGAACGTCAATCAAATGATCGACGGAGTCCTGACGGCTCTGAATAACAACTACACAGACGCAGGTATCGAGACAGCTGTAAATGAGCTGAAGCGCACGATGGAAGCCTCTGGAATGGACTCCTCCGTGATAGATGCGACGACTCTTGAACAGTTAAGGAATCTCGTTAATCAGCCACAGGCGCAGACGGAAGCATTTTCACAGATGCAGAATTCAGTGTCCGCGATTCAAGCGGTGGCTATCGATTACACACTATTCTTCGAAGCGATCGCGAACTCCGTGGCACAGATCCTCGTCCTTAAGCAGAACGAGTCTCATGTCACGAACGTCTATCTTGACGGAAGAGAAGTACAGGCGACTGTTGTCGAAGCTGTGGAAGCTTACAACTACGAGATGGGAGGTCATTAAATGCTTGGTAAATATCTTAGTTTTAACGATGTGACATTCCCGAATCCTATCGGTCCATCTCAGACATCCAATCCGGTCGAGTACGTTGCGGAGTCTGAGGCGGGAACCGATCTCGTGGTAATGACAAGAGCATCCAAGAGTGTTTGGAACTTCTCTTTTGAACTTTCCGCAGCCAAGAAGAACGAACTCAAGGCGATATCAAGGCAAAGAAAGACTAAGATGGTCTATCAGGGCGAGACGTACTATGTTCGCGTCAGGAACTTCCAGGAAAAGACGGTTGAAGGCTCGGAGTGGTTAAAGAATATCGACGGACTGTTTCAAGTGTCCGTAACAGTTACGGAGTATTGATATGTTACCTTTTACAGAAACCTATCGTTCAGCGATGTATGACGATAATCAGACACATCGCTTGACCGGAACCGTGAACGGAATTGCGTTCGGCGATGAAGATGCCAAGGACGCGTCATGGGCGGGCGTATGCTCTAATCAGAGTACGGTCTTGATAGGTTCTGCCGCTATCAGTTCTTTGAAGCTGACCTTCCTGAAGCCACTGCTCCCTCAAGGAGAGTGGGAAGAGAAGCCCATCGTCATCTACGATGGAACTATGGTCGGAGGTACAGAAGAGAATCCTATCTTCGAGGACAAGCTGGTTGGCACATTCTACATCAGCGAAGCGGTATGGACGAACGTCGGCACCATCAAAGTCACGGCGTATGACTGTCTATCCAAGATGGACGAAGATGTCAGATTCGAGCAGACGACGGGCTTCCTGTATGACCATCTGAAACTGATATCTATGGAGACAGGCGTCCCGCTCGGAATGAGCCAGTCAGAGTGCGAAGCGCTTCCAAACGGTACAGCTCTGATCTCCATCTACTCAGAGAACGATATCAAGACTTACCGAGATTATTTGTCGAAGCTCGCACAATTGGTCGGAGGCTTCGGATATGCGAAACGAGACGGTTCCTTCGCAGTGAAGCCTTTCAACAACACAAGTCTCTTGACGATCCCCATCAACAGAAGAAAGAAGAATGCGGAATATTCAGACTATCAGACACGATTCGACTATCTGTCTTATGTAGACCAGGCAGAAGGCGAGACGATATTCATCGGAGATAGAAACGGGTACGGAATGGACATCGGTTCGAATCCATTCCTCCAGTACGGCGTGGCAGATGTCAGAAGTGCGATGGCGAACGCGATCTTCGCAGTCATTCAGCAGATGACATACACTCCGTACAATGTCAGCGTACTTCCTGCGTTCTGCGTTCTTGAACTTGGAGATGTGGTCACGTTTTCTGACGATTACAACGGGAACAGCTCATCCGGTGCAATCATGTCGATGACGTGGTCATACTCAAATAACAACAAATCGGTTAAGGTCCAGTGCTTCGGTGCGAATCCGAACATGAAGAAAGCCAAGACCGCGACAGACAACGCCATCAATGGTATCAAGTCGTCCAGATCCAGTGAACTGGTCATTCATACTTATAAGAATGCGGAAGAGATTATTCTGAACAACGGAAGGACGAAGAATGTTGTCGACATATCGTTCGCAACGACCAAGTCGACCATCGTCACCATGAATCATGAAGTCATCCTTGATGTTGAGTCGATAACCGATCCGAGCGGCAAGGCTACGGTTACAGCTTATTACTACCTCAACGACGAACTCGAAGGCTTCACTCCGGTCGACACGATCGGGGAGACAGGGAAGCACATTGTCCCGTTGATCTACTTCCTGGATAACCTCTCGGGCGGAATGGCTTACGAGTGGAGAGTGGAGCTGAAGGTGGACGGTGCGTCCGCTTCAATAGATCGCGGAGATGTTCACGCATGGCTTAAAGGTCAGGGGCTCGTTCCGCTCGATGAGTTCGACGGAACTATCGCCTGCGACGATGAGATCGAGCCGATGGTCTTCGATAGGGAAGTTGCAGCATTCATCGACGAAGTGCTTGATCTTGATATCTCGAATATTGGTGTCGATCTGTCGCTCAGCGATATTGTCGACATGGTGGGACTCGGAAATAAAAACATCGTTTCGATGCGGAGTGAAGACTGCTCTGTTGAGCTCGCAAAGATATCTTACGCGATATGTTCAAACGATGGAGAATTCGCCGTCTGCACAGCGGACGGACATTTCACTATATCTAATTAACGGAGGGCATATATGGCTATCATCGTAACACCAGAACAAGCCAAGCCGATTCCCGACTTCTCGCCGGGCGTCTTCAATGGCGACTCTTTACTTCTGCAAACTCGGAATGGTGACGACACACGAGTTGACGGCGATCAGGTCGCCAACTATGTAGCCGAGCAGAAGACTTACACGGAACTCGGCGGTCTGACTATTCCGCAGGCTATCGCTCGGGCGGGCGCAGGAGTGGTCAAGATACCCGGAACACTTCTGGCGAACACGACGACAGTCACGATCACAGATGCGAGAATCCTCGCAGATTCGTTCATTACGGTGTGGTCGCCTGTTCCGTATGAATTAGCAGTTCAGTCTGTCGGTTCTGTCGAACTGACATTCCCGGCACAGTCGGCAAATATGAACTTCATTATAAAAGTTGACTAAGGAGGGCGACATGTTAATCAAAGACAAAGCAGAACCGATGATCCTTCGAAAGAATCTCAAGAAGTACATCGGTGAATGTACTCTTGAATTTCTCGAGAATGGCGAAGTCGTCGATTCAATCACTTTCCATAATGATCCGACAGGGTGGATAAACACGGCTATCAATGAGGGCGACTTCTTCAACTTGATGCCGACCAACAAGATCATTCCCTATCTGAAATGGTTGCTCGGTGTGGTCCTCCTGGACAAGAATGGAGATCCCACTCACTACACCATCCCCGGCGATGCGAATATTATCGCCTGCGCGAATAACGCTTCCGGTTCAGATTCCACAGACCTGAGAAGAGGTAATTACAACCCCGAAGCGTCGTCCGTTATCGAAGACGAGAGCGGAAGGATCATCGGCTTCGAATCTGTCTGGAACTGGTCAGACACGAGAGGCAACTGTGGAGCGGATCAGAAGATAAAGGCTGTGTGCCTCACTCGCCCGAGTCTTGCCATCGCGAGATATGGGGAATCAATACCACCTGACGGAATGTTGAACGAACTCATCACGACTATTGCCACGACTTCAACACTTGCAAACTGCCAGATCATCGACTTCGGAGGCGAGACATCTTACCGAATCGACATCAGCAGTGGCAAGATCGTAATCAAGAAGTACCAGCTCGACACTTGGAGATATCACATTCAGGGCGTTTATGATTCTAATGGAACCTATGATGTCACAAAGCTGCTCGGTCAAGCTGAACTCACGCCTTCCATCGCGATCGCGAACGATGTCACGAAGGCGAGTGTGTCGTTCATCGGCAATAAGCTCCACGTCGTAGCCTGGAATGGTCAGACACTCGTTGACCACGCGATCGATGCAAGTGCAGACGATCCGGACGACTGGACGATCACTTCCACGTCTCACAGTTTTAACCTGGGAACGGGTGTGACAATAAAGGCGGCAGGAACCACGTTCGCCATGTTGCTGAAAGACCTTGTTCTTTATTCATACGATGAGGACAACGACTATTACTTTGTCACTCTTGTCGGTTCTAACAATAAGTTTTACAAGTGCAACCTGAGCAACGATGTAGACGTCACGGAATTGCCAGGCGCTTCTCTTGCGATGAATAATGGACCGATGGTCCAGTTCGGAAATGGTGACTGGATAAAGTTCTCGTGGGGCGAAGAACCAGAGGGCTCATCATATCTGCCCTGCAACTACTATCACGCTGGCATGGTATATCTCGCCAAAGACACCCGAATTGAACCTGCAGGATGGGGGCCGAGATATATCGGAGTTCACAACACAGGGCGGGGCACACTTCTGGTCTCGATGTCCATGAATGGGCGTTACAGAGATCAGAGCTACATGGGACTCGCCTTGCCGATCGCACACGTCGCAACCGTCTGGAATATCTCAGATGACACGAAGGTCAAGACCAATTCCAAGACGATGCGAGTCAAATACAGAATCACAGAATCTAACGAATAATTTTAGGAGGGCAAAACAATGGCAGTTAGACTTATGCATGTAAATCATGAAGCTTCACAGAGAATTTTCTGTGAAGGCGAAACTCCAAAGATTGTCGGCACAGTTTGGGCAGACACAAAGGAAGAGATCGTTCCCAACTTGGCGATCGATGGCGATCAGCTCGACTACGGCTCCGTAGCCATCACCAAGAATTTTGAAGTGGCACAGCTCGGCGAAGATGGCGAGTGGGTGTGGAAAGAGCAGGGAGGTGCGGTATGAGTGAAGCATATGATCCGACAAATATCGCGCTTATCGCCGCGCTTGGCGGAAACGGCGGAGGCGGTGGCGGTGGAGAAAACACCTGGCGAAATATTCAGATTGACGGTGTAGAAGCAAAGGGAACTTCTCCATCGTCTGGTCCACTCAATTTGGTCGGAGGCGATAATATCAAGATTGAGAATGACGCCGGTTCCGTAAAAATCTCTTTTAACGGAACTATGCCTATTCCTACGGTCTATGGCTTCCATATCAACCCGAATGACTCTGATCCGGAGGACTGCATCACATATCTCGAGGATGCAGCTGGTTTCACGCCCTGCCATATGGACTATGCGAACGACAAGTTCGAGTGGGGATCCTGGCAGAACGCGTTCTTCATGCCTAAGCCGTGTATGCTTAAGCCTGATGGTACCGTAGACTTCTATCTTGATCCTGATGACTATACTCTTAGAGACGATGGTGTCACTCCGTCCCATGTAGACCATCTTGGAAACATCGAGACATCCGCTACAGCTGCGGCAGCATACGAGGTTGATGATTATCTCGTATATGATAGTAAGCTCTGGAAGGTCACAGCTGTTATCGCTATCGGTGATACTTTGACCGACGGGACGAACATCTCGGAGGTCGCTAATGCTCCTGATGTAGACGACAACGCCATGATCGAATGGGGCAAGAATGGGAAGAGAATCTGGTATAAGATCGTTCCCGATGTCGGTGATCCTACATCGGCGTCCATCTATATCTCCGACTGGCCTGTTGATGAGGACTACCGTGCATGGTCATTCATTAACCACGGCGGAAACATGGTAGACCACTTCTATACCCCTTGCTACAATGGTTCAATTGATGCGAACGGCAAGCTTAGATCTATCTCCGGCATGGCTTATGATAAGCTGTGCCAGGGTAAGAATGTCACTCAGGAAGTGACTGCTGCTGAGCTGAATAACCCCGAGGACAAGAAGATTTGGTATACAGAGCAGAATTGTGATATCACGCTCATGAATCTGCTTTTGATCCTGATCTCAAAGTCACTCGATACACAGACAGCTTTCGGTAAAGGTCGAAGCGGTCAGACTTCCGGAGCTCAGTATATGCTCGATACCGGAACGATGGATAAGAAGGGAATGTTCTGGGGATCCAACTCTAATAACGATGGCGTGAAGGTTTTCGGAATGGAGAACTACTGGGGCAACCAGTGGAGAAGATTCGCCGGACTACAGATAAATGATTATCAGCAGCTCTATAAGATGACACGCTCTATGGCTGATGGTTCTTCTGCTACGGACTATAACCAGACGGGCTCCGGCTATCTTCAGGCGTGTCTCAGTCCAAATGCAGCTGGTTATATCAGTAAGATGTGGTTCAATAAGGACGGATTCTTCGACTATTCAACGGAAGGAGGCAGTTCTTCTAAGTATTACTGTGACTATTTTAATGTTTCGTCCGGCTTGCGTTTTGCTCTTCGTGGCGGGGCTTCGCACTACGCAGTCGCCTATTGCGGAGCGTTCTATGTCCTTCTGACCAACCCTGCTTCCGACACGTATTGGTCCATCGGCGCTGCCGTTTCATGTAAACCACTTCTTTGAGAGGGGACTGGGGAGACCCTTCTCCCCAGTGTTAATGTAGCATAACGTCTTTTGATAGGGATATAAGGCGCGTCCGGCTTGCGTTTTGCTCTTCGTGGCGGGAATTCGAACAACACAGTCGCTAATTGCGGAGCGTTCTATGTCAATCTGAACAACACTGCTTCCAACACGAATTGGAACATCGGCGCTGCCGTTACATCATATCTATGTTTTTGGGTTCAAATGCCCCTTATATTCCTTACCTCATGGCAAAAATAAACTCGTAAGAAGCAACTGTGAGTAGGTTTCGAAAACGGTTGAGAGGATATGAAGAACAATGAAATCCTACAATCATCTATGGGAAAAGTTCATCTCAGATGAAAACTATTATCAAGCTGTCGAAAATGCCACTAAGCATAAGAGCGGTAAGAGTAAGAAAGATCGAGAGGCGAGACGCTACAAAGAACACGCAGTTGAACTTAAAGAAGAGTTTCTTGAATATGTCAAGAATTACAAACACAGAGACCATAAACCTAAAGAAGTCTATGATGGTATCAGAAGGAAACGAAGGAAGATCTATGTTCCGAATGTAAAAGAACAGATTCTTCATCACATGATCGTCAACATTCTTAAGCCTATCTTTATGAAGCCTATGTATGAGCACTCCTACGGTTCGATTCCGGGCCGTGGAGCTCATAAGGCTAAGAAGACTATCGAAAAGTGGATCCGTAAGAATGATAAGAACTTCAAGTACATCCTGAAGATGGACATCAAGAAGTATTTCGACTCAGTTCCACATGACATCCTTAAGAGGAAACTCGCAAGGATCATCCGAGATGAGAGGTTCTTGGAGCTTCTCTTCGAAGTCATCGATACGACCGATGTCGGGATCCCGATAGGCTTCTTCACGAGTCAATGGATAGCTAACTGGTATCTGACTGATCTTGACCACTATATCAAAGAGAAGCTGGGCGCGAAGTATTATGTTCGATATATGGATGACATGGTCATCGCCGGACCTAATAAGAGACGGCTTCATCAGATCCGAGATTCAATAAACGACTATCTTGAAAAAGAACTCGGACTCAAGATGAAAGGCAACTGGCAGGTTTATCTGTTCGATTATGGCGGAAGAGGTCGCGATCTGGACTTCATGGGTTTTAGATTTTTTCGGAACAGAACAGTCTTAAGGCGAACGATCTACTTTAAGGCTGTGAGGAAGGCGAAAAGGATCAAGAAAAGAGGTCTCAATATCTACACAGTCCGGCAGATGCTCTCATATTTGGGATGGTTCAAATGTACGGACACTTATGGGGCTTACCTACAATATATCAAGCCCTTTATATCATTCAGAACTCTGCGACGGTATGTGAGTCGCTGGGATAAAAAACACAATAAGGAGATTAACTATGGACTGGTATGAAGCGTATAGCAGTGAGAAGCCTGAGCAGGTAGACTTCACTTCTAAGAAGTGGGTGAGAGTCAGAAAGGACATCGAATTTGTTCCGGGAGATGACATCATCGAGCCACACTATAAGTATCTCGAGAAGAAGATCAAGCGTGAGGACTGGGAACTGTTTCAAGAGGTCCAGAACCATGATACGACCATCGATGACATCATGGACGGTATGGTCGAACTGGCTGAACTTATTACAGGAGGTAACTAATCATGGCCAAGATCTATTTTGACAGATATAAGAAGCGCATCGATAACGGCGAGATCACAGTTCAGGAAGCTATCGACCTCGCGCAGACTGAGGTTCCCACCAGATGGAGAGCTGATGTCATTTCTATGCTTGAGGGTCTGCTATGAACACGAATCACGTTATTGGTAAAACCTTGACGAGCCTCTTCACAGGGCTCATCGCTTCATTTTGGGGCATTTATGGCCCGGTAATTATCTGCGTCCTGGTCGCGATCTGTATGGATGTGATATCGGGGCTTGTGGCTGCGATGGCATCCGGGGAGAAGATCTCGAGTAAAGTCGGATGGATAGGCTTCTGGAAGAAGATGGCTTTGATCCTGGCACTTGCATTTGGAATATTTATGGATTCATTTATTCCGATCTTATTGGGGACGATCTCACTCGAGCTACCGTTCACGATGCCGATCGGAACGATCGTTGGCTGCTATATAGTAATAAATGAAGCAATCTCGATCATCGAGAATATAAATCAAGCAGCTCCGACGGCTCTCCCTAAATGGATAAAGAAATTACTTGAAGGCGCCGGAAAGGCTATCGACGACGGAGGATCTGAAGATGGGAAAAATCATTGAATCAGCATGTGAGTTTGCCGTTCAGCTTGCGAATGACGATTCTCACGGCTATGACCAAATAAATCGCTGGCTCCCGGACGTGGATTGCAGCTCTCTTGTGGTCCTTTGTTATGAGCACGCGGGCATCCCGGTAAAGTCTAAAGGCGGCGCAACTTACACGGGAAATCTAAAAAGCGGATTCCAGAAGTGCGGGTTCACGGTCATTCCTTTTTGGCCTGTAAAGCCAGCTCTCAAGCGAGGAGATGTTCTTTTCTATCACTATGTGAAAGACAAGAAGACGCATGGCCACGCTGTCATATATCTCGGAGATGGTAAGATCGTGCAGGCTTCAATCAATGAGAAGGGAACCGCGACAGACGGGAAGACCGGAGACCAGACAAAAAGAGAAGTGTCTGTAGGGTACTATTATATCCCGGCTCGCGGCTGGGACTATGTGCTCAGATATGAAAAAGACGAAGAGAAAGAGGAGGACATCATCGTGAACGTAGAACTTAGACAGATCCAGCTCGAATCACAGTGTCCCGAGGTCGGCACAGTTCAGACTCTGCTCAATGCTCTCGGGTATCTCGGAAAGAACGGAAAGAAGTTGACCGTGGACCACCAGTTCGGACAGAACGTGGAATTCGCTGTTAAAAACTTCCAGAAGGCTCACGGCATCGGCCAGGACGGTGTGGTCGGAGGCAAGACATGGCCAGCACTCCTCAAGGCTGATTATTGATAATAGAAAGGAGACACAGCATGGACGAGAAGAAGAAGAGAACCACGACCAAGAGATCGAAGAAGCCTGTCGAAGCTGTCGAAGTTGAGATCCAGGAAGCTCCCGCAGCTCCGATCCTCAAGTCTGTCAGAGTTAAGACTAAGCAGGGCGGCCCGCTTAACATCCGCGAGGATGCGGATATCGATTCGAAGAGGCTTGGCCAGATTCCGAACGGATCTGTCGTCAGTGTTGAAGCTGAGAAGATCTCTGGCTTCTATAAACTCGCAGATCGAGACGGCTATATCGTCGGAGATCTTATCGAGACTGTTTAAGATCCATCGAAGCGGCGGGCCGATCTCTCTTGTTCGATGGATGGCTTCTGTGACTTTATACTACCTTCAAAAAGACCAGTGTCTCCGCCGCGACACTGGTCTTTTTTTATTGCCTGAAAATATTAACAATTCAAAGTGTCACCATTTTGGCACCATAGCAAAATAAAAAAGGCACTTGAAGCGCCTGTTTTATTGAGTATCTTTTGGTGGAGGTGAGGAGAGTTGAACTCCTATGTGAGTGTGTACCCATACACAGAAAGCCCTATTTATCTATGCTTCACGGACACTCTCCCGATGCTTGTCCATCCGCTGCGGACTTATTGTCACCGAAAATGGCACCGAAAGTTAAGTCGATGATCTCAGCTGTTCGACGGTCTTCTCCGTCTACGATATGACCATAGGTACCGAATGTGTCCATCGAGACAGAATGGCCGACGATATCCTTGATCGTCTGCTCGGGAAGCGCCGACTTCGTCAGACTGATGAAAGTATGACGGAGGCTGTAGACGGTACCGGGAAGACCTCGCTCGGCCTTCAGTTCATTCCATTGGTTCCTCATGGTCGACTGATTTCCGGGACCGCCGTGGATGTCACAGAAGACCCATTGAGTGTGCAGCTTCTTCTCTTCGTTCCTGGCAATGGTCTTCCGCAGGATCTCGGAGGCGAGAGCTCCGATCGGGACGATTCGTCTTGAGTTCTCATTCTTGCCGCTTGTAATCATTCCTCGTGCGTTCACGGCTCTTTTGATACGAACACATTGATTCTGAAGGTCATCGACCTGAAGTCCCAGAGCCTCTCCCGGCCTCATTCCGGTTATTGCCAAGAAGCAGAAGAGCGGATAATACCATTTATCTGAATGCTCAAACAGCCTCCGAATATCCGAAGGCTGCAGGATCTGTTTTTCTTCCCGGCTGTGGCCCTTTGGTATATACAGATCGCCTCGGGGAAGCTCACACTGATAGTCTGAATAGCCGAATTTGATGATTCCCATGATGATTCCACGAAGGTTCTCAAGCGTCTTATGACTTAACGGCTTCCCTGACGCTCCCTGTGCCGTGTTTATGAGCGACTGCCAGTCTCGGAGTGTCATTTTACATATCTTCTTCTCCCCGCAACTGGGGACTATATAGAGCCGGATATAGCGCTCGTTCTGAATGTATGCCTCCGAATTCGCGCCGACGCGTGCAGCAACATCGAGCAGATACTCGGAGGCGACCTTCTTGACTGTCTTCTCTCCGGATCCTTCTTCGTAGAGCCATCGCTCATACTTGGCCATACATTCTCTACGGCCTTTTGCTCCGGGCGTCGAGCATGAAAAAGAATACCGCTTGCCGTCTTTCCTTGCCTGGATTCTCCAGCGCTGCCCGTCCCATCTTGGTGTCATGAGTTGTTTCCTCCGCGGTTCGATATTATGAATTTGACGAAGTTCTCGACTTGACTCTTTTCGTCTGAAGACATGGATTCGATTAATATGGCGATTTTTTCTGTGTCAATAGAGAAATCGGGCTCGGAATTATCATCGACACCCAATAACCACACCGGATCAACGCGCAGAGCCTCAGCCATCTTTGCGACTGCAGGGACTCTTGGTTCCATCTTTCCTGATAAATATCTGGAAATAGCGCCTTCAGATAGTCCGCAGCGCTTAGATAATTCTCGAGCATTAAGACCGCTCGAAGCCATAGCTTTCTTCAATCTTTCGATGAATCTCTCCTGTATGATCATATCTACGCCCTCCTGTTACGATTATATTACGGGCTTTCGAAAAACGCAAAAAGTAGTTGACTTTACTAAAAAACTTTCGTACTCTCTAAATATCACTTGAATGCGCAAGTCGAAAAACGAGAAAGGAGAGAGATGATGAACGAAGTTACAGACCTCAAGTTCTTGATAAGAGCTAAATATGGTTCGATTAGAAAGTTTTCTGAAGTAATTGGGCTTTCTGAGAATACTATTCAGACTCATATCAAGGACGGTAACTGGGATATGAGACAGGCGATCAAGATCGTAAAGGCTCTCAATATGCCACCCAAGTTCGTGTATGTCTATTTTTTTGAACCGATGCTTTCGAAATACGAAAGTTCGGAGGCGACATGAAGTCCCAGTGCGGTGTATATCCGGCACTCGGAAGATTCTTTGATTCAGTCGAGGATCTGGCACACGCCGGATGTATGAGCCCGAAGAGGTGCTTCGAGTGCATAGCTGGGAGAGAAGCATTCACGGATGACGAGAAGAAGGCAATCACGAACGAGATCATCGCTCGGATGATAGCCAGGGAGATTCCCAGAGAAAAGAAAATACTAAGGCTTCTATTCAAAGCAAGATACGACTTTGACGAAGTCTTCAAATCGGAGGCAGCAGCATGACAGATGTCGTTCTATTATTCGTCCTTGCCGGCTTGATCTGTGTCACGGTCGGAGGCTTGGGACTTTATTTCACTACAAAGAAGCGAATCGAAGACATTGAAGAAGCTCTTCTTCTGTACGACAGAGAAATCACGAACAACAAGAGAGAGATCAGGAAGCTGGATCGCAAGCTCGACCAGCAGTGTGACCACGTGATTATTTATCACAAGAACGATTCTGATATTAAGTACCCGAATCAGGAGGGCTTGTCATGATATCAGCCAAGAAAGTAGGAGAAGGGACTCCACTATGATTTTTCGTGTAAATAAGACCAAAGGCTTTAGTGTCATGAGCAACTATCATCTACAAGACAAGAATCTATCGCTCAGAGCCAAAGGGCTACTGTCTTTGATGCTTTCCTTGCCGGATGACTGGAAGTTCAGTATTCCCGGTCTGGCTTCGCTCTGCATCGAGAAGGAACAGGCCGTTAAGAGTTCACTGGATGAACTCAAGGCTGCTGGATATGTCGTAGTGACGAAGCTTCTCCCGAATCAGACCGCATCCAAGAGGATCGAGTGGCTTTATGACGTATATGAGAAGCCTCAGACGGAGGATATCGAAGAAGAGCAATCCCCCGTCGAGCAACCCCCTGTCACACAAGGGGTTGACACACAAGGGGTTGTCGAGCAAGGCATTGAGTCACAAGGCATTGAAAATCAACCCCTACAAAATACTAAAGAACAAAATACTAAAGAACAAAATACTAAGAATAAGAAAGAAAGAAAGAAAGCTGAGTCGACGATGACCACGTTCAACGAGATCCTCGACTCATCCGATCTCACTAAGAACAACCCGGAGCTGCGCGAAGCTATAGTGGACTTCATCAAGATGAGACAGAGAAAGAGGAATCCTCTTACAGACAGAGCTCTTAAGGAAAACATCAATGATGCTTTCAAGCTGGCTCAGGGCGATCCCCAGAAGATGACGGAGTTGTTCGTTCAATCTATTAAGAACGGATGGCAGGGCATATGGGAACTCAAGGATAACACCGCTCCGACTCCCAAGACCACGCAGCAGTCCGAGAATCCTTATTATCAGATGCTCAAGGAGAGGGGGCTTGCATGACCGAATCAGAAGTAATCAAAGTCCTTGCTGATCTCCACACGCTGCATCTGGTCAATGAGCCGAAGGACGTGAACGATCTGGTCTATACCTGGCTCGCATTCTTCAATGATGACGATGCAAGGATCATCAACAAGGCTTGCTATATATACACCAAGATCAAGAAGAATAAATTCTGGCCAACTCCCGGAGATATTGAAGACCTGAAGCTTAGAGCTTCCTGGCTCGTGGAGATGGACGATTGCAAAGAAGCTGAAGCCCTCGGAGGCTCTACATATAGCTTAACCCCGGACATAAAAGCTCATAAGCCTCCGAGTGCTCCAGCGATAAGCATAGCAGAACAGGCTCAGTCATTCTGTGATCTGTGCGGCTTATGTGACATCAGGGACCAGTCCCGGTGTCTGATGGATTTTTGAATATTAACGGAGGTACCAAAATGAGTTTAAGAAGATCTATTTTGAGAAACATTGTGAAGGATGAAATTAGAAAAGACGGCTATAACCCGAATAGACGCGGAATCGATTACAAACTTACAGCTGATCCTAAGCGTTCTGTGCTCTCATACTTCTGGAAGATATATTCTCGGAGGTAAGTTATGGGATGGAGGCAAGCTCCGAGCGATCAGCCTCAGATATGGGCGGAGAGATTCAGACCGGAGATTACTCCCGAGCATCTTATCAAGAACTATGAGCACTATGAGAAGCTGCTCCGTGATGAAGCCGACAGGATCCGGCGCAGCTCTGAGACTCGCAAGCTTCTGATGAAGAACATCAAGACCGGGGATCCGTTAGAACTTCTCGAGAAAGCGTGCGAGTGCATATATGAACTAACAGGGGATTTAATCTTCGAGGACTCGATCAAGAGAGCCATCGAAGAGAGAAAAAAATAAAAAAAGGAGTCCAAACATGAAAAGAAAGAAGTCAATCGTTTACTTGAAGAGGGATCAGCTGGAGCCACATCCGCAGAATCCGAGAAAGGAACTTGGAGACCTGGAAGAGCTGCGAGAGTCTATCCGTCAGAACGGTATCATGCAGAACCTCACTGTTATTCCCACAGATGATACACTTGAGCACTTCAGGATCCTAATCGGCCACAGACGATTCGCTGCCTCCGAGGGTATTCTCGATGAGCTTCCTTGCGTTATCGTCGAGGATCTGACAGACAGAGAACAGGTCGGCATCATGCTCTGTGAGAATCTTCAGAGGAATGATCTCACGTATTATGAGCAGGGACAGGGCTTCCAGATGATGCTCGATCTTGGAGATTCAATCGATGAGATTTCCGAGAAGACAGGATTCTCAAAGAACACTGTCAAGCACCGCGTCGAGATCGCGAAACTGTCGGTAAGAAATATAAACAAAAGATTCCAGCTTCAGATCAAGGACTTCATAGAGCTCGAGCGTATCTCAGATGTAAAGATCAGAAACAAGATTATCTCTGAAGCTTACAGTTCCGAGAATTTGAAGATAAGAGTCGATAATGCGGTCCGTGAAGCCCAGGAGAATAAGAACCTTAAGATCCTGAAGCCTCTTTTGAAGGACGCAGGTATCAAGGAAAGTAAGGATCTTCGCTACAAAGCAGGATATGAGAGAGCTTTGGTAATAGATCTCCGGAAGGATTTCGATTCGAATAAGCTGCTTAAGAAGCTCAGCACTATGAGCGGATGCACCTGGGAACAGGGTTACGGAGGAGACCTCTATATCGTTCGGAAGCTCAAGAAGACCAAAGAAAAGCAACTTACTCCGGAAGAACAGGCAGCTAAGGAAAGTGAGAGAAAAATTAAGAAGATCCGTGAAGGCTTCAAGGATGTAATGGGTCAATACTGGTCTTTTATTGCGGACCTTCCGGGTACTGTCTTCACGAATAAAGCTCCGAAAGAACAGTTAATCGAACTGAACACGCTATGGGACCTTATGAAGGAATTGGGCATCTACTTTTCATCGAATGGCTTTTACAACATAAAGGACAAAGAACTCCGAGAAAGAATAGACTCCAAGTTCGATAAAGAAAAGATGCCCTGGCAAATGCTGGCTATGATCGTGCATGAGATAGATCATAAAGACCCGGTCAGCTGGAATGGCACCCCTGACAATACGGCGATCAAGATCAATGAACGCCTGATCGATATCCTTGAGCCTTACGGATTCTATATAGCAGGTGACGGACTTGCAGAGATAATGAACGGATCCTCCGAACTGTTTTCGAAGCCAAAGTCCTCGGAGGCGAGATGAAATGAAAAGAAGCGAGAACAGCAGATGGCACATGATAGAAGCAAGGGAAGCCAAGGGACTGACGGTCGAAGATGTCGCGAAGATCTTCAACTATTCAGCCGGAACTATAAGGCACATCGAGAACGGCCGGAGTTACAAGGGAAAGCTCTACAAGGCAGGAAGGGAGTTCTTCGAGAAAGCAGCTGAGTTCTACGATATGCCGATTGAGAAGTTGATGCAGCGGGGAAGAGGTGAAGCCGATGAAGTTTAATATCTTCCTTCACGATAACCCGAACTGCACGGCCCAGGAGAAAGGCGAGCGGATAGCCTATAAATACATCACCAAGGGCGGAAGAGCTGTCAAGACTCCATACATTGAGCACTATGTGAAGACACAGATCAAAGAGCAGCGAGAGGAATACAGGAACGCTCTTCGAGCATTTCTGAGAGCGTATAAGCTGAAGGAACCTCGATTCAGCGGACCGGTTGAGCTCTCTGTGATCTTCTTCTTCCAGACTCCGGAGAGAAAGAAGTGGGGATCCTATAAGATCACGAAGCCCGATTCCGATAACGTCGTCAAGCTTCTCCAGGACTGCTTGGCCAATGAGAACTTCTTCGAAGTTGGCGATCAGCAGATTGCTTCACTCAATGTCACGAAGATATGGAGTGACAGAGCAAAAGTCTCGATAGAGATCAATGAGCTGCCGATCCGACCGGCTAAGGCTCTGGAGGGCTTCGATATAGATTGTTATCCGAAGCCTTATCTGACGCCGGAGGAAAGATTCAACAAGAGAATAACAAAGAGAGAAGGGCTGAAATAATGACGAACGACATCCGAACAAAGCACATCATGAAGAATCTGAGACTGCTGAAGGTCTATGAAGACGCGTCAATCCCGGATGGTCAACTCATTTATCAGCGTGTATGGCGCTATGACCGCGAGACTAAGACTGCAAGGTCTGCTGCCTGGTATGCTTGCCGAGTCGGAACGTTAAGGCTTCCAACCGGTCAGAAGATCAGAACTATCAAGTATATAAACTCTCTCGAGTTTCCTGCGCTTAAGGTGGTCTCTCTCGACATTCATCCATTAGAGCGATCAAGGATCTTCTATCCGCTTAAGAGAGACGATAAGACGGCTTACTACATTGATAAGAACATCCCGGAGTTTGCAAATGAGCTATAAATCTTTTTCAGAATTTAGGAACGATTTGTCTGAAGTAAGAGATAAGTCGAGGATCATTAAGGCTAAATCCAAGTCGCTGGAGACGCTAAGAGAAGACAAGCTCGCGACTGTATATAGCGGAGCGATCGATTACTCAAAGGAAAGACTTCAGACGAGCCCTGATCCCGATAAAGCTCTCATTTATGTTATTGACGAGATCGACCGAGATGCAGAGAAGCTGATCCACCAGATTGAGAAGCTAAAGGAAGAGATCGCACCGACGGTAGAGCTCATCGAGAAGCGGATGGATATCGGAGGCGAGATTCTGAGACTTTACTTCCTCGAGGGTTTGAGGATGGTCGAAGTCGCGAAGAGAGTCAGCTATTCAGAATCGCGTGCCTGGGAGATCTGGAGAAAGACGATCAGAGATATCTACGAGAAGGAGTTTAACAAGCCATGACAGATGAAGAACAGAAAGAATTAGGACTCTCTAACACACAGCGAGCAATATATGAATACTACGAAAGTCACCCGGAAGATTTAGAAAAATTGGCGATAACTATTCAACCCGTAACAGAAGCAATCGCGGACAAAATCTCGGAGGCATTAAAACCTATTATTGACGCACTTATCCCGATCATCGAGACGATGCCGGTTGAGGAACTTGAGGAATATATCGATGACGAGGAGAATCCTGAAGATGATTAAGACGGCAGCATTATTGATCTCGATAGTTGTGGCGTTCAATTCGCAGCTCGCGAAGTTCGAAGCACCTGACTTCTTACAGATGAACATTGAAGCCAGAGCCTCCGAACTGGGACTCGAGACTTCTGAATTCATTCTCTTCTCTTCAGTCGTAGAAGCCGAGAGCAACAGATCGGAAAGTCTCGAGGGCAGGATCCTGATCGCTGAGGTTATTCTTAATCGCTTGAATGATCCACGCTTCGGATGTGAGTCAATTACGGAAGTGCTCACAGCTCCAGGACAGTTCTCCACTGTCAGGCATGGCCAGAGCGTGACGAATCGGACTGATCTGAGTGATGAAGCCGTCAGGATCGCGATCTCGGAGGTTGAGAATGGAACTGCTCCGGCTGTCTTGTTCTTCAACTGTATAGGCTACAACTACGGGGAACCGTATGGAGACGGTCCGATCGATGGGAACTACTTTATGACATTAGATCTCGGGGGTGGAGAATGAGATACAAAACTGTTAAATGCGATATATGTGGAAAAGAGGCACTAAATGATTATGTGCATTTCAGAGTAAAGGAGAAAATTCCTCTATTAACAGAGGACGATAGAACATTGGATATGTGCGGTAATTGTATGCGAGAGTTTAGATTGTACATTAAAGCTAAGGTTGAGGCTAAGGAGGTGGAGAATGGAACTGATATGTGATGTGATCATTAGGGATAAGAGAACCGGGATCGTCGTCAATGAGGCAAGCAACGTCGCTTCTGCGCAGCTTCTAAAAAACGATGCAAATGGGAATGTGATACATAGATTCAACTTCGAATTCTCTACCAGTGTCGATAAGAGAATCGTAGACCAGATCGACCAAATAGGAGGGGGAGAACGATGACACTTGACGAAGCATTAAAGCATCTCGAAGAGAAGACAGATGATAAGGACTATGAGTGGCCATGTGAAGAATGTAAACAGGAACATGAGCAGCTGCTCGGATGGCTAAAAGAATTGAAGGGACTTCGCTTGGAGAACGAAGTCATCCTTCGGAGGCTTAAGCATCTTCTTGAATCGAACTATATATCACAGTTCGACCAGATCGATCCGAATACCAAAGAATACATTCGCAATATTAGAGAAGCTGACTGGAGAGTGATGTATCTCTGCGATCAAGAGAAGCCGTGCAAGGAAAACTGTAAGAAGAATCATCACTGCAAGAGAACTTCTGATATATCTCACGCGAAGAACTTCAAGCTTGTTTCGAATGGAATATATCCGGTTATTTTTGAAGAGGTGGACGAGCACTGCATCGCGAACTTTTCTTTTGATCAGGAACAACTTCGGAAAATCGTCGAGGAGCGAGTAATTGAACCTATTAAGAAAGGCGAGTTGGTGATCAAGGAAAAAAGACAGCAGGGTGAGTGGATAGAGCTGAAAACAAATCCGCCGTTCTTAGATCATAGATTCTACATCTGTTCGAAGTGTGGCCGTGAGATCGATGTCATAACTCCGGATGAGTCGCTGGATGATTATCCTTTCTGCCACTGTGGAGCTCGTATGATAGAGGAGACAGAGAAATGAGTAACGCGATGCTCGGGAGCATGGTTGGGTTCATGTTCGGGTTCCTACTGGGCTTTGTAATTGCGTTCGTTCTGATTAAGGAGGAAGAGAAATGATGGATGAACAGACAGCTATATGTCTAAACGATCTTATTAATATCGTTAACGAACAAAACGAAGCACTTATCAAGCTTCTTGATAAGCTCGATGAATTTGACAGGAGACTGAAAGTTCTTGAATATAAGGAGATAATAAATGAGTGCATGGATCTATAAACAAACGATCACGACGCCGACAGGATCCCAGATCGACGAGATCGAGTGTCCTCGATGCGGATATCGTCAGACAGTGGCGGATTATATCAGACCGAGCTCTTGTTATGTCTGCAATTCAAAGATCGAACAGGATGGCTTCTTTAAGGATAAGATCGTCAGACTGCTCGAAGAAGACGGCGTCGTCAGATCGGAGGCGGCTGTCTAAGTATGTTAGTTGATATTTACATAATTAGCTTAATACTGTTGATCGTGGTGGTGGTTGGCTCTGTCACGATGTTGCTATGGACGATAGCTGATAAGCTTCTGGATATGTTCTGCGGCTTTACGATGACGGAAGTGTTAATCGATCTATTCGATACGATTATCGGAAGACCGTAGGAAAAAGTATAGAAACATAGACAGAAATCAATATAATCAAAGAAGATAGTAACAGATAAATGATCGTTACTTGGACCTCTTTCCCGCTCGGATTCCATTCTCCGAGCGGGTTTTTGTTGGAGTTTTACAATGAGAAATAAATATAATCTTGAACCTTGTCCGTTTTGCGGGAACCCTGATGTCTGGCTTTCAAAATGCCAGAGCGCCGTCAAGTGTAATAAATGTTTATGTAAAGCTCCAATTATCACTCCTTTTATTAATAAAGGTATGAAGGAAGAAGACGCGGCGAGAGCTGCGTGGAACACGAGAGCCAATGTCAACGCATGATTTGAATGTGGCTCGATGGAAGAAACTGAGAGCGTTCATCCTGAAGCGTGACAGCTATCTCGATCAGGTGGCTCTTCGATACGGAAAGCGAATCGAAGCGAACACGGTTCATCATATCTTCCCTCGTGAGATCTTCCCGGAACTGACGTTTACAGCGTGGAATCTGATCTCGGTCTCTAAGGCGACGCACAACGAGCTGCATATCAGAGACTCACATAAGCTTACAGCAAAAGGCTGGGAGCTTCTAACACGTACAGCGAGGGCTCAGGGAATAGAAATCAAGGCAGGACTTAAAGAAATTTTGACATGATCCCCCCCGGGGTGCGTTTTCCTTGAAGCAAGGCTGGGAGAA
>ODAI012791950.1_pt1 | contig 30910 bp, 24 predicted proteins | sample 1539321 | NCBI WGS metagenome assembly ODAI01 (sample SAMN02144231, study PRJEB22623) | gut metagenome | biome: sheep rumen | host: Ovis aries | place: New Zealand
ATGATGGATTACCGCGGCTGCGGCATGTCCGTTATGGAGATGAGCCACCGTTCAAAGATGTTTGACGACATCATCCAGGAGGCGGAAGCCGATTTCCGTGATCTGGTGGGCATCTCCGATGACTACTCCGTACTGTTCCTGCAGGGCGGCGGTTCACTGCAGTTCGCCGCTGTTCCCATGAACCTGATGAAGAACGGCGTTGCCGATTACATCATCACCGGCCAGTGGGCAAAGAAAGCATGGAAGGAAGCTCAGAAGTACGGAAAGGCTAATGCCATTGCTTCTTCTGAGGACAAGACTTTCTCTTATATTCCGGATTGCTCTGATCTGCCGATCAGCGAGGATGCAGATTATGTGTACATCTGCGAGAACAACACCATTTACGGTACCAAGTTTAAGACCCTGCCGAACACCAAGGGAAAGACTTTGGTTGCAGATGTATCTAGCTGCTTTTTGTCCGAGCCGGTAGATGTGACCAAGTACGGCGTGATCTACGGCGGCGTGCAGAAGAATATCGGACCTGCCGGCGTGGTGATCGTGATCATCCGCGAGGATCTGATCACGGAGGATGTGCTTCCGGGTACACCTACTATGCTGAGATATAAGATTCATGCAGATAATGATTCTTTGTACAATACTCCGCCTGCATATGGCATTTATATCTGCGGCAAGGTGTTCAAGTGGATCAAGAAGATGGGTGGTCTGCAGGCGATGAAGGAGCACAATGAGAAGAAGGCAAAGATTCTGTATGACTTCCTGGACGAGAGCAAGCTCTTCAAGGGAACTGTGCGCAAAGAGGACCGTTCTCTGATGAACGTACCGTTCGTGACCGGCAACGAAGAACTGGATGCAAAGTTTGTAAAAGAGGCAACAGCTGCCGGATTTGTGAATCTGAAAGGACACAGAACCGTAGGCGGTATGCGTGCAAGTATCTACAATGCAATGCCGATCGAGGGCGTGGAGAAGCTGGTTGCGTTCATGAGGAAGTTCGAGGCAGAGAACGCATAAAGCTTTATCAATAAAAAGAAGAGGAGACGTTTGAAATGTTTCAGTTAAATTGTTTAAATCCGATCTCTCAGATCGGTCTGAAGAATCTGACAGCGGATTATAAGATCACAGATAATGTAAATGATGCAGAAGGCATTCTGGTGAGAAGCGCCGCTATGCATGACATGGAGCTGTCCGACAAGCTGTTGGCGGTAGCCAGAGCCGGCGCAGGTACCAATAATATTCCGTTGGACAAATGTGCAGAGAAGGGGATTGTTGTTTTCAATACGCCCGGTGCCAATGCAAACGGCGTGAAAGAGCTTGTGCTGGCAGGATTGCTGTTGGCTTCCAGAGATGTAGTCGGCGGGATCGAGTGGGTTAAGGCCAATGCGGGTGATGAGAATATTGCCAAGACTGCTGAGAAAGAAAAGAAGAACTTTGCAGGTTCTGAGATCATGGGCAAAAAGCTTGGCGTGATCGGTCTGGGCGCCATCGGTGCAAAGGTTGCAAATGCAGCGATTGCACTCGGAATGGAGGTGCTGGGTTACGATCCGTATCTTTCCGTAAATGCCGCACTTTCTCTGAGCCGCCATGTGAGCGTGACCACAAATGTAGACGATATTTATGCGCAGTGTGATTACATCACCGTACATGTACCGCTTTTGGATTCCACAAAGGGTATGATCGACAAAGATGCGATTGCCAAGATGAAGGACGGCGTGATCATCCTGAACTTTGCAAGAGATCTGTTGGCAAAGGAAGCGGATGTGCTGGCTGCTTTGGAGAGCGGCAAGGTAGCGCGCTATGTATCGGATTTCCCGAATCCGACCACCGCAGGCAAGAAAGGCTGCATCGTGATCCCTCATCTGGGTGCAAGCACCGAGGAGAGCGAGGATAACTGTGCTGTGATGGCTGTGCAGGAGATGATGGATTATCTGGAGAACGGCAATATCAAGAACAGTGTGAACTACCCTGCATGCGATATGGGTGTGTGCACAAAAGCCGGACGTGTGGCGATCTTCCACAAGAATATTGCCAACATGATCACGAAGTTCACAGCGGAATTTGGACAGAAGGGCGTCAATATCTCCGATATGACCAACAAATCCAGAGGCGAGTTTGCTTACACCCTGATCGATGTGGAGGAGCCGGTAACCGAGGATACGGTGAAGGCATTGGCTGCAATCGACGGTGTGTTCCGGGTAAGAATTGTAAAGTAACAGGGTGGACCAGATAAAAAACAATTATGTTTAGGGAGGTATGCAAAATGAAGAAGTATATTGCGGAATTTATCGGTACTTTTACACTGGTTTTTATTGGCTGTGGTACTGCGATGCTGGTGGGATGTGACGCGGCAAACGGAGGCGGGTATATTCTGACTGCGTTTGCGTTTGGCCTTGCAATTGTGGCAATGGCTTACGGTGTGGGCAATATTTCCGGCGGACATGTGAATCCTGCGGTTTCTTTGGGCGTGCTGATCAGTGGCGGTATGAGTGTACAGGACTTTGTGGGTTATGTGTTGGCTCAGGTGTTGGGCGCTACGGTTGGTTCCGCGGTTTTGTCCGGCATCTTTTCCATGGGGAATGTGACCGATATGACCGGCGGACTGGGAAGCAATGGATTGGCTGGCGTGAACGGAAGCGCAGCTGCAGGCATCCTGGTTGAGATCATTCTGACGTTCCTGTTTGTGATCCTGATCCTGGGTGTCACTTCCAAGAACCAGAATCATGGCTCCTTCGGCGGTTTGATCATTGGTCTGACCCTGGTGGCAATCCATATCATCGGCATCGGCCTGACTGGAACCAGCGTAAATCCTGCCCGTTCTTTCGGCCCTGCACTGATCGCGGCCATCGGCGGAAATACAGCTCCCATCGGTCAGCTGTATGTATTTATCATTGGACCGCTTGTGGGTGCGGCTCTGGCAGCGTTCTGCTATAAGTTCCTGGAGAGCAAGGACTGAAAAAAGTAAATGAGTAAAAGGGCTGTCGCACCGGATATTATCTGCCGGTCGACAGCCCTTTTTTAGTTGCTTTTTAGTTGTTTGTCCTGGCGCGTCGGTCTGTCAGTGATATAAGAGCGGCATATCGTCATTGCCGTTGTTGATATCTTTTAAATCCTCCTGCAGTTTTGCCTCGGAAGCACAGGTTGCCTCACTTTGAATATCCATGTATAAGATAAAGACATCCTGTAAAGACATGTTTTTTTCTGCGGCAATTTCCTCAAAGATCGGGCGAAGCTTCTCAAGCTGTTGGGAAACCGGAACTTTTTGGGGGTCAATATCAAATAAAACTTTCTCGCTGTAATCGTTGATCCGCTTTAAGATCGCTCTGTTTTCGTCTGTCATTTTTCTTTCTACCTCACTTCTCATCACTTTTTGTCCCAGATCAAATTCTTTTAGATATTTTACCACCGGACGCTTGTTATGTATAGTTTTTTTTGGTAGAATATAAAAAGGAAATTTTTTGAATTTAATATAATTATATAACAGAAAGGACAATAATATGGCAATTATCAGACCATTTCGTGCCTTCAGACCGGCAAAGGGATTGGAGGGAAAAATTGCTGCGCTGCCTTATGATGTGTATAACAGACAGGAAGCCGCTGCGGTTGTAGCGGAGAATCCTTATTCCTTCCTGGCGATAGACAGGGCGGAGACACAGTTCGGTCCCGAGGTGGATACCTATGCGCCCAAGGTTTATGCGAAGGCACATGATATGCTGCAGGAGCAGATCGCCGAGGGAAGATTCGTGCAGGAGGAGCAGCCCTGCTATTACCTCTATGAGCAGACGATGGACGGAAGAAGCCAGACCGGGATTGTGGCGTGTGCGTCCATAGACGACTACCTGGAAAATCGGATCAAAAAGCACGAAAATACCAGAGCGGATAAGGAGCAGGATCGCATCAACCACGTGGATATCTGCAATATGCAGACGGGGCCGATCTTTTTGGCTTATCGGGCAAATCCCACTTTGCGGGAAGTGACAGAGAAGATCAAAAAAGAAACCGCATTGTACGATTTTATTTCGGAAGACGGTATCGGTCACAGAGTATGGCTGGTGGATTCCGGGGAGGATATCAAGACAATCCGGGAAACCTTTGCACAGATCTCGGAGATTTATATTGCGGACGGACATCATCGCTGCGCATCTGCGGTGAAGGTTGGTTTAAAGCGCCGGGCAGAACATCCGGATTATGATGGGACGGAGGAATTTAATTATTTCCTGTCCGTGCTGTTCCCGGATGAAGAGTTGAAGATACTGGATTATAACAGAGTGGTAAAGGATCTGAACGGGCTTTCAACAGAAGCATTCCTGGAGAAAATACAGGAGAAATTTACGGTTGAAAAGCAGTCTGCAGAGCGCAAGGGCAAAGGCTATGCGCCCGTGAAAAAGGGCGAATTCGGTATGTACCTGGGCGGAAGCTGGTACCGACTGCAGGCAAAGCCTGAGATTTGCAGTGAGGATGCGGTTGCCGGATTGGATGTTTCTATTTTGCAGGATCATTTATTGGGACCGGTCCTGGGAATCGGTGATCCCAAGACAGACAAGCGGATCGATTTTGTGGGCGGGATCAGAGGTCTGAAAGAGCTGGAGCGCAGATGCTCGCCGAAGGAACCCGGAGGGCAGCCCGAGATGCAGGTGGCATTTTCCATGTATCCGACCTCCATCGGAGAGTTGTTTGCAGTGGCGGATGCCCAGAGACTGATGCCGCCGAAGTCAACCTGGTTTGAACCGAAGCTTCGAAGCGGATTGTTTTTGCATGAATTATAATCAATAAAGAGTGGATAGAGAGGGATGAACCATGACAAAGAAATTGTACAAGCTGATGAACTGGCCTATGATCGAGGAAATTATCTATGCGGAGAGCGACAATCCCCATGCGCTTTTGGGACCGCATAAGTCCGGCAGTCAGGTCCTTTTGCAGGCGTATTTTCCGGAGGCAAAATATGTGTCGATCATCTGGAAAGGGGAAGGAACCGGGGCTACGCAGGAAGGATTCTGGAAGAAGGATTATGCCATGGAAATGGCCGATGAAGACGGCTATTTTGCGGCTTTGATCCCGGCCAAAAAATTACCGGTTTACAGCTATCTGGTGGAATATGAAGACGGCAGCGAAAAGGAGTTTGGAGACCCGTATCGTTTTGCACCGGTGATCGGCGAGGATGACATGGAGAAATTCCGCAACGGAATTCATTATACCGTCTATGAAAAGCTGGGCGCGCATCCCATGAAGCTGGATGGCGAAGATGGCGTTCTGTTTGCCGTCTGGGCGCCTTCTGCCATGCGGATCAGCGTAGTGGGAGATTTTAACGGCTGGGATGGCAGAGCGCATCAAATGCGCAGATTGGAGGATTCGGGTATTTTTGAGTTGTTTGTACCCGGGATCAAGGTGGGTGAAAATTACAAATTTGAACTGAAATTAAAGGGCGATACCACCTATCTGAAGGCGGATCCCTATGGAAATGCGGCACAGCTTCGCCCGGATACGGCTTCCGTTGTAACGGACCTTAGCGGCTTCAAATGGGAGGATGCAGCTTTTATTTCCAAGCGGGAAAGTTTTCAGACCGGGAATGCACCGATCAGCATTTTTGAGTTGTATCTGGGTTCTTTTGTAAAGCCGGGGGAGAACGAAACCTTTGCCAATTATCGCGAGATTGCGCCTGAAGTGATCAAATATGTGAAAAAGATGAATTATACCCATGTGGAACTGATGCCTGTGATGGAGCATCCTTATGATGAATCCTGGGGATATCAGGTGATTGGGTATTATGCGCCTACTTCACGCTATGGAACGCCGCAGGATTTCATGTATTTTGTGAATGAACTGCACAAGGCGGGGATCGGTGTGATCCTGGACTGGGTACCGGCTCATTTCCCGAAGGACGGACAGGGATTGGGATATTTTGACGGGACATGCCTCTATGAGCATATGGATCCCAGAAAGGGTGTGCATCCTGATTGGGGTACGCTGATCTATAATTACGGACGTCCTGAGGTAAGCAATTACCTGATCGCAAATGCTTTGTTCTGGGTGGAGAAATACCATGCAGACGGAATCCGTATGGATGCGGTTGCAAGTATGCTGTATCTGGACTATGGCAGAAAAGACGGCGAATGGATTCCCAATATGTATGGCGGCAAGGAGAATCTGGAAGCCATTGAGATGATCAAACATTTGAATTCCGTGATGAAGAAGCGGAATCCGGGGGTATTGACGATCGCGGAGGAGAGCACTGCATTCCCGAAGGTGACGGGAGATCTGGAGGACGACGGACTGGGCTTTGATCTGAAGTGGAATATGGGCTTTATGAATGATTATCTGGATTATATCAAGTATGATCCCTACTTCAGAAGCCATCATCATGGAGAGCTGACCTTCAGCATGATCTACGCCTACAGTGAGAAGTTTGTACTGACCTTTTCTCATGACGAGGTGGTACACGGAAAGTCTTCCATGATCGGCAAGATGCCCGGAGAGCGGGAGCAGAAATTTGCGGCATTGCGTCTGACCTATGCCTATATGATGACGCATCCGGGCAAGAAGATGCTCTTTATGGGGCAGGATATCGGTGAGTTTGACGAGTGGAATGAGAAGCGTACAACGCAGTGGGATCTGCTGCAGTATCCCGAACATGCGGGAGTGGCTGATCTTGTCAGAGATCTGAACCATCTTTATCGCACATTGCCTGCTTTATATAAGATGGATGACAGTGCGGACGGATTCCAGTGGATCAATAATATTTCCGCCAATGAGTGTTATCTGTCTTATGTGCGCAAGACGGATGATCCGGAGGACATGTTGATCGTTGTGGCCAACTTCTCCGGTGTGGAGCAGGATATCACCACGGGTGTTCCGTATGAAGGCAAGTATAAGGAGATCTTTAATACGGATGACAAGAAGTACGGCGGAAGCGGTGTGCTGAACAGCCGTACCAAAGCAGCTACCGATACGGAGTGGGATGACAGAAGACAATCCATCACCGTGAAGCTGGCGCCGCAGTCTTTGAGTATTTTGCGGTTTGATCCTTATACGGAGGAAGAGCTGGTAAAAGTGATCGAGGAGAGAATCCGCAAGAATACGCCGTTAAAGAAAACAAAGGCGAAATCCTCTAAGAGCGCAGCAGTAAAAAGTGATGAAAAGAAATGATAACGCGAATATATTATGGGTCTGGACGGCACTATGTTTCATGCTGACTATTTTTGAACCGTCTTCCCTGTATTTCATGGACAAAAATGAATATTGGTTCGACTTTTATACGATGCTTCCCAGATGCCTCGGTATGTTTGCGGTGATCTGCATAGCCGGAGGTATTCTGATCTTTTTGATCCTGACTATTTTTAAAAAATTTCCGCAGATCAGGGCTGTTATATGCGGGGGCATTTTGGGAGTATTTGCGGCATTCTATATTCAGGGAAATTTTATGATCAGAGATCTTCCTATGGTTTCAGGGGGATATGTTGACTGGTCGTTGTATCAGAGGCAGATTGTGGAGAGTAATATTTTATGGATCGTATCTCTGATTTTAGGAATATCAGTAGCTTGCATTCTGCAGAAAAAAAGAGTACTTGGCAAGAGCTTGCGTTATATTGGAATCCTGAGTATTGCTTTTTTGATGTTGTCGGCAGTGTTGCTTGGAATACAGAATGACGGGTTTTCCAGACATATTCGCCAATCCACAAATTTAAAGGACCTGTGGGAGTATTCCCAAGAACAGAATTTTGTTATTTTGGTCATGGATGCTGTTGATGGCGATACGGAGGAAAGAGTGCTGGAGGATTATCCCCGGTTCAAAAAAGATCTGTCGGATTTTACTGACTACACCAATGTGTTGAGTTCCTATGCCTATACGCAGATGGCACTTCCTTTTATGCTGGCAGGAGAATGGTATGAGTACAGCGAGGAATATGACGAGTTCGCAGGTAGGAGTTTCACAAAAAATGCGCTTGTAAGAAGACTTAAGAGCGAAGACTATAAGTTGGATCTCTATACCGATGAAATCCCGGCACGCTATTATGATATGAATTTGTATGACAATGTGGCGCCGGAAAATGGAAAGATCAAATCCAACATAGGTTTTTGCAAGCTTTGGCTGCGGCTTGTGGGATTCAAATATGCACCCTATATATTAAAACGCTATAGCCAGATCTTTCCGTGGGAATTTGCACAGACCGGTGAAAATAAGGACGGATATGCGAAAGTACCGTTTTATGACAGTAATCTTTATTTTTATCATGATCTGCTTGATGAAAGTGTAGCTAAAAATGTTATAGATCAAAAATGTTTTAAGATCATTCACCTGGAGGGTGCGCATCTGCCAATTTGGTATCACATGGATCTGACCTATGAGTATGGTGTGGAGACATCCTATTACGAAAATGTAGGGGCGAGCAATACGATCATCAGCGCTTATATTGATGAACTGAAAAGGCTTGGTGTATACGACAATACCATTCTGATTATCACATCGGACCATGGTTATAATGAGGAAGACGGAGATGTATATTATGGAAGGCAGCACCCGATGCTGTTTATTAAGGGACTCGATGAGCATCATGAAGAGATGAACTACAGCGATGCACCGATTTCTCAAATAGATTTCCCTGATATGTATCAGAATCTTTTAGACGGTGTTTCGTCTGACAAAGTTTTTCGCTATACGGAAGGGGATAAGAGATCAAGGCGGTTTCTTCTGTGCACCTATGATGATATTCTGATCGAAACCTTTACCACAGGTCATGCACGGGATACAGATGCACTGGAGATTTCCGGGATTGAGTATTATCCGTGATCCTCTAAGAAGTTGTATTGTAGAATGAAATTCATAAAAATGATGGAGTAAGCATATGAGTAATGCAACGAACTATATCGATCCGGCATACCTTCAGCCGAGTTTTTGGGAAAAGTCATTGGAACGGTTTGGGGAAAAAACGCTGAATCTTGGAGGCAGGGTTTTATTTGCATTGATCTGTTTTTGGATCGGAACGAGGATCATAAAGATCTTACTTCGGGTGATCCAGAAGGCCATGGAGAAAGCCAAGGCAGATGTAGGTGTTTCTCAGTTTGTCAATTCGTTTTTTAAAGCGGCAATGTACATTGTGCTTGTGTTTATGCTTGCGGCTTCCTTTGGGGTAGATACGGCGAGTATCGTCGCCCTTTTGGGAAGTGCAGGCGTTGCCATCGGTCTGGCGGTTCAGGGCAGCCTGTCAAATATGGCGGGCGGCGTGTTGATCCTGCTACTGAAGCCGTTTAAGGTGGGAGATTATATTGTGGAAGGCACTTCCGGCAAAGAGGGAACCGTCATAGAGATCCAGATTTTTTATACCAAGCTGGCGACTTTTGACAATAAAGAGGTGATCCTGCCCAACGGCAGCCTTGCCAATACCAATATTGTCAATGTTACGGCGAGAAAATTCCGGAGGATTGATGTGCCTGTGAGTATATCTTATGGTGTGGATATCCGGAAGGCCAAAGAAGTGCTTACCCAGATGCTGCACGATGATGAAAAGGTCATGAAAAATAAGGAGATGGTCGTATTTGTGGACCGGTTGGGAGAATCCGGAATTGACTTGATTGTGCGATTTTGGCTGAAGAACGAGGACTACTGGGCAGGAATGTGGCGGATCACGGAACAGTGCAAATATACGCTGGATGAGGCGGGAATCGAAATCCCTTACAATCAGCTGGATGTGCATATGCGTTCGGAATGATCGACTGTACGAAAAACTTGTGTAAAAACTTGCGCAAAAGCCAAATTCTCTATTGCAAAAATTCAAAACACCATTTATAATATATCATGTTGGTTGCGTTTCGACGCGCCAGATGCTGAAATAGCTCAGTTGGTAGAGCACTTCACTCGTAATGAAGGGGTCGTGGGTTCGAGTCCCATTTTCAGCTCTTTTTAATGAGATTATGTAAAATTCCCGTGACAGGCATGTCTGCGGGAATTTTTTTGATGTGACTGGAGCGGGATACACCACGGTCAAAGCTGCATTCTCTTGCGGATCCGGTGTTCGATGACCTGGATCCCCTTATAAAAGCCCATGGCAATGAGGCATAAAATAATGATATTCAGGATCACAAGATTCAGCTGAAAGACCTGTGAACCGTAGATGATGAGGTAGCCGAGACCTTTGCGGGCTGCCAGAAATTCACCGATGATCACACCGACGAGGGCCAGGCCGATATTGACCTTCATCGTGCTTAGCAACAGCGGGACGGAGGAGGGAAGCACTACTTTTTGAAATACGTCCCGCTTTGTGCCGCCCAAAGTGTAGATCAGCGTGATTTTCTCCGGATCGCATTGCCGAAAGGCAGTGTAAAAGCTGATGACGGAGCCGAATACCGCCACGGAAATTCCGGCAACGATGATGGTTTTGGTACCGGTGCCCAGCCATACGATGAAGAGCGGCGCAAGCGCTGATTTGGGCAGGCTGTTTAACACGACCAGGTAGGGTTCTAAAATTTCTGACAGTTTACCGGAGTGCCAAAGCAGCGTGGAAGCGATCAGGCTGACAAGAAATACCAGCAGAAAGCTGGCAAAAGTTTCAAACAGGGTGATGCAGATGTGAGGGAAAATACTGCCGTCCCGGCACATGCCGACAAACAATGCCACTACTTTTGAGGGGCTGGAAAAAAAGAAACTGTCGATCGCACCGGCCCTCGCGCTGACCTCCCATGCAATTAAAAAAAGCACCAGCAAAAGCAGGCGCAGAAAAGCAATCTGCCTGTGATGGCTTTTATGCTGCCTCATAAATAGTTCCTGTCTTGTCAATTCATCCTTCATCTTTCATTTCCTCCCACAATTGATTAAAATATCCGTTGAACTCCGGTGCGTTCCGGGCAGCCAAAGGTGAGTGATCCTTCACGGTCAGCCGGATCGGCAGTTCACATTTGACCGTGGCGGGGCGCTTGCTCAGCACAATAATGCGATCGGCCAGGGAGATTGCTTCGGAGAGATCGTGGGTGATCAGCAGAGCGGTTTTACCGGTCTGGCGGATCAAGTGGCATATGTCTGCAGACACGGAAAGTCTGGTTTGATAATCCAGTGCGCTGAAGGGTTCATCCAAAAGGAGCAGCTGCGGATCAAGAGCCAGCGTGCGGATCAGGGCTGCCCGCTGCTTCATGCCGCCGGAAAGCTCGCTTGGGCGCTTGTCTTTGAATTGTTCCAAACCGTAATCGGAAAGCAGTTTATTGACATAGCCCTTTCTCTCATCGGTGAGCCTGTTCTGAATTTCCAAGCCAAGGGTCACGTTCTTGTAGACGCTGCGCCATTCAAAGAGATGATCATGCTGCAGCATATATCCGATGCGCGGATAACTGAAACTGCCGTCAGGATTATTCACCGAGATGGTGCCATCCTCCGGCTGCAGCAGTCCCGCAATAATTGACAGAAGCGTTGATTTTCCACAGCCGCTTGGCCCGACGATCGCAGCAAACTCGCCTTCCTTTACGCCAAAGGAAAGATGGTCAAGCACTTTGGTCTCGCCGAAAAGCGTGTGGTAAGAGTAGTCGATATTGCGCAGCAATATCAGATAGGAATCAGTCATATACGGACCTTTCTACGCATAAAATAATGGTTTGTTTTATAGTATGAATCGCAGGGAAAAAGGTGTATCCGCAATATTGCATTCAAGGAACGTTTATGTTAAAATACAATGTAATTATGCGGACAGACCGTATAAATGACAGCAAAGGAGAAAGATATGGCACAGTTATGGGGCGGGCGTTTCACCAAAGAAACCGATGCGCAGGTGTATGCATTTAATGCTTCCATCGACTTTGACAAGAGACTATACCGTCAGGATATTGAGGGCAGTGTTGCCCATGCGACTATGCTGCAGCGTCAGGGAATTCTGACAGAGCCGGAGCGTCAGGCCATTGTGGACGGACTGAGATCCATTCTGGCGGATGTGGAGAGCGGGGAGCTCTTAATTGACAGCAAGTATGAGGATATTCACAGTTTTGTGGAGGCAAATCTGATCGACAGGATCGGGGATGCCGGGAAAAAACTGCATACTGGAAGAAGCCGGAATGATCAGGTGGCTTTGGATATGCGTCTCTATACCAGAGATCAGGTTGCGGCAGTGGATGAGCTGTTAAAGGATCTGCTCGGTGTGATCTTACAGACCATGGAGGAGAATCTGGAGACCTATATGCCGGGCTTTACTCATCTGCAGAAAGCGCAGCCGACCACATTGGCTCATCATTACGGAGCCTATTTTGAGATGTTTAAGCGGGACAGACTTCGCATGAAGGATATATACACCCGCATGAATTATTGTCCTTTGGGCGCAGGGGCGCTGGCCGGGACAACCTATCCGCTGGACCGGGAAATGACCGCGGAACTTCTGGGCTTTACGGGGCCCACGCTGAACAGTATGGATTCGGTTTCCGACAGAGATTATCTGATTGAATTTCTGGCGGCACTCTCCACAGTCATGATGCATTTGAGCCGGTTTTCCGAGGAGATCATCATTTGGAATTCCAATGAATATCAGTTTGTGGAGATTGATGATGCGTATTCCACAGGGAGCAGCATCATGCCGCAGAAGAAAAACCCTGATATCGCCGAGCTGGTGAGAGGAAAGACAGGACGTGTCTACGGTGCGCTGATGAGCCTTCTGACCACCATGAAGGGAATCCCACTGGCGTACAACAAGGACATGCAGGAGGACAAGGAGATGGCGTTCGACGCCATGGATACCGTTCGGGATTGCCTTGCTCTGTTCACCGGAATGTTAGCGACCATGAAGTTTAAAAAGGACCGCATGGCCGCCAGCGCCATGAACGGATTCACCAATGCGACGGATGCGGCGGATTATCTGGTGGGCAAGGGCGTGCCTTTTCGGGATGCACACGGGATCATTGGCAGACTGGTGCTGTACTGCATTGACAGGAACACTTCCATTGATGCGCTGAGCCTGGAGGAATTAAAGGCGATCAGCGATCGGTTTGAAGATGATATCTACGATGCGATATCTCTGAAGACATGCGTGGAAAAGCGTTTGACCATAGGTGCGCCGGGACCGGACGCCATGAAAAAGGTCATTGCCATGCACAAGGCTTATCTGGAAGATGAAACAGCTATTTTTGCATGAAGGAAAATAAACGATTGAAAACAATGGAGGATAAAGAAATGAGTGACAAATTGAGAGTTGGTATCTTAGGCGGAACGGGTATGGTAGGGCAGAGATTTATCTCTCTGCTGGAGAACCATCCCTGGTTTGAGGTGACGACAATTGCGGCAAGCGCACGGTCCGCCGGCAAGACCTATGAAGAGGCAGTGGGAGACAATTGGAAGATGGATACGCCCATGCCTGAGGCGGTAAAAAAGCTGGTGGTCATGAACGTGAATGATGTGGAAAAGGTTGCTGCGGAAGTGGATTTTGTATTCAGCGCGGTAAACATGACCAAGGATGAGATCAAGAAGATCGAGGAAGATTACGCGAAGGCAGAGACGCCGGTAGTTTCCAACAACAGCGCGCATCGCTGGACGCCGGATGTACCCATGGTTGTGCCTGAGATCAATCCGGAGCACATGAAGGTGATCGAGTTCCAGAAGAAACGGTTGGGTACCACCAGAGGTTTTGTAGCGGTAAAGCCCAATTGCTCTATTCAGAGTTATGCACCCGTGCTGACCGCATGGAAGGAGTTTGAACCCTATGAGGTGGTTGCTACCACGTATCAGGCAATCTCCGGTGCGGGCAAGACCTTTAAGGACTGGCCTGAGATGGTAGGCAATATCATCCCTTACATTGGCGGCGAGGAAGAAAAGAGCGAGAAAGAGCCTCTTCGTATCTGGGGTAAGATTGAGGATGGCGTGATCAAACCGGCTGAGAGCCCTGTGATCACCTGCCAGTGTATCCGCGTACCTGTGTTAAACGGCCACACGGCGGCTGTATTTGTGAAGTTCAGAAAGAAACCCACCAAGGAACAGCTGATCCAGAAGCTGGTTGCGTTTTCCGGAGAGCCGCAGAAGCTTGGCCTGCCCAGTGCACCGAAGCAGTTTATCCAGTATCTGGAGGAGGACAACAGACCGCAGGTTTCTCTGGATGTAATGTATGAGAACGGGATGGGTGTCAGCGTAGGACGTTTGCGTGAGGATACGGTATACGATTGGAAATTTGTGGGACTTTCCCATAATACGGTGCGCGGCGCTGCCGGCGGCGCGGTGCTTTGTGCTGAACTGTTGAAGGCACAGGGATATATCCAAAAGAAGTAAAGGAAACTTCTTTAAGAAGTAAAGAAAACTTCTTTAAGAAGTAAAGTGCGGGGTTATGTCATGAACGAGTTGAATTATCAGATGGATCTGCTGAAAGCAATGAATCAGAAGCTTTCTGCCAAGGAAAAGATGTATACCATGATCTGCGAGGCATCCAAGTGTGCATATGTCTATTTTTCTTATGAAAAGAATCAGATTGTGACCATGGGCAGGTGGCAGGAGTTCTTTGATTTTGATATCCAGGATATCAAGGATATCAATCGTGTGTTTGATGAGGTGGAGGAGGAATATGTTCTGCCCCTCAGAGATGTGATCTTTCTGGAAAAGTCCGGCAAGGGCATTTCGGCTATGGAATGCAGACATAAAGACGGCAGAGGCTGGTATTCTTTCCGGACGACAGTCGATTATGACAGCCTGGGCAATCCGCAGGACAAATTGATTGTTGTGGAAAATACTACGAAGATGAAATCGCAGCATGATGAACTGGTATATATGGCGCATTTTGATGCCATGACGGGTTTGTATAACCGCAATTATTTTGTGACGATGCTGCACGATTACATGATCCGGGCGGAAAAGGAACGCAATATCATCAGTGTGATGGTCATAGATATCGATGACTTTAAGAAGGTAAATGATGGATTGGGAATGATCGCGGGTGATGAGCTGATCCAGCTCTTCGGAGGCTTTTTGAAGGAGCTGACCAGAGATAATGTGTTTGCCTGTCATCTGAACAATGATGTATATTGTATTGCTATTTACGATCCGTCTGTAGATTGTAACGCGGAGCAGATTTATAAGACGATCCTAAAGAGAACACAGGATCCGTTTGAACTGAGCACCAAACAAAACGTAAACATTACGGTCAGCATAGGGGTGGCGGAATACCCGGAAGCGGCGACGACGCCCCTGGAGCTGATCAATTGTGCGGAAATTGTCATGTATCGCTGCAAGAGCATGGGTAAAAATGCGATGAAGTACTTTGACGCTTCGATCCTGAATGATTTTCTGCGCAATATCGAACTGGATAATAAGCTGAGAGAAGCGGCATTTCATAACAATTTTGAACTCTATTATCAGCCGCAGTTTTATACGGGCAATAAGAAACTTCGCGGTGCGGAGGCCCTGATCCGATGGAAAGACGAAGAAAATCATATGATCAGTCCCACGGTTTTTATTCCCATTGCGGAGAAAAACGGCTGCATCATACCGATCGGAGACTGGGTCATTGAGGAGAGCATCCGTACATTTGCCGCCTGGAGGGAAAAATACGCGGAGCCGTTTATTCTGTCCATCAATGTGTCGGCCATTCAGTACAATAAGATTGATTTTGTAGATTCTTTGCTGCTGATCATCCGTAAATACCATGTGAATCCGAATGAAGTTGAGATTGAGATCACGGAGAGCGTTCTGATCGAAGATTTTGAGAAGGTGATTGATAAGCTGAAAATATTGCGCGGACATGGCATTCGGGTGTCGTTAGATGATTTTGGAACCGGCTTTTCTTCTTTGTCATACCTGAAGAAACTGCCCATCGATACCCTTAAGATCGACAAGAGTTTTATTGACACCGTCCTTGCAGACAGTGCCACCAGGATCATCACGGAGTCCATTATCAATATGGTAAAGTCTCTGGGGATTGAGTCGATCGCTGAAGGCGTGGAAGAACAGGCGCAGTATGATTATCTGCATGCGATCGGCTGCGATATGATCCAGGGATATCTGTTGGGCAAGCCGCAGACGGCAGAGCAGTTTGAAACACTTTTAAACGGGTAATTTGAATGGGAAAATATCTTTTTATAGCTGAGAAACCGAGCGTCGCGAGACAATTCGCCGACGCTCTCAAAGTAAATGCGAAAAAATACGACGGATATCTGGAAGCGGAGAATACGATTGTAACCTGGTGTGTGGGCCATCTTGTGACCATGAGTTACCCTGAGGTCTACGATGAGACTTTGCGCAGATGGAGTTTTGACACGATTCCTTTTGTGCCGGAACAGTTTAAGTATGAGGTGATCCAGAGCGCGGCAAAGCAGTATCGGATCGTCAGCGGTCTTTTGACCAGAGAGGATGTGGATACGATCTATGTATGTACGGACTCGGGACGGGAGGGAGAATATATCTATCGCCTGGTCGAGCAGATGGCCGGAGTGAAGGGCAAGAAAAGGCTTCGCGTCTGGATCGATTCCCAGACTGAGGAAGAGATCCTGCGCGGCATCAAAGAGGCAAAAGATCTGTCGGAATACGATGCGCTGAGTGATGCCGCGTATTTGCGTGCCAAAGAAGATTATCTGATGGGCATTAATTTTTCCAGAGTGCTGACGCTGAAGTACGGAAGAAATGTAAAGGATTTTTTGAAGCGGGATAAGGCAGTGATCTCCGTAGGGCGCGTGATGACCTGTGTGCTCGGCATGATCGTGAACAGAGAGCGGGAAATCCGTTCTTTTGTAAAAACGCCTTTTTACAGGGTAGTCGCTGATCTGAAGCTGGGGGAGGAAAGTTTTTCGGCGGAATGGAGGGCGGTGGAAGGTTCTCCTTATTTCAATTCTCCCGCACTGTATAAGGAGAATGGTTTTAAAGAGAAGATTCAGGCCCAAAAACTGATCGAGCATCTCAAAGAGGAACCCGCGGAGAGCGGACATGTAGAGAGCATAGAGCGGAAGAAAGAGAATAAAAATGCGCCGTTACTTTATAATTTGGCGGAATTGCAGAATGACTGTTCCAAGCTTTTTAAGATCAGTCCGGATGAGACGCTCCAGATCGTCCAGGAATTATATGAAAAAAAGATGGTCACTTATCCCAGAACGGATGCCAGAGTGCTGTCCACTGCGGTGGCCAAGGAAATTCACAAAAATATCGGTGGCCTCCGGAATTACGGACTGGTAAACGGGTATGCATCGGAGGTCCTGGCGCAGGGCAATTATAAGAACATTGCGAAAACAAGGTATGTGAATGATAAGCAGATCACCGATCATTATGCCATTATTCCCACCGGTCAGGGACTGAACAACCTGGGGGGACTGGCACCGACGGCGACGAAGGTGTACGAGGTGATCGTGAGGCGGTTCCTAAGTATTTTCTATCCGCCGGCGGTTTATCAGAAGGTTGCCCTTTGCGTGAAAGTAAAAGAGGAAAGCTTCTTTGCAAATTTTAAGGTGCTGGCGGAGGAAGGGTACCTCAAGGTGACGGAGTATTCTTTTAAGAAGGATGCAAAGGAACAGATGCAAGCCAAGAAGAACGGGGAAGACGGAGAGAAAGAAGAGACGGAGGAAAAATGCAGCGCAGCGCTTCTGGCTTTGCTGATGAAGCTGAAAAAGGGAGATGCGGTAAGCGCGGAAGAATATGAGATCAAGGAAGGGGAAACGTCACCCCCCAAGCGCTATACATCCGGAAGCATTATCCTGACCATGGAAAATGCGGGACAATTTATTGAGGATGAAGAGTTGCGTGCCCAGATCAAGGGAAGCGGAATCGGAACCAGTGCGACGAGAGCGGAGATCTTAAAAAAACTGGTGAAGATCGAATACCTGTCACTGAATAAGAAGACGCAGGTCCTGACACCGACGTTGATGGGAGAGATGATTTATGATGTGGTGGATTCGGCCATCAAGCCTTTGCTGAATCCGGCATTGACGGCGAGTTGGGAGAAGGGGCTGACCCAGGTGGCAGACGGGACGATCAGTTCGGACGAGTATATGGTGAAGCTGAAAGATTTTGTGGTCAGACGGACCAATTATGTAAAACAGATGAATAACCAAGGAAATCTGTATGCCCAATTCCGCACTGCAGAGGCAAATTACAAGAAAAGTCATTGACCTTGTTGGTAGAATCAGATATAATAAAGGCGCTTGTGTAACTTTTTGATTTTTATTTTTACAGCGCAAAGGAGAGTTTGGAATGGATGGACAAAATTTTCAGAATGGAAATGAGCAGAGCAACGGTCAGAGCTTTGACCAGAATGTAGCGCCTGCGGCCACGCCTGCGGCACCGGTGGTTGAGGTTGAGCCTGCGACGAATTCCTATCAGGATAACACGGCGGCTTACAGCGATCCGATCTACAGCAGCGGAACGACTAACACGACTGATAATACGTATACCAATAATACATATACCAACAATGCGTATACTAATAATGGTTATACCAATAATGCTTATCAGAATAATACATATACGGATAATACCGCTGTATATGGGGAGCCCGTGGCAGAGGAGCAAAAGACACCCGGTACGGCGATTGCCAGCCTGATCCTGGGAATTTGCGGTATTTTGCTGGATTGCTGCTGTGGCGTAGGCCTGGTGTTCGGAATTATCGGTCTGATCCTCGGAATTGTAGGAAACAAGAACCGGAAGAGCGGTGTGGGCACTGCGGGAATCGTGTGCTCTGTGATTGCAATTGTAGTCGGTGTTCTTACCGTCATTTATTTCTTTGTTTTGGGCGGTATGGCTTATATGGATGAGATGATGTAAGGTGAAAGAGCGAAGAAAGATTAATCTGAGCGAGATGAGCACGGAGGAGGCGTTGTATTTCTTTGGATTACTTACGCTTCCGGTGGGGCTTCTGTCAGTTTTGGCGGTTGTGAATTGGATTGTTCCGCATCTGAAAGGCGGGTGTATCTTCTGGGAACTGTGGGGAATCTATTGCCCCGGATGCGGGGGAACGAGATCCTTGGTGGCATTGGCGCACGGGCATATTCTGCAGTCTTTGTGGTATCATCCGTTGTTACTTTACTGTGTGATAATGTATCTGGCCTTTATGCTCAGTCATACATTGGAAAAACTGCATGTTCCTTTCGTGAAAGGAATGAAATTCCGTGAGTGGATCATGTATGGGATGATCGTTGTGCTGATCCTGAATTTTATTTTAAAAAATGTTTTAAAGTTTATGTTTGGCATTGTCATGATCTAGAAAATGGAAGGATATTCCGGAAAAATATTAAATTTTCATAAAATAAATGTCTTGACGAAAGCCCTTACATATATTATAGTAGTGTGGAAGTTAAGTTGTACAGTCCTGAGGGGACAGAAAAGGAGAAAATTATGAATAAGAAAGTAACGAGTATTTTTGCTTATCTGGGATTGATCTTTTGGCTGATCGGTTTCCTGGCAGGTGACAAAGAGGGCGCAAAGTTCCATTTGAATCAGGGTCTTGTTTTGATCCTTGGAAATGTGATTGCCGGTGTGGTTGCGGTGATTCCTGTAGTTGGCGCTTTTGTTGGATGCATTCTTTCTGTTGTAATCCTTGTATTTGCGATTATGGGTATTGTATCCGCTTGCAAGGATGAGGAGAAGCCTCTGCCTTTGATCGGTGGAATTCAGCTTTTGAACTAATATATGAGAGCAAAGTGATACCAGTAGTAATACTACGTAAAAAAGTGTGCCGCACGGCACACTTTTTTAAATTCATAAAGATCAGAATTCATAAAGATCAGTTTTGCGTTGATTCCTCTGTATTGTCCGGCATCTCTCCGTGCAGAATATCCAGAATGACCTGGACGCGTTTGAAAGCTCTTGCGGAATTCTCTCTGGCGTAATCGGCGGTGGATTGGTCATAGCCTTCATTGGCATAAGCCTGATGATAGCTCTTTACGGCTTCGGCCATATAAGAGCCGGCTTCGTCTGCAAGGGGCTCCAGATAGTCATAGTCTTCAGGAAAATCCATTTCTGCAAAATTCTGAAACTCTTTGTCCAGCCGATCCAGATATTCCAGCGCAAGTGTCGGAGCGTTTTCGGCGCCGGCATCGATCGCGTTGATCGCATCATTTATTTCCGCCACATTGTTGCAAAATTTGTCCATATCTGTTTTAAAACGGGTCAGCGCAGGGTCGGCACCACAGGAAGCGAGAAGAACCGCTGCCAATAGTCCTGTCAGGGTCGCGCATATTTTTCTTTTCAAAGCAATCTCCTCCAAATCAAAATACTTCTATACGAATTTATCATATTTTTGTTTGGGACGCAACATTTTCATGCAGCTATCCCAAAATCTTAAGAAGTTTATTTGCGTATGGCAATAGATATGTGGTATAATCGGCATCAATAAGACAGGGAGATGACAGCAAATGACAGGATCGGAATTTAAGAAATTGGCGCAGGATCGATTTATTTATCTGGACGGGGCAACAGGCTCCAATCTGGTAAAGGCAGGGATGCCTTCCGGCGTCTGCCCTGAGCAATGGATTTTAGAGCATCCGGATGTTATGCAGAAATTGCAGGAAGATTATGTGAAAGCCGGTACGGACATTCTGTATGCCCCAACTTTTACAGCGAACCGGATCAAATTGGCAGAGTACGGACTGGCTGACCGAATGGAAGATATGATCCGTGAATTGGTAGCAATTTCCCGGCGGGCGGCGGATACGTCTGCGGATCGGAAAGTTTATATTGCCGGAGATCTGACCATGACGGGGGAGCAATTGCGCCCCATGGGAAAAATGGAACTTGAGACATTGATCGATGTCTATAAAGAGCAAATACGGTACCTGGTGGCTGCAGGGGTGGATCTGATCGTGGTGGAGACGATGATGAGCCTTGCGGAAACCCGGGCGGCGCTGATCGCAGCGAAGGAAGTCTGTGATCTACCGGTGATGGTAACCTTTACTTTTGAGCCGGAGGGCAGAATGCTTTACGGGACGGATGCCCGTACTGCGGCGATTGTTGCGGAGAGTCTGGGCGCCTGTGCGGTGGGTGCGAACTGCTCGACCGGACCGGATAAAATGCAGCAGGTGATCAAAGAGATTGCCGAGGTCACCACAATCCCGGTGATTGCAAAGCCGAATGCCGGTTTGCCGCTACTGGATCAGAACGGAAATACCTATTACGGTATGGGGGCGGAGGAATTCGGTGAGCAGATGGAGCTGCTGGTGGCCCAGGGAGCCGCTGTGCTCGGCGGCTGCTGTGGAACAACACCTGCGCATATCCGCGCTGCTTATGAGCGGTTCGGAAAAGAAAAGAAGCTAAATGTAGCCAGAAGACCTAAAGGGGTGCGATATCTTACCAGTGAAAGAATGACGGTTGCATTTGGGTTGGATGATCCGTTTATGGTAGTGGGAGAACGGATCAATCCCACAGGAAAAAAAGCTTTGCAGGCGGAACTGCGGGAGGGCAATACGGACAGAGTGCTGCAGTTTGCGGAGGAGCAGGAGGCCTGCGGCGCACAGATCCTGGATGTCAATATGGGAATGAGCGGCATTGATGAGAAAGCTATGATGCTGCGGGTGATCGAGGAGGTCAGTGGCGTCACAAATCTGCCCCTTTCTCTCGATTCCAGCCATGTGGATGTTTTGGAGGCTGCACTGAGAGCCTATCCGGGCAGAGCCCTGGTCAATTCCGTCTCTTATGAGAAAGCGAAATTCGAGGAGCTTTTGCCTATCGTGGCAAAGTACGGTGCAATGTTTATCCTGTTGCCGCTTTCGGACAAGGGGTTGCCGGAAAATCTGGATGAGAAAAAGGAGATCATCCGGAAAGTCAGCGAAGGTGCGTTCTCGTTAGGTATGCGGCGGGAAGACATCGTGGTGGACGGCTTGGTGGCAACGGTAGGCGCAAATAAGAAAGCAGGATTGGAAACGTTGGAAACGATCCGTTTTTGCAAAGAACAGGGTTTTGCAACCATCTGCGGACTGTCCAATATTTCTTTCGGTATGCCGGAGAGAAGTTTTGTAAATACAGCGTTTTTATCGCTGGCGATCAAAGAGGGTCTGACTATGGCGATCGCCAATCCTTCGCAGGAAATGCTGATGTGCTGCGCATTTGCAACGGATTTGCTTCTTGCCAAAGAAGGCGCAGATTTAAGATACATTGAGTATTCTGCCGTGGCCAAGGAACGGCGGGAAGAAAAAGAGCGGAAAGCAGCGCTGGAAGCCAAGAAGGTGACTGTATCGGAGGCGGTTGTTCCTGCGGACCAACCCATGAAATCCGAATCCGGAAATGCGTTGCATAACGCGGTTTTAAAAGGAAATCGCAACGGAATCGCCAAGCTGACGCAGGCGGCTTTGGATGCCGGAGAGACGCCGGACGCGCTGTTGAATGAGGTTCTGCTGCCGGCAATCAATCTGGTCGGAGAGTATTTTGACAAAGGAAAATATTTTCTGCCGCAGCTGATCGCCAGTGCGGAAGCGATGAAAAATTCCATCGCTGTTCTGGAACCGCTGCTCCTGCAGGAGACCGAAAACCAGAATAAACCGGTGGTGGTGATCGCGACTGTGGAAGGAGACATTCATGATATCGGCAAAAACCTGGTGGCACTGATGTTGAAAAACTATGGTTTTCAGGTGATTGATCTGGGCAAGGATGTGCCGGCGGAGACCATTTTGCACACGGCAAAAGAACATAACGCGCAGATCATTGCGCTTTCCGCGTTGATGACCACTACAATGCAAAGAATGCGGGAAGTCATTATGGAGGCGAAGAAAGCCGGCATTTCCTCCAAGGTGATGATCGGAGGTGCGGTGATCACGCAGGAATATGCGGATGAGATCGGAGCGGACGGATATTCCAAAGATGCAGCCGAGGCGGTAAAATTAGCAAAACGCTTGAATGGACAGGGGTAAATATGTTATAATTAATAAATTTAGTTGATAGGGTTGCAGGGAGGAAATAAAATGATCGGAGCAGATGCGATTGTAAAATGTCTGGAGGCGGAAGGAGTTACCACGGTATTCGGTTATCCCGGCGTTGCAATCTGTCCTTTTTATAACAGTATTTTGAATTCGGACATTCGGACCGTGCTGATCCGCACGGAACAAAATGCGGCACACGCGGCCAGCGGTATGGCGCGCTTGACCGGAAAACCCGGCGTTTGCGCCGTGACCAGCGGACCCGGCGCGACCAATCTGATCACGGGAATTGCCACCGCTTTTGCGGACAGCATTCCTCTGATCTGTATCACCGGACAGGTGAACAGTGAGCTGCTGGGCAGTGATGTGTTTCAGGAGGCAGATATTACGGGTGCAGCTGAATCGTTTGTAAAATACAGTTATCTGGTGCGGGATGCAGAAGAAATCCCCAGGATCTTCAAAGAGGCGTTTCACATTGCGAATACAGGACGAAAAGGTCCTGTGTTGATCGATATCCCCATTGATGTACAGAACGCAGTATGCAACAAATTCAAATACCCCGAAGAAGTGTCGCTTCGCACCTATAAACCGACCGTGAAGGGCAATATGGCTCAGATCAAAAAAGTTATCAAAGGCCTGGAGAAGGCAAAACGTCCGCTGATCTGTGCAGGCGGCGGCGTGCTGATCGGCGAGGCGGAACATAAACTGCGGGAGTTTGCGGAAAAACATAATATCCCTGTGGTTTCTACCATGATGGGAATCGGCGCCATGCCCACCAGACACCCGTTGTATTTCGGAATGGTGGGAAATAACGGAAGAGCTTATGCGAACCGTGCCATGAATGAATCCGATATGTTGCTGATGGTGGGCGCCAGAGTGGCGGATCGGGCGGTAAATCAGCCGGAGGTGATCACGCGCAACAAGGTTTTGGTACATATGGATGTGGACCCGGCGGAAATCGGAAAGAATGCAGGCCCGACCATCCCTTTGGTGGGCGACGTAGGACATATTTTTGATGACCTTTTGGCGGAAGAGTTCGAGACGGATTCTGCGGAATGGCTTGAAACCTTGGCACAGTACAGAGCATCCATGCCGATCAAACGAAATCCCAATCCGAAATATGTGGATCCGGCAAAATTTATCACCATGTTGTCCGAGTCCATGAAGGATGATGCAGTCTATGTGGCGGATGTGGGACAAAATCAGATATGGTCCTGTACCTATCATATCGTGAAAAACGGCAGATTTCTCACTTCCGGCGGTATGGGAACCATGGGATACTCCATTCCGGCGGCAATGGGGGCAAAGGCAGCCTGCATGGACAGGCAGGTGATCGCGGTATGCGGGGATGGTTCTTTCCAGATGTCTATGATGGAACTGGCAACCATGCGCCAGCATAAGATCCCGGTTAAGATCATTGTTTTAAAGAACGGCTATCTGGGAATGGTCAGAGAGTATCAGCATTATACCTACAAAGACAATTACTCGGTTGTGGACTTGAGCGGCAGCCCTGATCTGGAAAAGCTTGCAGCGGCTTATGATCTTCCTTTTCTGCGTTTGGAAAATATGGAGAAGGCCCAGGAAACCATTGATGCATTTCTCAAGGATGATGGTTCGGTGCTTTTGGAATGTGTGATCGATCCCATGGATCTGGTGAAATAACGCGGAAGGGGGCACGAAGATGAAAAAGCAAATATATTCTGTACTGGTAGAAAACCGCTCCGGCGTGCTCTGCAAGGTGGCCGGACTTTTTTCCAGAAGATGTTTCAATATTGATTCTCTCGCTGTGGGAGAGACGGAGATCGGGGATGTATCCCGCATGACGATCGTATCCAGCGGAGACGAGCGGACCATTGAGCAGATTGAGAAGCAGCTGAATAAAAAGCTGGATGTGATAAAGGTCAAGACTTTTGAAGAACAGCAGTGTATTTCCAGAGAACTGATGCTGATCAAGGTGAAATATAATAAAGGGAACCGCCGGGACATCACAGAGCTGTGCGATATTATGAAGGCACAGATTGTAGATATGTCAAAGCACTATATGATGATTCAGGTCTGCGATACACCGGAACGCATTAAAGTGATGTTGTCGCTGCTGCAGTCGGTCAGCGTCGTGGAAGTTGCGAGAACCGGGACGTTAGCACTTTCAAAATGTATGGAACAGGAAGACTGAGGGGGATCAGGATATGGCAGAGAAAAGGAAAAAAAGAATTTTACTGATGGGCGATAATGAGGCCATGATCGATGATATGTTTTCCATGCTGGCAACCTATTATGATCTGGTGACCAGTTCAATCCGTCTGGAGGATATGGAAAACCATATGACTTTTTTTGAGCCGGACCTGCTTCTATTGGCGACTGCGGGAGAAGGCAAAAACATGCAAAAGGTTGTCACGTTGAAGAGACGGTTGACAAGAGAGAATATTATTTTTGCGGTATTCGGTTCACAGGAAACCTGCCATAATTTTCAAAAAATATCGGGAGCCATGGCGGATCTGATCCTGGCAAGGCCTATTACGGCTGATAAGATCCGGGAATTGATTGAAGAGAAATTGGAAGAAGCTGAATTGTTAAAGGAACCGGGTGGTGCAGTTCCCGGAAAAACATCACAGGGGAGTGTTTCGATTCAATCCTTGATTCCGGGGCTTGGCGATGTGGCAGAGACACCGGCGTCGGCCGAAAATGTCAGAAAACATGTACTTGTGATTGACGATGATCCCATGATGCTGAAGATCGTAAAGGATCATCTCCATGACAACTATGATGTGGCGACTGCGGTCAGCGGCAAGGTCGCATATAAATTTCTGGAAAAGAAAAAGACGGATATCATTTTGCTCGACTATGAGATGCCCGGTGAAAACGGCCCGGCAGTTTTGAAAAATCTGCGACAGAATCCGGAGATTGCATCGATTCCCGTTATCTTTCTGACCGGTGTGGCGGATCGCGACAAGATCAGAGAGGTATTGTCGCTGAAGCCGCAGGGATATCTGCTGAAGCCGATCGACAAAGAAAAGCTTTTGGGGACTTTGGATAAGTTTATTTAGTAGGAGGACGCTATGGCGGACACGAGAGAAATTGATCCGAGAGAACTGGATGACTTATATTTGACAGATCTGATGCCTGCGGATGTGTTACAGAGAATTCAGGACGCTTTTTCCGATATGTCAGGATTGGCGGCGCTTACCACAGATGCCAAGGGTAAGGCCGTGACAAAAGGCTCTAATTTTACCGAATACTGTATGGAGAGGATCCGGACAAATCCGACCGGCTGCGCCCGCTGTGAGCAATGCGATAAAATGGGTGCAGTCACTTCCATGAACGCCGGGCACGCCACAACTTATCGCTGTCATTCCGGATTGGTGGATTTTGCAGCGCCTATCATGGTGAAAGGCAAGATGATCGGCTCGTTTATCGGTGGACAGGTTTTGCCGGAGCCCCCGGAAGAGGAGAAGATCAAAGGGGTTGCCAAGGAACTGGGGATTGATGCGGATGCATTATGGGAAGCTGCCCAAAAAGTACCGGTTCGTTCTCCTTATGATATTGATATGAGGGCGAATTTCCTGTATGTGCTTGCGGATGTATTGTCGGAGATGGCATACAGCAGCTATATGGCAGTGAAGGCCGGGGAAGAGATTGAGCGGGCAGCGCATATGAAATCGGATTTCCTTGCCAATATGAGCCATGAGATCCGTACACCCATGAATGCGGTGATTGGTCTGGCCGAGATGGCACTTCGTGAGAATCTGCCGCCTCTGGCAAAGGAATATATCAATCAGATCAAGACATCAGGCAGATCACTGCTGAATATTATCAATGATATTCTGGATTTCTCTAAGATCGAATCCGGTAAGATGGACATTATCCCGGTGGAGTATGAGACGCTTTCCATCATCAATGATGTGGCAAATATGATGCAGGTGAAATTGAAGGACAAAGATGTGGAACTCCTTCTGGATATCAATCCGAATTTTCCTGCGTATGTGGAAGGAGATAATCTGCGTATCAAGCAGGTATTGACCAATATCGTCAATAATGCCCTCAAGTTCACCAACAGCGGACATGTAAAGATTCGCATGGATTTTTCCAATATAGACGAGGATCATATCAAACTCCGTTTCTTTGTGGAAGATACCGGTATCGGTATTAAGGAGGAGGATATCGGTAAGCTGTTCCAGTCCTTTAATCAGGTGGACAGTAAGAGAAACCGTAATATAGAGGGTACCGGATTGGGACTCGCCATCAGCAAACAGCTGCTGACACTGATGGGAGGAAATATCAGCGTACAGAGTGTGTACGGGGAAGGTTCCATGTTTTATTTCTACCTGCCCCAGAAGGTGGTCGACCGTACCAAGGCTGTTACCATCAAAGAGCCGGACAGGAAATTTGTAATGTGCAACTTTAATAGTCTGGATCTGCGGACCCAATTTATGAAAGATATCGCGCGGTTTGGCGTGGCACATCAGGAGATGAAGGATTGGCAGGATGTGATCGAGCATCTGGAGCAATTCAAAGGTTCCAAACCGAAAGAGTTGTTTATTTTTACGGAGAAACATTGCCAGGATGACACCATGAATGAGATCCTGATGAAGTATCCGGATATCAATATGGTCATGGTGGAGGATTTCTTCATGGATGAGAAGTCCATGTTCCCGAATCTGCGGATTTTGAAAAAACCGCTTTCCGCCATTTTAATCGCAATGGTACTGAACGGCGATGAAGCGATCAGTGTGGACGGCGATGCGGATGCCTATACCATTGACTTTATTGCACCGGATGCCAAGATCCTTCTAGTAGATGATAATTCGATCAATCTGACTGTGGCGGAAGGATTGATGGAGCCCATGAAGATGCATGTGACTTCCGTGACCAGCGGTAAGGAAGCTTTGAAGCGGATCGAGAATGAACAGTATGATATTATTTTTATGGATCATATGATGCCGGAGTTGGACGGCGTGGAGACGACTCGTTTGATCAGACGTTTCCATCCGAATTACGACAATACGCCTATCATTGCGCTGACGGCCAATGCGATCGAGGGTGCCAAGGGGATGTTTTTGTCGGAAGGCATGCAGGATATTGTCACCAAACCCATCGAGGTCCGGTTCCTTGTGATGAAATTAAAACAGTGGCTGCCGCCTGAGAAGATAAAGAAAGCGACGGAGAAGGATAAGGAGGCTGCTGCGAGTCCGTCACCTGCAGGAAACGGTGAATTGGATCTGAATACGGCGGTGATCGCTGACCTTGACACGGCGTCGGCGCGACAGCTGCTCGGAAATGATAAGCTCTACCTGAATATTTTGAAGAAATTTTATGAGTCCATCGGAAATAAAGCGATGACGATCAAGAAGTTTTATGACGATCAGGACATTCATGCTTACACGATCGCAGTGCATGCACTGAAGAGTGAAGCCAGACAGATCGGTGCGAAAGAACTGTCTGATATGGCTGCGGAGCTGGAGAAAGCCGGAAATGAAAATGATATGCGTATTATTCGTGAGAAGACGGCGCATGTATTGAAGAAATATCTGACTTATCAGCAGGATCTGAAACCGTTCTTCGGCGGTGGAGAGGAAGATGCACAGTCAAAAGCAGAGATCGACGACGAAACGCTGCTGGAGCAGTTCGACAAGTTGGCGGCTGCGGTGGATGAGCTGGATATGGACGGCATGGAGGAAGTGTCTGACAAGCTGAAGGAGTACGGTTACAAAGGCGAAGAAGAAAAACTTTGCAAAGAACTGCTGGAGGCTATCTCAGAGATGGATGTAGACGCCTGTGTGGAGATCATGGATAAATGGAAACAATTGCGGTAGATCTTATTTTTCTGGGGTTTGTGATCGTGTTGGTGATTCTGCTTTTGATCTACATTCGCAAAACCAGGAAGCAGATGAAGGAATTGGAGGCAGCCCGTATTCAGGCCAGAAACGCCATGGTAGAGGCCAGAAAGGCCGGCGATGAAGCCACGCGTGCCAGACAGGAAGCGGAGGCAGCCCGGGCAGAAGCAGAAGCGGCGAATCGGGCGAAAACGGAGTTTTTGTCCAATATGAGTCATAATATTCGGACGCCTTTAAACGCCATCATCGGTATGACTGCTATTGCCGGCAGCCATCCGGAGGATCCCGTCAAAGTGGCGGATTGTCTGAAAAAAATTGAGAGTTCCGGCACACATCTGCTGGGTGTTGTGAATGATGTGCTGGATATGTCAAAGATCGAAAGCGGCAAGTTTACGTTAAATGTTCGGCCGGTCTCTCTGAGAGAAACGCTGGATGTTGTACGGGACATTATCCATGTAGAACTGGAGGCCAAAAGCCAGAAGCTTGAGATCCGAATGGAGGGACTGATCTCGGAGGATGTATATTGTGACGGCGGGCGGCTGAATCAAGTGCTGATCAATCTTTTGAGCAACGCCGTAAAATATACGCCCAAAGGGGGAACAATCGCTCTCTCGCTCTCCCAGGAGCTTTCTCATCGCGGAAAGGGATATGTGCAAAATCATTTTTCCGTACGGGATAACGGAATCGGTATGTCTGAAGAATTTCAGAAGAAGCTCTTTCACGCCAAAGAGCATTCCGCCGAGGAACATGCGGAAGCAGAACATGCAGTACATGTCTATGAGGTGCATGAAAGCGGTCTGGGTTTGACCATTATAAAGCATATTCTGGATGCCATGGAGGGAACCATCGATGTGGAGTCGGCACCGGGCAAGGGGACTGCTTTTTATGTGACGGTCGATTTTGAGATGGTACAGGAGGAACAGGACAAACTGCTGGCGGAGCGCAGATCCGGTGAGGAAGCGGATGATCTGATTCAATCGGATGTCTGGCTGGAGGGCATGAGTATCCTGTTGGCGGAGGACAATGAGATCAATGCGGAACTTGCCTGCACCATTCTGGAAGATAAAGGCGCTTTTGTGGAGGTTGCGGAGAACGGAGAGATCGCTTATGAGAAATTTGCTGCCTCTTCGGAAGGGTATTACGATCTGATCCTTATGGATCTGCGGATGCCTGTGATGAACGGCCTGGAAACCACCAAGGCCATACGTGCCATGGACAGAGGTGATGCAATTACCGTACTGATCGTGGCGATGACAGCGGATGCCTTTGCGGAGGATATCCAGAATTGCCTGGAGGCTGGCATGAACGGGCATATCTCAAAGCCCATTGATGTACCCAAACTGACCAAGACCTTGACAAAGTATCTTAGGTTTCTCGGTTGACACTGGCACTTTACTGTGCTATAGTGTGGTTTAGCGACATTTTTGCATGGTCGGCAAGAATTGGAAGGATTAGAATAGCATGCGTAGAAAAGTTTTTCAGTTATTGGTAGATAACACATCGGGTGTTTTGAGCCGTATTTCGGGCTTGTTTTCCCGCAGAGGATATAATATTGAGAGCATTACCGCCGGTGTGACGGCTGATCCTAGATATACCCGCATCACCATTGTGACAAGCGGTGACGATGAGATTTTGGAGCAGATCGAGAAACAGCTGGCAAAGCTGGTGGATATCCGCGATATCAAAGAGTTGAAGCCGGAGGAGAGCGTTTACCGCGAATTGGCTATGGTCAAGGTGAAGGCCAGCGCAGAACAGCGCCAGAGTATCGTGGCGGTGGTGGATATCTTCCGCGCAAAGATCATTGATGTGGCGCCGGAATGTCTGATCATAGAGATCACCGGGAATCAATCCAAAGTGGATGCATTCCTGGATCTGTTGAACGGATATGAGATCCTGGAGCTGGCGCGTACCGGTATTGCCGGTCTGTGCAGGGGCATTGAAAACGTTACGATCTTATAAGAACGTTAGCTATATAGACGGCAGCGTCTATCAGTTATATATTTTATCAATCAACCATATGGAGGAAAAAAGAAATGGCAAAGATTTTTTATCAGGAAGACTGTAATCTTTCTCTTCTGGAGGGCAAGACCATCGCTATCATCGGTTACGGCAGCCAGGGTCATGCACATGCACTGAACCTGAAGGAGTCCGGTGTAAAGGTCATTATCGGTCTTTACGAGGGATCCAAGAGCTGGAAGAGAGCCGAAGAGCAGGGATTCGAGGTCTTCACCGCAGCAGAGGCTGCAAAGAAGGCTGACATCATCATGATCCTGATCAACGACGAGCTGCAGGCTGATATGTACAAGAAGGATATCGCTCCC
>ODAI010207087.1_pt1 | contig 30889 bp, 40 predicted proteins | sample 1539321 | NCBI WGS metagenome assembly ODAI01 (sample SAMN02144231, study PRJEB22623) | gut metagenome | biome: sheep rumen | host: Ovis aries | place: New Zealand
ATCACTGGCATTCAGCTTGCCGTTGATGACCGTGGTCGATTTCTGGTTCCCGATGTAAACTTTGTTTGCGTCTATCCTCGCCTCAGACTCTCCGGCGTTGTTGATCGCCAGGACAATCGACGCCGCGGAGACCTCCCCGTCCGCACCCACGGCGCTCACGATCTGGGAGATCCTCCCGGCCTCGACAACAATCCGTCCGCTCAATGCAGTGTCAGCGTTTGACCGGTCCCGAACCTCCTGCGTTATCCTGTTCGCCTGGACCGTGATCCGGCCGCTCAGCGCGTCCACATCACCCTTCCGCTGGATGACCTCCTGGGTGATCCGGTCCGCCTGGACCGTGATCCGGCCGCTCAGCGCGTCCACATCACCCTTCCGCTGGATGACCTCCTGGGTGATCCGGTCCGCCTGGACCGTGATCCGCCCCGTCAGCTCCCCGTCCGCGTTTTTCCGGTCCGTAACCTCCTGCAGGATCCGGTTCTCGTTGATTTCAATTCGCCCCTCATTGGCGATGATGTCGTCCTGGGCCTTGATCACCCGCTGGTGGATGCCCTCACCGTCCACGACCACGGAGGAAACCCGGCTCCAGTCCACGCCGTCCTCATCCGTCCCGATGATGGCCTCCGCCACCATCGCCACGTGCTCCTCCGTGTCCTCAAACCAAGCGTGATCTTCCCCGGCCTTCGTCGCCGCGGCGCGTCCGGCCCCGCTGGCGCTGCTGGCCATGCTGTTGATCACGCTGGTGATGGTTGCCGTGTCCTCCTGCCGGTTGCTCATCGTCACCGTTACATTCTCCGGCTCCCCGATCACGTCCGTGTAGCTGAGCTTCGTCACCCGCTCGATGATCGTGGTGTTGTATTCCGGCAGCGGCACCCGGCACATGTAGCCCACCCGCAGATGATCCAGCTCCTCGCCGGTGGCTTCCGCCAGGTCCAGCCCGCTGATCGTGATCGTCACCACCGGGTAGCAATGCTTCCGCAGTTTGTTATAAGCCCACCAGTAGAGCGCCTCTTCGGTCTCCAGGCTCTGGTCCGTCTCGGTTTTGTGGATGGCCCCGTAGATCTCCGTGTTCATGGAGATCGATCCGCCGGAGATCCGCAGGTCATTTTTTCCGATGGGGAAAATGCGGGTATACATGCCAGTCCGGTCAATCGTCCTCCGCAGCGTCCGGATGTTCCGGTCCGTCCGCATCTCGCTCACCACGTTCCGGGACAGGTAGACCAGGTCCACCCGGAAGGGGTATTTCGACATGTCGTAGTGCCAGAAACAGTCCTCAATCGCCCCGGAAACCTTCTCCAGCGCGCTGTAGAGGTTTTCCCCGTTAAATGAATAGGGGTTCCGGACCTCTCCGTCCGCAACCCCGCCCAGCACCCATGTGCTCTGCCAGTTCTCCAGGATGAACCGGGCCGTGTCCCCGTTGGTGGGGTTCACGCCTTCCCGGCCGCTGATGTATTCGGGCTTCACCTCGTCGATGATGATCCGGTCCTTCAGCGTGTTGATGATGTGCTCCAGGCTCACCGTCCGGGTCTCCGTGTCCATCTGGTCGTCAATGCTCTTGATCCGCCAGACGATCCCCGCCGCCGGCCCGTCCTCCATTTTCATCCAGTCGCCGACGGTCATCTCCGGCGCCCCGGGGCCGACGGTCATCGTCGCCGTGCTGGTCCGCTCCGTCAGCTGCAGGCTCAGCCGCTCCGGCTGGAACTTGTCCCGCGCATTCAGGCTCTTCTCCTCCAATAGAACCATCATAGGAATCTCGACCTCCAGCTCACCGTCATCCGCACCGCCCGGTCCGCGCTGTAGGCGCAGCTGCAGGCGCCCGGCGCCTGCCGGAAATCGTTCGCCCCGCTCCGCGCCTTCATCGCGCTCCGCCAGCTGCTCCCGCTCCGGATCCGGATCCGCAGCAGCCCGTTCACGTGGTCGATCACCAGCGCCTCATTCCCGCCCAGGCCCAGGCCGCTGAAGCTCATCGTGTCCCCGCCGATCCGCACCGTCAGGCTGTTGATTGTCATCCCGCTGGTGTTTGCGATCTCCGCGTCGATCTGGGTCTTCGCGCTGCCCTCCAGGGTGATGCCCCGGCTTCCGCTGGCGGCGCCCCCGCCGAAGGTGACCGTGTTGATGTTCTCCTCCTGCCAGAAGGGAATCGCATGGGCCCGGAAGGTGATCGTGAATTCATTCAGCCGCATCCACAGGTCGCCCTCTCCGGGCGTGACCACCTCGTCCACCCACAGCGCCCGGTTCGGCTTGTAGTTGATCGTCAGCCAGCCGCCCCTCGCGGCCCAGGCTTTGATGGCCTCCAGCACGGCGCTGCGCTCCTCCATCACGTTCCGCCGGATGTTCATGCTGAATCGCACATTCACGTCCAGCGTGTCCCGGTGCCGTCCGGTGATCCGCGTCCCGTCCGTGAATCCCATGCTCACGCTGCTGACCGTTTCCTTTCCGGCCCCGCCTTCGATCCCCTTGATGATGATCCGCGGGTCGATCTCGTCCAGCTGCACCCCGTTCAGGGCCGCTCTGTGCGCCAGCTGCATCCTCTCACCCTTCCGTCAATATTCTGCGCTCTTTGCCAGCTCCACGCTGATGTACGGCGCCAGGATCCGCCCGGCGGCCTCCCCGTCGATCGTCACCCGCAGGTTCCGCACCCCCGCGGCCACGCCGTTCTGCGCGGCGGTCTGCAGGTTGCCCGGCAGTCCCCGGAAGCCCTCCAGGTCGCTGCTGGTGATCCCGTTCTCATCCGCCATTCCGCTGGGGTTTTGCCACCAGGTCGCCGGCAGGTCCATCCAGTTCGACTCGTTGAATCCGCTCTCCGTGCTCCTGGCGTTGTAGTCCTCAATGATCCGGTCCAGCCATTCGTCCACCCGGTCAAATTCCTTTTCATTTCCCTCAAAGGCGGCCACCATGGCGTCGTATGCCTGGTCCATCGCGTCGGTGTCGCCGCTCCGCCAGGCGTCCCAGTAGGCGTTCGCCGCGCCCTGCTGTTCCGCCGTCGCGTCAAACCGCGCCCGCGCCACCGGGCTCATCGGCCCGGAGCTGTCCACGTAGGCCCGCGGCTTCGCCGCTTCCTCTGCGGCGGCAGCTTCCGCCGCGGCCTGCTCCCGCTCCTGCCGGTTGGCTTCGGCCCGCGCCGTCGCCTCCGGCGCCTTCCCGGTCACCAGCCAGTTCATGAAATCCCGTCCGGTCGCGGTGCCGGTGGCGCCCGCCCCCCGCATCGATTCGCCGATCTGCTCGACCTGCTCGTCCCGGGCTTTTTCATCGTCCGTCCGCGTGTCCCCCTGCAGCAGCCGCTGCAGCGTCGGCAGGCACAGGATCGCCGCCAGGCTCACCGGCAGCACCACGTTCGCCAGCGCGCTGGCAATGCCGCTCGCCAGGCTGCCGATGGTGGTGTTCGCCCCGGCGGCCCCCAGCATGCTCACCGCCCCGCTGGTCATGCTGAAGCCCTGGATCACCTTGAAGTTCGCCGCCAGCTCCGCAATGGAGCTGATCAGGCTCAGCCCCTTCCCGGCCACCCAGAAGGCCGCCAGAAGCTCAAAGGCGTGGAGCACGCTGTTGATGTTGTCCTCATTGCTGATCCATTCCAGCGCGTCCGCCAGCCCCTGCAGGGCCTTCCCGATGGCCCGCACGATACCGTTGTCGCTCTCCTCCAGCTTCTTCCCGGCCTCGTCCAGCTTCCCCGCCGCGTTCTCCAGCGCCGTCTTGATCCGGTCGAAGAATTTGGCAATATCCTCCTCCAGCTTCTTCAGGTCCTCGTCGTTGCCTGAATCGACGTATTTGATCAGGTCCTCCAGGATCGTCTGCGCACTCCCGGTCAGGTCCAGCCCCAGCTTCGCGAAATGCTCCGCCACAAAGCTGTCGATGAAGGCACTCCAGGTGGTGTTCAGCTTGTCCACGTCCTCGATCAGCTTGGACATGTCCTCCATCTGTTCCCCGGTCATGCCGATCCCGCCCTGCTCCGCGTCGAACAGGCCCAGGTTCCCCCGGATCTTCTCCCAGTCGTTCAGCAGGTCCATGACCTTCGTGGCCCGCTTCTCGCCGAAGATCTCCTCCAGGTTCGCCATCTTCTCCGTGTAGTCCATCCGGCTCAGGCTGTCCATGACGGCCATGGCGTATTCCCAGCGGTCCTTGTAGGCCTCTGTGCTGACCCCCGCCAGCACCCCGTGCTTATCCGCGTCCGCCCGGGTGTTGATCCGCGTCACCGCGGTGCTCAGGTCCTCAAAACTGTCGTGGGCAGTCTCCACCGCGTGGCTCCATTTCTGGATGTTCGTCGCGTCCGTGTTCCAGTAGCCGGCAATATCGCCCCAGCTGTTCGCCCGCGTCGCCGTGTCGATCATCTGCTCCCACACGGCGCTGATCGTGCTGGTCACCGTGTCCAGCAGCGTCTGGAAAATCCCCTCTATCGCGCCGGCAACGCTCTCGCCCACCGCGGAAAGGCTCCCCAGGGAATCCGCGAAGCTCTTGGTGGCCACCGTGGCCGCCGCCGCGTCCGTTCCCACCGTGGAAAAGCCGCCGCCGACGCCCTCCAGGTCGTTTTTCATGTTCGCCAGGGTGGTCCGGGCGCTGTTCAGCTTCTGCTCCCATTTCTGGACGACGTCCTCGTTGTCGCCGTATTCCTCCCGGGCCTCGGCCAGGGCCTCCTTCAGGGTTTGGACGACCTTTTCCTGTTCGGCGATCTGCGCCTTCAGGCTCTTGGCTTTCGTCTCGGCCTTCTGCTGCTCCGTGGCGTTCTTCCCCAGCTCCGCCGTCTCCGCCTTCAGCTCGCTTTTGAGGGTCTTCAGGTTCCGCTGCGCCTCCCTGATGGCGGCGTTGTACTGCTGTTCGCCCTCCAGGACGATTTTCTGTTTGATCTCCTTTGCCACGTGTTTCACCTCACAGCAATTTCCGGACTCCCTTGCCCCAATTGACCCGCATGTCGTAGTCCATGCGGATCTTGTACATGTCCATGATCCAGCCCGGCGTCATCCGCCGGGCCGATTCGTTTGAGATCCCGGCGATCAGCGCATACCCGTAGAATTCACAGGCCCGCGTTGCCCGCCGGTTGACCCGTTTTTTTGGTCATATTCCTCGGCCAGGGCGTCCTGCGGCTCGTCGTCCGCCTCCCCGCCGTTTGTTTCGCTCTCCATGCCCTTTTCGATCGCGGCCTGTATCGCGCCGCTGATCTCCTGGACCTTTGCCAGGCTGGTGTGCCGGCCGATGGTTTCCTCCGTCACATCTTCCGGCATCCCGTCCAGGTTTCGCTGACTGTTGGCGCAGATGGCGAAGATCTTCCGCACCGTCCGCGTCATCTGCGGCCCCCGCAGCGCTGCAAACGCTTCCCGGACCCCGCCGTATTCATCCTGAATCTTTTCAAATGCGTCCAGATCAAACCGCAGCCGGTATAATTGCCCGTTGATCCGGACCTCCGGTTTCCGCTCCGGCTTTTTCATGCTTTTTTCGCTCATGTGCCTGTCCTCCTGTCCGTTTGTTATAAAGTAAAAAGCAGGCCGGAAGGCCTCAGCCCTCCGGCCTGTTCCGCGCGTCAGCCGCTGATGCCGGCGTGGCCCTTCAGCCAGGTCACCGCCGCGGTTTCGGTCATGCCGTCCTTGTGGGCGTAGTAGCAGATCGAACCGTCCGCCGCCAGCTGCACGCCGACCCCGTCGCCGGATATGGTCTCATGCTGGAAGCTGGTCCGGTCCCTGCGCGTTTCCGCGCTCACGCCGTCCCGCGCAAACTGGATTTTATAAATCCAGTATCCTTCCCAGGTCACCACACCCTTGAACCGGTTGGCCATCAGGCAGCCGGCGCCGATGAAGGGCGGATCCGCCTCCGTCAGCAGCAGGTCCCCGCCGCTGGAGGCCTCTTCCATGCCCAGCACGTCCTTCTTGATGGCGGCGTTGTTGTTCACCAGCTCCATCACCATGCTCACCGCGGTCGGGATCTTTTCGCTGTCGATCAGGTGGCCGTCCGCGTATTCCTTCTCATCGGTGCGTTCCTCGTTGATCTCCGCCTTCGCCAGGTAGTCCTCCAGCATCGTGCCGCCGCTGTAGACGATTGCCGCGCCGTCACCGCCGCTGGAATACTTGGCATAGGTGAACTTTTTGCAGGTTGTCTTTGCCATGTTTCCGTTCCTCCTCGTTTAATTGATTTCAGCGATCAGGCGGTCGCTTTCGGCCTGCATGGCATCGACCACCGCTCGTTCCATCATTGATTCATCTCCGGTGATGAAATGATCACCTTTCAGTCCCTTCCCGCGGCCGTAGTTCAGCACGTAGGCCTTGGTCGCGTTCCGCACGCCGCGGCCGTCCTCGCCCTGGGGATAGACGTCCTGCGCGCCGCCGCCCAGGAACTCCCGGTATTCGTTCCGGCCGATGCTGGCCAGCATCTCCCCGGTGGACCGCTTGCTCTTCCCGGGCGGCGCGTGTCCGGCCTTGTTGGTTTCCTCAGCCATCCGCGCTTCCGCAGCAGCGGATCCGGCTTCGACGATCTTCCGGATCATCGGCCTTCCCATCCGGTTCAGCTGCTGGTCCAGCAGCTCAAATCCGTTCACCTGCACCCTGGCCATCAGCCGTCCACCTCCGGATCCTCGTCCCCGGCCAGCGGGCCGGGCAGTGTCACATGCCACCGCCAGATGACCTTGTCCAGGTCATAGATGTAGTTCCGGCTCATCAGCCGCCACCCGGCGTCCTCCGATGCGCACCAGCGCTTCAGCACCGCCTGGGTCTGCCGCTTCACCCGGCTGCCCCGGCTGCTGACGCATACCCAGATATCGATCCCCAGCACCTGGTCCACCATCGTGCCGTCAGCCCATTCGCTGTCGTCCTCTCCGGTCAGCTCCACGGTGCCCCAGTCGTCCGGCAGGTTGGTTTCCAGCACGTCCCGGTCAAAATTCACGCCCGTCACGCCGTCGTTCAGCGCGTCGATCAGGTCGTCAATCAGGTCCCGTTCCTCGTCCATGTCACACACCCCCGCCCTTGACAGCCCGGCATTTCAGCCGCAGGTAGTCCCGCATGTAGCCAAGGTGGTTTACCTCCAGGATCCCGTAGGTCTCGCTCCCGTGGCGCACCCGCCAGGTCGTGTCGATGTCGTCCCGCCATCGGATCGTGAAGGTCACGATGTCCTCGGCGTTCACCGCGTGCGCCTGGAAGAATTCCCGGCCGCTCACGTCGCTTTTGGCCGCCGGCACGGTGCTGATGTCCGTCCAGGCGGTGTTCCGCCGGTTGTGGTCCCCCAGCGTGGTCAGCGGCTTCATCAGCGTGACCCACTGCCGCAGGTCGCCGCTTTTAATCCTGGCCATCCGTCTCACCTCCGGAGGAGCTCTTCCTCAGCTGGTGCACGCTGGTGACGATGTAGGGCGGGATCACGGCGTTCGCGTCCGCGTTACCGCGGTTGTCATACATCCAGGCCGCCAGGTTGCACACCCAGAACAGCCACAGGTCGTTCTCCGTGTCCTCCTCCACCCCGGCTGCCTTGTACCACTCCACGGCCGCGCGGTAGCACATTTCCAGGACCGCGTCCGGCGCGGCCGGATCGGCTCCGGCAAACCGGCGCACCTTCTCCATGATGCTTTCGGCCATGGTCTCAACTCCTTATTTCTTCGCGGATTTCGTCTGCCGGGCCGGCTCGGCTTTCGCCTCCAGCGTGGCCACCTTTTTCTCCAGCTCGCGGATGGCGGCCTCCAGCGCCTCAATCCTCTCCTTGGTTCTCATCCTTGCGCGCCTCCCTTTAAAAAATCGCAGGGCGGGGGCAGTATTCCCCCGCCCCGGTGTTCATTACAGGGTCAGGCTGCGGCGCACCATGGCAGCTGCGTCGAACTTCTCAACGTCCATCCGGCTGATGCCGCGGACTTCGGTGCTGTCGGTCGCCCAGGCGTTGCCGCCGATGTTGGTGCTGGCAATCTCGAAGCCGTCCTTCTGGAACAGCGTCGCGAATTCTTTGGCGTCGCCGATGAAGACTTCCGCCGGGGTGCCGGTGCCGGTGCCGTTGGGCAGCCAGGCGTCGGAAACGACGTGCACCGGGCGTCCCTTGATCTTGAACAGCGTGGGGTTGGTGGGATCCGGCTGCAGCAGGCCGCGGCCGGTGTCGTCCTTCAGCTGGTCCATGGCGTCAAAGGCGCTCTGGTTGCACAGGATGATGCTGCTCAGGCTGATGGCCGGGTCCAGCGTCTTGTTCAGGGCCAGCTTGATGCCGTCGATGGCGTCCTTGCCGGTGCCGCTGGGAATCAGGCTGGAGGCGGTCAGGGTCTTCAGCGCAGCGATCAGCAGGCTGTTCTCGGTGATCACCTGCTTCTTTGCGAACCAGCGGCTCAGGTAGGCCATCAGGTTGGCCTCCTCATCCGCCAGCAGCTCGTTGGAAACGGGCAGCCGGAGGGCGTACTTTTCCAGCGTGTAGGCAACCTTCGCGAATTCGGGCTGATCGTCCGTCGGGATGGTGGCCATCTCGTTGACCTTGGTCATGCCGGTGGTGGGCGCAGTGTCGATCACGCGCCAGCCGGTGGGCGCCGTCACGGCTTCGTATCCGAACAGGGCGCTCAGGGGATCCAGCTGCCGCTTCAGCTCGCGGATCTGGTGGTCCATGTCCACGGGCACCAGGAAGCCGCCGTCTTCGCCGGGGGTGTCTCCGCCGCCTTCGGTCAGGGCGTCGTAGAGGATCTTGACGTTCTCGTTGCCGCGGCCGTTCCGGACGTTGAGCCCGTTCCGCATTGCGAAGCAGAAAGCCCGGGCGTACTCATTGGAAGCCCGCATTTCCCGGCGGCTCTTCGGTTCCGCGGGAACCTGGGCCACGGGGGTCAGGGCAGCCTGCGCGCCGTCCTTCAGGGCGTCGTAGCTGGCCTGCAGCGCGCTCAGGCGCTTGTTCATGTCGGCGATGGCGTTCCGCTGGGCATCCAGCGCGTCCATGCTGACGCTGGAGTTGCCGGCGTCCTGCGCCAGCTTCTGGTTGGCAGCCTTGATCTGGCCGCCCAGGGTGGTGATCTGGTTCATGATGTCCTGCAGATTCATTTTGTTTTTTCCTCCTTGTTTGTTGGTCGTAAAGGAAAAGCGCCCACATGGACGCTTTTGCTCACAGGGAAGCTTCCAGGGCGATCATCGCCCGCTGCGCGATCTCCGCGCGCCGTGCGATCTCCGCCCGCTTTTCCTGTTCTTCCGGGCTCATCCCGGTGCGCTGGTCCGTCCCGATGACGGACGGCACGATCTTCCATGCATCAATGACCTGGCTGGTCGCCAGGTCGCCTTCCTGCACCGTGATCGTGTGGGCGCTTTCCCACCGGCGGCACATCTCCCGGATGTCCTCCGGCGTGGCCCGTGTCAGGGTGCTGGCGCCGGCCATGGCGCTGGCCCGGATCTCCCCGCCGTATACGGCGTCGGCGAATCCTTCCTCGACGCACCGGTTGGCGCTCATCCAGGTTTCGTTGTCCAGCATCCGCTTCAGCTCGTCCCGGCTTTTCCCGGTCCGCCGCTCGTAGGCCGTGATCAGCCCCTCGCCGATCTCGTCCAGGGTCTTCGCGGTCTTCCGCATTTCCTTCGCGTCGCCCATGGCGACGGTCCACGGATTGTGGATCATCATGTAGGCAACCGGGCTGATCAGGATCTCATCCCCGGCCATGGCCACCACGCTGGCCGCGCTGGCTGCCAGGGCGGTGATGATCACCGTCACCTTGCCCTTCCCGTTCATGCTGTGCTCCCGCAGCGCGCTGTAGATCTCCGCGCCGGCCATCACGTCCCCGCCGGGGCTGTTGATGTGCACCGTCACGTTCTTCAGCCCTGCCAGGCCATTCCGGAATTCCTTCGCGCTGCACTCGTCCCCGAACCACGCTTCTTCCGCGATCGGGCCGTCGATGTCCAGCACGCCGTCCTCCGGCGTTTCGGTGTCCTTCCTCAGGTTCCAGAACCTCATCAGGCGTCCTCCTCCTTTCCTTCAGAAGTCTGCCCGCCCAGCAGCAGCTCCGGATGCTCGACCGCGATCCGCAGCGGGATCAGGTCCCGGCTGCTCATCAGCAGGTCGCCCACCGGATCCGGCGGCAGCCCAAGCTCGGCCCGCACCTCGTTCGGCTTGCGCCATCCGCCGCGGATGGCCATCTGGTTCCGCTCCGCGGTGGTCTTGACGTCCGTCCGGGTCAGGCTCGCTGTGTCGAAGCGGAACCGGTAGCCATCGGCGTATTCCGCCGGCGTCAGCATTTTCCGGTTCAGTTCCTCTTCCCATTGCTGGACCTTCGGCCCGATGGTCAGCTGCAGGAACTCCATCATCTGCTGCTCAGCCGTGCCGAAGCTGGTGTCGCTGTAGTCCCCCAGCAGGTGCGGCGGCAGGTTGTAGACCGTGGCCACCCGGTTCCTCGTGATCCGCTCCACGTTCAGCACCTGGGCGTCCACGCTACTGTTGGCGAAGTTGGTGGCGGTCATCCCGCCCTCCAGGATCACCACGCTCCGGCCGCTCTTTTCGTAGGTTTCCAGGAACCGGTTCACCGCTTCGTCCTTCTGCTGCTGGCTCAGGCCCACGTTCGGGACCGTCAGCATGATGCCGTGGTTCACGCCGTCCAGCTGGTCCAGGCTCATCTCCTTCACCTGGGTGTCATAATCCAGGCTTCGCCGCAGCACGTCAATCGGCCGGATCCCGCGGATCCCGTTGGCGCTCATGTGCTTCAGGCACAGGACCATGAATCCGGGCGCCAGCGCCTCGCTTCCGTCGTCCATCCGAACGCTGTACCAGATGTTCCCGTCCTCGTCCTTCTTCGGCGTCACCCTTGTCGGGTTCAGGATGTCCAGCCGGATCAGCTGGCCCATCTTGTCCGTCACCCGCAGCGCGTAGGCCGTGCCCTCCGTGTTCAGCAGCACCTCCATGGTCTGCTTCCAGCTGAAGGCCGTGAAGTTCGGATGCGGCTCCAGGCTGATGATCCGCTCCAGCGGATGGTCCGTCTGGATCTCATAGCCTTTGTAGAGGTGGATCGGCATCGCCGCCATGGTGTTGCTGATCCGGCTCACCGCGGCGTAGATCGCCTCGTTCCCTTCGATGGTCCGGTCTGCCCGCGGCCGATTGATCGGCGCCAGCTCCCGGCTCCGCACCGTCCGCCTGGGCTCGTCCCTCGCCTGCGCCTTGTGGCGCTGAAATGGCCATCTCATTTTGTCACCTTCTCCTCCTGTTGCTCAGTTCCACCACCCGGATCGCCGGCGGAATGTAATCCGCCCCCGCCGGCTGCTTCTGCATCTTGATGCAGTGCGCATCCAGCCAGGCCATGAAACCGTCGATTTTGCGGAACTTGTTCCGCTTCGTCGGCATCCAGTTCTCCTTGTCCAGGTGCCGCCGCTCCCCGCTGATCCGGACGTTGTCGGTGTACCACGCCAGCATCGGGTCCTGGTTGCTGACCACCTGGCCCGCCAGCAGCAGCTCCTTGATGTCCTTCATGGGGTCGTTCAGCGTGATCGGCCCCTGCCGCACCACCTGGCATTCAAAAGCCGGCGTATCCGTCCCTCCGGTCTCCAGCATCTGCCGGAGGCGGGTGGCGTTCGCCGGGTCGTAGCCGATCGTCACGATTTCGTATTTTTTCGCCTGCTCCGCGAACCAGGCATAGACGTCTTCCTGCTGCACGTATTCCCCGGGCACGATGCTCAGGAACCCGCGCATCTGCAACCCGTAGTAGTCGATCTTCTCCTGGTCCAGGTCCACCTTCCGCTGCGGCACCCAGCTGTGCAGCTTCACAAAGATCCGCCCGTCGTCCAGCGGGAATTCCAGGGCCGCCGCGGTAAAGTCCTCCCGGTTGGAAAGGTCAAAGCCCCCGTAGCACCGCCGGCCCAGCAGGCTTTCCTCCTCCACCGTGCCGGTGTTCCGCTTCAGCACCTCCGGCTGCACGAAGGCCATGTCATCCGCGTTCACCATGATGTTCAGCTGCTTGCAGATGAAGTCCGCCCGCTCGCTGGGAATCTGTTTGCAGCGCTCCCACTGCTTCTTCAGCTCCTCCAGGTGCAGTGTCTTCCCCAGGCCCGGGTTCGCCTTGATCCAGTTTGCCGTGTCCTCGACATCGTCCTCGGGGTCCAGCTCCGCGATAAACGCGAACATCCGGTCGCCGACCTCCGGGATCAGCTTCCCGGCCATGGCGTCCGTGAACAGGTCGTAGTAGTAGGCCAGCGGCCCGTCGATCACGTTCCCCATCGTCGTGATGTAGATGACCAGCGGCTGCGTGCGCTTAACCGTCTTCCGCTTGAAGATGTTCAGCAGCTTGAAATCCCGGTATTCGTGGATCTCGTCAAAGATCGCACCGTGCGGGTTCAGGCCGTCCAGCCGCTTGCTGTCGCTGGACCGGTGCATGATGGTGGCATTCATCTTGTCGTAGTAAACGCCGTCCCGCAGCGTCCGGAACCGCGGCGCCAGGAAGGGGCTCGCCTGGATCTGGCTCCGGCATTCCTGGAAGACGATGCCCGCCTGCTCCTTGCTGTTGGCCAGCAGGTAGACGTCTGCGCCCCGCTCCCCGTCCTTGCAGGCCATGAAGGTGGCGTTCCCGGCCATCATGGTGCTCTTCCCGTTCCCGGTGCCCACGACGATCAGGCCCTCCCGGAATCGCCGGTATCCGGTCTTCCGGTCAACCCAGCCGTACAGATTGCATTCGATGAAGCACTGCCAGCCCATCAGCTCCATCCGGTCGTAGTCGCCCTTGGTCGGCACCAGGAACCGTTCCATGAAGTCCACCGGCCGCCCGGCCTTGTGCTCGTCAAAGGCCCAGGGATAGTCCGGATCCGTCCGGCTTTTTTCCAGATCCTCCAGGAACCGCCGGCAGGCCATCTTCGCCTTTTCGCAGGCCAGGATCCGGCCCGCCAGCACGTCCTCGGCATACCGGTAGCACCGCGCCACCGCCGTGCTTTCCTCCGGCCCGTCTTTTTGCGCCGTTTCCGGGCCGTTTGCAGGCGTCCCGCCTCCCGGATGACTTGTCCCCCGTCCGGCATCCTTCCCGCAGGTTTTCGGCCTCCCCGGGCCTCTCCCGCGGCGCTTCCCGCCCGCTGCCGGGACTCCCTGGTTCAAGCCGGCCGGAGCGCTCCCGTTAATCGGGGAAGCTGTCGAAGTCGTCATCGATCTCGACGGCCACCGCGTGGCGCTTGCACGGTGTCAGCTTCAGTTCGCCCAGGTGCTTCCGCTGCTGTTCGCTGTAGGCCCGCAGCTGGGCCGGGCTCTTGTTTTCCTGCCAGTATTTCTGGCGCCCGTTGTAGCGCTCCTGGCCCAGCCCGCGCGCCGCGATGTCATCCATCAGCATCTGCTTGATCTGTTCCGCGTAGGCAACATCCGCCACCAGCATCTGGTCCGGCTCCGTCATGCCGTCCGGCCGCCTCTCGCAGGCATCGCATAGGCGGTCGTACATATGCCGGGCCCGCTTGTCCGTGATCCGCTGGAAGTGTTCCTTCCGCAGTGCGTTGTTCATCCTGTCCTGTCCTCCTGTCCGTCAAACCTTCATCACCCGCATGGTGTGCGAGCCGATCCTTTCCAGCGTCTTCCGCTTTTTCTTGCTGCGCCTTTCCGGATGCTCCCGTTCATGGCATTCCGCGCACAGCGCCCGCAGGTTGTCCGGATCCAGCTCCAGATCCGGACGTTCGCTCCGCGGGATGATGTGGTGCACCAGGGTCGCCCGTCTCGGCCGCACGCCGATCCCGGCCCGCATCCTGTCCATGCAGTCCTGGCACATTCCCCCGTCCCGCATCAGCGCCACCTGCCGCAGGCGCTTCCACGCTGCGCTATGGTAGAACGGATCGCTTTCCTTATAGTCCGCCATCCCGTTCCCTCCTGTCTGAATAACCCGGCCGCAGGGACAGGTCTGCCGGCCGGGGCAAAGAAAACGGCGGCCGGATTTTCATCCGTCCGCCTCACTTTGGCAGCTTAGACTCTATCATGGGTTCCGCGCACCTGCAAGGGATGAACACATGCCGCACGTGTTCCCGCAGCGTCCACACATGTTCCCACATGTAGAACCGGCGCTCCCCGGTGTTGCATCCTTCCTATTTTATGCGCAAATTTTTTGATCTAAAACTCCACGTCATCCCCGCGCATCCATGCCTCGTTCGGATCTTCATAGCGCTCCGGCTCCCGGCTCTGGAACCGGGTGCAGTAGCTGTTTTCCGCCTGCCGCTCGCATCCGCTTCGATGGATGCAGACGCAGCAGTCCGGCTTCATCCGCTCCTCCTGGTTCCGCTCCCGCTCACTTGTTCCTTTCCTTCTCATGTGTCTCTCCCCCTTCTTTTTTCAGGTACCATCCCGGCAGCGCGCCGCTCACCTTGTCCTCGCTGACCATCTCCAGCAGCTGCTCCGCGGCCCTTTTCGTTTTCCGCACGTAGCCGGCGGTATATTTTTCCTTCCGTGCGATCTGCGGCGTGTCCCACCGCTTCACATAGTAGTCCAGCAGCACCTTGCTCTCCAGGTCCGGCACCAGGTCCAGCAGCACCACGGCGGCCACCTTCTCCGCCCGTTCCGCCTCCCTGCGCTCGTCTATCTCCCGCTCCAGTTCGTCGATATCGGCCAGGATCCGGCCGATCTTGTCCCGGTCGCCGGCGGACCGGCTTCCGCCGTTCGGGTCGGCCTGCGGTGCGCTCAGGCTGTCCAGCACCTCGCGCCGCTGCTCAATGCGCTGCTGCAGCCGATCAATTTCCCCCTTCGCTGCCCTGCACCGTTTCAGGATTGTAATCGCGTTCATCGTCAGGCCTCCCCGTTTTTCCGTCATTCTCCGTTTACAAGCTGCCGCGGATATTCCATACGAATACTGCTTGCGCTCAGTCGGATGCTGAAGGGTGTGATCTCCAGCACGCTCTCCCAGCTCCGCGGACTTTTTGTCCCGCAGTATTCGCAGTCCCCGTTCTCATCCAGCGGCGCCCCGCAGTTCCGGCAGTTTTGCACCTCTTCCATCGTCTCCTCCTCAGAACGGCTCCTCCGGATCCTCTGCCACCGTCATCCCGGTCTCCGGATCCGTCCCGGGCGCCGCGCCGCCCCGCTCCGGCGGTGCGTCTTCGTCCTTCGGTTCCTGGCTTCCGCCGCCCCCGCCGCTCAGGAACTCCACATCATCCGCCGTCAGCTCCAGTTGGGTCCGCACCTGCCCGTCCTGCCCGATCCATCCGCTGGCGGACGGCACGCCCGTCACGCAGACCTTCCGCCCCTTGGTCAGGAATTTCGCGCAGGTGTCCCCCAGGCCGCGCCAGGCCGTCACCCGGATGAAGTCGGCATCCGGCCCGCCCTCTCTTTTGTGCTTCTTCCGCACCGCCACCTTAAACCGGCACCAGTTCACGCCGTTCGGCGTGGTGCCCGTCTCCGGATCGTGCACCAGGTTCCCGATGATCATTTGCAGGTTCATATGGTCACATCCTTTCCATGAATCAGCTGCCCGGCGGCATCCCGGTATTCGCATTTGCGCAGCAGGCTGTCCCCCTCCTGCACATCGCTCGGCACCGCGGACTCCAGCAGCGCCTCCCGCAGCGGGCACCGGTCGATCTCGCTGCCCTCCCGCATGCACAGGATGCATTCACTCCGCATCGCCGCTTCCGCCATCGCGGCCAGGTGCCGGTCCGTCACCAGCAGGTGCCGCGCCGTCCGGACCGGCCCGTCGATGTGCAGCTCATAGTGCCCGTGCCGTGCATAGGCGCTGTAGTAGTCGTCCCGGCTCTCCGGCATGGTGTCCAGCAGCTGCCGCTGGATCCTGTCCACCAGCGTCAGCATCAGCCGGATGTCCCGCCAGACCCATTTCCCGGCGGTCCGCGCCCGCTCCCGGCAGGCCGGGGCGTTGATCCGCAGCGAGTTCCGCAGGATCATCAGGTTCAGCATGAACTCGTTCTCCCGCCGGTTCGGTTTCGTCCGGGCCGGCCCGGCTTCAGGGGGCGCGGGCGCCGCGGGAATCTTCGCGATTTTTTTGCCCTCATCCGCGCTCCCGCGCCGCCCGGCGCGCCCGTCCGCTGGGGTTTTGAAGGGCATTTCCGCGGAAATTACTCCGCCCGGCCCTGTCCTCCCGGCGGATGTAACCGCCCCGGGACCGGTTCGCCCCATCATCTCCGCCTGGATCCGCATCGCCAGCGCCCGCTTCTCCGGTTCATTCATCCGGCGTCCCTTCCTTCCGCTCCAGGCTCCGGGCTTCTGCGTCGATTTTGTCCAGGATGCCCTGATGGTACGCCCGCCGCGCCGCCAGCTCCTCCCGCACGGCCCGCTTCAGCTCCGCCTCGTCGAAGTCCAGCGCCCAGCTCGTGTTCTGCCGGGTGGCGGTCCGGAACGTCGCCGCCCGGACCGTCTGGTACCCCACCCCGTGTTTCCTTGAAAATTCACCGACCGTCATGCCCCTGTCCTCCTTTCCATCACCAGCCGGATGTCCGTCCAGCTATCAATCATCCGCTCCACCGCCGGCCTGGCCGCCTCCGGCAGGTCATGCAGGTCCTTGACCTGATACCGCCGCAGCACGTCCTTTTTGATCGCCGCCCGGAAGATCTTCGGGCTCTTTTCATCCTGCAGGATGTACTTCCGGCAGATCTCGTCCGCCCGGCAGCGGATCAGCGCCTGGATCCGCTTCACGTCCCCGTGGCTCATCGTCACAGCCGCCTGCCGCGCCTCCATCTCGTCCATCCGCTGCTGCATGGTGGCCATCATCTGCCCAAGCTGCAGAAGGATTTCCCCCATTTTCTGAACGTTCCCGGACATTTCCCGGACATCTGCCGGATCCACCGCGATCAGCCGCCCGTCCTCCTGGGTGATCACTTCAGGAATGATCTGCTCAGCGTTCATTTGACGGCCCCCTCTCCGGGCACCGCGCCGGCCAGCGCCATCCGCATGTAGTCCGTCCATTTCTCCAGCCGGGTCAGGTGCGCTTCGATCCGTGTCTTCTCCGGCATCAGCGCCGCCGGATCCAGCGGCATCATCTCGCAGTCCGCCATGAACCGGGTCAGCGCCACCTTCAGCACCTTCCACGCCGGCTCCGGCTGCCCGGCACTGCCGGCCCGCAGCGCCTCCAGCTCTGCCTCCGCGTTGGCTGCCCGCTTTTCCGCGTCCTCCGCGGCCGCCAGCAGGATCTCCCGGTCCTTCGCGTAGTCCGCCGGCACCGCCGCGGCCAGCTTCTCCCGTTCTTCCTCCCGGGCCTCCTCGTCGCACTGCCGAAGCATCCGCTGGGTTTCTTCGTCCTTTTCATCCAGCATCCGCTCCAGCTCCCCGGCGTACTGCTTCTGCTTGTTCAGCTCGTTCCGCAGGCCGTCCCGCTCCGCCATGATTTTCCGGGCCGCCGCGTTCTGGTCTTTCTCCAGCCGCCTGGCGCTGTCCAGCTCCCGCTGCAGCTTTTCCATTCCCTGCCGGGCTTCCTCCCGGGCCGCGGCGATTGCGTCCGCCTTTCCGTCCATCTGGCCGCGCAGGTATCCGCTCTCCCGCTCCTCTTCCATCCGGCCCTGGTAGGCGCTGATCGTCGCCTTCATCTGCTCCTCCAGGCTGTCCCGCTCCGCTTTGGCCTGGTCCAGCTGGGTCCGGATCTCCGCGGCCGCGCCCGTCTCCTGCACCAGCTTCAGCTTCGCCTGCCGGATCTCTTCCTTCAGCGCCTTCACCGTGGCGCCCTCCTGCCCGGCCTTCTCCGCGATCTCCTCCCGGGCTTCCTCGTCCAGTCCGCTCCCCAGCAGCATCAGCGCCTTGCTCATCTCCAACCGGGCCATGGCGCTGCCGTCCCGGATCTCCGTCGCCGCCTGCATGCACCGCTGCGCCTGCCGCACGGTCAGCCCGGTGGTTTCCGTCACCCAGCCTTCCCATTGTCCGTGCGGCACCACCTTCGCCTCCTTGGCCTCCAGCAGCGTCCGCCCGATCCCGATGTAGCCCGTGCCGATCTGTTCCTTGTAGAGGTGGATCCGCGCTTCATAGTCCGCCAGGGTCAGCGCCCTGGTCTCCGTCGTCTTTGCCAGCATCGTCATTTTCCTGTCCCTCCGTTTCGTTATTTTCCCGGGTTCCGCGCCTGGCTTTTGCTTCCCCCGTGGGTTTCGTTATTGAAATTCATCCGGCAGCACGTCGTTCCCGACCTGCATCATGTCGAGCTGCTCCGCCTCGGCCTTCGGCCCGTTCAGCGCCGTGGTGGGAATCCACAGCAGCGGGATCACCTTCCCGCCGATCCGCTTCAGCTTCGTCATTTTCCCGTCCCCGCGGGTCTGCCAGTCGGCGACGACCCCGTCCGTCCGCAGGTGCTTGTAGAGGGCCTTCAGGCTCACCGGGAATTCCGTCCCCTGCTCCCGGCACAGCTTCTGCACCGCGCCGAAGGCCACCGACGGCAGCAGGTAATAATAATCGCTGTCCATGTAGCCGATCAGCCGCTCCGTCGGCGGCGGGGCCTTGGCGTCCGGTACCGTCAGATCCATCAGCGCCACCTGCCTGGAGTTCATCAGCTCCGCCAGCCCGTCCAGGAAGATCCGCGTCGGCTTCTCGCTCTCCATGTCCTTCGTCTGCCTCCGGCTGGCGTCGATCAGCTGCCGCCGGGCGTTCACCAGCATCTCGCCGGCCTGCTTTCCGTCCAGCACCCCCAGGTCCTGCATGTAGTGGAGCATCAGGAAATAGCCGATCAGGATGCAGGCCACCGTCTCCGGCGCCCGGTCGTGCTGTCCGTCGCTCTCCCGGTGGATGTCCTCCCGCATCTGCAGGAAAAGGTCGTGCAGCCGGTCCGGCATCCCGTCCGCCTGCTTCAGCAGCCATAGGATGTATCCACGCATCGCCCGCTGCAGCGTACCCTTCCGGGCGCTCTCCTGCAGGTCCGTCAGCGCTTTCCCCACCGGAATGTCCCCCTTGTCAATGTCCAGGATGAAGTAGCGGGCCAGGCCGCTGGCGCCGATCGCCGGCAGGTCCTCGCCGGTGATGATCGCCACACTCCTGGGCGGCGTGTTCGCCTTGATCGTGCTGTCCGCGTTCAGCCGTCCCCGGTCCACCCCGTCGCCGAAGGCCCGGCTCAGGGTCTGTGCCGTGGCGGCCATCTGCCGCTTTTCCTGCACGCTGGTCACCGGGTGGTAGTCATCCACCAGGATCGGCATGTCCTTCACCAGGAAGGCCTTCTTCCGGATCTGGTTCCCCGTGTCGTTGAAGGAGGCCGGCGGGTTCTTTGCGTGGAAATTCCCGTAGTGGCTCAGCGCCAGGGCAGCCGCCGTGGTCTTGTGGGTGCCGCTCTCCCCGTAGAGGAACAGCGCGAACGCCGGCACGATATCCGTGGCGCTCATCCATTCCCGCAGCGGGGCCAGGTAGATCGTCCCCAGCAGCGCAATGGCGATTTCCTTCTTCATGACCTCCAGCAGCTTGAGGCTCTCCCGGGCCGCGTCCGGGTAGGCGATCTGGTCGAAGCCTTCCGCCCCGCCGCCGTCCAGCCGGTAGTTTTTAAGCGCGTCCCCCATGTCCACCGTGATCCCGTCCATCCCGACGGCCCCGCCGTGGTACAGGTAGCACCATTTCCCGCCGATCTTCCGCCAGCCGGTGTGGTTGTATTCCGTCACCCGTTTCGCGGTCAGCTGGCCCACTTTTTTGATCGCCCAGGCCACTTTCCCGCGGGTGGTGCTCCCCGGGGTCAGGCTCGCGTCGAAGCCCCATTTCTCCGTGACCCAGTTCATGTTCTCCAGCTCGCTGGCCCGGATCACGACCCGCCCCAGCTTCCGCCCGTTGCAGTTCCATCCGTCCAGCACAAAATGCTTGCTGACGTTGACCCCGTCGTCCCGTTCCAGCTCCATCCGCGGCAGCACCACGAAATCGCACAGGGGTTTCGTCTCGTTCCCGCTCTCCTGCGCGATGCAGCCGTTCACCACGCCGTAGCCGCGCACCGCGGCATAGAGCCGCTCCGCCTGCTCCATCGGGCTCAGCCAGAAGGGCACCGCCGCCGGGTCAAAGTCCCTCGTGGCAGCCACCTGCCGGGCCAGGGCATCCATGGCGCCCACGTCCCCCATGATCTGCACCATGTCGCTGATGTCGCCCTTCTCCGGCAGGTCCGGGCAGGCTTCCGCGATGTTCACCAGCCGCACCCGTTTCGCAATCTGCTGCAGCTTCACCGCCACGTCCAGCGCGTGGTTCTGTCCGGTGTAGTCGTTCCCCCGGCCGTCGTTGTCCGGTAGGATGATCACGTCCGCGCCGGCCAGCCTGCGGCTGTAGCCCTCCCGCCATTTCCCGGCCCCGCCGGGGTTGCAGGTCGCCACATGGCCCAGGCGCTCCAGCGTTTCCACGTCCTTCTCGCCCTCGACCACGAAAACCGGCCGGCCTTCCGCGATGGCGGAAAGCACCTTCGGCAGCCGGTAGAGCGTCACGTCCCGGACCTCTGCCGGCACGCTGTTCACGAATCCCTGCCGGTTCGCCTTCGGGTTTTTGGGGTCATACACACGCTGCCGGAAGGTCTTCCCGGGCTTCCCGCCCTGGTAGTGCAGCCGCACCACCTGGAAAACCTCCTGCCCGTTCTCGTCCGTGTAGCTGTAGACCCGGTCCGGGTGATCCCAGTCCGGGACCAGCTCGTCCTTCTTTTCCCCGGCGGGAGCGGCCGGGACTGCCGGGTGCACGGTCAGCCCGCCGGCGGTCTCCGTCCGCTGCGCTTTCGCAGCGCCCGCGCTTTTCCGCTGCGTTTTCGCAGCCGTCCGCCCGGCAGCCTTCCCGCCGTTTCCCGGCCCCGCCTCAGGATCCACGATCAGGTCCTTCGGGCTGATCCCCAGCGCCGCCATGATGTCCGCGCTGGCGCATCCGGCATGGCAGCACAGGTAGATCCGCCGCTTTCCGTCCTTCGCGCTTTCCTTCTCCGTCAGCGTCAGGCTGGCCGTCCGGTCCTGGTGCGCCGGACATTTTGCCGTAAATTCCCCGCTGCTGTTTGGGCCGCTCACGCTTTGCAGCATGGTCAGCAGTTGCTTCAGATCCACCCGCGGCCCTCCTTCCTGTCCCTGGTTTGTTCATGGCTGCATAGCCTGTCCCGGCAGCGCCTTAATGCAGCGGTTCGCTGGTCACTTCTGACCGCCGGAGAAAATATCCGCCAGCTGTTTCAGCCGGTTCATGGCCTGCTTTGAATCGTCCTCTTTTTTGATCCTCGCGGCGTTCCGGATCCCTTCTGCGATCGCGGCGGCCTGCCGCAGCACACTGCCGCATTCCGTGTCAACGCAGAAGAATTTGGACAGGTCCATCACGGTAACCCCCTGGACATACTCAACAGACGGCTCCCCGTCCTTCATCGCCAGCAGGATGTATCCGTCCAACTCCAGGCCATCCCGAATCTTTCCTTCTGGTTCATATTCCGGATTGCTGCTTTTCACGCGAATCGTGTAGATGTTTTTCATGCTCCTGTCCTCCCTTTCCATTCTCAGACGATCTCCAGGCTCAGCAGGAAGATCGTCGCCTCTTCGATCTGCCGGTCCATGTTCTCGGCCACCGCCAGGTCCTTCCGGTCCTCCTCCTGTTCCTCCTCGCCGCCCAGCACCGCCGGCGCGTGCTTCACGATCGTGTGCGCCCCGTCGGCCACCGCCCGCAGGTCCGCCTCTCCAAGCTTCCCGCGGCCCTTGTGGATGAATCCGTAGACAAACGCCAGGTTGTCAATCAGCCCTTTATACATTCCCTGTCCCCTCCTGTCCGTTTTCCCGCTGCAGCTCACGCTCCAGCAGCTCGCTCTCCCTCCATTCCAGGTTGTCGCTGGCGGGGTTGCCGTGTCCGGTCACCCAGTATCTTCCGTTCCACAGGTACCGGTCGATGTGCCATCCGATCTTTCCCTTCCGCCGCCGGATCTGGTACTGCCCGGTCCGCGTCGGCTTCCGTTCGCTGTTGCTGATCCATGCCATGCCTGTCCCTCCTGTCCTCATTCAAAAGCGTCCACGTGGTCGCTTTTCAGCGGCCCGTTGTTTCCCTCATAGTCGTTCGGTTCAAAGTCCCCGGGGTCTTCCAGGATGATCCGCCATCCGCCGTGCCCGTGGAGAATGAACCCCAGCCACTGCGCAGCCCGGCCTTCCTCGTCCAGCTCCGCCGCGCCCCGGAATCCGCCGCAGAGCTTGGCGGCCTTCTGTGCCCCGCCGGGCGTCTTGTAGACCTGCGCCAGCCGGATGTCCTCCGTGTAGTAGGGAACCGGATGGCCCGGCCCTCCGTACCCGCTGCCCTGGTAGTATTTCCCGTCCCTGCGCCGGATCACGATCCCCCTCACAGGTCGTCGCCTCCCGCGCTCTTCCAGACCTTCACGCTCTGCGCCCCGGCCGGATCCCGGTCCCAGCACCGCCAGGTCTTCCCGTAGTATTCGGCCCGCACCTCCATCATCGCCGGCCGGGTCTCGCAGTCGAACCGCAGGAAGGGCTTGTGCTCCGCGTAGAAGGTCACCGGCAGCACCTCAGTGCTCTCCCGCGTCTCCAGCCAGATCACCCTCCGGTTCCATTGCATCGCCTCGTCCAGCTTCAGCACCCTCGCTTTTTCCATGTCCGCTTCCCTCCGTCTCTCATTTCTCTCCATGATTTCCTGCCGCTTCAGGATCCACCGCACCCGCTCCGGGCTGATCCCGAACTCCCGGCCGATCTCCTGCAGCGTCCTCCCGGCCTTCCTGGCTTCCACAATCGCCAGGTTCCGCTCCGCCTTCTGCTGTTCCGGTCTGTCTCCGATCATGCGTCGGCCCCTTCCTCGAAAAAGTCTGTCCAGGGAAAACCAAGCTCCTGCCCAATCCGCTGCGCCAGGTCCACAGACGGTCTCCGCTCTCCGGATTCCAGCGCTGCAATCATCCGCTGCGAGACGCAAATGGCCTGCGCCAGCTCTGCCTGGGTCATTTTCTTCTCTTTTCTCAGCCTGGCCATCTCCGCACCCGTGCCGGTTTTTGTGTTCATCTTTTTACCACCTCCTGTTCTGATGGATCTCCATTTTAGAACTAATAGTTCTGGCTGTCAAGCTATTTTATGAACAAACTGTTCATTTTATATATGAACCCCCTGTGCTAAAATGGGCGCAGGGGGTGGTGATTGTGACCTTTCCGGAACGGATTGCCGCCATCAGAAAAGAATTAAAATTTTCCCAGGAAAAGTTCGGGGACCTGGTAGGCGTCTCTCAGCGCACAGTGGCGTTCTGGGAATCTGGTGAACGGATGCCATCTCATGCAGTCATTTCTTCCCTGGCGGATCACCTTGGGCTTTCTGTCGATTATCTCCTCGGCCGCTCAGATGAAAAAGCAAACAAAAAACAGCCCGTCATGGATCATGGCGAGCTGCTGGAAAATATTATTGATCGCGTTCGGGTCCTTCCGGATCCGGCGCTTTCACGGGTTTCTGATTTTCTGGATGGTCTGCAAGCTGGTCGAGAATCCGCTGCAGCTGAAGCAGCTGATCACGATCCAGCCGGCGAACCCGCTGAATGATCTCCTCTCGGTTCATATGCTGTTTTCCTTTCTGCTGAAACGTTCCGGCCGTTGTTCACGTGTGGCCAATTATATCACAAAGGAGGCACCGCAATGAGGTTATTTTCGCTTCTCGCCTGCGCCGGTTATTGTTACCTGTTCATTCAGTTCGTTTTCCACGGCTTTCGCGTCGGCAGTTTCTTTTCTACCGTCCTGCTCATGGCGGTCAGTTTCTTCGTCGTGATCTACCTGGTGCTGCAGGCCTTCTCCCGGCCGACCCGGAAACAGCAGGCCGCCTTCGATGCGCGCTTTCCGATCCGGCAGCCGGCCGGCGGAACCATATCCGATGATCCGGATGATTCCGGAGAAGTCGTTTTCCGCGTCGCCGGCGTCACCTTTGACAATGAGGATGGATCCAGCCGCCAGGAAATCCTCCGGCATATGAAATATGGGGATCCACCCTGGGCGGATGATCCGGAAGATCTCCTCTGCACACTGGAGGAAACAGAATTCGGCGGCGAGCCCGCTTTCGCTGTGTGGGTGAACGGTTTCCAGATCGGCTTCGTCCCGAAAAATTTCATCCGGCAGGTCCAGACAGCGCAGGCCCACATGTCCACCTGCTACATCTCCTCCGTCCGGATCCTCGGCGGCGGCCAGGATGACAGCGGACGCAATCTTTCCTATGGCTGCGAAGTCACCATCGTCTGGTGAATCCGTTTTTGATCCTTTCCGCATGGTGTAACACTTTTCCGTAACCCCTGTAACACGGCGGGTGTTACGCCTTCCGGCCTTTTTTTTCAACGCTTTACAGGATGTGTAACACTGTAACACTAAAAAATAACATACCCCCCTACATAATTTTTAAATTGCAAAGGAGGTGCCTCTTTGGGCACGATAGAACACCGCGGGAAAAACTCCTGGCGCATCGGCACCCAGGTCAAGATCGGCGGCAAATGGCAATGGGTCCGGATCCCGCTGCGGATGGATCCGAATCTTTCGGAAGCGGTCCAGAGCCTGGACGCGGAACGTGAGCTGGCTATCCTGGAAGCCCGCCTGAATGGCGAGCTGATCGCCACGCCCACCCTCCGGGAATGGTCCGAAACCTGGCTGACAAAACACTTGGATCAGGATGCCAGCCCGATCACCGTCCACAACTATCGCTATCTGCTCTCCTCCAGGATCCTCCCGCAGCTGGGGAATCAGCTGCTCCAGGATCTGACCCCGGCCAGGCTGACGGATTGGCTGTACAACCTCCGGAAGGAAAAGCGGAAAACCACCCGCCTCCCGGAGGAAAAGCTGAAGCGTCCCCGCCGGAAGGGCGAGCAGCTGATCACCGACGCCCAGGCATCGAAGCCCCTGTCCGTCAAAACGGCGCTGAACTACTACGGCTGCATGAAGACGATGCTGGCCGCTGCCGTCCGGGTCGGCCTGCTGGAATACAACCCCATGGACCGGGTGAACCGCCCGAAAGCGCGCAAAAAGAAAAGGGCGACCCTTCCGGAACCGGAAGTCATCGCCCTCCTGCAGCTGATCATCGAGGAAGCGGAAACGCCGCTGAAGCTCGCCGTCCTCCTGGCCATGCTCTGCAGCCTGCGCCTGGGCGAGGTCGGCGCCCTGAAATATTCCGCCGTGGACTGGACCGCCGGCACCATCACCGTGGACCGGTCCCTGAAATACTGCCCGGAGGAGGGCGCCTTCGTCGCGGAAACGAAAACGAGCGCCGGCGACCGGGTGATCACGCTGCCGCCGTCCATGATCCGGATCCTCCGGGACGCCATGTGGCAGGACGTCATGGAGGAGCAGGACGAACCGGAAGCCTGGAAGGGCGCCGGCTGGATCGTCCATAGCCGGCATGGTGCCCAGGTGAACAAGGACACGCCCAGCAAATGGTTCCGGAAGTTCGCCGACGAACACGGCTATCAGGGCCTGACCTTCCACGGCCTGCGCCACGTCCACGCCACCATCCTCCTCCAGCACAACGTGGATCTGCAGTCCGTCTCCGCCAGGATGGGCCATGCGGATCCCTCCGTGACCCTGCGGGCCTATGCCGACGCCATGCCCGCCAGGGATCAGGACGCCGCGGCCGACATGGACCGCCTCCTGGTCTCCTCCGGCGCCGAACCGGCCGTCCCCGCGGCAGATCCCGCACCGTCATCCGACCAACCGCCCGCTCAGATCTGATCCCCGCCGGCTGCCGCGGCGCTGCTGACCTGGCTTTAACCAGGTTGAACCGAAGAACCGAAGCGCCTGGAATCCTTTATTTTCAAAGGGTTCCGGGCGCTCTTCCTTTTTCCCAGGGAAAGAATGAGTTCAAATTTTATATATGTTTCCCCCATTTCCCCCAGCCCTTCCTCGTTGATTTTCAACAGCTCCGGACGTTTTCGTCCGGAATCTTCCCCCATTTTCGGGGAACTTGTCCACAGCTTTTCCACAATCCGGGAAGACGAAAAGAACCCCGGAAGCCTTATGCTTCCGGGGTTTTCATCCTGGTCGAAGTGGCGGGATTCGAACCCGCGGCCTTTTGGTCCCGAACCGGTCACCTTGCAAACACAATGACAATATCACAACATCCGTTTATTTCAAGTGTTACAAGTGTTACATGTGTTACACCGCTTTTTCCCTTCTACTATATGCAATTTAATTTGAGCCGTAACACTAATAATATTAAAAGTGTTACAAAAAACAATTAAGTGTTACACACAGGGGTAGCCCCCTCCGATTTTTTAGACCTCACACGCTCGAAAGGCTTGGAGCTTTCACGGTGTTCGTTTCCTTATGGTCCAACTTGTCACCGGGGCGGGATAGGTCTACTTTGCCCGCCCTGGCGGCTGCTATTGTCATTTCAGCAGCGTGATCAGCCTGAAAAAAATTATAATTTTCATTTGTCCGCGTGACCCGCTCCCTATTAATCACGCAAAAAAGGCACCAGCCCCGCACGATGCAGGGCTGGTGTCCGTCTTCTTCATTTTTCCAGTTTCGCGAATGTCACCTCGTAGGAACCCATGGCAGCCAGCGCCACAATGACAGCATTCACCGCGGCAAGGATCGCATTGTTCCAGGTGATCCCAGTCGTGAAATGTGTGGCCAGGATCATGATCACCAGCGCGATCAGGTAGGCTACTATCCTTGTAGGAATTTTCCACACCTTATCGATCGGCAACTTCAGCAGCTGAACCACCAGCAGCGTGGCCAGCGTCGCGCCGGCGATCGTAGCCAACTGCTCCCATGTGAATGGTTCTGTAGGCAGCTCGCCTTCCGCCATTGCTACAGAACATGACAGCAGCAGCGTCATCAGCAGCACCAGGCACAAATAGATCTTCTTCATTCTGCATCCTCCATTTCCCTCGTCGCCCTTGTGGCCATGTAGGCAGTCAATTCTTCATTTGTTTCTCGCAGCTTCTCGTGATCGTTTCCCGTGATGAAATGAACCAGCAGCCCCTGCATTGTGACGAGGATCTGACCCATGTCATCCGATTGCGCTCTAAACCGCCGCGCGCCCTTGTCCAGGCGTTTCTCCACCAGATCCATCCTGTCTTCCAGCTTCTTCACCCGGTCCCGCACGCTGAGCTTTTTCCATGCCTCGACGCCCTTCACAATGGCAACCAGCACGCCGAAAAACGCCAGGATTACTGCCAGCGCGAGCAGCAGGGTGTCGAAGCCCAGGCTCACCTTGGGCCCCTCAATCGTTGGCATCTTTCTCACCCCCTTCCTGCTCCAGGCGCTTCATGATGATATGCTCGCGTTCGCTGATCTCCCAGGCGATCCGCGATTCTCCGCTCGCGCTCGCTGACAATCCACATTGCGTCATACCCCCCCCCAGCAGCTGCGGCGACGGCAGCCCGTTCGGCTTCCGCCCGTTCCCTGGCTGCTTTTTCGGATAGCAAATCCCCGCCGCCGTAGATCGACTTTCCGGCGTCCTTCATGCTATCCAGGGCGCTGATCCGGATGCAGTCCTTCTTCTCCAGCCTGTAGGTTATGCCATATTTACTCCACCGCTGCAGGATCGCCGCAGTGATCACACAATCCGGGAAGACGTACTTCGGCACCTTCACTGTCTGGCTGTTCTTCTCGTTCTCCACTTCGATCAGCCTGTACAGGTCCGGCGCTGTCCGCGCCTTGCAGGTGTCCAGGTTGGTCACAAAGCTGGTGCAGACCTGGGCGCCGTTCTCGTAGGTGATGTCCGCGCCGACGCAGATGTATGTCACGTCCACCTGGCGCGCGCTGAAGATAGTCAGCCCAGGACCGAACAAAAAGAACTTGATGCCCTTCCGGTCGTACCATTTGATGATCTCGGCCAGAATGGAAAAGGGCGGATTGTCCACCACGACGCAGCCGTCCGGGTATTCTCTGTCCTGGTAACTCTCCCCGGGATAGAATGGCCGCACGAAGCTGGCCCTGTCCAAGCCGTACTCTCTGGCCACCCAGTCAGCGATCGCGCCGTATACGTTTTCCGGTGTGTAGCAGTCGTCCGTGGTTTTCTTCGGCTTAAACTTGTCCAGGAACTCGTTCCACTGTTTCTCGTCTCCCTGCTGATGGATCCGCAGCGCCTCGTCCATGCCGATCTGCACCGTCATCATCATCCGCGCCCTCCCAGGATCTGCACCAGCTGCCAGCTCATCCCGTCCAGGACCGGCAGCAGCACGGCCGCTTCCTTCCGGGTCAGGTGGACCTGGATCACCACATCATCCGCGGCATCCATGTCCTCCTGGCCGAAATCATCCGCCGGCGCAGTGATGTCATCCACAGGCGCGCAGGCTTCCTCCTGCTGAGGGAAACCATCCCCGCTGCCGGCAGCCTGCAAAAAATCCACCATCATCCAGCAGATCCACGTCGCGCCGCGCGAATCAGCCACCCGGATCTGGCACCATTCCTCCCCGGCGCTGTTCTGCGTGCGCTTCAGGATCTCGACGCGCTCTCCGACCGGAATTTTCCCGGCCTTGCTCATGGCATAACTCCTGCCGGGCCCCTTCCGTGTGTTCACGGGGATGTCGTCCTCGCTCCAGACAACGGCGAACTCCTTCACCGGTTCCGGCGCCGGATCAGGCACAGGTTCCGGCGCCGGATCCTCTCCGGAATCAGCGCCGCCTTTGCCATAGTCATAGATGACCTTGTCATAGAGTCCAACCATGTTCCAACCGCCGGAAATGGATTTTCCCTTGAACTTGCTTTCCGCCACGCATCCCCGGCTCGCGCTGGAATGGATGGCGCCCTCGCCCTTCCCGGTCACCAGGCCGATGTGCGAGGCGTTTCCCAGGCCGTCCGGCCTGTACTTTTCCGGTTCCTTGCCGTCATGCTCCAGGATGAACAGGAAGGCGCCAGCCGGCACGCATCCCAGCTCCCGGACGCATTCCTCCGGCGTCAGCACCCGGCCATGGCTCCGGACCTCCCGGAACCATGTATTGCTCCCGGCCAGGTCCATTTTCAGCCCGCACTGTTCCAGGCACCATTCCACGAACTTCTGGCAGTCCATCTCGCTGTAGGGCGTGCCAAGCTTCTGAAATCCGACAACCCCCAGCCGCTTCCCGTCAATCATAGGCCGATCCTCCTCATGTCTCTATTTCATCCGCTGCCGCCATCCATTCGGGAAAATGCAAACGGATGTGGCCATCCAGATCCCCGCCCCACCGCGGATCCATAGGGTCAACCCCGCGGACAATCATCGACCGGATCCGGAAATCGACACGCCCGTCCAGTTTGCAAAACGGCACCGCCCTGCCGTGGCCAAGCACCACGTCCACCAGCCCGTCCCTGCGCGGCTCAATCTGGAAGCACATGCTCTGTCCCCTTCTCCATGCAATCCTGCCGGGATCTCCAGGCAAAAAATTTTTTTGTTCGCTTGACAAATGATTTTCTGTTTTTTTATGATAAAAAAAAGAGCGTCAGCGGCTGGACCCCGCTTTCGCTCCGGTGAAAGATGTGGGATAAGCACATCCATCACAGGAGAAATTTTAGCACACTCTTTCACCACAAATCAATAATGAAGGAGTGTGTTTTTCATGTCTGATCATTCTGAAGCCTTCCGCAGTGAAGTCGTTTCCAGACTCTTCTCAAGTCTCCCGCAGGATCAGCTGCGGGATGTCATGACTGTTCTGGATGCCGCGATGTCCGGTTATGAAATTTCCCGCAAACAGGTAGAAATCATCCCCTGCGACGGGATTCCCGACGTGGTCAAGATCTTCATCGCCAGCAAAGCAGTGGAAAATCTGTCCCCCGGCACGCTGAAGATCTACAAACTCCGCCTGTTTGATTTTTTCGGCCGCGTCCAGAAGTCTTTCACAGATATCACAGCAGCAGACATCCGGAAGTATCTCTGGTTCTACCAATCTGAGCGCAATGCGTCCGATCATTACCGGGACCAGATCCGCCGGGTGTTGAATTCATTTTTTACCTGGCTGGTTAATAACGAGTATCTGATCCGGAATCCATGCGCCTGCGTGGAGCGTGTTAAATACCAACAGCCGGTGCGCAATCCCCTGTCTGCCTATGATCTGGAAGTCATGCGCTGGTGCTGCAAGTCCATCCGGGAAAAAGCGCTGGTGGATTTCCTCTATACCACCGGCGTCCGGGTCAGCGAATGCAGCAACGTCAACCTGTCAGACATCGACTGGGCGACCCGTTCTGTCGTGATCCGGCACGGGAAGGGGAATAAGCGCCGCGTTGTCTATTTCAATGCAGAATCTGAACTGTCTCTTCGGAAATACCTGGAGACACGGGAAGACAATAACGACGCTCTTTTTGTCACGATCCGCAATCCTCACAACCGTCTTGGCGTTCATTCCATCCAGAACGAAATCAGAAGGATTGCCGTTCGCTGCTCCATGCGCGTCTATCCGCATAAACTCAGGCATACATTTGCCACCAGCAGTATTCACGGCGGCATGCCCCTGGACAAATTGCAGACGCTCATGGGACATTCCAAACCCGAAACGACCCTGATCTATGCAAAACAGGATCAGACCGATTTGCGCATGGAATACAACCGTGTTTATGCCTGCTGATTATCAGCAGGTTCCGGCGCGGGTTCCTCCTCCGGCTTTGTCCAGGCTTCCTTCTTCAGGATGACGCTGCTCAGCAGCTCCGTGATCATGCAGCTCACAAAACCAACGCCCGCGAACTTCGGGTTTCCATAGCCATATTCCATTTCCGCATGGAACCGGCGGTCTGCCTCCTCCATGTCGGCGCAGGTGTCGATAGCTTTGGCAAAGCTCTCGCCGTCCATTCTGGTGTGATGCAGGAAAAACTGGTTCTGCATGCCAGGCCGGCTCCATCTCGCTGCGTGATCCGGGTCGATCTCGCCCTGGGGAGTTTCGACCCAGCAGGCCACGTAGGAGATCCCGGGAAGCTCCGGGTTGCCGAATCCCTGCTTCATGTAGGCATGAAAGCTGCGGACCGCTGCGTCTCTGGTATCGTGCACCTCGATGCCGGCGACAGTGGCCCCGTTTTCAATTTTGATCCGGTGCATCAAAAATTTATCCATTTTTTCTCCTCTCTTTCTTATTCATCCGGCCTTGCCGGATGATTTTTTTGTTATAGTCTTACTTCGTAATACAGCAACTCGGCTTTTTCTGATACCAGTTATAACCGCTAAGCCTTGCTATACAACGGTTTCCGTGATATCCTACCCCTGTTTATTGTTCGTTACTGCGTTAAACAAGGAGGGAT
>ODAI012766383.1_pt1 | contig 30885 bp, 34 predicted proteins | sample 1539321 | NCBI WGS metagenome assembly ODAI01 (sample SAMN02144231, study PRJEB22623) | gut metagenome | biome: sheep rumen | host: Ovis aries | place: New Zealand
CTGTCTGAGCACCACCCATAATGTAAATTTTCTTCTGCATAGTGCTCACTTATTTTGCTTTGAAATAGATTCTGTAGTCGTACTTGCTCTTGATCTGCTCGCCAATGATGTGGTCAATATCCACAGCATTCACAATCTCGGGTTTCAGGCGGTCTTTCATCAGCTGCCCCAGGTCACAAACCCTTGTGAAGGCTTCCATCATAGCAAACGGAGGACACCATGTAAATCCAGTGGCCATCACATCATCAGCCACACGGAGGTCATAGCCCACGTGTTCAGCCGTATAGAGAGCATACACTATATATCTGAGCAGGAACCGCAGGCAGATGTCTGCCTCCTGGCTCTTGTTGTTAATCAGCACACGGATAGCGTCATCATAGTCACCATCACGCAGGTATTTCTTCATCTGCAGGGCAAACGGGAAGGTATATTTAATCTCATCACGGTAGATACCCAACTTGATGTCATACACCATCATGCGCTTGTCGCCACTGTCATTCTTAATGAGTTTATACAGACCCTCGCCACTCTTACGTCCCAGTTTCTTCTGGTCAATCAGTTTCTGCACATATGCGGGCAAGACAAACTTCTCGTGAACGTAATCGTTGGTGTTCTCGTAGATATTGTCCACAATGGCCTTGTGCACATCCAGACCCACAAAGTCTGCCGTGGTGATAGGCGGCATGGTACGTCCGGTGAACGGACCAAGCAGGCTGTCAATGTAGTCAATACCACCATTGTCCTGATACCGCTCAGCATACTGCAAGGCTTCGTTCATCACGTAGAAACCAATGCGGTTGCCAAGGAATGCAGGCAGGTCTTTGCTCTCTGCTACCGTTCGGAACAGGGTGTTGGTCAGGTACTCCTTCAACTCAGCATACATCTGCATATCACTATAAGGTGAAGCAGTCAGTTCACACAGCGTGAGTTGGTATGGAGGGTTAAACATGTGTACACCAAAGAACTGGCTTCTGGTCTCCTCAGGATAGCACTCAGCCAACCTTGTGATGGAAAGACCCGAAGAACCGGTGCAGGCTACTGCACCTTTCTTCAAGCTCTGTCCAATCTTGGTGTGTAACTCTATCTTGAGATCAAGATTTTCTGCGGCACTCTCAAATACCAGATCGGATGCTTTCACACAGTCTGCCAGCATCGAATAGTCAGCGGCTATCAGGTTGGTCGTAATGGCATCTGCCTTTACTGACTTGCCTGCCCTAATGGCGGCTTTCTTCGACTTTTCTTTGTCTCGGCTAACCATGTACACCCTGGCATTCCCGAAAGATGCAAAAATGGCCGACACGTTTGCACCCATGGTCCCGTTGGCTCCCACCACGGTGACGGTTTTTGGATTTATCATATATTCTTATTTGGTTTCTTGGTTCTGCTATCTCTTATGCTACATCAAAATCTATTAGTTCAAACAGAATGTTATCTTTTGTCACTTCAGGCAATGTGCCGTCGGTTAAATCTCGGAAAATGAGATTGAACGGAGAATGCTCAACAAATTTGGGCACGCCACAATAAACGCCCTTGCTTAAATCTGCACCATAACCAATGTAAAGGTTGAAAGGACGGCCATGCAACTTGTTCAGTGATACCAGGCCATCTTTGTCATGATAAACCAGCTTCTTGAATCCAGGCTTGATGGGACTGACGATCATATCTCCATTCTTAAAGTATTCCATAGAAGGGTTCTTCAAACGCCAATCCATTATTTCCTTATCCCAGTAGCGGGTATAAGTATAGTCTTCCCTCTGATACAGGTTCTGTCCCATGCCCACCTTGAAGGTAAGCGGTCCTATCAGTTTAAACTTCAGGTGTTTCAAGAAACCGTGAGTACTCTGAGCGTTGGCCACACCTATCACGAACTTGTAACCATTCTCTGCGGCATACTCGTAGGTTTTCTCTGCTAGGATGGTAAACAGTCGCTTACCTCTATGTTCTGGGTGTGTAGCTGTGTTCAGCGACAGCACTCCTAATGTCTTTTTGCCCTCAATATTCATATAGATAGGCATAGTCACATAGTGAGCTGCCAGCACATCACCCATATAGGCGTTGAAGCCTACAATCTTCCCTACCGGGTTGTCAGCATACTGCCAACGCATGTACTCCAGGTTGAACTTCTCTGCATGACCCTCAAATGCCAAACGCATTAATACCAGGATCTCTTGCAGAGAAGCCTCGTCAACCTTTACTTGTTCTATTCGGTAATCCATTAATCCTTCAACTTGATTGAGTCAACAGAACTCTTAATATGACCCTTAGATGATGCACCAAATACCACTGACTGAACGTTCAGATCATTGACATAGTCAAATGACTGCTTCGGTGTGATACTTCCAGAAGCGAGCACATTCATAGCCATCAGCTGGTATTTGCTGGGATCATTTGCCGCAATAACTCTTTCGTACTCTTCCTTAGAAGGATACATATTGAAACCAGCCGCATTGATACTTGAGCAGATACAAACCTGGTCAATGCCCCATTGTTCCAACTTATTCTTCAGATACGGCATATTTAGCGTGATGAAGCCAGGAATCACTTTATGCTTCTTCCATATATATTCGCAATAGTGCTCAAACACCTCCTTGATGTCATAGCCCAAAAGTAGGTCTGTTATGACATTCTGGAGGAACAGGACTTTTACGTCAAGGCCTTTAAACATCTTGTATTCCACATCTATGAGCATTTCCATCATCCTCATGGCATCCTTGGTAAACACTGCCGTTGCTCCCTTGCCAATCATACTAAGCACGCCACCGGCAGAGTTACCCTTAAAGAGAACTTCGCTAATAGCAGGGACAATACCCAATTCGTTCACCATATCAGCATACTTATGAGGATATGGGATGCTCGGATACCATGTCAGATTACCATACTTTGCCTTGTTCTCACGGAAGTAGTCAGTAATTTCTATTGCTTTCTGATTACTATTGAGCATAATAGCGCTTACGCCACAGTCAATGGCATCATCATATACTTTCAAGATATTTTCAAGATGGCTGAAATACTGTGACAGCTCTTCTGCCTTTTCCTGTGAACGGTGATTAATGCCAAAAAACTGGTTGTCACCAAATACAATTTTATCTATTCTTTCCATGTCGCTTCCTCCTATCTTTTATCATTTTCAAAAATACCATGAATCAATTCCTGAGAGTCAGCGGCCTCCCTGAACGAGCATCCTTCTGCTTTCTTATTCTCCAAGATTGCATCTGCGAAAGTGTAGAGCTGATTGGTAAATCCAACGCCTCTTACATAGTAGGCAGCTTTCACCGGTATCATATTCATGGGTACTGTAGTCCAACCCTTTTGCAGACCCAGTTCGGTATTGTCCTCACGCAAGAACACCTTATAGCCATAGAAGTCTGCCAGGATTTTGCCTTTATCACCCATGATTTCAACTTTCATCATCGGTTTCCTGTAGGTAAAGTCACTCCAGTCAACATGTAATGACACATTTACACCATTCGGATAACCGATTTCTGCAGAACACACATCTTCTACACTGTTGTTGTATATATAATCCAGCACAGAGCCATAGAGTTTTTCAGGTTTACCAAAGAAATACTCCATCAAGTCAATGATGTGGGCTCCCATCTCGTATGTAGCACCACCACCATTTTCACGCTTTGAGCGCCAACCCTCTTTCTTCTGAGGAGCTGTGATTGTTGCACTATAGAACTGGGCATTCACGTGAGCGACCTTACCTATTAAGCCCTTCTGCATGTATTCTTTCACGGTATTCCATACAGGATCGAAGCGGTTCACATAACCCACTTGGTTTACTATACCTTTAGCCTCGAACATATCTGCCAGCTCGTATGCTAACTTTGGATCTGTAGTAAACGGTTTCTCACAGAAAACAGCAATGCCTTTTTCACAAGCAAGTTTGCAAACTGGGTGATGCAGGAAAGATGGTGTACAAACTATGATACCATCTACCAATCCGCTATTGATGAGGTCCTTGTAGTCCTCAAACATTTTAACTCCCGGCAGATACTTCTTAATCATGTTGAGCATTGTGCTCGACGTATCAGCTATGGCCGTCATCTCCACTGCCGGATGCGTGTTGATGATGCTGTAATGGGTGAGTCCCATACGGCCAAAACCGATGATTCCTATACGTACTTTATCCATGTTATACTAATATGTTTATCTATTTATTCGTAATACTTCTTTCCCACTAATCTCCTGAACGGAATCTTGGCAAGATGCCACAAGAAAGGCATATTGTCTGTCAGGTACCCCCAGATGAAAGCGCCCCACGACTGACCCTTGCGACCCCAGTACAATCCCATCAAGCCAAGTTTCTTAATGAGGGGTGGAGCCATCTTATACTCACCGAGATAAAAACGGAAGGCAGCACCTACTCCAATGCAAATTTTCTTATCAAGATACGGCAGAAGGTTAATGTTCAGATAATCTTGTTTGGGTGCTCTCATGGCCGTCCAAACGATATCTGCTCCACTCTCATTGATCATCTTGGCCATTCCTTCATAATCATACTCGTCCAGTTTGCAGAAAGGAGGCGAATATGTGCCTACAATCTGAGCGTTTTTCTCAGCCGCTTTCTTCACAATGGCTGTCAAAGTTTCATCCGTGTCACCAAGAAGGAAGTGTTTCAATCCACTACTCGGGTTTTCAATCATCTCTTGGAAGAGGATGGGGCCCATTGTTCTCTCTACGTTTTTCAATCCCCATAATCTGGCTGCCCAAAGTGTAGGTTGGCCATCTGGAGTATTCATCATAGAATTCTCCATCACCTCGCGGTACTTCTCGTCTTTTGATGCCAAGTCAACGGTACGGGGATCAGAAACACAGATGTATGCGTTCTTACCCTCCTTTACTGCCTGCGCAATTCTGGCTTGCGCATCCTTTTGACTAGTAATGGAAACGAAAGTTTTTCCAATTCTAAATCTGTCTTTATTCATTATGTATATAGTGAAATAACTTACTTTTTCTTAGGTACCACTCTCAAATACCTCTTCATCCCATCATAGCAAGGCATTTTCTTTATCTCTTCCATAATATCCCTTGTGACAATAACGCCTTTCTCATCATGTCCCAAGAACGTAATATCCTCATCCTTTATATCTACTTCCAAATTCTTTAACTGTGGTTTGTATTCGTGGGGCTCCCTAACAACTCCCTTTTCGCGAAGCAGCATATTTCTGCCTTTCTTGCAGCCATTGTGTGCCATTTCGTTCCCGACAAAATTAATAGTTCCGTCAGTTAGGTTATACATCATTACATTATTGATGTTGTTACGCTCCGACTTTGACACCTTGTTGCTCGCCATTTCCGTACCAGCCACTCTACGGGAGTCTATTGAATGGATGTTCGGGACATTGATAATCACATTCCCATAAATAGAAACCCCTTTTGCTCCATCATCACAGTAAATTCCCCTATTCTGTCTCAATCCCGTATAATCGTGAATATAGTTATATCTTACAACAGCATCTTTGTTCTGCGTCCACAGATAGATGGCTCCGGCATCCATAATGGTATATTTCCATGCGTTATCAAAATGCTCTTTGTCGTACCAGATGTGGTTGTACTCGATGATACCGCCCGATGGATTCTCCATCTCTGTGCCATACCACAAACCAGCTGAGATAGCACAATACCCGAAGTTCTTAAAAGTATTATGAGCGATATAATAGTCGCGTCCCCTGCAAGTTACACAACGCGTACATGATAAACTTGTTCCGTTTTCTTCAAAGCAGTTATTGACCACGTATGTATTCGAGGTCAAATTGTCGGTTTCAATGCCATAATCATAGTTATCTCTCACATAATTGTCATGGAAATAAAGATTGTCACTGGCATATAAATTCATGATTTTGTTTCTTTGTCCGATAAACTTGCAATCATGAAACTCTATGTTAGCTGTCTTGACATCCCTAAAATAGAACAACGACATTGGTGAAGGTTTGCTACCAAGGAAAGTAATACCTGATAACGAAATATTGTGCAGCTTCGTATCCCTAACCATCATAAAAGTTGCCGCATCCCCTAAATGGACTTCACTCAAACCGTTCCCCAGATATAGACGTTCTCCTAAAACACTTACTTTGCCCTCCTTGTCTGCATTGCACAACCGAAACCGAGGATATGTTTTTGCACAGATGTAATCATAATTTACATTATACTCGTCCTTATGATACACATTATCTTTTTCAAGGTCATGGGCATAAAAGTAAATATACCCATTATCAATCTTTAACACTTTGTATTGATAACAACGGCACCAGCGAGTCAGGTCCAAATATGCTTGATTACCTTCAGGCAAGGTAATACTCTTAATAGCATCACATTTTAATCGACAAGTTTTGGAGGCCAAATCTATCACTTCAATCAATTCGTCCGCAAACATCATCTCGCCCCATGTGGACAGCGATGTAACGCCATCTAAATCTAGGTAGCAACTCTCTCCACTCACATCACATGGAATAGAGTCTCCGTTTTTCAAAAAATAGCCCGCAGGAACAATGACAACATTCTTCCCTTCCATTCTGATGTCTGCGTCGGGGAAATCAAATCCTTTCAATGTTAGGTAGCTATTACTGAAGAAATAGGTCCCCTTCTTGATTTCCACCTTGATATTCCGCTTCCCATCGTTCAATGCCTTCATAAGATTCGAAGGCATTTTGTCAAACTGCTGTTGGTTAGACACCTTTATTTCATACAGTCCTTTGCAACTATACTTCACCTCCCTGGCAGGCATTTGCCGCAGTTCCAACGAGTCATAAACCTGACGAATAATCTCTTCATTGCGCCTGTCGTTCTCTGAGCCTTGACCTACACAGAAACTTGTGAAGCATGGAATAAAAACAACTAAAAGAAGAAAAGCAGATTTTTTAATCATAGTTTCTCTCAGTTACTTGGTACGGAACTCTATATTCAATATTGTAGTAAACAGTTCTTGCCCTGTCCTATTTAAATGGTCTGCATTGGAATAGAGGCTGATATTGTTCCTAAACCTATTGTCGGTTGAAAAGTCGTAGTACGCAACATTCAAATCAGAAGCCAACTTGCGTACAAAGCTCGTCACCAACAAGAGTACAAATCTCCAACGTTGCGGTACTATATTATAGAGTACAACAACGCATAGCAAAAAAGAGCAAACGGGATACTGTTAAAGGTCATTCTACTTTGGTTGAATTATAGCCCTTAGCAACTTTCTTTCCTGGAAACAAAGAATAGAAATCAACACGTTCAAACACCTCAAGTTTTCCACCTATCGTAGCATTCTTTATTGTGCGCCCTGCTTTCTCAAATGCTTCACGTGTAAGTTGATAATTAAACTCTTCTGTACGATAGTCAGGCGCATCCCAATTCATTCCAGGCTTATAATAGCCTTTTATAAAATGATTTTCTTCATTACCCGTAGCCTTAATGCCTACACCAGCCTTTTCCGTTGTCTTATATGAATGATCTTTACCTATAACATATACTTCCTGAAAACCCATATAATATGCTAATTGCATTGCTGAATAGGTCACGGATTTACCATTGCCCAAGAGTTTGGAGCAATTTGTTTGGAACCTTGGGCTAAAACGACCTTCTATGAAAATCTGGTTGACTTTTTTACTGAAGTAATTCCTCATTTCAAAATTGAAAAAACAAGGTATTGTAAGACTGTCCAAATCTTCGGAAAACTGTGCAATTTGAGATTTCTTGTCTACACAAGCCAAGAAAGTAGGTACAAATCCGTTCTGTTCTTTCATCAAATAGATACGATTCATTCCTATGGTTACCTCATTTTTCAATAAATCAAAGTCAATATCTTTCAGACTTGGACCATTACATATAATAAAACACCTCTTTCCTTTATATCTATCCTTTAAGGATTTCAGTTTATCTCGGTTCTTTTTATAAAATCCGAAAGGAAGATAGAAAATAAGATGTTGAGGGTAATTCACAATCCTCCTCCATATTGCAGCAATGATACGACCAAAAGTTATATCTTTCTTTTCTACAACCTTTATTCTCTGAATTGTTTCTAACATATTACTTATTCTTTAAAATATCCATACCTTTTTTTGCCGTATCACCCATAAACAAGAAATCAGTTCCATAGGCTATAAAAGAATAGCCTTCTTCTATCTTCTCCTGTATCTTCTCTGGGCGTGCATTCACCACATGGAATCCCATAGGAAAGTTATGAGCCTTGCAAACATCGATATAGCGTTTCAATGTTTCTTTCACTACAGGCTTCTCAAACTCGCCAGGCATTCCCATAGAACCGGATAAATCATACGGGCCAATTATGGTACCGTCAATGCCTTCTACACTTATGATTTCCTCCAGATTATTAATACCATCAATATGCTCAATCTGAGCGATAACTATTAAACCTTCTGCCACCCACTGTTTGTAAGCATCAAACTGGCGGCCATACTGTTGCGCACGCGCAAGACCTACACCTCTTTTCCCAATTGGAGGATATTTGGCATGGTTAACAGCTTGAATAGCATCTTCCTTTGAACACACCATTGGAACAATGATTCCATCAGCACCGGCATCCAAAACTTGTTTGATAACTACCTCCTCATTCTTACTAACTCTGACAATGGCCTTTACGCCCTTTGACTGAATAGTCGTAATGAGTGTTTGAACCATCGCCGGGTCAATGGGATTGTGCTCGATATCTATAACTAGCCAGTCAAAACCGGCATTAGCAAGAATCTCAGCCACGTTAGGATGTCCAATGGTTATCCAAGAACCTAACGTAAGTTCACCTGCCTTAATTCTTTTTCTCAAACTAGTGTCTAACTTCATATAATCTTTTATTTTAGAATTCTGCTATTACTGTTACTGCCGTTCCGTTACCATCCTCCACCAACAATGGAGCTACAATAACTTTATCGAGATGATCAGGAGCATTCACAAGCGACATGTCTTCAATGGCCCATATTTCCCTCTTTCCATTGTCAGGAGCAAGGAATGCTTTGTGTGCCAACCGACCTTCTGCTCTATGCTGCCATGAAGTAACACTGATAAAATCAAATCCTACACATCGTAAATTCGGACATTTTTCCCTCAAATAGTCCGCCAATTCTGGATCAAGTCCAGGGTTGTTATTCCAATACTCTTCCTCTCCACGTTTATTCTCATACCCAGTACGGATTAAAAGTAAGTCAACATCTTCTTTTAGTCCTTTAAGGTCTGATGATGATATTAACTTTGCAGTATCGCATGGTACATCCATTATCTGGCACTTATGAAACACATAGTCACCAATCGGATAATCGGTCGTTCTTTTTCCACTATCTGAAAAATGACGAGGAACATCTACATGTGTTCCAATATGGTTATTTGAGAGTACCAGACATGAGGAGTTAGCCGTTTCCCCTCCTCGGATACATGAGTTAACACGGATAATCACCTTGTCACGATTGCCATACGATGGTGTATCCTGTCTTAAAACGTGAGAAAGTAGTACGTACTGGTTCATTTTTTATCTTTGCTTAACAAGAACTCACACCAATAGAAATCATCCATATAGTCAATATCTGCTGCTTCTAAAGCATCTATCGGATACATCATTGGATTATCACCCAGGCGATTCTTTACCTTTTCGTTTGTCTCACGAGAGAACAAATAGAAACAAGAGTTCTCTTCATAGATAGGTTCCAGATCCTGAGTTCTAATCAAATGTTTGGGGTCATGGTTGATTCCACGTCCATCAGGCCAATAGAAACGTGATTTGATTTCCGTTACTGAGAAAAGTGCATCATGCTCTTTCTGAGAGAAGAAAGCCTCAATTGCCTTTTCATATGTCTCAGGTTTCACACATGGGTTAGTACTATGAGTCTGAAGGAAGAAATCATTACGTGAATGCGCCATATCATACTCAATCAATGGCTGAATTCCCACCATATCACCCAAAAGGAACTCGGGACGAGGAATCACTTTCACCTTCTCAAATGGTTTGGCCACTTCTGCAATTTCTTCATCATCAGTATCAACGATAATTTCGTCAATATACTTGCATTCATTGAGTTTACCTAACACCCAATGGCAAGCAGGTCTATCTACCAACTGGCGGATATTTTTATGAGGAACTCTCTCTGAGTGTCCCTTCATAGGCACAAGTGCCGTAATTTTAGGTATTATCATTTCTTTTCAATGTTTACCTTCACCACAATCTTTTTAATCTTCTCACATTGTCCCACATAATACTGGCAAGCATGACCATCTTGCGGGAACATAATACTGAAATTTCCATTACCTATGATAAGCTCACCACCGTATGGTGTGGGGTTCTCATAGAATGTAGCGTCATTTTGCTCATTATAGGGCATTTTCACATCCATTCCCTTGATGGGAGACCATTTGATACGCTCATGACCACGTACCACATATTGAATGTCCAGGTTCTTCTTATGAGCTTCATAACCCAACTTGAACTCCTCAACGGTCATATACTCCATCACGTTGGCAACCAGCCTATCATTGATTCGATACGAGCCAATAGGGATTTCCGGGTCAACATTTGCAAGATACTTCAACCCTTCATATATATCAGGAGACAAATCCTTATAGGTCTCCAGATTCTCAAGCTTATCTAAAATCATATTGAGACTTTTACGGTTACTTTTTTAATCACTTCACTCTTACCCACAAGATGCTGGGGACTATGACCATCCTCTGGGAACATAATGGCAAATGTGCCCTCTCCTATAATGACTTCACACCCATAGGGTGACGGATTCTTATAGAAGGTACGGTCTTTAACCTCATCGTATGGGATGTTTACATCCATTCCTTCAATGGGAGACCACTTCACTCGCTCACGTCCCACAATAGGGAATTGAATGTCAATAACGTTTTTATGGGCCTCATAACCACGTTCAAAACACTCTACTGTGGGATAGCTGCTTACAATTACCTTTACTCGATCATTTACGACGTATGTACCCAGCTCAACATCAGGTTTCATAGTCGAAAGATATTTCAGACCTGCATATATATCAGGCGATATCCCTTTATAAACCTCTATGTTTTTAATCTGATCTACTATCATGGACTTAGAATTTCAGTTCGTTCTCAAAATACTCAACCATCCAACTACGGAAGGTTTCATCATTATCCATCACGTTTTTGAATATTTGTCCGTACCCTTTATTAAGAATCAAACCTAATTTGGCACCTACATTCTTCTTATCCTTGCTTAATGCACGGATAAAGGTATCAACATCCAGTTCATTAATCTCAAAACCAGGCCAAAAGTTGACTACAACTTCACGTACCTCATCACGAATCTGTTCGGGAATCAAGCCTAACTTAACAGACACAAAATTGGCCATATCCATACCATAGCTGACTGCCACTCCATGAGGAACACGGAAATGCGTCAACGCTTCAATGGCATGACCAAAAGAGTGTCCATAGTTAAAAACTTGTCGTGGACCTCTATCAAATTCATCACGTTCTATATAGCCCTTCTTAATCTGAAGACTTCTTTCAATCAACTGAGCCAAAACTTTCTTATCAGTAAAAGCCGCCTTGAAATTGTTCTTATAGAATTTGAAATCATCCTCACCTGCCACAATAAAGTAGTGCAGCATCTCTCCCAAACCAGATTTCATCTCCCCTTCGGTCAAAGTATCAATGAAATGAGGATTAATGAAAATCTTATTGGGAGGATAGAAACCACCAACTTGGTTTTTATACTCACCGAAATTGATACTGGTCTTGCTACCTATACAACTGTCACATTGAGCAAGCAAAGTCGTAGGGAAGAAGAACCAATTGGTACCACGGTACATGATGCTGGAGATAAATGCCGTCACATCCTGTGCAATTCCTCCTCCTATTGCTACCAAGCGATGATTTTTGCGGAAACCATCTCTGATAAGTTGCGCTATGATTGGTTCTACCCCCTGATAACTTTTCTGCTGCTCTGTGGCATCAATGTCAATGTGCTTAAAACTGTCAAGAATCGGATTTAGGCTAGCACCGTATAAAGCCTTGATTTTATTATCGATAATAATCCAATCACCATCTTGAATCGTTTCCCGCAACTTTGCGGCGGTGTCCTCTATGAATTCAACATCATAGTCATGGACAATTGATTTAATACTAAAATTATTCATTTGTATATCCTCCATCTACTACCAGATTCTGACCAGTCATATAACTACACAGCTCACTGCATAGGAATGCCACCACATTGGCCTGTTCCTGTGGATCAGCCAAGCGCCTTGCAGCCACCTTTCCGGCCAACTCCACTAATTGTTCTTTTGTATTCGTATTTTTTGTCAGTTCGGTCATTGTAAATCCTGGGCTGACACTATTGACCATGATGTTATACTGAGCTAGCTCTATAGATAACGCCTTGGTTAAACCATGAATAGCATTTTTTGAAATTCCATAGGAAGAACGTCCTGGACGGTTGATGACACTCCAGATGGATGCTACGTTAACAATGCGACCATAATTCTGGGCTTTCATCTTGGGGACCACAATACTTAAAATTTGGCGTGGCCCGAAAACATTTACCTGTTGAACTTTCATGAATTCTTCATAAGGTACTTCACAAAAGTCACGAACGATATTAATACCAGCATTATTTACGCAGATGTCTATCCGCTCTATCCCGCTCAATTGAAGAAGAAAATCTTTTAATGATTGCTCATTACTCAAATCAACGCAGAGATAATGTTTTCTATCTACATTGTTCAGTTTTATTTCCCTATTCAAGCTGTCAATCTCTTCCTTTTTAGTACCAGTCATATAAACATCAGCACCCGAAGCCCACAGAGTATCAGCAATTGCCTTTCCAATACCTCGCGTTGCTCCTGTTACCAATACTGTCCTTCCTATGAAATCTAAATTCATTGTTCCGTCTTATTGATATTAATTACGAGTTTTTATAACCATAGTTCTCTTCCAGCTTCAAGAATTCTTCATCTTTTGCCAGATAATTCACCATAAGATGGTTATACATCATATGCAAATCCTCAATAGGACCGTAGTCTCCAATAGGATTAGGAGTATAGAGCGATATATCGCACACCTCTTTCAGGGGGCCACCCAAGAAACCCACATACGCAATCGTTGTCGCGCCACAATTCTTGGCATATAGTGCAGCACGTACCAAGTTCATCGAGTTTCCGCTGGCAGAGATGCATATAAGCACATCACCATCGTGAATATTACCCTTCAACTGATCCTTGAACACATCAAGGAAATCAGTATCATTGCCAATAGCAGTCATCATTGGAGCGTGGTCGGTAATGCTCACAATGCTCGGATGGAACTTACTGAAGTGACGGATAAAATAGCGGAAATCCACCTGCATGTGTGATGCCGTAGCTGCACTGCCACCATTGCCGCACACATACACTGTATGGCGATGTTTCCAAGCATCTATCATGATGGTCAGCACCTTGCTAACATCATCAATATTGACCTGATCGAACAGGTCATTCAATTTCTGTCTGTATTCCTTCCAATAGGCTTTCAGATTTTCAGTCCTTTCCATTATTACCTCCTCCTTAAAAGCTCTTTTGAGCATAAATTTTATCAATGATAGTCATCAGACGGAGAGCATCGTCAGAGTTACCAATCTTCACAGGCCTGTCTTCACGAATTGCATCAAAGAACTGGCTCATTTCATAACGCCAACTGTTATTATTCAAATATTCTGTCCGAACCTCATCCTGCCAAGTGGCAGCAGGAGCAGCGGAACGGCTTTTGGCAATGGTCAAAATCTCTTTACCATAGCTCATGGTTGAGGTAATAAGACCATTCAGCACCATATAGCCCTTTTCCAAGAAAACTTCCAGAGAGAAGAGGTGGCGCCACTGTGTCATAGTGCTATGCAAGCTGGCCACGCAGTTCGTCTCTGTGTTACGGAGAATCACAAAGGCGTTATCTTCAACATCCATCTTCCAATAAAGGTTACTTACCTCTGCCTTTACGGAGTCAAAATCGCCCGCCAAATAGAGGAAGAGATCTAACATATGGATACCCTGATCAATCAGGATTCCGCCACCAGCAAGCTCCTTCTTGGCACGCCACTGGTCACAATAGTCAGGTGTCACACTCTTACCATAACGGCCACGCATCCAAAGAATATTACCGTACTGCTTAGAGTCCACAATTTCTTTCATGCGAATGATACTGTCATGATGACGATGGTTGAAACCGTACATCAATTTCTTGCAACTGGCTTTTTCTGCCTCACGTATTTCCATCATATCAGCAGCGGTGAAGCATGGCGGTTTCTCGCAGAATACGTGTTTGCCGGCATTCAGGGCTTTGATGGTTAGTGGCTTGTTCAGGTAGTTGGGAGTACTAATAAGGATAGCATCAATATCTGGGCGCGCAATAATCTCATCATGGGAAAGGTTAGGCAGGTTTTCTACCTGATTCCCAACAAGATTGGGTTCAGAGATTGCAACAACTTCCGCGCAATCCAATTCATTGATGGCTTGATGGCGCGTCTGGCCCATCTTTCCGTAGCCGATAATACCGACTTTGAATTTGTTTTCCATATATTTACGTTTTAAATGTTTATTCAACAGCTTTAATGAAATTCTTTACTGCATCTATTTCCATCTGCAGTTTTCCTTCTTTAGCGTATGAGCCTAAATGAGGAGTCATAATGATATTATCCAAATCACACAGAGGACCATCGTATGGTTCTTTCGTGTAAACATCAATAGCAGCACCAGCTAGTTTTCCTTCTTTAAGTGCGTCATAAAGAGCAGCCTCATCTACCACACCGCCACGTGCTATATTGATTAGGAATGCTCCATCTTTCATCATAGCCAGCTCTGCTGTTCCAATCACGGGTGATTTATCCTTATTGCCAGGGACATGCAAGGTCAAGATGTCAGCCTGCTTTAGCACTTCTTCAAAAGAGGCGAGTTCTACTCCGTTCTCTTTTGCCCATGTTTCGTTAGCAAATGGATCATAACCAATCACAGGGTTCTTTAAGCCACGGAACAACTCAGCCACGCTTTTGCCAATTCGTCCCAGTCCAATAATGCCCACCTTCTTATCCAAGAAGAGGTTGCCAATTTGTTTCTTCCACTTGCGCTGATGCAAAGCAGCATCTGCCTGAGGGATACGACGCAACAGGGAAAGTGTCATAGCAAGCGTGAGCTCTGCTACACCTCTGGTCGGACCGTCAGGGGTATTCACTACAATAATACCCTTCTGCTTGGCATACTCCAAGTCAACATTATCCATACCCACACCCACACGGCTAATGCACTTCAGATTGAGCAGTGCGTCCATTACTCTTGGCGTGAGAGGTTCCACACCGGCCACAATACCTACGCAGTCCTTAGCTAGTTCTATAACCTCATCCTCGGTGAGTTTGCGTCCGTAAGGGTTGTTAATTACTTCATATCCATTTTCGCGTAGCAAGTCAAAAGGTTCGCTTCCGCATTGCCCCATTGATGACGGGGAAGTCAATACTTTCTTTACCATTGATTATCGTTTTTTTGTGAATATTTTCTTTGTAAAATATTTGAAGCCAAATCCATAGAATACTTTTATTCCTTGACTTTTTGCATATTTATAATACTTCTTAGCCTCACTAAACCCAAACTCTTTCCAGGCTTGCAGGATGAACACCCATGGGTAAATACACATGTGTTGTTTGCCTATGGATGTCAAGAAGGTGAAACGTTCCAAAGCTACTTGGAATCTAATAAACTGATTCTCAGCGGAACGAATTTTCGTAAGGGAGGTATTAGGTTCACCTTCGGTTACAACATATACCCTACCCTTGTCTGCTGTTATTCTTTTAGCTGCATGACCCGTATACATGGCAAACAACGCATCGTTTGAGACTCTTGTCTCGCCGAAGTGGATGCCGCTATCTTTGACGAACTGTGCGTTGAACATCTTGCACCAGGGGACCCCTGATCCATAGCGCAGACCATCTTCGTCACCTGTTTCAAGATACTTCTCAACAATGCTGTTTGTTATACCATTTCTATTACTTGGCTCACCTGTTTTCAGACGAATACTCTCTGCTTCGAAATAGACGATATCATAATCCTTGTCTTTATAGCGGTCATAAATATCAAAGGCATTGGGGGTAAAATAATCATCTCCGTCGCAGAAGATAATCTGCTGTCCTTTCACGCCAGACAACCCGACGTTACGGGCATGACCGGCCCCTTTTGTCGGGTCTGACCGCATCATCAGTATTTCCGCCTTCTCCTTCTTAGGGTATTTTTCATCCACAAGGGGCTCTACACTATTATCTACAATGATTACCTGAATGTCCTTCCTATCGGGAATACTGTTCAATGCCGTCAACAGCATCGTATAATTATCCCTATACGGGATGATAATACTATACGAAATCATAACTTTACTATTCTATTGTTTTTTAGGGGGAACGAATACATACAAAACAGCCCACAAAATACTCCAATACTATTAGTCAAATCGCTACTGAAGAAGAAACGGCATAGCATAGCAATGATAAACAAAGCGAAATAAAGTCCGTTTTGTGTTTCAAACCTTATAGTTACCTTGTTTCTCTTGATAAACAGCCAGCAGATGGCAATCAGTATTACCAGACCCACCACACCTGTTTCACATAGTATTTCAAGAATAATGTTATGAGGATAGGAATCATCATTAAAACCATCGTTACTACCATATAATTCGAAACCACCTAGGCCGGCGCCCAAAATAGGATGACTGGAGATACAAGCCTGTGCACCCAAAATGGCATTGGCTCGTCCTGAAGCTTCCATCACATCCGCCCCACTTTGCACATTAAACATGCCACTTATCCAATCCATATCTGAACGGATCAATATAGCGGCATAACTAAAAAGGCCTATCAACAAAGCAGAAAATAGCCACACCTTTGCAGCTCTTTTTAGGTTTGATAAGAACAACACCTTGAAGAAAACAACTATTGCGATTCCCACAATGGCCTGACGAGCGCCACTAGTCATGATAACCTGAAAACCAATCAAAAAATATATTAAAGTCTCCACTGCTTTAGGTCTTTTCTTTGCCAGCAGAAAGGCTATGGCATATAGTGCGTCCATACCTATCTGCTGATAACCAACCATAATCTTGGAATCATCCATGTGATCATATGCGACACATTCATTTCTAAACCATGAATAATCGAAGAAAGAAGTAGGGCCAGCAAAACCATAGTTGTTCATAATAAACACTAATGCCAATACAGATACCATTAGTAATAATTGCGCAAACCTGATGTACGAAAATGATTCCGAACTGATAATGCAACGATAGGCTATTATCCAAAGAACACTATTTATGACAATAGAAATGATTTTATCATTAGAATAAGGCAAACGTGGACCGATAACATAAGAGAACGCAAAAAGAAGCAGAGCTGGAAACATATACATATAGGCAGTCTTGACATTGTATTTTTTTATATCCAGCATCAACAGACACAGTCCTAAAAAATTCAAAATAACACCGTAGATAGGAATCGACGGATACATCGTTCTTGTCATTCCACCGATTGCGCCCCCAAACATCAGTAAAAAAACACCCAGAGTGTCTTTATCAGTGAAACACATTCGCAGAACTATTAAAGCCAAGCAAAGCGGAAACGATGCAAAACCGAAATAAATCCCAAGTACAAGTATTGGGATAATAAAAACAAAATATTTATCTAACGAACTTCTCATTTTTCAATAAATTCGTCTTTATATACTGTCGCATCATGGTAATACTCCCTAAGTTTCCTTTCAATCCGGAAATCTGTTCCTCTGTTGGAATCTTGTTCTCTATCAACTTTAACCAGTCTTCAATGACCACTTCGCAAAACACCTCAGCAGCATTAGCCCCAATGTGCCTTCCGTTAATTACCTCATTCATTGAAAAACGTTGATAAGGGATGGTTGTCTGCGTTCTATAATGACTTTTAAAATAATCCCATTTTTCATTCCATTGCTCTTTTGTCATTGGCAACGCATGGGTAATACCAGTAATAATCGGGCAGGATACCTGGTACATCATCACGTGGAAGTCGTTTGCTCCTTCTTTGGCGGAATCATAAAGTGTTTTCATTACCTCTATGTGCTCTGGATGCCAATCTATATAATGAGGTAGAAAAACATAATCAGGTTTTACCTCATCTATTATATTCTTTAACTCCTTTGATTTATTCTCTTTGATGGAAATGATCCTTCTATTATAATCTTTAGCAAGACTAACCATTTCCTCAAATCGTTTCTCGTGCATAGATGGCGTGTCACCACCGTTCATATCCATATTGCACAAAACGATATCTTGACCTTCTTTGACAAGACGGCTACATCCAACCCATTCGTCATCAGAATGGGGCACCAATACCAGACACCGACCTGCAATTTGCTGTTTAATGGTATTGTCAGGCAGTATTCTTTCAGATTCACTTTGTACTTCGCGGTTCCACAACTTCACCTGCTTGTGGCGATAGTATACCCGCAAAAGATTCTTAATGATTTCCCTCATAAATCTCAATATGCTGGTCTATAATTTTGTTCCAGTCAAATTCCTGAATTAATTTCTCCCGCAGAGACTCATCCTTGGGCAGACCAAATGCCTTGACCAACACTTCTCTAATCTGATTCACATTGTCGGGGTTAAAAGTCAAACAATCCTTAAACGAAGAATAGCAAAGGATGGGCAACGTTTCTGAAAATGCGAGATTTGCACCGGCCACACCTCCTTCAAGAGCCACAAGACCAAAGGTCTCATAGTGAGAAGGTAATATCACTAGTTTGGCATTCGAATAAGCAGACCTAAGTATCTTTGAATCCTTTGGCTGCCACCCTAACAGATGTATATTATCGAAACCCATGGCTGCCTCTTCGCATTTTTTATAGTACCCCTGTGTGGTATGGTCTGCACCACCAATGAATACTAAGTCAATGTCTGTTCCCTTCAATGCTTTTATTATATTCAGCTGGTTCTTGTTTTCATCAAACCGCCCCACCTGAAGGATGTATTCACAATGTTTTCCAAGTGCTTCGAAAATCTCGTCACCATGATAATCTTCTATATCCAAGCCATTGGGTACTACTACCATCTTTGTATAAGGTACAGAATAGATGCTATGGAGATAATCCGCCTCCGCCTTTGTCTCTACAATGACAATATCTGTAAGTTGAAGTGTCTGGTACATTATCTTATAAGAGGTTACCACCGGCAAAGGTCTGATAGCTTTGTAAAACTGCAGTTTTCCTTTTCGAACAACAGGTGCCACGGCAGACATTACCACTCGCTTTCCTTGCTTTTTCGCAGCCTGTACCAGTGCCTGGTTCTCAACTCCCAACTTAAAGATATGTAACACATCGCAAGAAGCGATGTCCGACTCAAATGGGTTAAACAGCTCCACCTCAACACCACGTTCCTGCAGTAAAGAAGCTATCTTCCTGATACGCGTCTGTACACCTCCTGCCTTATTCTGGCAGCAGGTATTATATCCTTGTATGATTACTTTCATGACCTCTGAATAACTTTGTTTTGTTATGACAAATGCTGTTTGAGGAAGCCCATCGACTCTTCTCTTTTGAGCGATAGGTTTTCTGTGATTCTGTCTGAATCTAGGTTATCCAACATACCTTCATCAAATTCATCAACTGTTTCAATCAGTCTGTTTTTAAGGCCAAACATCGACAATACAGAATTGAATCTTTCTATTCCTCTTGCTTTGTTGCCCACTACCACAAAAGGTTTCCTGAAGATGATGGACATACACGTGCCATGAAAAGAATCTGTTACAACAAATTTGGCCCTGTTCAAACTGTTTATCCAATGTTCAACGGATGGGTATATGCAATCGTCAATATTCATGTGCTTGCCTCTAACATAGTCTTTCTCTACCGTTCCGCTTACTACCGGCAATTGTACTACAGACCTTACCTTATCAACGAGTTTTCGCTTTTCCTCATTCTTATCTAATATATAAGTAAAAATTATAGGTGAAGCATCTTCTTTTTCTATGCATGCTTTTAGATAGTCCTGTTTATCTAACAATAAAGTGGGGTCTAACACCTGTACTGCATCCCGTCCCAGAGCCTCTTTAACCAGCTGTATCAATGATTGCTCCCTAACTGAAACGCCAGCGAATTTTGCACACAACTCTTTACATTTCTCTGCTAATACTTGATTGTCTGCGAAACTCTTTTTGCCTGATGAAGCGGCATAGAACAGCCTAATAACGTTATCTCTCTTCACAAAGTCGAGGAATGAATTGGGGCAAAAATGAGGCAACCAAACCTGATCGCTACCAACCACGTATGCATCAAATTTATATTCATCATCAATCCTTGAAAGGTCTTTGGGCAAGACAACACCTGTATTGACAATATTACGATCTACAAATTTTTGCGTGTTTGACGAAAGTTTTTCTTTAATAGCCAAAGTTTCTGTAGGGTTCCATGCCAAAGATACATCTGCATTCTTGATTAATTTCTTTATAAATCGTGAGCACCAGCTCTTCAACAAATATGTAAACGCCTTATGTGGGTCGGTGTATCTATTAATCGTGACCACATCATGCCCCATGCCCGTAAGCGTTTTTTGTAAAGCAAACGCCTGTAACAAGCAACCATAATTATAGTCTAATGGATGTGTAAGTATACCTATCTTCATTTTTTACTTATTTGATTTCAAGATAGTTCCTATTTTCGTTTTAATAAATGTGTTTATCTTATTGCGCATCGTCTTATCTAATCCAACTGTATAAGAAGCTATCAGAACAACTAAGATAATCGAACACAATTCAATTCCTTTCCCTAATAGGGATTTATCATTGAAATAGTGATCAATAAAAACAGAAGGGACAACCGCTACAATTGTTACCAATATACAAGGTATATAGACAGAAAAAATATCACTCCATTTATAGTCGACATGCTTAACAATAAGGATAGGCTTAACTATTAAACCCAATATGGCATAACTTATCAGATAGGCCCAAGACAAAACGACGGGAGAATAACCTGCTTTAAATAATAAATATATTATTGGAAAAACTATAAAGACAATTGTTGGAGATATTAATGCATTTTCTTTAAGTTGCCCTTTTGCATATAAAGCCGTATAGAATGATCGGTCAAAGACCTGGAACAAACTCTGAATTATTACCAGTTGAAGAAAAATAGTGGTGTACTCCGGTACATTTTCACCCAACCATAGATGCAAAATAGGTTCCGCTAATAAAACAATGGGTAATCCTAAAACAAGCATTAAGTAATAGGAGAACTTTGTTGACTCAAGTAAAAGTTTTTTTGACCCCTCAAAATCATTTACAGCATACAATTTGACTATTTGGGGGTTTGCTGCCGTTCTAAAATTATTCACAAACTGATTGGCTGCATTGTTTACTTGTAAAGAGATAGCGCGAGCAGTCACCACAGCTGGTGCAAAAAACATATTTAACAAAACCAATATTCCTTGATTGGTCAAGGCAACCGCACTATCAGCGAACAAGCTCCATCCAGAAAAAGACAGGACTGGCTTTAATAGTTCTTTATCAAGACTAAACTTATACTTTGTTTCAGAATAATTCCTAATACAATAGTATCTATAAAACAGTATTATCGCCAAATGAACTATACATATAAATGTAGCATAGAGAATTAATTTGTCTGCTCCTCCAATTCCAAGCAAGTAACAAATAGCCAATTTTGCAACAACTTCAAATATACTCACATAAGCATATATATCCATTTTTTCATGCGAAATGATGGATGCATTATAGGGCACTTGAATTATCGTGATAATAGCCGTTATGATAGAAATATGGAAGGTAAATACAGCCGCATGCATCCTATCTGGCGGAATAACCATCTTATTATAAAGAAACCACAACCCAATAGTTTCAGCAAGGACTACTATAATAAGCGATAAGAAAATGTGAGCTGTTAATAACGATGAAAATGTTCGTTTAAGACGTTCATTATCACCTCTGCCTAGTTCAAATGTCAAAAATCTAGAACTCCCCGTAGCTAACGCAGAATTCAAAAAACTCAAGAATCCTACAATACCTCCAACGGCATTATAAATACCGAAATCGTCAACACCTAATTTCTGCAATATCACACGAGATGTGTACAATGCCACTAGCATTGAAAAAAACATCCGTATGTACAGATAAATAGTATTCTTAGCTATTCGCTTATTATTTGACTGTTCTGGCATTATTTATAACATTGAGAAATCACAATTGTCAGGATCGTATCTTAGACGGCTATTAATATTAATGGCATCAATAGCGGCCATATCCTCATGATCCAACTCGAAGTCGAAAATGTAGAAGTTTTCTATTTGATGCTCTTTGCTCATTGAACGCACAAGTGGTATCACACCATTCTGGACATGCCAACGAAGAATAATTTGAACAAAAGTCTTATTATATTTTTTCTCCAAACGCTTCAACAGCGGCAAACCAACCAAGCGGTCATCATAACGAGCAATGGGCGTATAAGCCTCCACAACGATACCCTGCTTGTTATAGTACTCAATCAGTGGTTTCTGGGTGAACAATGGATGAATCTCAAACTGCCCTACTTCTGGGCGATGCTTGCATATCTTGAAAATCTCTTCTAAATGATGCTGATGGCAATTGGCTACGCCAAGGTGCTGCACATAGCCTTCTTCAAACAATTCTTCCATTTCGCGCCATGTGTCAAGATATAAACCAGTTACTGGCCAATGAAATTGTAATAAGTCTACGTACTGAAGATTCATATTCTTCAAAAAGGTCAGAAATTCCTCTCTCACTCGGCCATCACGCTGAGCACGATTGCTAACACGAGTCGTAATAAATAAGTCTTCGCGCTTAACACCACTTTTTTTTATGGCTTCTTGAATTAGTTTACCATCACCATAGGCTGAAGAGTAGTCTAACAGTCTATATCCAAGATTAAAGGCATGTGCAACCGCATTAACATAATCATGGCATACTATACGGTGGTTAATACGGCGCATTATACCATAATAATACCTTGCTAATCCACTATGCTGCTTTCGCATCTTAGGCGAATAGCCCGCTCCTCCAGGTCCAAAACCTATTCGAGGAATAGATTGTTTATCAAATAACTCTTCTGCTGTCATTCTATACAAATTTCAAAACGGTTCCGCCCCAGCTTAAACCTACGCCAAATCCTGAGATCATTACTCTGTCACCAGTTTTGATGGTTTGGTTATCAATACAATCTTTCAAACCAATCAATACTGTTGAAGAAACTGTGTTACCGGTAGTAGCGAGGTTTACATAGAACTTATCCTTTGGTAATACACAAACCTTACGGATGGTATTCAGCATAAACTTATTGGCCTGATGGAATAAAAAATAATCAATACCATCCTTCTCCAACTGGTTCTTTGCCAAAATGTCAGCCATCATCGCTGGTACTACATCAAGAGTAAAATTAAAGATGGCGCCTCCATTCATATAGAGATAATCGTCATACCATATATGACCTTCGTCATCCTCAACAAACTTTCCTGTAGATCCCTTCTGTCTTGCCGCACCTGTCTTAACAATAAGATTATTAGCTCCGCTTCCATCTGTACCAAGCGAGAATTCACCAATTTCAGCAAAGCCCTCGTTTGAAATCAAACAAGCCGCTGCTCCATCTCCAAAGATAGAGCGATCGCTCTTGTCTGAAGGATGAAGATACTTATTGTAGGTCTCCGCAGTCAATAGGAGAACATTCTTGGCAATGCCAGCTGCAATCAACCCTTTGGCCATTGCCATACCATAGACACAGCCTGAACACCCCAGATTATAGTCAAATGCACCTGCCGTAGTAGGAATACCTAATCTTTCTTGCAACACACAAGCCGTTGATGGCAAGAAATAGTCGGGACTTTGCGTGCATAGCATCAAAAAATCTATCGTTTGTGGATCTATCTTATATTCCTCAAACAACCTACGTGCAGCTTTCTCTGCCATATCTCCAGCAGTCTCGTCTTCTGCTGCCACATGTCGAGAATCTACACCGACTTTCTGAGCGACTTTATCTACGCTCCACTCAGGGAACTCTTTTACAAGTTCCTCATTGGTTACTACCCGTTCTGGCAGGTAGTATGATATTGCTTTGATAAATGCCTTCATTACCTTACTATAAAATGCCCCCCCCAGTTATGTTTACATTACTTCCCGTCATCCATGTAGATGCATCAGATAGCATATAGACAGCCAAGTTTGCTATATCCTCTGGCTGACCATAACGCTTCAAGGGATAGGTTTGTTCATCCTCCTTTAATTGTTCTTCATCTGTTCCGTCAGCAAGGATGAGGTCTGTCCATACCATTGCCGGGCTAATGCAATTCACGCGAATCTTTCTCGGTGCCAGCTCTATTGACAGGCAATTAGCGTATGATATAATGGCTCCTTTTGATGCGCTATAAATGGAATTACCTAAACTCGGTGACCATGACGCTATTGATGCAATGAAGACAATTGAAGATGCCTTATTCAATTTTTTCTGGCGCAACAATTCAGCCTGTAGCATTACTGGAGCTTTGAAATTTACGTCCATCACAGCGTCAACGTTACTGCTTTCTATATCCTTGCAAGGAATACGTTGGCCCATACCTGCACAGTGAACAAGTCCATCAAGCTTTGGCAATTCATTAACTAACGATGTCAACGTAGCAGCATCTGTTAAGTCGCCAGACTTGATGATAGCTCTATCAGGCTCCATCAATGATTCTGTTTCCTTAAGTTTGGCAATGTTACGACCATTAATGATTACCGTTGCTCCCATCTTAGAGCAAGTAATGGCTATACCCCTGCCTATTCCAGAGGAAGCCCCTGTTACCAATATTGTTTTTCCTTCTAGCGAAAACGGATTAAAACCACTCATTACTTGGATGCTATAAGATTAAAAAGTGCTTCTACTGTTTCACAAGCACGAATTTCTTTCCCGGTTATGGTCTTACCATATACGGTCTTTGCCATAGCTATTACGCTCATACCTGTCAGCGAAGACCACTCATCAAGTTCATGAAACTCAGTGTCAGCTGTAATTTCAGAAGGATCGGTGTCGTCAAACTGTTCTGCAAAATTCTTAATAAAGTCGTTCAATTCCATAACTGTTATAATTATAAAAATTTAAAATTAATATTTCCATAAAATATCTTCATCAATGACTTCTGCCGGATGTCCTGATGCAAGGCAGTGTGCTGGCACATTACGAATAACAAGCGACAATGCACCTATTATTGCTCCGTCACCAATTTTTACTCCAGGCATAACCGTACATTGTTCTGTCAACCATACTTTATCACCAATAATAACAGGACGTGTGTTCTTATAGCCTTGTCGGTTCATATAGTGCGCACCATTGTTGTCGCGTATCGTAATATGGCGGCCAAGTTTAGTGTCATTTCCTATTTCTATCCTGTCACCACATATTATTGTCGCTCCTATGTTTGTACCACATGCATTCCCCATAATGAGTGTTGCGCCATCAAACACTTCTATATCCGCACCATATCCGATAGTTACATTACCATTAAAAATAACTGTTCCTGTTTTGTTTACTAGGAAACGGGTTTCCAACTTTGAATGTTTGAGTTTCTTTGAACCCAAAACAATTATACCTTTTTTTATTATTGTCGCACCTTTTTCTATCTCAATAGTACAATGAGGTGTAGGGATAAGTATATGACCGCGAATAATATCTTTGAAAGAGTTCAGAGTCAATAACTGCCATAAAGGTTTGGGGTGTAATCGTGTCCGCTTGATAATAATTCGCAGGTATCTCAATGCTGATTTCACCATTTGGATCTTACTCCGTGACGGCGTGTTTATATACTTTTGCGCCAATTGCAAAAACGTCATATTATCTAAATCTCTAAAAAATTCTTCTCGCCCAACTTTGGGCTTATCTAATGAATACCTTAGAGACGGATTACTTGGCTCAATGGATTTAAACGGTACTTGTATGTAATTAATTTTTTGCTTAACTTTTTCAAAGAAAGCTTCACCTTTACGAGAGTTTACCATCACCAGAGAGGTGCCCAAGTTTTTTTCCATAGATTGGTCAACTTTTTCAATCCCCCAAAAATCAGCTAATGTAAAATCTGCAATTCTGGGATACCCCTTAAATTGACAATCATAGCATGAAGGACGACAATAGACACCGGTCTGTAAATACCCTTTGGTAAAGTTTGATTGGTACCTTGTCTCATAATAAGCTTTACCATTATCAAGAATCACCTTTTGTGTCAGATTGCGCCAACCATATTCTTTAGACTTTGCTTTGGCATAAATCACTTTGTGTCCATAACGTTCTTCAAAGGAGTCAATATACTTACCCCACACTTTGGGTGAGTTTATTCCGCGACAGACATAGTCAACAATAATAAGGTTTTCATAATCTTTGCGAAGAAAAGCTCTTAAAGCGGCCATTTGGCACGGTGATCCACACACTAAAACATTCTCACCAGACTTTAGGAGGTCACGAACTTGACAATAGAAGCCCTCAAGTGAACTCTGCAAATACTTACTGCTACGAAGACGTGGTAAATCTTTCTTATCATTAGAAATAAAATGCCGTACGCTCTTGAAGTCATCGTTAAAAACAGCTCCTCCAACATAGCCATTATTACGATATATTATATCAGCCATCGCAGAAAATAGGCCTCCTGAAGTGGAATCAAATACCACTTCCAAGTTCTTATTTTCTGCCGCATAGCAAACCGATTCCAGCAAATCATTTTTCTTCAGTGAGTCAACATTAATAATAGGACACGTCTTTTCACAAAGACCACAATCTATGCACTTCTGCATATCCACCTCAGGATACCAAAAGCCTTCTATGTCAGTTTTAAAAGTGATGGCCTGCTTAGGGCAAATATCACCGCAAGCATTGCAACCGCAACAATTGATTCTATCTGTAATCTTTATCATATAAAACTAATTTTTCACAATTGAAAAGGGCAGGGTCATCAGGACTTATTGAACCTTTTCTTTATGAGAGAATCCTGATGGATTCCCCTGTCCCTATGGTTGGGGCATTCAGGCTGTGTGGAAGACCTATCTGCCCCATCGCGGCTCCGCCTGCGCGTAAGAGCGGTAGCCGCATTTGATAATTCATTTATAGTATTCTTTATACCACTCTGCATATTTTCTCAACCCTTCGCGAAGGGTAATCTTTGGTATAAATCCAAAATCACGTTCAAGAGCTGTTGCATCTGCATAGGTTGTCGGGACATCTCCCGGCTGCATGGGAACTAGTTCCTTGTGTGCCTCGAAGTCGAAATCCTTAGAAAGTACACCGGCACGTGTCAACTCCTCTTGCAGAATCTGCACGAAGTCCAGTAAATTCTCAGGCTGGCCACCACCGATATTATATACTGCGTATGGAGGTATTGGCAATCCGTCCTCACCCTTCTTACGTTCAGGAGCACCCTGCATCACACGAACAATACCCTCTACGATGTCATCCACGTAGGTAAAATCGCGGCGGCAGTTGCCGTAGTTAAAGATCTTAATGGTCTCACCCTTCAATAGCTTGTTCGTGAAGCCAAAGTATGCCATATCTGGACGACCAGCAGGTCCATATACCGTAAAGAACCTCAAACCCGTCGTCGGAATATCATACAACTTCGAATAGCAGTGGGCGAACAACTCATTGCTCTTCTTCGTAGCAGCATACAGAGAAACAGGGTTATCCACTCTGTCATCCGTGCTAAACGGCACCTTTTTGTTGCCGCCATAAACACTACTGGATGATGCATAAACTAGATGTTCCACTGGATTATGACGGCAAGCCTCCAAGATATTATAGAAGCCTATCATGTTCGACTGGATATAGTCATCCGGATGGGTGATGCTATAACGTACACCTGCCTGTGCAGCTAGATTTACCACCACTGCTGGCTTATACTTGCTGAAAATATCGTCGATGGCATCGCGGTCTGCAATATCGCCTTTAATGAACTCCCATGTCGTACCTTCAGCAACGCTCTTGTTCAGTTCGTCAAGACGATACTCTTTCAATCTCACATCATAGTAGTCATTGATATTGTCAATGCCAATGATGGTAGCACCCTTTACATCCTTAAACAGTCGCTTTACCAGATTTGAGCCAATGAAACCGGCTGCACCAGTAACGAATATCGTTTTATCGTCTAATACTATTTTCTCCATCATATGTCTTTATTTTCCGTATTTCTCGACCGCCTCGTAGTATGTATCGAGGCTACCGATGTCAAATCTTCCTGCACTCATGGGCCAAGCATGCATGGTAGTATGCTCCACCATATAATGTGCCAGATTGCCTGGAGCATCCTTGCCACAACCATTAGCAACAGAATGTCTGACCAAATCGAGATCTTTCTTCAAATAGATATAGAATGGTGGCACAGCCCAATGACTCTTCGGCACTTGTGGCTTCTCTTCCATGCCAAGCACCTTCATATCCGCATCCAGCTCGACAACACCTGTTCGCTGCAATTGGGAAAACTAAAGTTTGTAACTGCTTGACTTTGAGTATGTTACGAACATTTATTCAGAGGCTCTTCCAACAAGGTTTGACTGTGCCCACTTTTTCCACTATTTACTCTAATGTGATTTTTACTTCTTGTTTGCCACTTCGTATTAGGCATAGGACTACCGGACTATGTCTATATGCCGTCTTAAAGACTCGCCCGTTAAGACACAGTTACTTTTCGTAATATCCTTTGGAGCTATACTGCGACCAACGAAGATACATTTCTTGATAGTGATCTTTAATGAACTCTGATATTCTGGCTATTTCTCGGTCATTGAGAATGCCACGGTTTTGAAGTACTGCATCGCCATTGCTCTTGACGAAGAATTTTGCAGAACCACCCTCTGTAAGTTTGCTATCGCTGGCATGGACGTGCATACATTCCACCACACAGAAAGAAGTGAAATAGAGGTAATAGCCTGCCACCTTGAAGTCGTAGTACTTTGGCATTGTTCACTCCTCCATGTATTTCTTGTTTTGCTGTAGATAACGGCTCGCGATTGACAACTCAATATCATCCATCGTCGTCTCCAGTACTTCTCCATCAGTGCTGAACACCACTGCCTTCTCTGGGCAGTTAAGATTGAGCACTTGTATTCGTTCGTCATTGCGAGTGAAGGCATACCCATTAACGATAATGTCTGCCTTATCTGCAATGGTCTTGAGCTTAGCAGAATTCAAGCCAGCTTGATTCTCCTCTAATGCAACTTTTGTATCAGGCATATGCAATACGTACGCTTTTAATCGGTTTTAAGAAGGAATCGTAGTCGATATAAAGTCCATCCAAGATGGGTTTAAGATCGATGTATTCCTCTTCCGGTTCTGTATTATGGCGGTATTTGGCCTTTACCACCAAATAGCCATCTTCCCATTTCACGACATCAGTGTATCGTTCCAGGCTGTATGGAGCCTTGAAACGGATATTATACCCTCTGAAGCTGAAGGCTGTGAAGCCATCTGCATTGCTGAGAGTTGCTTCATGCATCTTGTCAACCTGTATGTTTGTCGATGTCGTTACCATATTATTCTTAGCTTGGTGCAAAGATACAACTTTTATTTAATAAAGGAAGTCTTTTGGCTGATTTTTTTCAAAATCAGATCCTTTTTTTTCTTGCGTATTTCAAAAATTCTTTGTAATTTTGGACCGGACATATGAGTTACAGTTGGTTGACAGATGAAAGAATCTTGACACGTAAAGATGTCTGATGTATGAAGGCTGATGTCTGATGTTTCTTCCCTGATTCCATTTGTTTGGGATATGTTTGGGGAAAATTGATTTTCAAAATCGCTTCTTAACTGATTCTCAGCGAGTTAACTGCTGCAAGTTGTAACGATGAGAAAGCTATATTTTCTTGCTTTACTATCTTTTTAGGCTCCACTTTCGGAGCTGGCTCCATATAATAAATACGAGCATATTGAGGATGAACTATCTTTTCTAAATTTCCATCCTCAAAAGTAATAGCTACTGCATAATCTTCTGCTACAATATCCAAATAAGTATGCAATACAGGCTTGTTAAGTTCCAATAAATCAATGATATCCTGCCACGATTTAATGTCTATACTAAATAATCCATTCTTGCGATTCTCATCATCTTTAATGCGGACATATTCTTCAATGGTAGCATCCTTATCAGCAGTTGTGGCAAATATCAAACGACGGAGAGCGGGTTTGAAAGCCCTTGCATTATTAATCTCATCATCAATCTCATCAGTTGTCAGAGGCTTATTTCCGGGCTTACATTTACACTGTATCCCACTATATTCATTTTCACCCTCACGATGGCCACAAATATCTACGCCTTTCTGAGCCTGACCATTGCGACCATTCTTCTTTATGTCTTCACTCTTCCACTCTGCACGCCAGAGTATAAGGCAGAGGGATTCAAAGTCCTGCCAATTAGCTGGTTTCCTAAGCGTCTGCGATATTTTCATTTTTTTGTTCCTTCCAGAGTTCTACAACATTCAACGTCTCGTTGTCAGGCTTGTTCTCATCCTCGATACGGTCTATTTTTACAACCACCGGCATATCAGCCAGTTGACCTGCTACCACACATACGCCTGTAGAAAGAATGGGCAGCGATTCTACCGACACTTTATCAAGGTAAGATATTGTATTATTCACTTGCTCTATGTCATGCTGATTAACGAGCCTATGAATAAAATAGTTATGCAACTGGGATATGATTGTTGAGGAAATATCTGAAGGGCGTTGACTGGCAATTGTCATAAACACGCCAAACTTACGACCTTCTTTAATGATTTCCTCAAAAACCTCCAAGCGGTAAGCTAAAACAGGGGGTTTCCAACGGAGTTGTTTATTTCAGTTATTATTTACGCGGTTCTATCATCAAATACTTTTCTTTTACCAGAACACCATAACTTCTGGTATATTTGATACAGTC
>ODAI011152155.1_pt1 | contig 30880 bp, 28 predicted proteins | sample 1539321 | NCBI WGS metagenome assembly ODAI01 (sample SAMN02144231, study PRJEB22623) | gut metagenome | biome: sheep rumen | host: Ovis aries | place: New Zealand
GCAGGCGTCCATGAGGGCCGCCGTGCCCATGATGTTGGTCTGCAGGAAAATGCCGGGATCCTCGATGGATCTGTCCACATGGGATTCGGCCGCGAAGTTGACCACCATGTCGGGATGTTCTTCCTCAAAAAGTCTGTCCAGGGCCTCCCGGTCACAGATGTCCGCCTTTACGAAACGGAAATTCGGATTGTCCATGACGGGCGCCAGGGTGGACAGATTGCCCGCATAGGTCAGCTTGTCCAGGCAGATGATCCGGTAGTCCGGATAGGCCTTAAGCATGTGGAAAATAAAATTGCTTCCTATAAATCCGGCACCGCCGGTCACAATAACAGTCATTGCCATTACTCAGAATGCTCCTTTCGGTCAGCGAAGCTGATCCATATATTTGCCGTCCAGTACATCTTTCAGATACTGGCCGTACTGGTTCTTTTTCATTATTTCATAGATCCGCATCACTTCCTCCCGGCTGATCCATCCGTTCAGATAGGCGATCTCCTCCAGGCAGGCGATCTTGCGATGCTGATGCTGTTCTACCGTTTTGACAAAATTGGTGGCGTCCACCAGGCTCTCATGGGTGCCGGTATCCAGCCATGTGAACCCCTGGCCCAGGAGTTCTACGTTGAGACATCCCTGTTCCAGATAGATCCGGTTCAGGTCTGTGATCTCCAGTTCCCCTCTGGGACTGGGCTTTAAGTTCTTTGCGTATTCTACTACTCTGTTGTCATAAAAGTACAGGCCCGTCACGCAGTAATTGCTCTTGGGATGGAGCGGCTTTTCCTCTATAGATATCGCCTTGCCGCTTCCGTCGAATTCCACAATGCCGAAACGCTCCGGATCGTCCACGTAGTAACCGAATACTGTGGCGCCTCTTCCGTTTTCCGCATTTTCCACGGCGGCTTTCAGTCTTTTCTTAAGTCCGTGGCCAGAAAAGATGTTGTCGCCAAGTACCATGGCCACTGTATCATCTCCGATAAATTCCTCTCCAATAATAAAGGCCTGGGCCAGACCATCCGGACTGGGCTGGCTCTTATAGGAGAGCTGAATGCCGAACTGATGGCCGTTGCCTAAAAGGATCTGGAACCTGGGCAGGTCCTGGGGTGTGGAAATGATCAGGATATCCCGGATGCCTGCATTCATCAGGACAGAAAGAGGATAATAGATCATGGGCTTATCGTAAATGGGCAGAAGCTGCTTGGAGGTGACCATGGTAAGGGGATACAGACGCGTACCGGAGCCGCCGGCAAGTATAATACCTTTCATATTGATTTCTCCCGTTCGAATTATGGCACGATTCCCGTTCATTCAGGATACTTACAAAAATATTATAGCATCCGCAAACCCTTTTGGCTTTTAATATATTTCACTGAACCGGAAATTCTTCTGAATCAGCCTTCATTTTCACAATAATTTCAACAAGTTCCCGAAACTGGTCTGCCAGAGGCTCAAAATGACGTTCCCCGACCGCTCTTATGGTCTCTATGGCTGACAGAGCATCCTCTGTGGTTTCAGAAAAATAAATGTAGGGAAGATGAGAGAGCCACCTGTACTGTCCTTTTACCTTATAATAAGCATTGGGCAGGACGATGCAGGGCGTTTCTGTCAGAGCCGAGAAGATCATACCGTGAAGCCTGTCCGTTATGACCAGTTCAGCCCCCGCAAAATCATTCATCTTGCTGCTGACCAATTCCATGCGGTTCTCTTCCGTGACAGGAATTTCGGAAATCATATCCGTATAGGAAAACCGTTCCACTGCTTTTTCAAGCTTTAATATATCCTCTTCACCGAGCCTTTTTTCCTTATCGCTGCGGAAGCAGAAAAGCACCCCCGAGCGTTCTGTCGGTTTTACATGGAAGTCTTTCATGGAAACGGAAAGTACAATGTCCGGCGTTTCTATGACCCGATCTCCATATAGCTTTTTCATCTGAAGATAAGATTCATCATCCCTCGCTGTCAGAAAGAACCCTTCCCATCTGTAAATAAGGAACCGATTCTTCTGCTTTGCTCTGATCCCTGTAGTAAAAGCTCTGGGGGAAAAGAATCATCCGGTTGTTCCTGTGATTCTTTATAATATTTCTTCTGGCTTCCTCTTCGTGGGTCCAGATATCTCCCAGGTTTCCTCCACCGGTCAGTACAATAAGCGTCCTCTCCGGAATTCTGTGCCCGCATCTTTTATAATCCCTGTTGGATATGGCAGCTACCTTCCCGAACTTCCCAAGGAACTGCATTTCCGCAAGAAAAATGGCCTGGTCTCCCAGATTGGGATGTGAGGGCGCAAAGGCAACAAGAATGTCGGCCCTGCAATTTTTCGGCAGTATAAAGAAACAGTAGAAGGCTCTTTTTAACTTCCTGGCCAGTGTTTTCAGGGGCATTCCTCTTCCCTCCGATGAACTGCGGCAGACGAACCTGATTCCATTAACCTGCGGGGAATCAGGACTTTCTCCTATTATGGTGGTAGTGCAGAAATATCCGGTAAATAAGCCCGAAGGCATGCAGCTTTCCAAGGAAAGCAATAAGGAGGTCCTGCTTTCTTCCGTAAACGCCCGGCAGATGTATCTGTCTGAAGATGTTCTTCCAGAAAGGGTCATTTATGACCCTGCGGTATCTGTCTTCTGCCTGATCGTCTTTTCCAAGGACATAAATTCTCATAAGGATCGAGAAGTATTCCATGGCGGCGGCTTCATAAAGGAGCTGTCCGTCGTCCATTTCCCAGCTTCTGATCTCTCTGTCATATCGGTCCAGCAATCCCCTGACTTCCTCCGGGAAATCAGGTCTGTAGGACTGAGTCGCAGAAAAAGCGTTTCGGTTATACAGATAAGCTGCGCTCGGCAACACCCTGATCTGCCCTGCCTTTTTCAGAAGCTCAAAATTCCAGATTACGTCTTCTCCGAAGGCCAGGTCCTCCGGCATCCGGACCTTCTTAAAAAGAGCCTTTCTGACGATCCTTCCGTGGGGAGCACGGTTGATCCAGGTCTTCCCGTCTCTGAAGTCCCCATCCTGCAGGGTAATATAATAGCGCCGCAGCCTGTTCTTCAGTTCTTCCTGACTGCCGTCATACTTTTTTGAGGAAAGCGGTACCGGTTCCCCCATATCTCCTCTTCTGATCCTGGTCAGGAGCAGGTCCGGCGAAGATTCTCTGCAAAGGGGCAGTAGTCGGTCCAGGATCCCGGGGACCAGCTGGTCGTCGGCATCCAGAAAAAGACAGTAGTCCCCCGCTGCCCTGTCGGCCCCGAAATTTCTTGCGGCGGAAACGCCCAGATGGGGCCTGCGGAAGACATGTATCCTCTCATCCTCCCCGGCCAGAGCATCAGGAATGCCGGCCCTCTCCCCGCTGCTTCCGTCATCTACGACCAGGATCTCATAGCTGCATTCTGTATTGGTCCTGACACTGTCTATGCAGGCCCTAAGATACTCTTCCGGTGTGTTCCAGACAGGAATAATCACTGAATAATCCATCTGCCGCATCATCCCTCTGCCTTAATGTGCAGTCTCTTTTCCGATTCGGGGATATCCCTGGTAAATTCCCACTTCCCGTACCGCATATACAGATAGTTTCTGTAATCGGCGATCATCCTGGTCCGGACACCGCTGAAGACCACATTTCTGTACTGACTGAAAATGGAGGCGCTGTACAGGATCCCACCGTAGGCCGCTGACAGCAGTTCTGCACAGTAAGGCCCATCGGGGTGCCTCTGACTGCTTTTCCGGCACAGGTCTTCCGTTCTGCGGTAGAAATCCAGGATCCGGCTCTCCTTCCTGTCCGAGGGGATGCATTTATACAATGTCCGTTTCCAGAAAGTTCCGGGAACCATTCCGTTCCGGTGATACAGCATGACATAGGCATAGCTTGTATGCAGCCGGATCCATTTCTGATGCATCCCGGAGGGAAAGGTATCGAACACGGTAATGTCAATAAATACGTGCCCCCGTCTGATACTTCCCGCAATGGTCTCCGTAATGTCCTCCTCCATATCTTCCACGCGGGAAAACAGTGTCGGAACATCGGGCGTCCCCAGCGTATCGTAGTGCAGCAGCCGGAATTTGGAGCCGCAGTGAACAGGATACAGTTTCAGAAAACGGTCATACTGATCTCTGGTCATCATCAGATCAATATCATCGTCCCAGGGAATAAAGCCCTGATAGAGATGGTATCCGATCACAGAGCCTCCGCACAGGGAATACTGTATATGAAACTGCCTGCATACCCTGTCAATATCCCTGAGGATTTCCAGGCATCCTTCCTGGATTTTTTTTATCTGCCGCTCCAATTTATGCCTCCATGGTGATCCATCCCTCTTCATACAAAGGAGGCTGGTATTCTCCGTTGAACCAGTGATCCGGTGCAATAACGATCTTATTTTCAGCCTGGCCCAGAAACTGGGCCCACCAGCTGAAGGTAGAGTTCGAAATGATAAAGTGTCTGCAGGAATACATGAGCCTCAGTTTTTCCCAAACCGGATCCTCTCCGCTTTCATAATAGACAGGTGCATTGATCCGAATATGATCTCTGGCCCAGGCTATGTCATCGGAAAAGACAAAAAACACGGGATTATCCGTAAGCTGCCGCATTTTTTCAGCGGCCCTTTCAAAATACCGGACGCCGCAGACATCCAGAGCGGAATATTGAAGGTAATTGCCTCTCCGGATCGTTATGCATACGGAATTGGTACTCTGAATTTTCTCCAGAAGCTCCCTGCACTTTTCACTGACGGGATATGCGGGCTGGAATTCCTCAAGGAGCACCTCCCGGATCTCCTCGGGGTATCTGGCACATTCGCAGGGGCCAGCAACGATTTTTCTCTTCAGCATGGCGCCTTCCCTGCTGAAAGGATAATCATAGCCTGTAAAGATCTGATAGATCCCATGCCGGTCCTGCCAGGGCAGGAAACGCTTTCTTACGGCAAGGCGCTCCAGAGGACCTTTTTTTCCTGCCATTTTTTCAAGAAGGGCACATATCCCCATAACTGCCTTTTCGGAGGATGTCAGTTCTTTCCAGGCAGGACGCCCCTTCTTATCGTAGTACCTGTAGCTCTGCACCCGGAAATGTCTCAGAGAGTCCTCCCAGCCGGGCATTTCTCCTTTCAGAGCTTCTTTCTCAATATTCTGAAAATCCAGGATCAGTTCCCTGTCCTTTTCTTCCCCTTTGATCTGCAGCCATCTTGCAAAGGAATAGCGGAAGAGCTGGTTGCCAAGCCTTCCGTTCATCTCTACATATATCATCTGTTCCTGCCTCTGTAGAAAATTCTGTATAAAAAGACCAGCAGCTTTCTCTTTCCTGTCGCTGCAGAGAGCCTGCTCCTGCCGTATCTGTCCGAATACTCTACGATATAGTCTCTGAGTTTCTTTCTGTCTCCCTGGCTTCCGGACTTTCCCATTCTGCGCAGAGTATATACAGATGCAGATACCAACTGGGCCTCGGCATCCTCTAGAAACTCAGGATAACGTTCCCGGCAGAAAACCCGGATCTGATTCCAGGCATCTACATAGTCCATACCGATCCGATGCCAGTTTCGGTTGGTCAAACTCTCGAGATTTGGCCTGTAATAATATCCTGCCCATTCCGTATAGGCCACTTTCCTGCATGCAGCAAAGAGTCTGTAGGTCACAAACTGATCTTCCAGGCTTCTGTCCTCCGGAAACCATATTTCCCGGAACAGTTCACTCCTGTACAGCTTGTTCCATACATAGCTCCGGAACATTCCCTCGCCCCTGACCAGTCTGCCCAGTGCTTCTTTGCCGGTGCACGTGTGCTCCTGGAAATCAGCTGAGGACGCTGCCTCCGCCTCCGCGAATTCCATATCTATCTTACGGAAATTCCCTACAGCAATATCAGCACCGCTGTCTGTCAGCATCCCGGATAAAACGGAGTAGTACTCCGGCGAGACCGTATCGTCCTGATCGCAGAAGCCGATAAAATCTCCGGTCGCTTCCCTGATCCCCCGGTTTCTGGCAGCGCATACCCCTCTGTTTTTCTGATGAATCACTTTGACAGAAAAATATTCCTCGGCATATCTATCGGCTATGGCTCCGGATTCGTCTGTCGATCCGTCGTCTATCAGAATAATCTCTTCAAGTGCTTCTTTCTGAGAAAGAAGAGCATGCAAACACTCTTCCAGATATTTCTCTCCGTTGTAGACCGGAATAATGACGGAAACAGTCCCTTTTTCTTTTTCCGTCATCTGCTTAACCCTTTCTGATCATTTTTCTGAGCATATTTCTGCACGAATGAAAGGATCTGTAAACGTGCGGGCCTGCCAGAAAGGGCAGAAGGCTGCTGAGATATCTGGTATCTGTCCCATACTTCAGGGCCAAAAGGCACTGCTTTCTGCACCTGGAATAAAGCTGTGAAAAACCCGCTTTATTGTCTTTCTCACGAAGGTCAATCTTTTCATATCCGTCCGTCAGATGATACATGGCTGAGCGAAGCATAATTCTCTCCTGCCCATACATAGCTCTCCCTTCAAAGAACCTGCTCCTTTGAAGCAGGGCTTCGACTGCCGCCAAATGCTTCAAATCATACTTTTTATGCATAATGCTGCTGCTGCGAAGTCTGTACTTATAGAAGCATTCCGGTATCATACAGATTCTGTCGGAGCGGGCAATGATTTTATGCATGACAAAGACATCTTCGCAGTATTTGCCCTCAGGAAAAAGAATGCCTTCTACCAGCGGCCTTCTGTAGATCTTATTCCAGACCACATCGCAGATCATGGAACCGCCTTTTTCATAGCAGTACCAGTATTCTTTCTCACTGCATATCCGATTTTTTTCCGAGGCCTTAAGACACCCTGTTTTCATCGGTTCCTTTTCCCTTGAGAAGGAACACACGCCGCAGACCACCAGATCTGCAGAGTACTGATCCGCACGGGAAAGCATAGTCTCAAACATGGCAGGATCCAGTATGTCGTCACTGTCTGCAAAGGCCACCCAGTCGCCGTGTATATGCTTAAGCCCGGTATTCCTTGCTCCGGACAGTCCCTTATTATCCTGATGAATGACCCTGATCCTGTCATCAGTCCCTGCCGCACGGTCGCAGACCTCTCCGGATCCGTCTGTCGATCCGTCATCTACCAGTATGATCTCCAGATCGGAATATGTCTGACCGGTAATGCTATCTAGGCATTCTTCAAGACAGTCGATTACATTATAGACAGGAACTATGATTGAAAGCATGTCCGAATTTATCCCTTTCCAAATCTTTGCCTTACAGCCGTTCTCAGTGTACCAATCAACCATTTGGCAAAAACATCCTGCATGATGAACAGCAAAAGAATATATACCACTCCTCCCATGGCGATCTGAGCTATGGTAGAGGCAATACTGACAGGCATCAGCTTTTCCGATCCCATCAAAACAGCCAGCATGACCGTTCCGGCAGCCAGACTGCGGACCAGGCTCATCCCAACGCCTTCGAGGCGGATCTGTTTCCTGACAAAGTGCCACTGTATTCCTGTGACCAGGTATTCTGACAAAATCGTTCCGATGCATGCACCGGCTGCCCCATATTTCGGAATTAGAAGACAGTTTACGGTGAGGTTGCAGAGAGCGCCCGCAATGACAGAGGTATTGAACTCTTTCTGCATACCGAAGGGAATCAGGCACTGAAGGCCTGTTACGTTGCTGAGCGATATGGGAAGTATGGACAGGCCCAGCAGATACAGGATTTTTACGACCGGTTCAAACCCGCTTCCGAAAAACCAGGGAACCAAACCTCCTGCAATTCCACAGAGGCCCATAGCTATACCGGTCCCCATAAATACAGCAAATCTGACGGTTACGGATAAATATCTGCCAATCTGTTCATTGTTTTTATTAGCGTAGGCATTGGACATACGGGGCAGCATGACTGTCCCCATGGAAGTCACGACCGCCAGAGATACCTTTATAATTTTCTGTCCCTGGGTATAAAATCCGTTTTCTCCTATGTCGGAATAAAGAAAGCCAAGCATAGCCCTGTCCATGACACTGTATATATGTATGGCGATTTCGGGAAGCAGAAAGGCAAAGGAGCGGCGAAAATGAGGGAAAACCCGCAGCTGACACAGCGGAACATATCGTATGAAGTGCCGGACTTTTACCAGGATACACAAACTGCCAAGCAGTGATGTGACCGTAAAACAGAGGGCATACGTCATTACATCCGAAGGCTTTTTTACGAACAGGAAGATTGCCGCAATAGAAAGGATTTTAATTGCAGCGTTCTTGGTCATCAAATCCCGGAAATCTTCCATACCCAGCAAGAAGAAAGAGGTATCCAGAGATATCGTCAGAAAGCCTAGGGACTGGATCCAGAACAGTTCGGGAAACCGTCCCAGTGCCCGAAAAATATAAACATAAATAAAAAAGCAGGGAAGAACTGCAATGCCTCTCATCAGCATCAGCTCTTCCAGAAGTCTGCTTCGTCTGTATACATCCGTCTGGCATCTGGCGATCTCTCTTTGTCCGTAAACATTAATTCCGAAAGCGGCAATCAGAAGAAACGTTTCGCTGATTGACTGAGTCCAGCTGTATGCACCGATTCCCTTCTCTCCCAGCACATGACTGATGTAAGGAGTTGTGATAAGCGGAGAAAGAATAGTAAGGAGCTGGTAAAAAACGTTATATATATAGTTTTTTCCGACCCTGCCTGCTGTACTCACACATCTATCCTCTAATTCTACTTAAATCCCGGCCTGTAGATCCCGTGCAGTCCCATGCGGTCTGACCACCCGTCGTTGATTCCGTTGCGGTAAATCCCTATCAGCTTCAATGCTTCTTTCCTTCTTCCGTGAAAGCAGAGGGAGGCACTGTCTCGGCCGCATTTTCCAATCTTCCGCAATGTCAGATATAAAGATGTCAAAAACCCATAGTGACGCCGGGACATAACTATACGGTTGCGTATGTTGTAATATTCCTTCCAACTGATGACATCGCTCCTATAATTTTCTGCCTGATGGTCGATCCTGGCTCCGTTCACATTTTTGATCGGATATTTCTCTGAGAAACGCAGGCAGTATTCTGTATCGTCGTACCAGAGGAAAAAGGATGCATCCGGAAGGCCGTGCTCTTCAATGATACGGCGATGGATCACAAGGCCGCAGAAAGAACCGATCTGACAGATAAAACTGTCCTCTTCATATTCCCCGGCCGGAACCGGCTTCTCCTTTTTTATGATCCTTCCGGTGACCCGTCTTCTGTGGCCTATTCTCAGCCCCCTGGTTTCGGGAACGCCTGCATAGGACAGATATTTTCCTTCGTCGGATTCTATTGCCCGCTCTATTGTCCCCAGGAAATTTTCGCCAAGCATGGCATCGTCATCAATAATCGTGATCCACTCCGCTCCAATTTCAAAGGCTTCCTTAAGACCTTCTGCAAAGCCACCTGCCCCTCCCAGATTCGTTTTTTCTGTGAGAATCAGACAGCCCGAATGCTTCTTCTTTTCCTCAAGGAAGGCAGCCGTGCCGTCCGTGCTGGCATTATCGACCACAATCAGGGTATCATACTTTAAGGTCTGCTTTTCTATGCACTGCAGGCACAGTCTGAGTTTTTCCAGTCTGTTGTATGTAACGACCACAATCGCATGTCTGCACATAATCATTTACTTCGTTTCTTCAGAATTTGCCGAAAGAGCCGGAGCGGATGCCGCAACCTTCGGGCTTTCCGTAGCTTCAAGGATCTGATGACTGTGGAAGGCAAGAGCCAGCACCAGGTAAAAGGCCGTTCTCATTTCATAGGTCGTCACCGTCAGACCGAAAAAATAGCCCAGCAGCACAATAATAGTATTTCTGATTCCTATATCCTTCCGGCAGGCGTCCGTATTTCGGGCAGTCATAAAAAGAAGGATCAGGAACAGAATGAGCATCAGGGGGCCGGCCCACATAAGAAGCTCCAGAAGATAATTATGACAGTTCATGAACACTTCCGCGCCGGGAATCAAAAGGTAGAACTCCTGCGGCGAAAGGACCCCGTATCCCGTCAGAGGGGACTTTCTTATGGCATCCAGAGCGCAGTCCCATATATAGGTTCTGTGGGATAGGTCCATGGTTCTGTGCAGAAGGTTTACAACCACCGGTTCCATAATCTTATGAAGCCGGAGGACCGGCAGTGTCAAGAACATGGCGGCCCATACCAGCAAAGCATTTTTCAGAGAGATGATCTTCTCAAAGAAGCTGATCCGGCTCAGAAAATACAGGATCCCGACAGCGGTCAAAGCCAGGACGGATGTCAGATAGTTTACGATCACGCTGCTGATCAGACAGAGCAGGCAGTACAGGGGAAAGTCCTTTTTAAAGTTCCGGTACTGTATATCCAGAAAGCCGAAAGCCATACCGGCCAGCATATACATAAGGGCCTCTGAGTCATGTCCCAGCCAGTAATGACGTTCCAGATTCTGGGCCAGATAGAGACCATCGGGAAAAAGCAGCTGGGTCAGCAGATTTACAATGATGTTGAAAAAAGCTGCCACATAAACGCCTCTGTAAAGAGCCCTTTTATTTGCCCATATTCCCTCTTCCGTCATCATGACCATAGCCGCCGCAGGCCACAGATATTTGGCTGCTTTCCAGATATTGCTGCTGATCCCCGTATGCCATACCGTGGATTCCATCAGCAGAAGCCCCATCAGGGCCAGACAGACGTCAAACCCAGACAGCTTCTTCCAGTCATAAAAAATCAGCAGAACGGCAAAGAGGACCAGGTTGCCCAGGTCGAAAAGGTTGTCCCATAAGACCGTCTGGGTCTTCAGAAAAGACGGTTCCAGAAAAACCAGAAATACCAGAAAGTAAAAAAGAGGCGTATTCAGACATGCTTCTCTTATTCTGCTTCTTATTCCACGATTGCCTTTCATATGTTTCCTCGAACACGCTCTGTCATCTGTAGCAGTATCCCCCGTCTACATTGATCAGGGCACCGTTGATATACCCGGATTCCGCCACATTCAGCACTACATCCGCTATTTCCTCCGGTTTCGCGAATCTGTGCAGGGCCACTTTGTCTGTGATACGTTTTCTGTGGTCGGCCGCCTTGGTCTTCTGCCAGGGCGTATCGACAAATCCGGGCAGAATAGCATTAACCCGGATTCCTCTTTCGGCATATTCCTTGACAAGGGCTTTGGTAAGGCCGTTGACCGCGCTCTTGGACACAATATAGGGAACGGAGACGGCATGGGGCCATACACTCATGGCAGAACTGATAAAGATGACCGAACCGTCTTCCGCAAGCCTCCCGTCCAGACGTCTGAGCAGTTCGGCAGGGGCGTTTATATTTACATTCATGACATGTTCCCAGGACTGCCAGCTCATATCCGCCCAGGCAGACCGGTCCGTGCACCCCGCATTGAGCACCACCAGATCGAAGCGGTCCGCGATTTCAAAACACCTTTCAGCGAACTTTCGGATATCCTCTTCTCCTTCAAGGGCCTGCTTTATAATAATAAAATCCTCCCCGCCGCAGTGCTGCAAAAGCGCCTGCCTTGCAGAAGCCGCGGACGCATCATCCGATGCGTAATTCAGGATCACAAAGTAGTCCTTCTTTATAAGTTTTTCCGCGATGGCAAAGCCTATTCCTTTGGTGCTTCCTGTAACAATCGCTGTTTTTTTCATCTCTATTTCCTCAAATATGCAGTGTATGGACCTGTTTCCCCGAATAATATCGATCTATGATCTCGGCGATTCCTTCGCTGATGCTTCTGTCGATATAAGAAATATTTTTTCCCGTATGGATCGCTTTCAGGAAGGCAACGATCTCATAACGGATTCCTTCTCCGTCCAACTGGTAAAAATATCTCTTGTTTTCTTCGCTTCTTTCAAAACGCACTTCGAAATAATCAGGCTTCCACCATGGGGCGGGAACATAAATATATCCTTTTGTTCCGGAAATCACCAGTTCCCCTTCCGACTTTACTCCCATGCCTACCTTTACACTGGCAACGGATCCGGCATAGCGGAAGAAAATCTGGGTAAAGGCATCCACCTTGTTTTCCGAATCGGCCATTAAGGAAGTGATGACAGCATCCTCATAGTCCGTGCCGAAAATCTGGAAAACAGGAAGCATAGCAGCCGGCCCCCACTTGCAGATACTGTTCCAGCCATGCACCACATATTCTTCTGTAATGTCCTGTTCCCTGAGGCTGGTGCTGGTAGCGTCTATGGAAAGGACTGCACCGATCATTCCGCTCTTGATCAAGAGCATCAGCCTGTTGTAAGCTGTTGAATATGCCGTTTTGATTGCCTCCGACAGGATTAGATTCTTACTGTCAGCGAGCTCATACAGCTCAGAAACCTCTTTTGCGGATAAAGCAATCGGAGATTCGCACAGTACGTGCTTTCCTTTCTCCAGGGCGCGGCGGATATGCTTATAATGTTCGCTGGGATAGGAACATACATAGACCGCATCGCACCTCTCCAGCAGATCGTCATAGTTTTCGGCGATATAGACCCCCTGGGCCTTCATGGCTGAAATAAGAGGTTCTTCCTCCGTATATACTCCGACGACCTCCGCGCCATTTACATAGGCACATTCTTTTCTGTGCTTTTCCATAACCTTGGCGTTGCCGTTTCCCATAAATCCAATCCTGACGGAATCCTCTTTGGAACGGATCTCAGAGCTGGATACGCCCCTGGTCCGCTCCAGATAGACCACATCGCAGTAATCGGTCAGATAGTCGAACTGTCCCTGCCAGTCGGACCCGATGGCAAAGATATCCACATCAAAGCGTCTGATATCATCTATCTTCTGGCCCGCATACTCTTCCACAATAATCTGGTCAGCAAGCCCTGTGGCCTTGACGGCCTCTATGCGTTCCATCAGAGACTGATGGACATTGATTTTTCCCCTGGATTTATCATAGTCATCCGATGTTACGCCGACGATCAGATAGTCTCCAAGTTTTTTCGCTCTTTCCAGGAGCCTGATATGACCGTAATGAAGAAGATCATAGGTTCCATAAGTAATAACACGTGTCAATGTATATACTCCCTAAAATGCCGTCTACATATATATGCTGTACATCTGCAGAACAGATGTACAGCATTCGTTTCAAACCATGCCCCTTAAGGCAAGGTTTCTGATCCGTATAAGCAGCGGCTTTCCTGTCACAGGCTGCCGCCTGCAGGATCAATATTTGTCCTGATATCTGCAGATCTTGGCAAAAGCCCCTGCTGCAAGTCCTTTATAGCATTCCTGCCACACATCAAAGACCTCGTCATACTGTCTCATAACAGCTTCTGTAGGTTCATAGACGTCTTTAACGTGGACCATTGCTTCGGATGCTTCTCTCAGATCCTTGAAGAATCCAGCGCCGACCGCGCCGATCATGGCAGCGCCCAGAGCAGTGGCTTCGGGAGCCTTGACGGTCTCTACCGTGCATCCGTAAATATTGGCCTGGATCTCATTCCAGAGTTTTGAATGAGCAGCGCCGCCGGTGATTCTGAGCTTGCGGAAATCCGAGAAGCCTGCCGCCTTAAGGGCATCCAGCATCTCTCTCATTTCGAAGCAGATACCTTCCATGGCGGCCCTGAGCATCTCCGCCTTGGTCGTTCCCAGGGTCATGCCAATCAGGGCGCCGCGGGCATTCTCGTCATAATGAGGGCATGCAGCACCTGCAAGCCAGGGAAGGAACATGGTTCCCTTGGATCCGATCGGAGCCCGCCCTGCAGTAGCAGACATGATATCGTAGACATCCAGACCGGAAATCTCGGCCGTTGTCATTTCAAACTGGGCAATGGAATTCCTGAGCCATCTGAAAGAAGAGGCGGCAGCGGAAGCATGTCCTTCCATGGTATATCCGCCGGCGGGATGGCCGAGAACATGGCATTTTCCGTTGGGATCTCTGACGGGCTTGTCGGAATAACCGATGCAGAGTCCTGCTGTTCCAAGACATACAGAACCAAGGCCGGGTGTTCCGGAGTTGCCTACGCCTGCCGCGCCGCACTGCTGGTCGCCGGAACCGACATACAGAGGCGTTCCCTTCTTAAGACCTGTTTTCTTTGCCACTTCTTCCGTTACGCCGCCCAGATATGTACCGGGCTTTGCGCTTTCGGGATATTTATTGATGTCCATATCAAAAATATCGCACAGCTCCGGATCGAACTGGAAGGTATCACCGTTGGTCACCAGCCACCAGTTGTTATCGCTTTCCTCTTCAATCCAGCCTTCCGCTCCGAATGCATGGGCGAGCATGGCATGAGGCGTTACCATCTTGTAGGTCTTTTCATAGATCTCCGGCATGTTGACTCTGAGCCAGAAAGCTCTGGATCCGCACTGTACCGCTCCCAGGGGATGACCGCATCTGTTATACAGATCCATTTCGGTCATGCCTCTGTCGGCAAGCTTCTGCCTGGCCCAGGGGAAGATCTCGGCGCCGCGCAGATCCTGCCAGATCAGCATGTTTGTCAGGTAGTTGCCTTCCCTGTCGATCGGCACCATGGTCGTTCTCTGGTTGGTAAAACTTAATGAGCCGATTTCGGAAGCGTCGATATTTCCTTTTGCAATGGCACCTCTGACTGCTTTGTAGGCAAGCTCGACCACGTCATAAGCGCTCTGTTCGACCCATCCCGGCTTGGGATAAAAAGTCGGTGTCTCATGATAATCCGAACTCACCTGATTGCCCTGGAGGTCAAAAATCGCACATCTGACTCCCATGGTGCCCGCATCGATACTTGCAACATACTTACTCATATAAAACCCTCCTGTAATGGTTTAGTAACGAAAAGAGCGCAGCTGTTATCTTATCAGATAACTCGCATGAAGGCAGGGCCGCACTGCGGGGCCCCGGCCTGTCTTACCGCCTGTGCCGTGTTTCATTTCCCGTTTTTCACGTAAGCTTCAAACAGTGCCAGATCGAATCTGGTGGTGATCTTAAGACGGTTCTCCTCATTATCATCGAAATAATATACAGGTTCCCCGTAATCAAACATGAGTGTGGGAGTATAACTCTTAATGTCTTCTCCCTTATGTTCGGATTCGGCCCGCCTGTACAGGGAATAAATATTCTTATAGACAAAGGTCCAGGGCATATTCAGTCCCATATACTCTTCCTTGTATGCGTTCTGATCCGTCCAGCCCTCGTTATTCATTTTTTTTGCCATACAGAAGAGGCAGGGCTGAACCGGCATGGAATTACCCTTCTCGGCAGCAATACGGATGCCTTCCCGGATCGTTTCTTCACTGACCAGAGGACTGACACTCATATGAAGCATAAGGATATCTTCATCACTGATCTCGTCCCTGAGAGCGTACACGCCGTTTCTGATGGAATCCTGACAGGTACTGCCGCCCCTGTTGATCCATTTTACCTTGGAAAGACCGTATTCTTCACACAGAGTCCTGATATATTCGATATATTCAGCTGCGCATACAACCTCAACAGCATCGATCGCATCCGATGACTGAAACTTTTCCAGTGTATACACAATGATCGGTTTGCCTTCGACTTTAAGATACTGTTTGGGAATATCGGCTCCCAGTCTGGATCCTACTCCCCCTGCCAATATAACTGCTACATTCATACATTAACTCCTTAACGCTTTTTCCTTATATTTTTTATGACTTCAATAATCGCTTTGCGTTTCACAATTACACCCGCTGCCATGCATGCAATGATTCCGTACCGCATAATCGGATAATTGTAGGAAATCATCATAATGCCCATAGCCAGCAGTTCCAGGCCCGAAAACATCAGGATAAATCTGGAGTCATACAGTTTTTCCTGAATATTGTGTTTTTTCAGCACCTTCCTCATAAAAAAGTAATGTCCGCCGCTGAAAAGCATATAACATGCCAGTGTTGTATAACCTGCCGCTATGTATCCGAAAATCTGAATGAAAATATAATTCAGAATAATATTGGATACAGCGCCTCCTATGGACGCGAACATCACGAATTTATTTTCTTCGTAATAGAACTCGACATTGGCAAATATGGGATACAAAAATATAAAGTAAACCGATGCTGATACGGGAGGTATCACCCATATGGCTTCGTAATACTCTTCCGGAGCAAAAATGCGGATGACTTCCGGCCCGAAAGCAACCACAAAGAATGTCCCCAGGCCCACCAGTATGATCAGAGCATTGGCATTCTTTTTGAGGTCATCATACTTTTCCTCCTTCAGACACCCGTATGTATAGGGTATAAAGGAGTTGTTGATCGCACTTGTTATGAGGATCATCAGCATAGCGACACTGTATGCGACGCTGTAGATCGCTGATTTTCCATAACCCACCATTTTTTTGATCATCAGTCTGTCGGACTGATTCAGTACAGACTGAGAAAGATAGTGGGGAATCAGAGGAATATTAAATCCCAGGCCGAAGCGCCAGTAGGCTTTATAAAAGAAAGTCCTTCCCTTCAGGAGATTCCTGATATAGAAGAATCCGCCTATGCAGACCTGCACCAGTACAAAGGATAACACGCGTGCTTCCGCTTTATGCTCGGAAACCAGAACAGCTGCAATTCCTATGACAGGGCTTGATATTGTCATGATGCTGGTCACTATGACAAGATTTCTGTATCGGAACTCAAATCTCTGCCTGGCTGCCCAGAAGGAATAAGCAGGCATAAAAATAAGTTCCGCGAACATAGCAAGAACCAGAATCGTAGGCAGTCCAAGAACACTGTTCCAGAAATTACTGGCAGCCAAATATACGATAAACCATGCGGAAGTAATGGTTGTCGTAAGCCCCTGCATGGATGAGGTGAACCTGTCCCTGTCATCCGGATACTTGACCATTCCGTTATTGAAAACACCATAGTACAAATTCAGAGTGGCAAAGACAGTTATAATGGAATACCATGACTGATAGACTGTATATACACCGTACTGTTCCGTCGTCAGAAGCCTGGTAAAAACCGGAACAGTAATCATCGAAATTCCTTTTTGAAGGAAATTACATACAGTAAACCATAAAGATGCCTTTACAGGCACCGGAATCCGATCATATTCAGCTAGAAGTTTCTTTATCTTGTTTTTCATTTAAGTTGCTTTACAGTATCAAAAATCTGAGGAGAAACAATTCCCTGCGTATCGGATGCATAAAACAGATTGCGGACCGTCTCCCTGTCTTTAATAAAATCATCCTGCCCTGAAAGCAGCCGTTCTAATTCCAGGACAAGCTCATCCGAATTTTCGCATTTCTTTCCCGGCGTCACTTCATCATAATCAAAATAGAAATCCCGGTCTGACTGCTGATAATTCTGTTTGTCAAAATCAAAGAAGACGATAGGCCTGTCAAGAAGCAGATAGTCTATATAGCAGCTGGAATAGTCCGTAATAAGAATATCGGCACTATCCAGAAGCATCTGCGTATCTGTCATCTCATTTGTCACATCAATTATACAGGCTCCGTTGCTGACATCCGCTTCGCCTTTATGATAAAAATGCTTTTTGACCAGGAATACAGCCCCTGACTGTCTGCAGATCCTGTCGATTTCCTCCAGAGAAATAAATTTTTCAATATCAAAAAGCGTCTTCCCCTCATTCCTGTGAGTCGGCATATACAGGATGATTTTCCTGTTGCCGAACCTCTCCTTATAAGGATTGACGTGAGGCCTGAAAAAACAGTCATTTCTTGGCTGTCCCAGCTGCAGGATCTGCCTTTGGGAAACACGGAAGGCACCTTTATATATCTCGGTGATCCGGGCACTTGTGGAAAGGACATAATACTGACGGTAAGGAAGGTATTCCGCCAGTTTCTTAATCCTGTTCTTCCATTCGCTGCTCTTTCTTTCCGAGTAATCATTGTCATACATGATCTTCTTCAGCGGAATACCATGCCAGAGATTGATATAACAGGCCCCTCCCAGATATTGGACATTTTCTTCTCCGATATCGATCCTTCCTGTCGCAGTAAGGACATATCCAGCTCTTTCCGCCAGCTTACGTGCCTTGGAACTGCTGCTCATGACGACAGGTTTTCCTTCTTTCTTCAGTCTGTTATAAACATCTTTTGAAGAAGTGATCCAGTATGCTTTGATCTCCGGATGCTCTTCGAATACATATTCGAAAAAATACCTCGGATTATCATCATATTTCTGACCGAACCATGCACCGAAGATCATCAGGTTCCTGTCCCGTCTGCCCAGGGAGGATTTATACAAATTCAGATATTTTGATACCGTATTTCCGCCAAAAGGCATATTTGATTACCTCCTTCTGTGCTTATTACATATATCTCTCAAAATCATAAAGATAGTCTTTAAGATGCTTTTCGATATACTCAATATCCTTTTCGTATCCGGTCAGAACATATTTCAGATTGGTGTTTTTAATAGATCTTGCAGGATCAAATTTACTTCTGGGTGCTATATGATTCTCGGGGTTAAGACCTATAAAAGCACAGATCTTCTCTGTTGTTTCCCCATATCTGTAGATCATGTCCTCAAACTGAATCCTAAGGACTTTTTCTTTGTCCTCGTTCTCCGGCCTGCTGTATTTTCTGGTAATCAGAAACCACTTGACATAATCTTCGACCGTCTGTGTAGGAACGACACCCCAGTGATATCTGACTATTTCGGAAAGATATACATCTCTTGGATCCCTGTCCACCACAACTATCTTGACGTCATTGAAATATCTTGTAAATCTTGCCGTATTCGTAGGCGGTACCATCTGGTCCACCATGACGAAGGGGGTCTTCTCCTTATTGATAACTGAAATGACCCTGTCCACATATTTTCTTGTCGCCTTCAGAAACTCTTCTTCACCGATTGCAGAATAATAGGAATCTTCTGTGTTTTTCAGAAGCGAATACTTTTTCTCAGTATGCAGGCCGCCGTGCAGGAGCCGCATTCCCAGGGAATAGAATCTGTCGGCATAGCAGAACAGTTCGCCTTTATCGACACGGTCTCTGATCCACCATGTCTTCACTTTAAGTTCGGTGATTTCGTCAATGTATTCTCTGGTAAGACGGTCAAACTCTTTTCCGAAGACATCATATCCGCCGCCATATCCGAAGCTGTGCAGGCTCTTTGCAAACTTCAGGTATCTTTTAATGGCATTGCTGGTATTATGACGGTGATTATTCTCGACAATGTTATATTCAAGGTCGGAAACACCGTCCGGGTCCTGCAGAAAACGATACTCGTATCTCCCTACAGACGAAACGTCCTTATATTCCATACAGTAATCTGTAACTGCACTGGAGCCTGTTGCAAAATAACTCGCACAAGTAATAATTCTCATTATCTTCCCTCTCTGTTCGGAAACAAAAGACTTAACACTCTCTTTCCGGCATCTGATGTCCGAATTTCATTAAAATAACGGTTCAGCCTATCGTACTTTTCCGGGTCCGGAATAACAGGATTATGCAGGAAAGTGAGAAATTCCTCCGAATTACTGCAAATTACACCAGCCAGAGTTTCCTCAAAATTATCGAAAATAAGTCCTCTGTTTGCGGCATATTCCGACATATCAGGAATAAAGAAGGCTATGGGCTTTCCTGTCAGAAGATAATCGATATATACGGAAGAATAATCCGTGATCAGACCGATGCTTCCTCCAATCAGCCTGTAAAGAGGCATTCGATTTTCCAGCAGCATTGTATCATCCACCACCATGATGTTTTTACAGTCTTTCAGATATTCCAAATTGTCTACCTCATCCTGGGGATGAGGTTTCACGATCATGGTCCGTTGATCGGCTTCCAGGATGTCATTTATCTGTTTCCATTCTTCCCGTGTAAAATTAAAGAGCATGCCTTCTTTTTTTACACAGTCTTCTCTGTTGAAATGATATCTTTTGTCCGTTCTCCTGAAAGTGGGCATAAAAAGGAAGTAGTCTTTCATCCCCTTAAAGCCGTCCGGCGGATCAAACAGATAGTCGTTTCTGGCCTGTCCCATCACATAAACATTTTCCTCCGGCGCATTAAATGCTTTCGCGAAAATATCTCTGAATACCGGAGCAGAAACAGAAAACAGACTGCGGTCCTTCTCTCCGGGAACCCAGTCAGTATGAAGAATATATCCCACTTTCTTCAAAGGCATACCATGCATCAGCTTCAGTTCTTTCTGCGGGGATACCTTGAATTCATATAACCCATGTGAGTTAACAATCGCACATGACCGCATAAAAAGCCATACCGATCTGAATGAATACTTCTTTACAATAATCGTATTTTTCCCGATCTCGCCAAAGCTCTCATCCAGCCACCTTCTGATGGTCTCCTTATGACTTTCATCATAGATATGCCATACGAAACGGGTTTTTATATCCGGATTTACCTGATGTATGGTGTAATAAAGAGCCTGCGGATTATCGGAAAAATCCGGCAGAGAACTGAACGATATATATTTTTTACCGGGAACAAGTTTATTCAGGACCTTCAGGGCTTTTATCAATTGCTTTTTAATCATAACCACCTTTTCTTCACTCCCTCTGTCTTATCGGATGAAAAATACAGGAGACTCATATAAAAGAACAGGACTGCGACGCCGCCGCTGAAAAAAGGGCCCTTGACAAAAGCAGTGATCACTGCCATTGTCACGATAATTCCCTGATAAAAGAATCTGTCCTGCCTTATTTTTATTTTTCTGCTCTTTGCGAGAAGAAGTGCAAACATCATTATCATTGCAATTAGACCGCTGATTCCCCATATCATCAACTGCGTATAGTAACCGTTGTGAAGATGAGAGAGCGTATCGGCATTAGAGACCAGATAGGCATAGCCAAAGACATCGAGGCCGACTCCGAATCCTCCGCCAAAAATCTTTTCAAAAAGACCTGCGTCTGCAAAGCGGATTTTCTCACAGAAAACCTCATATCCTCTCCAGTTATTTACAATCTGGGAATATGTCCAATAACTCTGTCCGCTGCTCAGTTCAGTAGCTGCATCCAGGACTTTTTCCATAAACAGCGAAAACAGATGCCTGGATACAACCGCCATGACTCCAACCATGCCTGCAGCAGCCATAACGAAATTCAGTATTTTCTTAAAATTGACATGCATACCCGAAAACAGGATAAGCAGCGCCAGTTCAATGGTCGTTGTCCTTGAAAAATGAATTACAACCGAAGCAAAACATATCAGATACAGAATTGCCAGTGCTCTTCGCTTTAAGGCTATTTCTCTGCTATAAAAAGTAAGAATATAAATTCCTATTACGGCCAGGAAGTTACTGGTGCCAACCATCCTGCGATAGCCTGTCATGCTCATACTGGAAATGCCATTTCTGGCAATCAGGACCATGGATGAGGCCAGATCATAAAATGAATACAGAACTGTTGTAATCATCATAGTCCGGATGATCTGCGTATGTGTAATATCTTTTGTTTCGGCTATCTTCTCTCCCACCAGCCAGAATAAAAAGGGAAGGGAAATGTAAAGAATATGCTGCAGGTAATTTACACTGGAGTACTCGTTCCTGATTAAATGAACTCCTCCAACGATTCCGCCTGACAAAACCATAAAAAAATAGGGAATGATTCCAGGCATATAAAACCGGAAATGATTCTTATTCTTTATTAAGTAATAAAGAACTGTTACGGCCAGCAGCAGAAACACTCCCCTGATAGACAGTTCTTTGGAAGCTATCAATATGACCGCCAGCCAAATATATGTGAAATTACTTCTTTTTATCTTTATCACAATAATTTCCTGTATGAGCTTTCACTAAGGTGCTTCACTATTGCTTCCGTCTGCTTCTGATGGCAGTTATCCGATCTGTGACTGTAAATTCGGCCACTGAGATCCCCATTCCAATTTCCAGCAGTACTCTCTGTAAAGGACTGATGTGATTATACTTCAGATTGTAAAATTTTCTGGAAGTGTAAAGCAGTTTCATCTTTTCCGCTTTAGAAGTATATGTTCTGCTGATGCTCTTTGAATGCATATGATCATACCTTGCACCGGTAACAACTCCCATTTTCTTATGATGATCACTGAGCCTTCTGGCCAGAATCCTTTCCTCACAGTACAGGAAAGTCCCTTCGTCAAATCCGCCGACTTCCATAAAGTCCTTCAGGACAACTGAAAAAAAAGACCCCTTGAACATTTCGGTCTCCTGAACCGCCAGATCATACCTCACGGGAACGGACATCTTCCGGGACAGAAATTTCCGGCCCAGGAAAAAGCACTGGGACAGATCGTCTGCATAGGTATAACGTCTGGAAATGGCAGGATTACCAATCTTCCCGTCTATTTCATACTGAATACCTGTAAGAAGGGAGTATCCATCTTTGAAATGCATCAGGATCTTTCGTATGTTCTCTTCCGTCACCTCTACGTCCGGATTCGAAACGATCATTATATCCGCACCCAGCCTGCTGCAGTATCCAGCGCCGTAATTGTTTCCGTAGGAATAGCCACCGTTCTTCCCGCTCTGGAGGACATGGATCTTTTCATTCTCGATCTCTTTAAGGCTCTCGTAGTCTCCTCCGGGAGAACAGTTATCAACTACGACTACGTAGTCTATGACCTCATACCGGCTGACCGCTTTGGCAAGCTTTGACGTCAGGTCCGGAGAATTGTAATTCAGAATTACAAATGCTGTTTTCATATCACTATGCCCTTCATTTCAGATAGCACCTGTCCATAATGTCCCTGCACATCTGATCCATGGTGATTATTTCTGCTTTTTCCAGCAGCCGAAGGTTCATGGATCCCAGTTTTTCACCTGTCAGATTCATAATTGCATCCGCAATTTCTTCCTTTGACGTACCTGTGATAATTCCTCCCCCTTCCGGAATTATGTCCTTTGCCCCTACATGATCAGTGGCCAGAACAGGACAGCCAAAGCTGATTGCTTCCAGGGCTGTATATCCGAAAGTTTCGTACCATATGCTTGGAACGACCAGGATATCTGTTTCGTCAAAAATGCCTTCCAGTTCCTCATAAGTATAACGTCCTCTGGTGCGGATATACTTTCTCTCTTCAACAGGTTCGAAAATCGTCGTAAGAACAAAATCCTTTCTGCCTTCCAGCAGGTCCAGCGCATCTCTGAGAAGATAAAATCCCTTAGCCTGGCTCTGTGCTCCAAGATAAGTGATCCTCAATTCATTATGAAAGTCTTTTTTCTTTCTCTTATCAGCTATATCCGAATGTGTAATAGGTATAATCTCGTTTCTGCCGATCTTCAGAAAAGATTCATATACTTTTTGAGTTACAGAACTGTTGAAATGGATAACATCTGTAAGTTCCAGCATATGGTTATAATGCTGTCTGAGCCTTTTATATTCTTCCTGCCTTTGCCTGTCAGCCTTTCCGGATTCTGCCGGCCTGCTGCTTCCCAGATAGCTGTCTCTGTGCTGCTTCCTGAGTCGTTTTACCAGAGGGTGTTCCTTGAACCTGCGATAGACAGAGGACTGTAAAAGTATGAGCTTCCATACTGCTATGGAGGAACTGTTGCAGGAAGCGCATCCGGAACAGTCCATTGCGGCGGGACAGACCTGCCCCTCTCTGAACATGGTCACTTTCGGGCAGATCGGAAAAAAGTCATGCGTCGTAAACACGATTCTGATTCCCTGTGCCTTCGCCGCTTTCAAAAGTGCACTGTGCATGCCCATAAAAGTATGCACATGCAGGACATCCGGACGCACTTCGTTAAAAAAGCTTTGATACACTTTTTCCGGGCCCGGGGCGGTAAAACGGTCTATATCGGAAATGCCTTCGTCGTAAGAAACGAGAATCGGATTGATGATCTCAAAGCTGTCAATCCCCTGAACTCTCTTATGCCTTTTGATGCATGTGGCCTTATTAAAAAGCTTTATTTCTCCCGGCCAAAGCAGCCCTGCCTCATGCCCCTGCCTCTTCTGGTACAGCATCAGATCCATACAGAATTTTGTCATTCCTCCGGTCCTGAAGGGAGGAAATCCCAGAGAATAATGCAGTATTTTCATAACGATACCCTTTACAGTTTCGTTTCCTTTTACAAGCGCATCCAAACCTGCCGATACAGATCAGCGATATACTTCCAGCTATAGAAAGACTTGATTCTTGCCCTGGCAGCCTCTCCCATGTCTGCACGTTCTTCAGGGCTCATCCTGTCAGCCGCATCGATCAGAGACGCCAGACTTCCTTCTGCCGGCTGCCAGTATAGAGCGGTATCTTCTGCCACTTCTCTGTTAAAGCCGACATCAATCAACAGGTTGACATCCGTACTCCCCAGTGCTTCAAGAAGACTGGGATTTGTTCCTCCGACAGTATGGCCGTGAAAATTGGCATATGCATTTTCTCTGATTTTTTTCAGAAGGTCCCGGTTATACACTGTGCCGACAAACCTGATCCTTTTATCACCGGAAAAGCCCAGCTTACGATCAAGTTCTTCAAGAAATCTGTCATTTTTGGTGGTAATAATCGCAAAATCCTTAGTACTATGGCTTTTCATGAACTCGCGGATCATGATTTCAAAACTGTTTTCCGGAACGAAACGTCCGCAGCACATATAGTATTCTCCGGCCTTCAGCCCTTTTTCCTTCAGCCATTCCTGGAACTCTTTTGCATCATCTTTTAAGGGCGAAGGCTCTGTATCGGATCCATAGGCAATAAATGTAGTGCTGGGGTGTTTATATTCTTTCCTTATATATTTTTCTATATTCACCGAGTCGCAGATCACCAGATCCGCAGCTTTGACCATCTTTTTTTCGGACCATTTCCAGTATCGTCTGACGGGAGCGGACCACTTGGCTCTCATCCATTCATGCCCGTCCGGATTCAGCATATACGTCCCGCCTATGGCTTTGATCTGTTTTACCAGACCGTCGATAAAGAGTCCGATACGGCAGGTAAGGATATAGAAGACCGGATTTTCGATATGATGTTCTCTGCAGTACCGAATGCTGTAGCGCACCGCCGCGCGGTCATAATAAATAGCAACGGCAGGTCCGATGCTGGGACAGGGGATCTTAAAGACATGGGCATTATGGTAGATGAACTCGGCGGCCGTTCCGTCACTGTTTCTCTTGGTCACCGTAACCCCGTCCAGCCTGCTTTCGTCCATGAAGCCGTCACCATTGGCTTTGCAGGCGATATGGTACCTGATCGCCGGGTCATTCTGATGCTGCTCTGTCAGCTTGTCTACAAAGGTCTCATAGCCTCCGTACTGGCCGATGGATTTGCTTCCTATAATAAATACATGTCGTACAGGGTTCCCGCCCTTTCCATTGCCGCTGTCCTTCATTCAGACTGTCTCCATTTTCTATCTGTATAAAACAAGGCCTTCTGCCCTGTTCCCTGTCAGCACTTTCCTTCCGTCAGCACATGGAAGTGTACCAGTCAGAGGGAAGGGAAATCATATTTTCTCTTGTCCCGGACACTGATATCCTTTCCAAGCTGAATCTCAATGATCTCCAGGGCCGTCTCGGCGATGACCGTATGTCTGCACCCTGCCGGCATAGACACGATCTCTCCTGCCCTGACCCGGTTCTTTTTCCCGTCCAGGATTGTCCAGCCGCTGCCGGATACCACGTTCCAGACCTCGTCCCGGTGTTCGTGACTGTGATAGTTCATCCTGTGTCCGGGATTGAGAATCACCTTTACCGTCAGACTCTCCCGGCCCGTATCCAGGATCCTGTAGCTCCCCCAGGACTTTTCCGCATACATGACATCCTGACGGAGGGAATCCACATAGGGCTTTATATAGCTTGACTGATGCTTGTCGGAGACCAGGATCCCGTTATGACTGGCAGAGACCACCATGTCCTTCAGTCCCATGCACAGGACCGGCACATCCATTTCGTTAATGACATGCAGGTTCCGGCAGGTAGCGTTCATAAGCACATTCCCTACCGCATTCTCATGCATGGCTTCCGTAAGGGTATTCCAGGTCCCCAGGTCCTTCCATTCCCCGTCATAGCGGACCACTGCGATCTCCGGTTCCTTCTCCGCGACCGCGTAGTCAAAGCTGATGGAGGGAAGATCCTCATACCCTGCCAGCAGAGCATGATAGTCAGCTGTGCCAAGGAGTTTCTCTGCTTTTTCCAGGATATATCCGGTCCTGCAGGCAAATACGCCCCCGTTCCAGAGACCTCCCCCGGCAATATACTTTGCCGCGGTCTCCTCATCCGGTTTTTCCCGGAAATGCTTCACTCCGGCAACCTCTTCCGCCGTTTCCGGAATGATATATCCGTACTTGGCACTGGGATAGGTGGGACGGATTCCCATAAGGATCAGGTTTCCTCTGTCCTCCAGGGCCAGATCCTCCATCCGGTGAAACAGATCAAAGTAGGCGTTATCCACATATGGGTCAACGGGACAGATGACAAGGGCTTCCTCCGAAGATACACCGCCTTCATCATGCAGAAAGGCTGCCGACAGGGCAATGGCAGGAAAGGTATCTCTTCTGCAGGGCTCCAGACAGACTTTCACTTCCTCGCCCAGCTGGTTGTATACAGAGGAGAGCTGGGCTTTGGATGCGGCAAGCGTGATCTGCGCCTGCGGATCTGTCTCCCGGATCTGCCGGTAGACCCTCTGGATCATGGACTCATATACCCCGGCCGGATTTCTGAAAAGCTTCAGGAACTGCTTGCTCCGGATGTCATTGGACATGGGCCACAGACGCCTGCCGGATCCGCCGGATAATAAAACGATATGCATATCTGCCCCACTACCTCTCTGTACGAACGGGGTTACTTAAAAAATCCCGGTAGCTGCGCCGGATCCCTTCTCTTAAGTCCGTATGCGCCTGCCAGCCCAGAGCCCGGGCCCTGCTGATATCCAGCAGCTTTCTGGGGGTTCCGTTGGGTTTTGATGTATCCCAGAGGATTTCTCCCTGATAGCCGACCTCTTCCGCGACGATCTGTGTAAGCTCACGGATGGATATTTCTTTTCCGGAGCCGGCGTTGATCAGTTCTCCCCCGCTGCATCTGTCCATCAGAAGGACGCAGAGCTCCGCCAGGTCGTCCACATATAAAAACTCCCGCAGGGGACTTCCGTCTCCCCAGCAGACAACGCTCTTTCTTCCTTCCGTCCCGGCCTCATGGAATCTCCGGATCAGGGCAGGGAGCACATGGCTGTGGGTAGGATGATAGTTGTCATTGGGTCCGTAAAGGTTGGTGGGCATGACCGAAAAGAAGGCCGCCCCATACTGTCTGTGCAGATATTCGCAGTACTTCAGGCCGCTGATCTTTGCCAGCGCATAGCCTTCGTTGGTCTTTTCAAGCTCCGATGTAAGCAGACAGTCTTCTGCCATGGGCTGGGGAGCAAGCCGGGGATAGATACAGGAGGAACCCAGAAATTCCAGCTTTCTGCAACCGTTCTTCCAGGCCGAACGGATCACATTCATCTCCAGCATCATATTTTCATAAAGGAAATCCGCCGGCGCTTCCTGGTTGGCGATGATGCCGCCCACCTTTGCCGCCGCCAGGAACACATACTCCGGCTTTTCGGCGGCAAAAAAAGCTTCGGTTTCCTCCTGCCTGGAAAGGTCCAGCTCTTTGTGGGTCCTGACTAGGAGGTTGGTATATCCCTGCTTTTTCAGTTCACGCAAAATAGCCGATCCTACCATTCCCAGATGACCGGCAACAAATATCTTAGAATCCTTATTCATCTGTCCGTTTCCTTAAGAGCCCTTTCTCTTTTCGCAAGCGCTCTGTCATGCTCCGCCATTTTGCGGACCAGGTCATCGAAGGATGTCTTCCTGGGATTCCATCCCAGTATATTTCTGGCTTTGGAGGGATCTCCCAGCAGTCTGTCCACATCCGTGGGCCGAAGCCAGGCAGGATTGACTCTGACCAGGACTTTTCCTGTCTGCAGGTCATATCCGGTCTCTTCTGTGCCGCTGCCTTTCCAGGCAAGCGAAATGCCGTTGACCGCAAAGGCTTTTTCGGTAAATTCTCTGACCGAATGCTGCTCGCCGGTGGCGATCACGAAATCGTCCGGCTTCTCCTGCTGCAGCATCAGCCACATGCATTCCACGTAGTCTCCGGCATAGCCCCAGTCCCGGAGAGAATTCAGATTTCCCAGTTCCAGATGGTCCTGCAGCCCTTCCGCGATTCTGCCTGCCGCAAGGGTGATCTTGCGCGTTACGAAATCTCCCCCCCGCCTCTCGGATTCATGATTGAAGAGGATCCCGTTGGCGGCAAACATGCCGTAAGCCTCTCTGTACTCTCTGATCATCCAGTAGCCATACTGTTTCGCCACGGCATAGGGACTGTATGGATGGAAAGGAGTAGTTTCCGTCTGGGGACTTTCCTCTACTTTTCCAAACAGTTCGGAGGTAGACGCCTGATATATCCTGACCGTCTCGGCAATACCGACCGTCCGGCATGCCTCAAGAAGACGGAGGACTCCCAGTGCATTGACGTCTCCGGAGTATTCCGGAACCTCAAACGAAACCTTCACATGGGACTGGCCTGCGAGATTATAAATTTCATCCGGCCTGATCCGGCCCAGTATCGAAACCAGCGACATGCTGTCACACATATCACCATAATGAAGCGTTATCCTATCCAGGATGTTCTGAATGTTCACCGTGTTGGGCGTCGAGGATCTCCGAATAATTCCGTGTACTTCATATCCTTTTTCAAGAAGTAATTCTGCAAGAAAGGAACCGTCCTGTCCGGTTATTCCGGTAATGAGTGCTGCTTTTTTCATATAGACCTATCTGGCTCCGTCTCCTGTGAACAGGACCTGTACCGTCTTCAGAATAATACGGATATCCTGTGCAATCGTCCATGTATTGATATACTTCAGATCCAGGGCAACGACTTCTTCGAAGTCCGTGATCTTGCTTCTTCCGCTGACCTGCCATAATCCGGTCAGGCCGGGTTTAATAGCCAGCCTTGCCTTATGATGTACCTCGTACTGCTCGTATTCCTGCACCGTTGGCGGTCTTGTTCCCACAAGGCTCATATCGCCCTTCAGTACATTCCAGAACTGAGGAAATTCATCAATGGATGTCTTTCGTATGAACCAGCCGACACCATGCTTTGTACCGTCAGGCCCGCTGCCAATGATACGGGGATCGTCTTCCATCTTGAACATAAGGCCCTGCATTTCATTTTTGGCCATGAGTTCTTTTTTCCGTTCTTCCGCATCCTTATACATGCTGCGGAATTTATACAGCTTAAATGTCCTGCCGTTTTTCCCAATACGTTCCTGTGCAAAGAAAACAGGTCCCGGATCAGCGAAATAAATAGCCGGAGCAACAAAGATACATAGAATTCCTGTAAAAAGAAGCCCTACTACCGCACCTGCTATATCCATCATCCGCTTGATTGTCAGATCTCTCGTAGAGGCGATCCTGAGACTTTCTGTCAGTACCGTATAGCCGCCCAGATTCTCTATCGTAGACATAACCTCTCTGTCGTTTTCCACATCAATGGACTGATGAGTGGTGATTCCCATCTGGGCGCATTGATCCAAAAGCTTTTCAGGTGTTGGAATGCCTTTGGGAAGATATATAAATACCTCATCTACCCATGTCTTCTGTATATAGGAAACCACGTCATAATAGGTAGAAACAATTTCAACATTTTCAATTCTATCGCCGACCGGAAGGCCGTCATCTACCACTGCAAGGCCCGTAATCTCGACTTCTCCGTTGGTATGTTCGTTGAATCTGTTGATCATCTCGCCCGCCATCTGACTGTGACTGATCAGAAGCATATGCCGCTTGCTTTTCACCCTTTTGCTGATCCTGTCATTTATAAACATCTTCCAGAGCAGGCGGGTGACATACAGCATCAAAAGGCTATAGCCAAGAAAGTAGAAAAACACAGATCTGGAAAAGGTCCTGCTGGTCTTGGCAAAAAACTGGTAAGCCAATATAAGTACTGCGCAGACCGCTAGATATCTGACCACGGCTTTAAACTCTTCAAAATAGCCCCGGCGCAATATATTTTTATAATTCTCAGCCAGATTGGCATTGATAAGTCCTGCAATAATCAGGACCAGTCCTCCCATAGCATAAATACTGATGCGATAAGGGTTATATATACCATGCCGCATCCAGAATGCGAAAACATATGCCAACTGAATCATAATCATATCGATCAGTACAAAATCGACATGCTTAAACCAGCCTTTCAGATTTTCTTTATACATAAATCCACCCGCTGACCCAAGGTAAACAAAAGGGAGTATAAGGTGATCCTACACTCCCAGCTGTAACTCATTTCTTCTCTTCAGTAGATTCATTATTATAGCCGTATCCGCCGCTGTAGTTATAGTTATAGTAGGAATACTGCTTTGTATTGTCCGTTCCCGTTTTTGTAGCATCAAACATGGACAACACTACGCCCAAGATATTGGTATTGCTGGCTTCCAGCTGTGCCTTAGCAGCTCTGACATTATCCTTTGTAACCTGATTATGGCTAACGACCAGGATAGCTCCGTCCGTATACCGGGACAGGACGGATGTATCCGCCACCGCATTCACCGGAGGGGTATCGCAAATGACTATATCGTAGGCTGCCGCCAGTTCATTGAAAAGTCTGCCCGTGGATGGATCGGCAAGAAGTTCTGTAGAATTGTCTACGATCATTCCACAGGGCATAAAGTCGATTCCGTACTCCTCCAGCTGTACGATGCACTTGTGCCAGTCCGCCTCAACACCGCTCAAATATTCCACAAGTCCCGCCTGTCTTCTGGGAATCCCCAGATACCTGTGCAGGGTTCCCTTACGAAGGTCACAGTCTACAAGAAGAACCTTCTTCTTCTCAAGAGCCATTGAAACACAAATATTCGCCGCAACATTTGATTTGGCCTCCGCGGGCACGCTGCTTGTGACCATGATCACATGTCCGATCTTTCCGGATTCGATAACGTAGTTCAGATTTGTACGCAGCGCCCTGTAGGCTTCACGAAAGCCAAAGGATGTGGAATCGGAAATAATCCTTAGTTCCCTGTCTATTTTCCTGCCGCCTATGTTAACACTTTTCTTATTATTGCCAAACAAAGCCATTTGTTTTGCTCCCCAAGTCTGTCAGAAACGGATTATTACCGTTCCTGTTGATCTCTTACCTATTATGCTA